>CAJDWQ010000061.1_pt1 | contig 15655 bp, 14 predicted proteins | sample 7391641 | NCBI WGS metagenome assembly CAJDWQ01 (sample SAMEA7055718, study PRJEB34461) | soil metagenome | biome: terrestrial ecosystem; feature: Peninsula; material: soil | place: Antarctica | collected 2016
TCACGCCGAGACGGTCGAAGAGTTCTCGGGTGCGGACCAGGTAGCTTTCCCGGATCTCGACACCCGCGGGGATCACGGCCGTGCGCCGGTCCACCGCGATTTGCAGCGCGAACGCGCTGAGGTCCTTCTCCTGCAGGGACTGTCCCGGCCAGATCGCCTCTCCGGTCACGGCCCGGATCAGTGCGCGGTCGTCGTCGGTGAGGTGCCCCAGGGCGGTACGAAACACCCGACGCGCGTGGGCGGCCCGTTCGTTGCTGTGATCGAGGACGCTGTAGCGGTTCGCGGTGGCGGTGGAGGACGCGGCGGCGCCGCTCACCGAGGCAACGGGTGGCGCCGGAGCCATCCGGGCGTCGATGATGTACACGCTGTCCCCCTCGTCGGGTCGGCGTCCGGACCCACGCGACGAGCCCGACGAACCCGCCGAACTCCGGCGCACGGCGCCCCGGAGAGTCCGGTACGTCCCTATCGACCGCGGGGCGGCCCGTCTGAGTTCACACCGGTCGGCGGCCGGGTAGACGAGCACGGGGTCAGCCTTCGTCGGCAGGGTCCACCCAGATCCCGGCGTCGCGCTCGGCAGCGAGTTCGTCACGCGCCATGCGTGCGGCGGAGCGACGGCCGGCGTAGTCCGCCCGCTTGTCCCCACGCGTCCGCCGGTGTCGATCCTCGAGCCGCGGGTCGGCGCCTCGGGAGGCGAGCAACTCGGCTCCCGCTCTCATCGTGGGCTCCCAGTCGAAGACGACCGCGTCGTCCTCGGGACCGATCAGAACCGTCGCGCCCGGCGTGGCACCGGCCTTGAACAGCGCCTCCTCCACCCCGAACCGGGCCAATCGATCAGCGAGGTAGCCGACCGCCTCGTCGTTGGTGAAATCCGTCTGCCGCACCCAGCGTGTCGGCCGCTCGCCCACCACCCGGTAGGCGGGGCCATCGGGCGTGCCTTCTTGACGAATCTCGAAGCCGTCGTCGTCGACCGCGCTCGGACGCAGCACCACCCGTTGCCGCCCGACGGTCTCGTCCTGTCGCACCTGCTCCGCCCGAGCGCGCCCGACGTGCGCTGCGAGGGAGAACGTGAGCTCCTTCAGGCCGGTACGCGCGACCGCGGAGACGATGTGCACCTCCAGGCCGCGCTCGACCAGGTCGGGAGCGACGAGCTCCGCGAGGTCGCGGGCGCCCGGGACGTCCGCCTTATTGAGCACCACGATCCGGGTTCGCTCAGCGAGGGGGCGGCCGCCGAGCGCGGCGTCGGGAACGTACTGACGCAGCTCGTCCTCGATGACGTCGAGATCCGTGAGGGGGTCGCGGCCGGGCTCGAGGGTGGCACAGTCGACGACGTGCGCCAGTACGGAGCAGCGTTCGACGTGGCGCAAGAACTCCAGGCCGAGACCGCGGCCTTGGCTCGCGCCGGGGATGAGCCCCGGAACGTCGGCGATCGTGTACCTCTGCTCGCCCGCCTTCACCACGCCGAGATGCGGAACCAACGTCGTGAACGGATAGTCAGCGATCTTCGGCCGCGCCGCGGACAGCACGGACACCAGGGAAGACTTGCCCGCGGACGGGAACCCGATCAGTGCCACGTCGGCGAGGGTCTTCAGCTCCAGGATGATGTCGACGGCGTCGCCGGGCTCACCGAGGAGCGCAAACCCCGGCGCCTTGCGCCGCGGGGAGGAGAGCGCCTTGTTGCCCAGCCCACCGCGGCCCCCGCGCGCCACCACAAGCTCTGTGCCCGGCTCGACCAGGTCAGCAAGCGCCCTTCCGGAGGCGGTCTTCACCACCGTGCCTGGCGGGACGGGCAGAACGAGGTCGTCAGCGCTTGCGCCATGACGCTCGGAGCCCTCCCCGGGGCGGCCGCTGCCGGCGAGGCGGTGCGGATGGCGGTGGTAGTCGAGGAGCGTGGTCGCCTGATCGTCGACGCGGATGATCACGTCGCCGCCGCGGCCGCCGTTGCCGCCGTCAGGTCCGCCGAGCGGCTTGAACTTCTCCCGATGGACGCTGGCGCAGCCGTGGCCGCCGCTACCTGCCCCGATGTGCAGGATGGCTTGGTCGACGAAGGTCGCGGACATAAGCGCTCGATCGCGGCCGCACGAGGCGGCCAGCGAACTCAGGCCTGCTCGACCGAGAGGATGTTGACCGTCTTGCGGCCTCGCTTGGTGCCGAACGTGACAGATCCGGCGAGCAGCGCAAACAGCGTGTCGTCGCGCCCTCGACCGACGCCGACCCCGGGGTGGAAGTGCGTGCCCCGCTGCCGTACGAGGATCTCGCCGGACTTGACGACCTGGCCGCCGAAGCGCTTGACGCCGAGGTACTGGGCGTTGGAGTCGCGGCCGTTCCGGCTGGAGGACGCGCCCTTCTTATGTGCCATGGCTACTGCCTGCCTTTGCTGCTCGGTCGGAAACGACGGGTCTTAAGCGATGCTCACGCCGAGATCGCGGTCACCTTGATCTGGGTGGTCGGCTGGCGGTGTCCCTGGCGCTTGCGATAGCCCGTCTTGCTCTTGTGCTTCAGGATCGTGATCTTGGGGCCTTTGGTGGCCTTGACCACCTCGGCGGTCACCGTCACCTTGGCCAGGTCATCGGCCTGCGTCGTCACGTTCGCCCCGTCGACGAGCAGCAGCGGTGTGAGCTCCACAGAGGCACCCGGCTCGGCATTGACCTTGTCGACGATGAGGACATCGCCGACGGACACCTTCTCCTGACGGCCACCCGCGCGCACAATCGCGTACACCTTGAAACCCACTTCCCATCAATGTCGTGGACGACGCCTCTTCGGGCCGGCCCGTCGACACGGGTCACGGTGGGCGCACCGACGCATCATTCTATGCGGCCCCGCCCTACCGGCCAAAATCACGTCGGACGTGCCCGACCCGAGCGCTCACCCCTGGTCGGGTGTCGTCTCGATCAGGTCGTCCGCAGGGCCGTCCGCGGGGCCGTCCGCGGGGCCGTCGCGGTCGGCCCGCGGAGGTCCCGCAGGGGCCGTCGCTCGGCCTCGTCGACGACGGGGCCGAACCGCCGCCGCGGGCACATCGTCCTCACGCTCGCGCTCCGGCGACGCATCGGCGGGTAGGGACGTGCGTTGGGCCGCGTCGCCGATACGGGCACGGCCGGCCGTGGACGACGCCTCCGCACGGACATGGATCAGGTCTGTCGTGACCGTCGGGGCCTGGAGGAGCTGCGATCCCGTCGTGCCGACGACGGCTGCCTCAGGGGAGGTGACCTCGTCGGGCTGCGCCTCCCCGACGGCGCCGTGACCGTCCGCGCCTTCGGCGCTGCCGCGACGCTCGGGGTGCAGCGCGGCAAACGCGGCGGCCGCGATCTGCGCGGGAGTCGGCCCGCTCGGGGTCGGGGGCGTCGCAGCCCCCCCGCCGCCACCCGCGTGCGAAGAGCCCGCGCCGCCGGAGCCGTGGTCGTTCGACGAACCCCCGCCGCGGACGCTCGTACCGTCGGGGCGGCCTCGCCGGCCGCGTCGGCGGTCTTCCACGGGCTCGGGCTGTCGTTCCACCGGCGTGGAATGCACGATGATGCCGCGTCCCGCGCAATGCTCGCACGGCTCGGAGAACAGCTCGATCAGGCCCGCTCCCACGCGCTTGCGGGTCATCTGAACGAGACCGAGCGAGGTGACCTCCGCGACCTGGTGCTTGGTCCGGTCGCGGCCCAGGCATTCCAGGAGCCGCCGGATCACCAGGTCTCGGTTGGCCTCCAACACCATGTCGATGAAGTCGATGACGATGATGCCGCCGGTGTCCCGTAGCCGCAGCTGGTGCACGATCTCCTCGGCGGCCTCGACGTTGTTCTTGGTGACGGTCTCCTCGAGGTTGCCGCCGGCGCCGACGAACTTGCCGGTGTTGACGTCGATGACCGTCATCGCCTCCGTACGGTCGATCACCAGGGAGCCGCCGGAGGGCAGCCACACTTTGCGATCCATCGCCTTGGCCAGTTGCTCGTCCACCCGGAAATCAGAAAAGACGTCCGCCTCACCGGAGCACTTCTCCAGCCGCGGTTGCAGGTCGGGGGCCACCGTCGTCAGGTAATCCTCGACGGTCGCGCAGGCGTCGTCGCCGGAGACGACCAACCGGGAGAAGTCCTCGTTGAAGACGTCGCGGATCACCCGCACGGTGAGGTCGACCTCACCGTGCAGCAAGGTGGGCGGATTGGCGCTCTTGGCCTTGCGTTGGATGATCTCCCAGACCCCGCTGAGCCGCTCCACGTCGGCCCGTAGTTCCGCCTCGGAGGCCCCCTCGGCGGCGGTCCGGACGATGACTCCGGCCTCCGCGGGCACCACATCGCGCAGGATCTTCTTCAACCGGGCCCGCTCTGTATCGGGCAGCTTGCGGCTGATACCGGTCATGTGCCCTTCGGGAACATAGACCAGATAGCGACCCGGCAGACTGATCTGGCTGCTGAGGCGGGCGCCCTTGTGCCCGATCGGATCCTTCGTCACCTGTACGAGGACGCCTTGACCAGAGCTCAGCGCGTGCTCGATGCGGCGGGACTTGGACCGCTCCATGCCGGCCGCGTCCCAGTTGACTTCACCGGCGTAGAGCACCGCGTTGCGGCCACGGCCGACATCCACGAAGGCGGCCTCCATGCTCGGCAACACGTTCTGCACACGGCCGAGATAGATGTTGCCGGCCATCGAACCGTGCTGCGCGGCGTCCTCCCGACTGACGTAGTGCTCGACAAGCACCCCGTCCTCAAGGACCGCGATCTGAGTGCGCTCCCCCCGCTGGCGGACCACCATGACCCGTTCGACGCTTTCGCGCCGAGCCAGAAACTCCGCCTCGGTGACGATGGTGCGACGCCGACCCGCCTCGCGGCCCTCGCGGCGACGTTGCTTCTTGGCCTCCAGCCGGGTGCTCCCGCGGATGCCGGTGGCCTCGTCGCTGCGCGACTCGCGGACCCGGGTGACGGTGCCGGGCGGGTCCTCGCTCTCGGGCGCGTTTCCGGGGCGGCGCCTCCGCCGGGTGCGCCGGCGACCGGACGTGCTCTCCCCGTCGCCGTCGCCGTCGCCGTCGCGTCGTCGCCGTCGTCTCCGGCGCTGTCGTGCCCCCCCGGCGTCTCGTCGTGGGTCTGGGTCTGGGTCTGGGTCTGGACCTGGTTCTGATTCTGGGCCTGGTTCTGGTTCTGGGCTCGGGACCGCGGCTGGGTGTCGGTCTCGGGTTCAGTGTCGCCATCGCCACTAGACGGCTCGTCCTCGCCGCGACGGCGGCCCTTTCCTCCCCGGCGGCGGCGCGTACGGCCGGCGTCGCCACCTTCCGAGGGATCGCCGACCACGTCGGTGTCGTCCGCGTCCGCCGCATCGGCGTCGCCGACGTCGACGTCGACGTCGACGTCGATCGTCTTCGGATCGGCCTCGCCCGCCGGGCGGGTGCTCGCGCGCCGACGGCGCGGGGGCGCGGTGACGGTCGGGGCCTGAAAGACGAGCCCGAAGAACGGCGCGGCCGGCGGGTCGTCGACGTCGTCCCCGGTGCCGTTTCCGGTGTCGTCTTTGGTGTCATCGAGCCCGCTCTGGGCGATCAGGTCACGCGCATCGTCCTCGCCGAGGATCGCAATGCCGACGTCGGAAGACGACTCTTCACGAGAGTCGCTTCGGCCGGTATCTGACGCGTCGGCAGGTGCCGTCTGGTGTGGGTCGACGTCGGGCAGCGCGAACGGGCTGGCGGTCTTGCGACGCGCGGCTCGCTGGCGGGGCGGCCGACGGGAGCCGGGGGTGGTGCCGGTCTCAGCGGCGGGCTGGGCATCGCTGTCTGCGGGCGTGTTATCCGAGGCCTTGCCCCGCGCCGCCTTACGAGCGCTCGGCGCGCTGTCGTCAGACTCCGGCGCGCCGACAGGCCCAGGGGCGTCAGCAGACCCAGGGGCGTCAGCAGGCCCAGGAGTGAGGGCCGACTCGTCGGCGGTCGCGGCGGTGTCGCCCTGTTCGTCCGTCGGCGGCCGCGGTGCCGCGGCTGCAGCGCGGGTCGCGCGCTTTCGCGGCGTCCTGGTGCGTGCCGGTTTCGGCGCCGGCGGGACGTCGGCGGGGGCGTCGCCGTCCGGTGCCGGAGGAGATGTGTCGGTAGAGGGTGGGCCGTTCGTGTCTGTGGGGGGCGTTTCGTTCGAGCCGGTAGGGGTCGTGTCGTCTTGGGCGTCCATCGGGCGTCCTTCCCGCGCGCACGCCGCGCCGCCCACGCCCGGGAGGGTTCCCGCGTCGCCGCGTGACGTTGCTCATCGGCGTGCCCCGCGATGTCGCGAGACACGACGGAAGTCATGTCGTTACGTCCGGGTCGGCTCGCGTTGACGCGTCACCACCCCGGGCGCCGGTGACCTCACTTTGCGGTGACCAGGGATCGGCCACCGTCGCATCTGCGTTTAACCGCCCCTGAGCCAGCCGCGTCACCCGCAGGGACGCGACAAAATCCAAGGCCGCATACATGTGCAGCGCGGTGAGGATGTCATCGGGGCGTACGGCCGGCGTGGTGTTCCGTACGACCATGTGCAGTATCGCACAAATGACCGACGACCCGCCCGAGGCGCCAACCGACAGCTCTGGGCCCGAGCTCGGTTCCGCCCATGGTTCAGCCCCAGCCGGGACGTCCAGGACCGTCAGGCGCACGACCGCGGCGCGAGTGTCGAAGGTTCGCGGCGCCCCCTTGACGGTCCGGGTCACCTCGGCCACGTCGAGGGCGAGGTACTCATCGCACGCTCGCCGCAGCGCCGTGCGCAGACCCTCGGGTGGGCTGGTCGCCCCAGCCTCGGAGCCGAACTCCACCTGCCAGGCGCTGACCTCCAGCGGCTCCGCGAGTCTTCCCGGACCCGCTTCCACCACCTCAAGCACGTCCAATCCGTCGGGCAGCGCCTCGTCGAGCACTTCCCGTACCGTTCGAGGATCCATCCGCTGGACGAGACCGATCTCCACATACTCCGCCTCGCTGGCCGTGCCGGTGGGGGCCGCGTTCGCGTAGCTGATCTTGGGGTGCGGGTGGAATCCCGAGGAGAACGCCATCGGCAGCCCGGCTCGCCGTACCGCCCTCTCCAGGGCACGCTGGAAGTCGCGGGTCGAGGAGAACCGCAGACGGCCTCGTTTGGCGTAGCGCAGCCGCAGGCGCTGGACGGGTGGCGGTGCCGGAGGGCCGGGCGGGACACGCTGTCGAGCCATGGCCCGCACATTACGCACCGCCGCTGTGATCGACCCCACCGCCGCAGAACTCCGGAGCTCCCACCGTCCATGACAGGATCACTGCGGCGCCGCGAATACCGTCCGAACAGTCGGTCGGTAAAAGGGTCGTCATGGACGGACGATCATTCGAGGAGTGACATGAGTTCCCGTTTCAGCGGTAAGCGCGTGGTCGTGACCGGCGCGGCGCAGGGCATCGGCGAGGCCACCGCACGCGAGTTCGCCGCGGAGGGCGCCATGGTCGCGGTGCTGGACCTCAACGTCGAACGCGCCGAGCAGGCTGTCCGGGAGATCGGTCAGGACCCCCACGTCGCGGCGTCCGGCGGCAGCGCGAGGGCTTGGGCCTGCGACGTGACCGACGAGCAGGGCGTGCAAAGGGTCTTCGACGAGGTCATCGAAGTGTTCGGCGGTATCGACATCCTCGTCAACAACGCGGGCCTGACCCGGGACAACCTGTTCTTCAAGATGGATGTCAATGACTGGAACGCCGTGCTGACCACCAACCTGACCAGCGCGTACTACTGCTCCCGCGCGGCCCAGGCGCACATGGTCGCGGGCGGCCACGGCCGGATCGTGAACCTGTCCAGCCAGTCCGCGCTCGGCAACGCGGGACAAGCCAACTACGCCGCCGCCAAAGCGGGTATTCAGGGCCTGACCGCCACGCTGGCCCAGGAACTCGGCCGATTCGGGATCACCGTGAACGCGGTCGCTCCCGGGTACATCGCGACGTCCATGACGGCCGCCACCGCGCAGCGGTCCGGCAGTTCGTTCGAGGAGCACCAGAAGTCCGCATCGTCGCGCATCCCGCTCGGGCGCGTCGGCAAGCCTGAGGAGGTCGCGTCAGTGATCGCGTTCCTCGCGAGCGACGCGGCCTCGTACGTCACGGGCCAGACCCTGTACGTGAACGGCGGCAGGCGCTGACCTCACGGGTGAGCGCTCAGCGGCCCCGGGGCAAGCGTGATCGGCAGCATCGTGCGCCCCGTCGGTCCGATCTGGATCGCCGTCCCGAACTCGTGGCACACGCCACAGTCGAAGCAGCCCTCCCAGCGGCAGTCCCCCTGCTCGCCCTCGCCGAGCGCGGCCTGCCAGTCTTCCCACAGCCAGTCCTTGTCCAGGCCGGAATCCACGTGGTCCCACGGCAGGACCTCGTCTCGGTCGCGCTCCCGGGTGGTGTACCAGTCGACGTCGAGCGGCCACCCGTGTCGCTCCCGCAGGTCCTCGAACACGGCGACGGCGCAGCGCATCCACCGCTCGTAGGAGAAGTGCTCGCTCCATCCGTCGAAATGGCCACCGTCGCGCCACACGGCCTCGATGACGGCGCCGATCCGCCGGTCGCCGCGGGACAGCAGCCCTTCGACGATGCCCGGCTGGCCGTCGTGATACCGCAACCCGATCGCCGAGCCGTATCTCCGATCACTGCGCAACACCTCTCGCAGCAGCCGCAGACGCTCATCCGTGGCCGGGGCCGACAGCTGTCCGGCCCACTGGAACGGCGTGTGCGGCTTGGGGACGAACCCGCCGATCGACACCGTGCAGCGGACGTCGCGCCGCCCGCTCACGGCACGGCCGGTGTCGATGACGCGCCGGGCCAGCTCGGCGATGCCTAGAACGTCCTCGTCGGTCTCGGTCGGCAACCCGCACATGAAGTACAGCTTCACCTGACGCCAACCGGCAGCGAACGCTGCTGCCACCGTGTCGATCAGATCCTGTTCGGAGACCTGCTTGTTGATGACCCGGCGGAGCCGCTCGCTGCCGCCCTCGGGGGCGAACGTGAGCCCCGATCGGCGTCCGCCGCGCGTCAGCTCGTTCGCGAGGTCGATGTTGAATGCGTCGACCCGGGTGCTCGGCAGCGACAGGCTGGTGCGGCTCTCCTCGTACCGGTCGGCCAATCCCGTGGCGATCTGTTGAATCTCGGAGTGGTCGGCGCTGGACAGCGAGAGCAGGCCGACTTCCTCGTAGCCTGTCGCGGCCAGGCCCTGCGCAACCATCTGGCCGACGCCGGTGATCGAGCGCTCTCGCACCGGCCGCGTGATCATCCCGGCCTGACAGAAGCGACAGCCTCGGGTGCAGCCGCGGAAGATCTCCACACTCATGCGCTCGTGCACGGTCTCCGCGAGCGGGACCAGCGGCGTTTTCGGGTACGGCCACTCGTCGAGGTCCATCACGGTGTGCTTGGCGACGCGTTCCGGTACGCGATCTGCGGTGGGCCGCACGGCGACCAGATGCCCGTCGGGGCGGTAGCTGACCTCGTACAGCGAGGGGACATAGGCGACCCGCGAGGCGGCGAGCCGCAGGAGCAACTCGGCCCGTCCGCCGGGGCGGCCCTCCTCCTTCCAGCGGCGCACCAGGTCCGTGACCCGCAGCACCGCCTCCTCGCCATCACCGATCACGGCCGCGTCGATGAAATCGGCGACCGGCTCTGGGTTGAAGCTCGCGTGCCCCCCGGCGATGACGAACGGGTCGTCCGGGCCGCGGTCGGCGGCGCGCAGCGGGATGCCCGCGAGGTCGAGCGCCTCCAGCAGGTTGGTGTAGTTGAGCTCGGTCGGGAAGCTGACGCCGAGAATGTCGAACTCCCGGACCGCCCGGTGGGAGTCGACGGTCAGCAACGGCACCTCGTGCTCGCGCAGCAGCGCCGCGAGGTCTGACCACGGGCAGTACGCGCGCTCAGCGAGCGCGTCAGCCCGTTCGTTGAGCACCTCGTACAGGATCATGACGCCCTGATTCGGCAGCCCCACCTCGTACGCGTCGGGGTACATGAGCACCCATCGAACGGTGCGTTCGCGCCCCGGCATCGTGTCCTCGCCGACGCGGGCCCCGCCCGGTCGGGGATCGCCCGGACCGGAGTCGTCGGCAAAGCCGCCGCAGTGCCATTCCTTCAGCTGGGAGTTCAGTTCGCCGCCGACGTACTGGATGGGTTTGGCGACGCGCTCGAGCAGCGGCTCCAGGTCGGCGAAACGGGACAGTCCACGCATGGGTCCAGGTTAAGCGAGCCGTGCTGGCACGGCGCGTCCGCCCGGCCAGGACCTCAGGGTTGGGGGGCGGTGGGGCTCGCTGGCAGGTCCAGGATCTCGCGGGTGCGTGCCACGTCGCCCCGCATCGTCTCCAGAAGGGCCTGGATCCCGTCGAAACGCACGGTGGGTCGCAGCCGCTCCACGAACTCCAGGCTCACGTAGTGGTCGTAGAGGTCGAGATCGTCACGATCGAGGACGTACGCCTCGACCCGGCGGCTCGTCCCGTGAAACGTCGGGTTGGTCCCGATGGAGATCGCGGCCGGCAGGCGGCGAAGCGGGTCGTCGGCCGGTAGCTCTTCACGGACCAACCATCCCGCGTAGACGCCGTCCGAGGGGACCAGGCCCGACACGTCCCGTTCGAGGTTCGCGGTGGGGTAGCCGAGTTCGCGTCCCCGATGGTCGCCGTGGACGACGCGCCCCGCCACCTGGTGCGACCGGCCGAGGATCCGCGCGGCGACGGTGACATCACCGGCCAGGATGAGCGATCGTACTCGCGAGGACGACCAGCGCGTCGCTTGCTCGGCGTGGGGCGCGTCGCCTTGATCGCGGACGACCTGCACTTCGAAGCCCAGTTCGTCGCCGAGCTCGTGGAGCTTGCCAACGTCGCCGGAGTTGCGCACTCCGAACCGGGTGTCTTGACCGACGACCACAAGCCGGGCGTGCAGCGCGTTCACGAACACCTCGGAGACGAAGCGCCGCGGCGACCAGGACGCGAGCTCACGGGTGAACTCCATGACGAGCACCGCGTCGAGACCTGCGGCGGCGAGCAACGCCAGCCGCTGCTCGAGGGTGACGAGCTGCGGCGGAGCAGCCTGCGGGCGCAAGACCGCCAGAGGGTGCGGCTCGAAGGTCACCGCGACGGACATCAGGGCGAGTTCGGCCGCGCAGCCGACGACCTCGCCGAGCACGACCCGATGCCCGCGGTGGACGCCGTCGAAGTTTCCCAGGGTGACCACGCACGGTGGCAGACCGGGCGGGATGTCGTCGAGGGCGTTCCATCGCTGCACGTCGACACTCTAGCTACGGCGGCGGCCTCGCCGGTGAGCGCTGCCTGCCGCGGCGTCAGGGCCCGACCTGATCGCGTTTCGAACCCAGCGGGAAGATCACGCGAAAACGCTGGAGAACGACGGGCATCGAGTCCGCGAAACCCCGCGGGTTCGACGAGTTCTCGCGGAACCACCACTCATGCACCTCGCGCCAGTGCCTGACCGACAGATCTCCCTCCGCCTCCGCCACGATGTGCTCCGGGCCGACTTCATTGAAGGCGACGATGTGCACGCCGGTCGTCTCGATGAGCGCACGCGGGTGACCGTCGCCGTCGAGAATGATGGCCAGCGAGCCCACGGCGGGCAGCGACTCGCCTTCGAACTCGTAATCCCACAGCGCGGACGCCGTTGCGCTCTTAAGCCCGCGCAGGACGAGATCGAGCAGTTCGTCGGCCTGTTCCGGAGAGCCCCCGAAGGCCCACGCGAGCGGCGGCAGCGGACCGAGCTCGAGCGGACCGCTGGAGCCTGAGATACGCGACAGGCGTACACGCAGCCTCGCATCCGCCCAGAATGCCTCGATCTCGTCCAGCTCCATGAGCCAGACGATAACAGGGGTTACGTCAGCACCCAGACATCGCTCAGCTGCCCTGACATCCTTTACCCAACTTTGGGCAACCGCGCGCTCACGTGCTGGCGAACACCGCGCGCACGTCCACGCGGGCTCCTGCCTCCTCGACGACGGCGACCAGAGCCCCGGCAGGGTCGCAAGCCGCCACCGGTCCGCTGAACCCCAGGTGCGGAGCGGGGAGCCGTACGCCGTGGCCCAAGAGACGGGCCTCCTCCGCATCGAGCGACCACACCGGCATCGCGGCCGCGGCCGCGTGGGCCAGGTCGACCAGCGGCAGACCGGAGGTCCCCGGCGCCGCCTCGGCGCGACGCTGCTCCAGAAGGGGCAACGTCGCGGCCCGCGCGACGTCGAACTCCCCTACCCGCGTGCGTCGGAGGGCGACCAGATGCCCCCCGACCCCGAGTCGCTTCCCCAGATCCCGGGCCAACGCCCGCACGTACGTCCCCGATGACACGTCGACGACGACCTTCAGATCGATCTGTCGACGCCTCGTGGCCGCGCCGTCGGTTGCCGCACCGGCCTCCAGTTCGACATCGCGCCGAGCGAGCACCTCGAATCGATGAACGCGCACCTGGCGCGCGGCGAGCTCGACCTCCTCACCGGCCCGCACCCGCGCGTGAGCGCGCACCCCGTCGACCTTGATCGCGCTGACCGCGCTCGGCACCTGCGCGATCTCGCCGCGAAGCGACGCGATGGCTCTGTCGATCTCGTCGTCCCGCACGAACGAGGCATCGGCGACCGAGAGAACTCCACCGTCCGCGTCGTCCGTGGTGGTGGTGCATCCCAGACGGATCGTCGCCTCGTACGTCTTGTCGCAGCCCACGAGGAACGTCAGCAGGCGTGTGGCGCGATTGACGCCCACCACCAGGAGCCCGGTCGCCATCGGATCGAGCGTGCCCGCGTGACCGACTTTTCGCGTGCCGCAGATCCGCCGACACTGAGCGACCACGTCGTGACTCGTCAAGCCTCCCGGCTTGTCCACCAAAAGGATTCCGTCACCGACAAGCTCGTCGGGAGGCCGCGGCACGCGTCACGCCCTCTCGCCGGCGTCACCGTCGTCGGCGTTGTCGTTGTCGGCGTTGTCGTTGTCGTTGTCGTTGTCGTTGTCGTCGCCATCGTCGGCGTCGGCGTCGGCGTCGGCGTTGTCGGCGTTGTCGTCGTCGGGAGTCGGCTCGTGCGCCGTGCGGTACGGGTCGGCGTCACCGGCGAACGACGCCCCCTCGGCCACCTGGGCCAGTTCGGCGTCGCGACGCTGCGTGACCTCCAGCAACTCCTCCAGATGGGCCGCGCCCTCCGGGATCGAGTCGAGGTGGAAGGAAAGGGACGGTGTGAGCCGGATGCCGAGGCCCTTGCCGACCGCCGAACGGACCCTGCCCTTGTTGGCTTCCAGCGCGGCCGCCGTCCGCTCCCGGTCCTCCTCACCCCCGAGGACCGTGTAGAAGACCGAGGCCTGCTGTAGGTCGCCCGTCACCTTCACGTCCGTGACCGTGACGAAGCCGAGCCGCTCGTCCTTGGTCCGCCACTCCAGCATCTCGGCAACGATGACCTTGATCCGATCCGCAACCTTGCGGGCACGTGCGGGATCCGCCATGGCTCATGTCCTTCCGCTCGTAGGTGCGGCCCCGCGACGTCGTGTCGCGGGGCCGCCTCCCAGGGGTCGAGGTCTCGTCGGCCGTCCTCACGGGTGCGCTGAGGCTCGCACCTGCACGTCCCGCTTCGGGCGGACGACAACCTCCGTGCTGCGCGCTTCGTCAGGTACGGGGCTTTTCGCGCATCTCGTAGGTGGTGAGGAGGTCGTCGATCTGCAGGTCGTTGAACGAGCCCAGGTTGATGCCGCACTCGTAACCGTCACGGACCTCCGTGACGTCGTCCTTGAACCGTCGCAGTCCGGCGATTTCCAGGTTTTCGGTGATGACCACTCCGTTTCGCGTGATCCGAGCCTTGGTCCCGCGCTTGATCTCGCCGCTGCGCACCAAAGACCCGGCGATGTTGCCGAATTTGCTGCTGCGGAAGATCTCGCGGATCTCGGCGGTGCCCAACTGGTGCTCTTCGTACTCGGGCTTGAGCATCCCCTTCAGGGCCGCCTCCAGCTCCTCGATCGCCTGGTAGATGACCGAGTAATAGCGAATCTCGACACCCTCGCGTTCGGCATACTCGGCGTTCTGTCCCTCGGCTCGTACGTTGAAGCCGATGATCACCGCGCTGGACGCCACCGCGAGGTTGATGTTGTTCATCGTGATCGCGCCGACGCCCCGGTCGATGATTCGCAGGTCGACCTCGTCGCCCACGTCGATCTGCAACAGCGCATCCTCGAGGGCTTCCACCGAACCGGAGACGTCGCCCTTGAGGATCAGGTTGAGCGTCTCGACCTTGCCTGCTGCCAAGGCCTCGTTCAGATCCTCCAGGCTGACCCGCTTGCGCGCCTTCGCCAGCGACGCCTGCCGGTCCGCGGCTTCACGCTTCTCCGCGATGTGCCGGGCCGTGCGGTCGTCAGAGGCCACGATGAAGGTGTCGCCGGCGCGCGGCACGCTGGACAGGCCGAGCACCTGCACCGGGCGCGACGGCAGCGCCACGTCGAGGTGGTTGCCATGCTCGTCCAACATCGCCCGCACCCGGCCGTGCGCGGAACCCGCCACGATCGAGTCGCCGACGCACAGCGTGCCCGACTCCACCAACACCGTCGCGGTGGCGCCGCGGCCCCGGTCGAGGTTGGCCTCGATCGCGACGCCGCGCGCGTCCTTGTCGGGGTTGGCCCGCAGGTCGAGCGCCGCGTCCGCCGTGAGGATGACGGCATCGAGCAGCTCGTCGATGTTGAGTCGCTGCTTGGCCGACACGTCGACGAACATCGTGTCACCGCCGTATTCCTCGGCGATCAGGTTGTACTCGGTGAGTTGCTGGCGGATCTTTGCCGGGTTGGCCGCTTCGACATCGACCTTGTTGACCGCGACCACGATCGGCACGTCCGCCGCCTGCGCGTGGTTGAGGGCCTCGATCGTCTGCGGCATGACGCCGTCATCGGCCGCCACCACGAGGATCGCGATGTCGGTCACCTTGGCCCCGCGGGCACGCATAGCGGTGAACGCCTCGTGGCCCGGCGTGTCGATGAACGTGATCGGCCGCTGCTGACCCTCATGAGTCGTGGTGATCTGGTACGCGCCGATGTGCTGCGTGATCCCGCCCGCCTCGGTCTCGATCACGTTGGCGTGCCGGATCGCGTCGAGGAGCTTCGTCTTGCCGTGGTCGACGTGACCCATGACCGTGACAACCGGAGGACGCGGCTCCAGCAGCGACTCGTCCTCGTCTTCGGCTTCGGCCTCCAGGTCGATGCCGAAAGACTCGAAGAGCTCGCGCTCTTCGTCCTCCGGTGAGACGACCTGGATGGCGAATCCGAGTTCGGCGCCGAGCAGCTTGAAGGTGTCCTCGTCGAGCGATTGGGTGGCCGTGGCCATCTCACCCAGGTGGAACAGAACCGTCACCAAGCTCGCCGGGTTGGCGTTGATCTTGTCGGCGAAGTCGCTCAGGGACGAGCCGCGGCGCACCCGAATGACGGTCGAGCCGTCACCGCGCGGGACGCTGACGCCGCCGATGGTGGGCGCCTGCATCTGCTCGAACTCTTGACGCTTCGCGCGACGCGACTTGCGCTGCTTGTTGCGCCCGCCTCCACGACCGAACGCGCCCTGCGTCCCGCCGCGGCCACCGGGTCCGCCCGGACGGCCACCGCCGCCGGGGTCACGCCCGCCGATGCGTCGCCGCCCTGCTGGACTGGTTCAGGCAGGAGACACCCGCGGAGGTGGTTGACCTGTCCGCGAGTCCCGATGGGCGGGCGCTGTACGAGTCCATGGGGTGGCGGCTGCGGGACGATCCGACGATGCGTCGGCCCATCGACAGTC
>CAJDWQ010000040.1_pt1 | contig 15506 bp, 14 predicted proteins | sample 7391641 | NCBI WGS metagenome assembly CAJDWQ01 (sample SAMEA7055718, study PRJEB34461) | soil metagenome | biome: terrestrial ecosystem; feature: Peninsula; material: soil | place: Antarctica | collected 2016
GTGGTGAAGAAGTCGAGCTCCTCCAGGGCGAGAGCCAATGGGCGGTCCTCGGGGTGACCTTCGACGTCCGACATGAACATCGTCGAAGCGAACTCCTCGCCGACCATGTAGCTCTCCAGGCGCGTCATGTTGACCCCGTTGGTGGCGAACCCGCCGAGCGCCTTGTACAGGGCGGAGGGGATGTTGCGGACCCGGAAGACGAAGCTCGTCATGACGGGCCCGTCCAGTTCGGCACGGTCCGGCAGCCGTCCTTCCGCGGCGAGGACGATGAACCGGGTGGTGTTCGTGGGGTCGTCTTCGACGTCCGTGGCCAGGACGTCCAACCCGTACAGCTCGGCGGCGCCGCGGGGCGCGATCGATAGGCGCGTCGGATCCGCCCACTCGCGCACCTCCCGCGCCGACCCGGCCGTGTCGCCTGCGATGACGGGTGTGAGCCCGTGGGCGCGGATCAGCTCACGGCACTGGCCCAGCGCGTGAATGTGGCTGTGCACCGTCCGGGCGTTCTGGATCGTTGCGCCGGGAATCCCCAGGAGTTCGAACCGGATCCGCAGAAAGTGCTCACCGACGATGTGCAGGCCCGCGTGCGGCAGCAGGGTGTGGATGTCGGCGACCCGGCCCGCCAGGGAATTGTCGATCGGGATCATGGCCCGGGCGGCCCCGCCCGAGGCGACCTCCGCGAACGCATCCTCGAAGCTCGCGCGTGGCACCGCCTCCCAGGCGGGGTACATCTCGCGGCAGGCCAGATGACCGTTACAGCCGGGCTCGCCCTGATAGGTAATCCGGATCATGCGCGTGTGGTCCTTCGTCGTGGTGGCGGGTGCTCACTTGACGCAGGGGATGCCATCTCCGAACAGCGCCGTCAAGGAGGTGGCCGCGGTGTCCTCGTCGGCTGCCCCCTCGCCGACCGTGGTCGGCGCCAGTGGGGTCGCCGACGCGGGAGGAACCGCGGGGGCGGTCGACCCGGTCGTCGCGCTACCGGACGCGCCGCCGAGCGAAGGAGGCGCCTGATAGTCCTGCCCGAGCGTCACCTGCAGGGTACCGGCCGCGATCGCGGGATCCTCCACGGATGTGACGCCGGCGCCGAGGAGAGCCGCGAGCTCAGCGGCGGAAGCGGCCTGCCCCGTCGGGTACGCGACGACGGTCCTGGGCCGCAGCGCGGGGGCTGTCTCGGTCTCGCCGGGCGGATACCCCAGCCTGGCGAGGCCGGTGAGCAGGGTGCTGCCGGCGCCCTCGACGCCGGACCCGTTCGCGACCGACACGGTGAGCTTCGGGCTGGCGCTGGTGGTGGTGGCGCTCGGTTCCGGCTGCCCGGACAACAGCTGGCGGACGGTGGCCTGCAGGACGGGCAGGTCGATCTCGTTGGAGGAGCCGCCGTACTTGTCGGTGAAGTACCCCTTGATCGGCAGGGTGAAGAACGTGACGTTGCCGCTGGTGAGGGCGGTGGCCTGCTGGGCGAACTGGACGAGGTTCAGGTCGTTGTCGACCGCGATGTTGTCCTTGGCCACCCCGACGAGGTCGTTGACGGTCTTCGGGTTGGCGAACGTGCCCTTCTGCCGGAGCTGATGGGCCAGGGAGGCCATAAACGCCTGCTGGCGGCGCTCTCGGTCTAGGTCGGTGAAGTCCTCGCTGGCTGCCAGTTCGTCGCGGCGTTGCCGGACGAACGCGACGGCCTCTTCGGCGGTGATGGCCTGCTGGCCGGCTTTGAAGTCGGCGCCGGAATAGCGGTCTTTGGTGGCGTCCTTGAGGCACACCGTGATTGGTTGGACCACTTTGGCCACCTCATAGAAGGCGACCATCGTCACCTCGACGAAGTGGTTGATGCGGATGCCGTTGCCGAGGAAGGCTTCGACTGTCTTGATCTCCTCGGCGCGTCCCGCCTCGCGAGCGCGGGAGTGCTTCTGTTCGTCCGGGGTGGAGGCGTCGGGGGCGAGGCGAGCCTTCTCGGCCTCGAAGGCGTGGTCGTACGCTTCCTTGATCTTGCCGTCGCACCGGCCCCCGGGGCAGCCGGGAAAAGCGACGAAGTTATCCCGGGGGATCTGGATCACCGTGGCGCGGCTTCCGTCCGAGGGGATGTGGATGAACATCAGCACGTTCGCGTTCATGCCACCGATGCTGGAGTTGCCGGTGTGCATCGCGTCGTACAGCTCTTGCGGCAGCGGATCCCCGTGTAGGTCGAGCCGACTGTCCAGGCCCATGATGAGCATGTTCGTATCCGAACCAAGACGTCCGTTCGCATCGCTGTCGCCGAGCGCGCCCGAGCGCCGCAACCCACGGTCGAGGCTGATGTACTCGAACGCGACGTACCCCAGGAGCGCCAGGATCAGGGCGAGGGCGATGCCGACGACCCACGTGAACGCCAGGCGCCAGCGGGGTACGGGTGGTGTGGCTCCTGTCATAGTGCGCTCAGGATACCGGGCCGACCTGTGCCGACCCTGGTGCCGGCGCGCGCCGCGCCGAAACCAGTGTCGTTGCCTGTCAATCAGATTGGTTTCCTTCGTGGATGCGTACTCGGGATAACAGCGCCTCCAGGTGAGCCTTCAGCGCGGCCGAAGCGCTCTCGCGGTCGCCGACCTGTACCGCGGTCACGATCGCTGCGTGCTCCGCGAGGGACTCCGCGACGTCGAGGGGGCCGCCGTCGTCACCGCGTCGTCCGCGATGGACCTCAGCGGCCAACAGCTCGACCATCCGCGCCAGGTACCGGTTGCCGCCCTGTTCGACCAAGGCACGGTGAAATTGCCACTCGGCGGACAGGTACGCGAAGAGTTGCGCCGGAGGGCAGAAATTCGTGTGCCGGGCGACCTCGTCGTACGCGCGACACTGGGCGTCCAACGCCTCAGCGAGAGGCGTCGCGAACGGTGGGGCGTCCTCCGGCGACCGGTCGAACGCGGCGCCCAGCGCGGCGGATTCCACAAGCCAGCGGGCTGCCATGAGATCGGTGATCTCCTGCAGGCTCGGCGGGGCCGCAATGGTGTAGCCGCGCAGGGCGGCCCGCCGAACAAGACCGGTGTGTTCCAGGTGCACCAAGGCTTCGCGCACCGGGGTCGGCGAGACGCACAGGTCGCGCGCGAGTCCGTCGATCGACAGGCTCGCGCCGGGTGCGAGGGTGCCGTCCACCAGCATGCGAAACAGCTGTTCGTGCACGGTGTCACGCAGCACTTTGCGTTCCAGCGGCGTCCGACGACCGGGGGTTTGGTCAACGGCCATCTCCCGATCGTAAGGGCCGCCGCCGCGGCCCCATCCGCCGGCCGGTTCACGGGGACAGGCGTCCCTGCGTCCGCGCCCGCGCGACGCCTCGACATGGCGAATCCCACACGGATCGGCCGACATTGGTCCAGACATTCCTGCTGCTTCCGCTCAACTGCCGCGAAGCTCAGCCGATCAGTGGGTCATTGGAGCCGAACGTCCCCCACCGGGGCGGAACTCCCCCCACGAGCCCCTCGCCCGCGCCCGATGATCACTCTCTGGCGCGGGCGGGGATCTAAATCTCACTCCACCTCGAAGCGGGACGGGTCGCCCGCTCCATACCGCAGGATCCGCGCCATACCGCTGCTCAGGTCGACGATGGTCGTCGGCTCTGCGCCGCACTCCCCCGTGTCGATCACCACGTCCACCGCGTGCCCGATCTCTTGGGTCACCTGCCACCCGTCCGTCATCGGTTCGCTGTGGCCAGGCAAGATGAGCGTCGAGGTCAGCATCGCCTCGCCCAGCTCCGACAGCAGCTCCTGCACGAGGACATCCGCGCTGATCCGGACGCCCACCGTGCGCTTCTTCGGGTGCATCAGCCGACGCGGCACCTCAGGGGTGGCGGGAAGGATGAAGGTGTACGGCCCGGGTGTAGCGGCCTTCACGGCCCGAAACACCGCGTTGCTGACATGGACGAGCTGTCCGAGCTGTGCGAAGTCGGCGCACATCAAGGTGAAGTGGTGCCCGGCCTCGAGTCGCCGGATCGCCACGATGGTGTCCCGGCCGGCGGCGTTGTCGAGCGAACAGCCGATCGCGTAGCCCGAATCCGTCGGATAGGCCATCACCCCTCCGCCGCGGATCACGTCGACTGCCTGGTGGATCAGCCGCTCCTGCGGGTTCTGCGGATGGACGTCGAGATAGCGAGACATCTCCCCAGCTTAAGGCGGCACAGCAGGTCGCACCCCGTGGCCCCGCGTCCGACGTCGATGGGAGACTGAGCCAACTCTCGACGTCTCCCGCGCTCGTGATGTGCACGATCGACGCGGCGCGAAGGGAGCAGGAGGTGAACCACATGCCATGGCGAACCGGGACGAACTGGTGGCACGGCGTCGCGGGCGAGCCCGCCGCACCGGCCGATCTCCGGCGCCCGGTGGTGACCCTGTGGGGGCGCTACGGAACGTTCCCCTCCGCAGTGGGGCAAGGCGTGGCCGACGTCCTCGGTATCCCGTTCCACGACGAGGCGATCCTCGAGGAGGACATCCTGCCGATCGTGGAGGGCCGGCCGAGCCCCAACGCCGAGCTGGAGTCCTTCGTGGCGCAACTTCGGGCGGCCGACGACGCTCCCGATCCTGACGAGGGCGTAGACCACCTGCTGCCGGTGACACCCACCGCCCTGCAGCGGGTCGTGCAGGTCCTCGGGACGGAGGACAACATCCGCCACGTGCGGCGGTACGGGGAGAACGGCGGCGTGATCGTCGGGCGGAACGCCACCCGCATCCTCGCGGGGCACCCGGGCGTGCTCCACGTGAAACTCACCGCACCGTACTCGCACCGCATCAGCCAGGTGGAGCAGCGCACCGGTGTGCCGGCCGTCACGGCCCGCGAGAGGGCTCGCGTCGACGAGTGGATCCGTTCGCGGGCCTCCATCGTGGCCTATGGGTGGGATCCTCGATTCGACGATCTGTTCGGTCTCGTGCTCAACATCGCGTTGTGGGATGCCGATACAACGATCGAGGTCATTGCCGCCGCAGCGCGGGTCGCTGCCGCACGATCCTGACAGCCGCTCGACCGTACTGACAAGGGAGCACGCACGTGGGGGGAACCAGCGCACCCGCAGCGGACTCTGAGTTCGCGCACGCGCTGCGCGAAGCGATCGACGGGCGCGGCCTCAGCCTGGACCGCGTGCGGGCCCACCTGGTGAGCTATGGGCACGACGTGTCGGTCGCGACCCTGAGCTACTGGCAGACCGGGCGCTCCTTGCCCGTGCGCAAAGCGAGCGTCCAGGCTCTGGGTGCCCTCGAGGTGATCCTCCGTGTGTCCCGCGGCTCCCTCGCGGCCAAGCTACCGACGCAGGGCACCCGACGTCATGCGCCTGCACCGTTAGCGCACCGCCAACCGGTCATGCGTGACAGCGCCGCCCATGATTGCGCTGACGTTCTCGGCCTGCGCTGGTCCGACGGCTTCCACCGCATCACGCAACACGACCACCTCACCGTCGGCGCGGACCGGAAGGTGGCCCGCCAGGTGGTCACCGATCTCATCGTGTCGGACCGGGACGGTTTCGACCGATACCTCGTCGGGTACTCCAGCGACGAGGACGGGGTGGTTTTGGAGATCGACCCGATCGAGGGCTGCCATGTCGGACGCACCGTGCATCGCCCAGAACTCATCGTCGCCGAACTGGTCTTGCCCCAGACGCTCCGCGCCGGCGAACCGTGGCGGATCCACCACGCGATCCGCAGCGAAGGTGCCACCCACAGCTCCGACTCGTGGCAGCGCGTCTACCTGACTCCCTTGCGCGAGGCGTGCGTCCAGGTGAGCTTCCTGCCCGACGACCTGCCGGCACATGTCGAGCTCTACGTCGGACCCGACGTCGACGACGCCGTGTACCAGCCCACCCGGCTCGATGTTCCCGACCTCCTCGTGCACCGCTCCGACCACGGACCCGGCATCATCGCGCTTCGCTGGGACTGGAACGAATCACCCCCGGCGCCGGGTGAAGTCCGCGTCGGTGAGCCACCCGGCGGCGAGGCGCGCGCAACGCCCCACCGGGGGTGACGCGACGGCGCGTCGCGATGTGCCGTCGCTGCGTTTCGGTGAGCGTCACGTTGGTCGCGTCTCAGCCTGAGCGTGGCGTAGCCGGAGCGAGTTCGCCACCACGAGAACCGAGCTGAAGGCCATGAACGCGGCAGCGAGGCCCGGATTGAGCAGCCCGAACGCCGCGAGTGGGATCGCGAGTACGTTGTAGCCGAATGCCCACACCAAGTTCTCTTTGATGATCCGCAGCGTCTGCCGGGACAGCCGGATCGCCAGGGGCGCCGTCCGAAGGTCTCCGGAAACGAGCGTCAGGTCCGAAGCCTCGATCGCGACGTCCGTGCCACCACCCATCGCCAGGCCAAGGTCGGCCTGCGCGAGAGCCGCCGCGTCGTTGACACCGTCGCCGACCATCGCCACGACGCGACCCTGATCCTGCAGTTCGCGGACCGCGTCGACCTTGCCCTCGGGCAAGACCTCGCCGCGCACGTGCGCGGAATCGATCCCGACGGCGGCGGCGACCTCACGCGCCGTACGGGTGTGATCACCGGTCACCAGATACGGAGTGACCCCTAACGCGCGCAGCTCCCGGATCGCCTCGGCCGAGGTGGGCTTGATCGCGTCCCGCACTGAGATGAGGGCACGCACCCGGCCCTCCCAGCCCACCGCGACCGTCGTCCCTGCCGGGCTGTCGTCCATCGAGACGGCGGGCATGGTCAGGCCCTGATCGCTCATCCAACCCGGCTGCCCCACCCAGACGGTGACCCGCTCCGCGTCCCCCGCTTCGAGCGTCACGGGCACGTCAGCACGCACCCCGCGGCCGGCGTCGCTGCTGAATGCTGACGCGGAGGCCACCGCGAGTCCGCGTTCCCGCGCGCCCGCCACGATCGCGTGCGCGACCGGGTGCTCCGACAGCGTCTCGACGGCGGCCGCGAACGCGAGCGCTGCGTCGGCGTCGGCGTCACGCCCGCCAACGGTGTGGCCGAGCGGCGTGACCTGGGCGAAAGACATCTTGCCGTCGGTGATCGTCCCGGTCTTGTCGAGGATCACGGTGTCGATCGCCCGGGTCGACTCCAGCACCTCGGGTCCGCGGATGATGATGCCCAGCTGAGCCGCTCGACCGGTCCCGACGAGCAACGCAGTCGGGGTAGCGAGGCCGAGCGCGCACGGGCAGGCGACGACCAGCACCGCCACCGCGGCGGTGAACGCGGCCTGCAGTGGTTGACCCGTGAGCAGCCACGCCGCGAACGTCACGACCGCGATGCCCACCACGACCGGGACGAAAACCGCCGAGACCCGGTCGGCGATCCGCTGCACCGGCGCCTTGCCGGTCTGCGCCTCCGTGACCAGACGCGCGATCCGCGCCAGGGTGGTCTGCGCACCAACACGAGTAGCACGCACCACGAGCGACCCGGACGCGTTGACCGTGCCACCGGTGACCTCGTCGCCGGGACCCACATCGACTGGTTGCGGCTCGCCGGTCACCATGGACATGTCGACGGCGGACGCGCCCTCGACGACCACCCCGTCGGTGGCGACCGTCTCGCCGGGACGCACGAGGAAGAGGTCGCCGACGGCGATCCTCTCGATCGGCACGCGAACCTGGACGCGCTCGTGCACGCGCGTGCGGTCCGGCGCGTCCCCCCCGGGCGGGGCGATGGCCGCGGAGGTGAGGTCGTCCGGGGCAGGGTCGAGGCGCGTCACGTCCTTCGCGCCGAGCTCCAACAACGAACGCACGGCGTCGCCCGCGCGGTGTCGGCTGCGCGCCTCGGCAAAACGACCCGCGAGTAGGAACGTCACGATCATGGCCGCAGTCTCGAAGTAGAGGTGGGGCACGGCGTGCCCCCCACCGTGAGCGCCCGACCCGCCTGCGTCCAACGCCGGGATCAACGACATGTCCATCCGCATGCCCAGCATCCCCGCCCCACCGAACAACAGCGCCCACAGCGACCACGTCGTCGAGGCGATGACGCCAAGGGAGACAAGCGTGTCCATCGTGGATGCGCCGTGTCGGGCTGCGGCCACCGCGCTGCGATGGAACGGCCACGCGCACCACGTCGCGATCGGCACGGTCATTGCGCCCACCAGCCACTGCCAGCCGGTGAACTGCCAGGCCGTCACCATGGACAGCACCATGACCGGAACGCCGAGGGTGACCGCCACGATCAGGCGTCGCCGCAGATCCGCCATGCGCGCGCGCGTCGGAGCCGAGGTGTCATGGGCGTCGGCGCGGTCACGCTCGACCAGATGGGCCTCGTACCCCGCCTTCTTCACCGACGCGATGAGCTCCCCGACCGGGACGGGCCGAGTGAGGACCACCCGGGCCGACTCGGTGGCCAGGTTCACGGTCGCGCTGACGCCGTCGATTTTGTTGAGCCGCTTCTCCACCCGCGCCACGCAGGACGCGCAGGTCATCCCCTCGACCGCGAGGTCGAGCTCGTCCGGCGCCGGGCCGGACTGGGGGCCGGACTGACGGCCGGACCCAGGGGTCGACGCCGCGCCGTGCTCGCGACCGGGCACCGCGGTATGTGTGGCAGGCATCAGGCCTCCCGTGCCGACAGCGTGTACCCCGCTTCGTCCACGGCGGCGGCGAACTGCTCCGGCTCGATGGGGCCGACCGAGGTGACGCGTACGGTCGAGGTGCCCCCCGCGACCAGATCCACGTCCACGGCGGTGACACCGTCGATTCCGGTGAGCTCGGTGGTGACGTGCTGGACGCAGTGGCCGCAGGTCAGGCCGTCGACCTTGAGGGTGCTGGTGTTCATGGCTACTTCCTTGGTGGCTAAGAGACGGTACGTCCTGTGCGGTGTATCGGTGTATCGGTGTATCGGTGTATCGGTGTATCGGGACGACAGACCCGAAACCAGACGCCCTCGTGCGCTGGTCCGGCGATCAGGATCGGACGAGGCGGGCGATCGCGTCGGCGGCCTCGCGAACCTTCGCTTGCCCCTCCTCTTCCGAAGAGGCTGCTGCGTGCAACACACAGTGACCCAGGTGGTCCTCGACCAGACCGAGGGCAACCACTTGCAACGCCTTGGTGGCCGCCGAAATCTGGGTGAGGACGTCGATGCAATAGACGTCCTCGTCGATCATGCGGGCGATGCCACGGATCTGACCTTCGATCCGGCGAAGACGCTGAGCGTACGCCTCCTTGGATCCGCTGTAGCCAGCCATGAACGCTCCTCGAGCAGCAGTCGACGATCCAACGATCTTACCCCTACGGGGTATGGGTGTCGACGTCGTGCATCGGCCGCCGCGGATCGGCCCGCTTCAGCCGTTGAGGGCGAAGCCCGCGTACCGCGAGATCCTTTCCATCAGCGCCGGATGCATGGCGATCGGCACGCCGTCAACGTCGGTGACGGGCGCTGCGCCGCGCCCGGAGGACACCAACCACACACCGTCGGAGCACAACAGATCGCCGACCGGGATCAGCTCGTACCGGGCGTCCATCCCGTCGTCGCGGGCGGCTTCCACCGCCCGCGCGACCGTCACCGACGCGAGCAGTCCGGTCGGACCGGAGGGGGTGGTCCGCAACCGGTCGCCGTCGATCACGATCAGCCCGGAGGTGGGGCCGTCGAGGCAGTAGCCGTCCGTCGTCGTGAACAGCACGTCGTCCGCGCCTCGCCGTCGCGCCTCCCGCTGGGCCGCCACGTTCACCACGTATGACAACGTCTTGACCCCGCCGAGCAGCCAGGGCGCGTCCAGATAGGCATCGGACGCGTGGCCCTTCGACAATGTCGCGATCTTGATGCCCCGGCGAGCGGACCATGGTTCCCCCGGGTCAGACGCGTCGGATCGGTCTGCTGCGTCAGATGGGTCTGCTGCGCGCGTGCCCGGCTCGCACGACGTGACGGAGGCGCTCGCCCCTCTGACCCGGGCCAGCGACGCCGCGTCCACCAGCGTCGCGATCGCCGTCGGCGCGCCCGGATCCCACTCCCGGCCACGCGTCAGGACCACCTTCAGTACCGCTTCGCCCGGCGTGTGCCAAGAGGCGAGCAGCTCGTCGATCAGCCCGGCCCAATGCGAGCGCGAGGGGGAGTCGATCTCCAGCGCGGCCGCCGACGCCGCGAGCCGGTCCAGATGCTCGACGAGGTGGTCGGCTCGTGCCACGCCCTCGGCGTCCGTGACCACTCGGGTGGAGTCGAAGCACCCGTCTCCCCGGATCAAGCCCAGGTCATCGCCGGTCAGCACCGGCTCGTCCGCGTCCAGCACGCCACGTCCGAGCACGGCCGTCCGGGCGATGACGCCCCGCTCGCGGGCGCTCACCGCAGATCGCCGTTTCCGAAGTCCAACGCGAACGGATCCGGCGGCAGGCCGGGCCCGTACACGATCTCGCATACGGCGTCGACCGCCGTGCGTGGCAGGTCCGTCTGGCCGCCGGGCAGGATACGTACGCTCGCGTTGGGAAGCATCTCCGCGAGCGCGGCGGCCTGTGCGCAGCCGTTCCTGTCGCCCTCGCCGGCGACGAGCAGTACGGGAGTGGGCAAACTCTTCAGGCTGTCCGCCGTCGAATCCAGCGCCTGTTGCTGCAGGGCAGCCAGCAGACGGTCCTTGTCGATGCTGCGCGCCGCCCAGGTGCGCGCCGGGATGAGCCGCACCGTGGCCCGCTGCGCCGCGAGAGCCTTGCGGCTCGGCTGCGCCGCGCCCGACAGGACGACCACGCGCTCAATCCGCTCGGGATCGAGGGCGGCGGCCTGCAGGGCGACGGTGCCGCCCAGGCCGACGCCGACGAGCGTCGCGGTGCGCGCGCCATGCTCATCCATCGCCGTCAGCAGGCTGGACGCGGCCCCGGCGACCGTGAACGGCACCGCCTGACCGCCGGGGCGGGTGCCCGCCAACCACGGACACACCGCGCCCTGGTCCGGCGGCAGGGCGACGATGACGTCCTCCCACTGCAGGGGGGTCTGCCCAAGGTCGTGCACGAACACCGTGAACGGCTGGCTTGACATGCGGATGACGCTACCGGACGCGCCGCTGGGCCAACTCAGACAAGGGCCGGGACCGCCCGGCGCAGCCGGGTGACCAGGGCGCGGGCGGCGCCCTTCGCGACGGACCGAGCCCCTCCGGTCACCGCGCCGGCGCCCCGCGTAAGGACACCCCGGGGATCGTCGCGCAGCTGCTCCCACGTGCCGTTCGGCACTGAGTACCGGAAGACCTTGAACCACACGCTCGCGAGCTGCTTCGGCATCGGCCCGCTCGCGTAGTGCAGGCCGTTGACGGTCATCAACTCGCGCACCGCGGGAGCCACGTCGGCGTACCGGTTGCTCGGCAGGTCTGGGAACATGTGATGCTCGATCTGATGCGACAGGTTGCCCGTCATGACGTGCAGCAGTGGACCGCCGGAGATGTTGGCCGAGCCCAGGCCCTGCCGCAGGTACCACTCGCCGCGCGACTCCCCTTCGATCGACTCCTTCGCGAAGGTATCCACGCCCTCGGGAAAGTGCCCGCAGATGATCACCGCGTTGGTCCACAGGTTGCGCGCCAGATCAGCGACCGCGTTGGCCGTGACCGTGGTGAACCAGTTCGGCCCCGAGAGGGCGGGGTGCACCACGTAGTCGCGGAACACGTGCCGCGCGATCTTGCGGACCACCTCCCCGCCGTCGCGGCGCAGCCGCTCCCTGTCCTCGTCCGTGGCGTCGCCGCCGAAATGCTTGTACAGGTCTAGGTCGTAGAGCGCGATCGTGTACTGGAAGAACACCGCGTTCAGCGCGTTGAAGAGGGGCTGGAGCAGGTGGGACGGCTCCCAGGACTGGTCCGGGTCGACTCGCAGAATGCCGAAGCCGAGGTCGTTATCACGGCCCAGGACGTTCGTGTACGTGTGATGCAACTCGTTGTGAGAGTGCTTCCACAGCCTGGACGGGGTCGTGTTGTCCCACTCCCAGCTGCGCGAATGAATGCGTGGGTCCTTCATCCAGTCCCACTGCCCGTGCATCACGTTGTGGCCGATCTCCATGTTTTCCAGGATCTTGGCCAAGGACAGTCCCGCCGTTCCCACGAGCCAGGCGACCGGGTTCCCGGAGAACAGCAAGATGATCCGGGACCCCGCTTCCAGCTTGCGTTGGATATCGATGACCCGCCGGATGTAGGCCGCGTCATCCGCTCCTCTCGAGGCCAGCACTTCCTCGCGGATCCGATCAAGCACAGCGCCGAACGCGTCGATCTGTTCGGGCGTGAGGTGAGCGGCCGGATCCGCTTCGCCGGATGGTTTAGGCGCCCAGTGCCGGCGCACGGTGGGTGCGGAGACGGCCCGAGCGGCCAGGGCGCCGGGCACGTGCGCGCGAGGCGCGGCGACGTCAGGGACCGAGGACTCCACCGACAAGGACGACACAGGCGAGGCAGGCGAGGCGGGCCTGCGAGCGGTCAGCTTGGTCGCCAGGGCGTCGTCTCCCAGCGGCGGGGCGCTGCCCGAACGATGTATCTTCGGGTCGATCGTGGCTGTCATCGGGTCCTCACTCGGGCTGTCTCGCAGGGATGGTCGCGCGTGGTGAGCATCGGGATCACAAGTCGATCCGGCAGGGGCCGGCGGCCGCGCACACACAGGTCTGGATGACGGGCGCCTGGTCGTGGTCGGCCGTCGTCACCTCCCCGTTGCGTAGGTCCCTGACGCTGCCGCTGGTCAAGTGGGCCGTGCAGCCGAAGCAGATGCCCATGCGGCAGCCGTACGGCATGTCGACGCCCTCGCTCTCCCCGGCCTCCAGGATCGGTGTGGCGCCGTCAGCCTCGACCGTGACCTGGGAGCGCGCGAAGGTCACCGTGCCTCCGTCGCCGACCACCGCGGGGGGCGCCGCGCGGAAGCGCTCGGTGTGCAGTGACTCCAGCAGACCGGCGGAGCCCCACAGGGCGTCCGCTGCGTCGAGCATTCCTCCGGGACCGCAGGCCCAGGTCTGCCGCTCCCGCCAGTCGGGAACGAGCACGTCCATCTCGGCCGCCAGGTCAAGCACTCCCGCGGCGTCCGTGTGACGCTCGAGCAGGCGCAGACGACCAGACTCACCGAGCGCCCGCAGGTGTGCGCCGAAGATCACCTCGTCAGCGGTGGGAGCGCTGTGCAACAGCACCACGTCGGCATCGCCGGTCATCCGGTTGCGCAGCATGCCCATCACCGGGGTGATACCGCTGCCGCCCGTAAGAAACAGCACACGCGAAGGAGCCGGGTTCGCCATGACGAACTCGCCGGCAGCGGCCCCGAGCATGATGACCGAACCCAGCGGCAGGACGTCGACCAGGTGGCCGGACACCACGCCGCCCGGCACCCGCTTCACCGTGATTTCCAGGCAGCCCTGGCCCGATCCGAGACGGTTCGTCAAAGAGTACGTGCGCCAACGCCGCACGCCGTCGACGTCGACACCGACGCGCACGTACTGTCCCGGCACATGCGCCCGCCACCCGGGGCCCGGTCGGATGACGATCGAGGCCGAATCCGCGGTCTGAGGATGCCGCGCCACCACCCGGCCTGCGAGTTCCGGACCGAACCGCACCGGGTCCACCAGGCGCAGATAGTCGCGAGGCGTCAGGGGTGTGGTGAGGGCGCCGGCCACTGCGCCCGCCACCTTCCGGGCCCAGGCCATCGTGGAGACCCTCGGCCGGCTCGCGGCCGGCGGGACGGGATCCGTCAGGGACTCGCGCCACGCAGGGGGAAGCACAGGTTCGGTGAGAAGGGCCACGTTCTCATCATTTCGTACTATAGGGGGTAAAGTCCTGACCGCTGAGCGTGAATCGGGACCTCACATCGATGCGGAGAAGACAAATAGTGGCGACCTTCGACGCGGCAGCGTCCGATGCTGCCGATCCCGGTGTCTCCGACCCCACCGCGAGCATCGGTCACCGCGCACCAGCTCGCGTCGACGGCCCGGCGCACAGCCTCGACCAGACCACGTACGAACGCATGCGCGCCTCCCTCGTGGAGGTCGCCGACGAGGCCGTCCAGGCGATCGTCGCGGAGGTCCCGAGCTACCGAGGACCGCTCACCGGGCAGCGCGGGCGACGCATCCAGGAAGCCGTCCAGCTCGCCCTCGACGTCTTCCTCACGCTGGCTCGCAGCGGCGCGGCCGGCACCGGTGAGGAGATCAACGCGCGGGTCACCAAGGAGGCGTACGACCTCGGCCGGGGTGAGGCTCGCAGCGGTCGCTCCATGGAGGCGCTGCTCGGCGCCTACCGCATCGGGGCCCGCGTCTCCTGGCGCGCCCTGTCTCGAGAAGCGGTGGCCGGCGGGATGGCCGCAGCCCACGTGGGTCAGTTCGCGGAGAGCGTTTTTGCCTACATCGACGACCTGTCGGCCGCGAGCGTCGCCGGCCACACGGACGAGCTGCAGACCAGCGGCCGGGTGCGTGACCGCCTCCGCGAGCGGCTGGCCCGCGCCTTCGTGGCCCGGGCGGATATCGAGGAACTCACCGAGCGGGCGGAGCGAGCCAATTGGCCTCCCCCGCAGACCCTCACGGCCGTCCTGCTGTCCACGGACCAGGCCAGCGTCGTCCTCGCCCGACTCGATCCCCGGACCCTCCATGTGAGCGGTGACGTCGCGGGCTTCGACGACGACGCGTCGCTGCTCCTCGTACCGGACGCGGACGGCGCCGCGCGCACGACGCTGCGGGCGCGGCTCGCACAGCACGCTGCCGTGCTCGGCCCCACGCGCCCCTGGTGCAGGGCGTACGCCTCCATCGAGCGCGCCCGACGTGCGCTCCCCCTCCTTTCCGACGACGCCCTGGTCGACACGGAGGAGCGTCTGGTCGATCTCGTCCTGCTCGCGGACCCCGAGGCGTACGACGACTTACGGCGCACCGCGCTCTCGCCGCTCGACGGTCAACGCCCCGCCACGCGAGCGCGCCTCGAGGAGACGCTGCGCGCCTGGCTACTGCTGCGAGGCCGGCGCGAGCTGGTCGCACAGTCCCTGTTCGTGCACCCACAGACGGTGCGTTATCGGATGGGACAGCTCAAGGTCCTGTACGGCGAGGCGCTGGAGGATCCCTCGACGGTCCTCGCCCTGACCATGGCGCTCGCACAGCGCGCCGGCCCACAGAGCAGCACCACACCCGAGGCGCGGCAAGAATGAGACGCGGCAAGAATGACGTCGTGTCAGCCCCCGCCGCCGTCTGACCGTCACCTCGGGCACATGGCGCGACGTGTTGTGGCGGGATTGTCGGCTCGGCGCGGTCGAGGCGTACGGCTCGAGCTGGCACGGGGTCGGGATCGAAGGCGGACGGTGGGACTACGTGAATCTGCGCGGATCGCGCGTGGAACGGGTCCGCGTCGACGGTTGCCACCTCGGCGAGCTGGACTTGAGCGAGGCGGCGGTGCGCGAGCTGGCCCGGCCGACGGCCCGGATCCTCGGGATTTCGGTGGACGGCGACGAGGACCGGCCGCCCGCGGACTAGATGCTGCGTCAGCTGCGACCGCGGTCGGCACCGCGCGTTTCGTTGCCGCGCTGGCCGTCAGTCGTCGGGGCAGACCGACGAATGGTGCGAGGCGATCAACCAAACTCCGCGCGACCCGTGGTCAGCGACCGAAACCAACGATCTAGCAGGCCCGCCACTTCCAGCTCGTTCGGCATTGTGTGGCGCGAACGCCCCGGCGGC
>CAJDWQ010000041.1_pt1 | contig 15349 bp, 11 predicted proteins | sample 7391641 | NCBI WGS metagenome assembly CAJDWQ01 (sample SAMEA7055718, study PRJEB34461) | soil metagenome | biome: terrestrial ecosystem; feature: Peninsula; material: soil | place: Antarctica | collected 2016
TGGGCCATCCCGGAGGGCGGCTCCGCGGCGATTATCAGGGCGTTGAGGGCCGTCGTCGAGGCGCATGGCGGCGTGATCGAAACCGGTACGACGGTCAGAAGCGCGGCCGATTTGCCGCTGTGCGACGTGGTCATGTTCGACCTTGCGCCGCCCGCGGTGGCCGACATTCTCGGTCCGGCGATGCCTGCGAGGGTCGCGCGTGCTTACCGGACATTCCAACGAGGGCCTGGTGCCTTCAAGCTGGACCTGGCGGTCGAAGGTGGTGTTCCCTGGACGGCGCCGGTCGCCGGCCGTTCGGGGGTGGTTCACGTTGGAGGGACGTTTGAAGAGATCGAAGCGGCAGAACGCGATGTTGTCGGCGGCCGCATGCCGGCGCGGCCGTTCGTCCTGGTCGGCCAGCAGTATCTCGCAGACCCACTGCGCTCAGTAGATTCTGTCCATCCCGTCTGGACGTATGCCCAGGTACCGCACGGTTATTCTGAGAACGCCAGTGAAGCGATCCTCAAGCAACTTGAACGCTTTGCTCCGGGGGTCCGCGAGCGCATTGTTGGGATGCAGGTCACCACACCGGCTGACTTCGCGGCAGGCAACGCGAACTTCGTCGGAGGAGACATTCTTACCGGGGCAAAGAACACGCGACAACTGGTGTTCGGCCCACGGGTAGGGAGGTCTCCGTACGACACCGGCGTGCGGGGAATGTACCTCTGCTCCGCGGCCACCCCGCCGGGCCCCGGAGCCCACGGGATGTGCGGGGCGAACGCCGCGCGCCGCGCATTGGCGTGCCTAGGCAAAGGACGGTGAGTCGTCTCACGTGCCTCTTCGCCGCGATAAAAATCGACTCTCGCGATCGAAGAAAGAATTGGTCGCAAGGTCCGCCTGGAGCCGGTCCGCTACTCCGCGCAAGCGCTTACGCGGAGTAGCGCGACTGGCGGCGACGCGCTGGCGCGGCACCCCCGGCTGCACCCCGTGCGGCGGGGGTGCGCTGCGGCGCGCCTCGTACGGGGGTACGCGGCGTCCCACTGCGCGCTGCAGTGGTGCGCTGCGGACCGCCGCGGCGAGAACCACTTGCCGAGCGACGGCCACCGGCCTCGTTGCTTCGCGCCGCATTGCGGGGAGCGGCGGACCGCTCGGCGGCGGGCGCGAGGTAGGGGCCGGCGAAGATGCGTTCCCCGGGCGCCAATTCGCGCAGCAGCGGGCTGGCGGCGGTGACTCGCGTCGTGGTCGGCCTGACTCCTGCCTTGCGCGTCAGGTCGCGGACGTCGCGGACCTGCTCATTGGTCATCAGGGTGATAACGGTGCCCTCGGCGCCGGCCCGGGCGGTTCGTCCGGACCGGTGCAGGTACGCCTTGTGCTCCACGGGAGGATCCGCGTGGATCACCAAGTTGATGTCGTCGACGTGGATACCGCGGGCGGCGATGTCGGTCGCGACGAGAGTGGTCGCCGCACCGGAATGGAAGGCCTCCATCGTCCGGGTACGAGCCCCTTGCGAGAGGTTGCCGTGCAGCTCGACAGCGGCCACGCCCGACGCGTTCAGGTCGCGCGCGAGGCGTTTTGCGCGGTGCTTGGTGCGGGTGAATACCAGGGCCCGCCCCGGAGCCGCAGTGAGGTCGACCAGGACCGGCAGGTGCTCCTCGGGCGCGACGTGCAGGACGTGGTGCGACATGGTCGAGACGGGCGATTGCTCGCTGTCGGCCTCGTGGGTCACGGGGCGAGTCAGGTGGCGCCTGACGATGACGTTGACCCCGGCATCCAGCGTCGCGCTGAAGAGCATCCGCTGCCCACCGGTGGGGGTGGCCTCAAGGAGCCGCCGGACCACGGGGAGGAACCCGAGGTCGGCCATGTGATCGGCCTCGTCGAGCACGGTGATCTCGACGGCGTCGAGGTGGATGTGGCCTTGGGCGATGAGATCCTCGAGGCGTCCCGGGCAGGCGACCACGACGTCGACGCCGCTGCGCAGGGCGGCGACCTGCGGGCCCTGGCCGACACCGCCGAAGATGGTCTGCGAGTTCAAGCCGAGCGGCGTGGCGAGGGGCTCCATCACGGCCGCGATCTGCACCGCGAGCTCGCGCGTCGGAACCAGGATCAGCCCGCGCGGGCGGCCGGGCTTGCGGCGGGTGGGGTGAGCGTGCAGGCGCGCCAGGAGCGGGAGAAGAAAGGCGTACGTCTTGCCGGATCCGGTACGGCCGCGGCCGAGGACGTCACGGCCCGCCAAGGCATCACGAAGCGTCGCGGACTGGATCGGGGTCGGCGTGGTGATGCCACGCTGGGCGAGCACGTCGGACAAGTTGCTGGGCACGCCCAGCGAGATGAAACTGCTGCTGGTCAAGGGGAAATACTCCGATGTTCGGATATGTGCTGCCTGGGGCGTCTCACATGGCGCCGCGCAAAGGCATCGACACGAAGAAAAATGGGAGCCCGCGGCAGAACGGATCGGGCTGGCCACGTCTAGGGTAACCGATCGCCAGTTGCGCTCATGTCGCGGCGGACACTTGGCCGTCCGGGGAGTCCGGGGAGTCCGGGGAGTCCGGGCCGTCCGGGCAGACCTGGCCGCCCCGGGCTCACTGCCAGGATGCGGTGGCCGATAGGTGTGACTACACGTTCGGCGGCCCGGCAGCCAGCCGTCCCAGCGCGATCCGCGCGATCGCGCGGGAACTATCTCGGCGTCGGCGAGCGTTAACTCCATTTGCGAACAGATCACACAAACCGGCGATATCGGGGCGGCAGGGGCCGCCCTACGCGACGTCGGGCGCCCGAGGCGCCCAGGGGGACGCGCGAGCGGAAGGCCGGGCAAGGAGGACTCATGAGTTTCGATCCATCGGCCACCCGCGTGGCCACCCGCCGGCTGGCGGCTGTCACACCCATCCGCCACGACGGCCTCGGCACCCCGAGCGGCTCCCACCTGGTAGCTCTCGACATCGACGGCACGATCGTCCACCACGACGGCAGCATGTCTCGCACGGTGCGGGACGGCGTCCGTCGCGTCGCGGCGGCCGGCCACGAGGTGGTGATCGCCACCGGACGGTCCTGGCTGTCCGCGCGGACCGTCATCGCCGAACTCGGCGTGCGCCGCGGGTTCGCCGTCTGCAGCAACGGCGCCGTCGTCGTCGCGCTCGACCCAGCCCTGCCCGGCGGCGCGTGCATCCTCGCCAGGCACACCTTCGACCCGGCCTCGGCGCTCACGGCGCTGCGAGCGGCCTGGCCGGAGGCTCACGTCGCTGTCGAGGAGGTCGGGGTGGGCTACCGGGTCCACACGCCGTTTCCTCCCGGTGAGCTGGAAGGGGAGATCCGTGTCGTGGACTGGGAGCAGCTCATCGACGGCCCGGCGACCCGGGTCATCTTCCGCAGCCCGAACGGGACGGCCCAGGATTTCCTGGATCTGGCTGCCCGGATCGGGTTGCACGGGGTGAACTACTCGGTGGGGTTCACCGCGTGGCTGGATATCGCGCCCGAGGGCGTGAGCAAGGCGAGCGGTCTGGAGAAGGTCCGCGGCTTCCTGCGGATCGACCCCTCACGCACGCTCGCCGTCGGCGATCAGCGCAACGACGTCGAGATGCTCCAGTGGGCCGCGTGCGGCGTCGCGATGGGCAACGCCCCCGACGAGGTCCGCGCGGTCGCTGACTGGGTCACGGGCCACGTCGACGACGACGGTCTGGTCGATGTGCTGAGGCTGCTTCCCGACGCCGGTCCGGCGTGCGTGCCGCTCCTGTCCAGAGAGCAGGTCGCTTGACCCGCACCAGGACTGCCGCGCCCGGTCGTGTTTCATCACGCAGCAGCACGCCTGTCCAAGACGCCTATTCGAACGGGTGTATTGGACGCGTCAGCATTCTTCGTCCCGCGACATTCGGGCGTCCGACCCGCCACTAACCTGCGCTGCTGTCTGGGTGACCTGCTGCGATGCAATAGGGCACGGCGAACTATGCGTGACATAAAGCCTTTATCGAAGGCGCCCGGGGACGATAGTACGGACAGTGGAAGCAGCCCCGGGACGGACGCCGGCCAGTACGGTGAACCCGCCTTCGGGACACGACTCATCCTGAAAGGAGGAGCGATGAGGAGCACGACGAACGTACCCGTTGCGAACGTCAGCGCGGTCGTCGACACGTCGCGCTTCGCAGACTGGCCGGTGGCCGTTTGCGTCGCGACGCTCGACGAAAGCGCGCGCGGCTGCTGTCTGGCCGTCTCTGATTTCGCAGCGAGCTTGGCCGTCCGACTGCTGTCGGAGACGTCCGGCGATGGCCGGGGCAGCGACGACGAGTACCTGCGCGGCTACGCGCAGGCGATGCAGGATGTGTCCGACGCGCTGCGCGTCGACGGGAGTTGACCGTCCTGCCGGTTTTCCCTCCAGCGTCGGTTTTCCCAGCCGTGGTTATCCCGGCCTCGCGGCGCTGAGGTCCGACGGCTGGCGATGGTCCCCCCTCGCGGTGGGATGCTGAGGTCGTCATGCGCGACGTCGTCATCACCAGCCCCGCCAACCCTCGCCTGCGCGAGGTGGTGTCCCTCCGACGCCGCCGGATCCGCGACGCTCGTCGGCTGACGCTGGTCGAGGGGTACGAGGAAGTGACCCTGGCGCTCGACGCGGGCGCAGCGCCGGATGAGCTCTACTGGTGCCCTGAGCTGGTCCACGCCGGCGTCGACCCGCAGACCCTCGCGGATCGGGTGCGGGACGTGGGCGGCCGATGCGTCCAGCTGAGCCGGGCCGCCTTCGACAAGATCGCCTACCGCGAGAGCCCCGACGGTGTCCTCGCCGTGGTGCCCACCGCGGACCGGAGTTTGCGCGATCTGGACGCGCTCCTCGATGACCCTCGAGCGGTCGCCGGAGCGGACCCCCGCGAGGGTCCCGGAGCGCGCAGTCCGCACGCACCGCTGGTGCTCGTGTGCCAAGGCGTCGAGAAACCGGGAAACCTGGGCGCCATGTTGCGCACCGCGGACGGCGCCGGCGTGGCCGCCGTTCTCGCCGCCGACCCGGTCACCGACTGGGGCAACCCGAACCTCGTGCGCGCGTCCAAGGGCACCGTCTTCTCAGTGCCGGTCGCCGCTGACTCCGCGAGCGCCTGCGCGGGCTGGCTGCGCCGCCGCGGGATCGAGCTCGTCGCGCTCACCCCGGCCGGGGCGCGAGGATACGCCGATATCGATTACACCGGGCCGGTCGCTCTCGCCGTCGGCGCCGAGAAGACGGGCCTGACCGACGACATCCTCGCCGCCGCGACGCTGCGCGCGGTGATCCCCATGGCAGGTCACGCCGACTCCCTCAACGTGGCGGCCTCGGCCGCGATCGTGCTGTATGAGGCGGTCCGGCAGCGCCGCATATCCTGAACCGGCCCTGCAGGTGTCTCACGGCAGGACCGCGGTGCCTCACTCCTAACCCCATGTGGGAGCATGAATCGCATGCCAATCGACCACGTGTCTTTTGCGGCGGAGGGGGACGGTGCGCGAGCGACCGCTGAGCGTCTGGCCGCGCGGTTGAGGGTGGATCTGCGCAGCGGTGGGATACACCCGCAGTTCGGGACCCGCAACGTCATCCTCCCGATGGCTCAGGGACGTTACATCGAAGTGGTGGAGCCACTCGAGCACCCCTCGACGGCGAAGGCGTCGTTCGGGCAAGCGGTGCGGTTGTCGTGCGAGGCCGGTGGCGGCTGGATGCAGTGGGTGGTGCGGGTGTATGACATCGGCACCCACGCGTGGCGCCTGCGACGTGAACCCATTGACGCACATCGCGTTTTCCCCGATGGTCGGTACCTGCGCTGGAAGCAGATTGATCCCGCGTGCCCGGTGAGTAGCCCCCAACTTCCGGTGCTCGTGCATTACGTGAACCCTGAGCTGCATCCCTCCCTCGCGGTGGGCGTCGAACCGCGGACCGCCATCACGGGCCTGACCATCGCGGGTGACGCCTGGCAGATCGAGAAGTGGCTCGGTCCTGCGGCCGAGGCGGGCCCGCGGGACGTGCCGGTGACGGTGCAGACGGCGATGGGCGCGCCCCGGGTGGTGTCGGTCACCTTCATGACTCCGGACGGGCTGGTGACACTCTGAGGGCGTCGCCACACTCCAGGGGAGCGGCCGCCTGCGCAGGTCAGGGAACGTCGGGGATCTGGCACAAGGAGCGGTAGGAGTCGGCGGAGTAGTACCACTCCTGCGGGTGGCTCGACGGGACACCGCCGGTCACGAGACGTGAAGACGCGCTTCCTGAGCCAGAGCCGGTGCCGGTGCCGATGCCGGTGCCGAGCACGGTGTATTCGCGGTAATAGCCGCTCTGCCTGCTCTCCAGCAGTCCCTCGCTGTTCGCGTAGGTGCCCCCGTCCCGATCCGGCACAGGGAACGGCCCACGCGAGTGGACCAAAGAGATCGTGGCTCGGACCCCGGACGGCAGGGATTCCAGGGCGCAGCTCGGCGGCGCTGATGGCACTCCGCCATCCGGCTCGTCACCGGCGACGCGCGACGGCCGACTCGCGGACGCGCCAGAAGCGCCGGGTGTGGCGGCCGCGATGGATGGGGGGCCGGCGAGAGTGGTCGAGCCCTGGGTCTGCCCCCCTCCCGGCGCCAAGCGCGGCGAGGTTAACGGCCCGCCACTCGTCCCGATGAGCGCGATGAACAGCAAAGCGACCAGCACCCCGAAGAGTGGCCACGAGGTCTTGCCGGACAGGATGCGCTTCACGGATCCCACCGTAACCACGGTGCGCTCACCGCGTGGACCGGCGCGCCCTGAGGAGGCGACGACGGGCCTTGACCAGGCGAAGACGCGCCCTGGCGAGGCGACGATGGGGCCGAGAATGAGCCGAGAATGGGCCAGTCAGTCGGTCGAGAGGTGGTCGCGCACCAGCTGGGGAGCGAGGCCGACGTACGTCGCCGGGGTCAGCGCGAGCAGCCGTTCACTTTCGGCGTCGGGAAGCCCCAGGGACCTCACGAACGCCCGCAGGTCCTCCCCGGTGACGCGACGCCCGCGGGTCAAATCCTTCAGGCGTTCGTACGGGTTGTCCATGCCGGGCACCCCCCGCGCGGCGAGCGTCCGCATCACGGATTGGATGGGCTCCCCGAGCACCTCCCAGTTGCGGTCGAGGGCTTCGGACATCACGTCCGGCGCCGCGTCCAGCCCCAGGAGTCCGCGACGCACGTTGTCGAGCGCGAGCAGGCTGTGTCCGAGCGCGGTGCCGACGTTGCGTTGCATCGAGGAGTCGGTGAGGTCGCGTTGCAGCCGAGAGGCCACCAGCGTGGCGGCGAGCACATCGAGCAGCGCGTTGCTGACCTCCAGGTTGGCTTCGGCGTTCTCGAAGCGGATCGGGTTGACCTTGTGCGGCATGGTGGACGATCCGACCGTGCCCTGACCGCGGACCTGCGCGAAGTAACCCCAGGAGATGTAAGCCCAGATGTCGGTGCACGCGTTGTGCAGGATCCGGTTGAACCGGGCCACGTCCGCGTACAACTCCGCCTGCCAGTCGTGCGACTCGATCTGCGTGGTGAGCGGGTTCCACGTGAGGCCGAGGACGTCGGCGACGAAGGCGCGGCTGAGCTCTGGCCAGTCCACGCCGGGCACGGCGAGGACGTGCGCCCCGTACGTGCCCGTCGCGCCGTTGATCTTGCCCAGGTACTCCTGCGCGCGGATCCGGCGCAGCTGTCGAGCCAGGCGGTGGGCGAACACCGCCAACTCCTTGCCGAGCGTGGTCGGGGTGGCCGGCTGCCCGTGGGTGTGAGCGAGCAATGGCACCTCGGCCAGGTCGCGGGCCATGGCCGCGACCTGCTCCACCAGCGAGGTCGCCGTCGGGAGCCAGACCTCGCGGATCGCCCCGGAGATCATCAGCGCGTAGGACAGGTTGTTGACGTCCTCACTGGTGCAGCAGAAATGGATCAGCTCCGCCAGGCCCGGATCGTCCGGAGCGATGTGCGCCAGACGGCGCCTCAGGTAGTATTCGACCGCCTTGACGTCGTGCACCGTCTCCCGCTCGATCTCGGCCAGCTCCGCGACGTCCGGGGACCCGAAGTCGTCGACGAGGGCGCGGAAGCGGGCCTGCTCCGGCGCCGTGAGGGCGCGGACCCCCGGGATCACCGCGGCGCTGGTGAGGTGGATCAGCCACTCGATCTCGATGCGCACGCGTTCACGGTTGAGCGCAGCCTCGGACAGGTGGTCGACAAGCGGGGCGACGACGGCGCGGTAACGGCCGTCAAGCGCTCCCAGAGCGAAGGGGGGTGTGGCGTTGGCGAGTGAACGCATGCCGCCATCCAACCAGAGCCGCCACCGGCCCGGATGGGCGGCTCAACGCTCGTGCAGCGCCGCCGTCACGTAGGCCACCACCCCGTCGACCGCGCCCTCCACCTGCGCCAGACAGGCGTCGAACTCGCGTGCGCCTCCGTAGTACGGGTCGTCCACGTCCAACGTTCCGGCCTCGACGGCGTTGGCGTCGAAATCGCGCAGCAGCCCGATCTCCACATCGGCGCCCGAACCCGGCGGTCCCGCGTCGTACCCCTCGGTCTGCGCCTCGCGCCGCAGCCAGCGCAAGTGCCCCCGGTCTGCCGCGAGCACCAGGTCGTGTCGCGCGAACCACGAGATGTCGTACGAGCGGGCGCGGTGCGACCCGGGCGCGTACCCGCCCTTGGCGAGCGCCGTCACCGTCCGCCGATCGGCCGGACCGCCGACGTGCCACGCGCCCGTACCGGCGCTGTCGACCAGCACCTGATCGTCGTCCAGCCCCGCCTGAGCGAAACGCTCGCGCAGCACGACCTCCCCCATCGGGGAGCGGCAGATGTTGCCCGAACACACGACGCAGATGCGATACGGATCCGTCACCGGGCAGCCGCACCGGACTGGGCTCGTTCGGCCATGTCGGCCACGTTGACCGCCAGCTCCAGGAACACCCGTGCGAGCGCGATTTTCAGCAGCGCGTCGAAGATCGCGGCCACCACCCCGAGGAAGATGGCGCCGGGGCCGGGACCGAACGTCCCGGCACTCGCCATCGTCACCAGGACGTAGAGCACCTGGAAGACGCCCCACGCGACGACCAGCCAGAACAGCACCGGCGCGATCGCGTGAGTGGCTTTGCGCGCGAAGGAGAAATCGAGGATCGCGGCCAGCCCGTCGCGGTGCCCGGACCTGCGCGGCGGGGTCGGCCCGTACGCCCCCGCGCCGTGCGAGTTCGGGTTGTACGCGCCCGGGTTGTACGCGCCCGGGCCGTACTCCGGCGAGGGGCGCGGCGCCACCGGCATCGGCCCCGACTGGGGGTAGCCCTGCGGGGGAGGCGGGTACCCACCGTGCTCGTAGGACGCAGCGAACGCGCCCGGCCCGTGGGATGTCTCGTACGCGGGCTGGCCGGGATCCTGCCCGTAGCCGGCGTATTCGTACGACCCCTGCGGGTAGGTGCCCTGCGCGTAAGCCGACGGTTCGTTCGACGGCTCGTATCGCTGATCATTCGACTGGTCGTACGGCTGCTCAGGCGACGGCCCGTAGGGCCCCCGCGCGGACGAGTCCGGTCCGGACGTGGGCGGAGGCTGGCGGGCGCCGACGTCGTCCGACCCCTGGCCGGTACTGCCGGCCGACACGTCCTCGTCATGCGCGCCGAGGCCGAGGCGCAGCGGGCCGGTGTCGACCTGGTGCGGCGCGCCCCACCCGCCAGAGTCGCCCTGTTCGTAGCTGGCCTGCAACTGCTCACCCCAGGCGGGCGAGGCGTCCTCGGTGGCGCCGTGCGCCGCGTGGCCGCCGCCGCCCGAGGTGTCGCGGGTGTCGCGTCCGTCGGGGTCGTCGAGCCGGTCGGGCCCGTCGGGGTAACCGTCGCCCGCAGGCGAGGGCGTGGTGCTGGCCATGGTTGGGGGCCTCCCCTGTCGTCGTTCGTTGGAACCCACTCTCCCACGAAAGGCGGTGTTCTCGCGTTCCCTGCGGGTCGGCGCTCCCTCCTGCGCTCACCGGTTCGCGCCCGACGGCCCTCCCGCGCGCTCCGGATTCGGCGAGCCAGCGCGGCGCTCCCGAGCGTCCCGGTCCCGCTGTGCGAAACTGTGCGAGTAACCCTGGGGGACTTAAGCCGTCGGGTGATGCGAGCGCCCCGTCTCTGGCTCCTCGGCCTTTCGGGGAACTATCGGGGGACACGCCTGCCGCAGCGTGCGAAAGGAGCCCGCCGTGCCGCTGCCCGACCGTCGTGGGTCCGCGCAACGTGACACGTCCGCGCCGCTGGCGCGTCCTGCTGCGCCACTGACGCTTCCCGCCGCGTCGCGGCGGATGCGCGCGTGGACCCGCGCTGCTCTGGCGGCGGCCCTAGCTGTCACCGGTGCGACCGGTGTCGACCACGCGGCCACGGCCCCCGGCGCAGCCGCGGCCGGCGCCTCGTCGGGACGAGCCGGTGACGTCCCGTCCGATCAGGTACTCGACGGCGCGAGCCGCACGGTGCTCTCCCCGGCCGCGCTGTCCTCGCAGCAGCTGTCCTGGAGCGAGGGTGCATGTCACCCGACCGTGCTGACGGAGGTCGACCGGTTGCGTCGGGCGGGGTCGACCGTGGCAGCGGTGTGCGCGCGCGTCCAGGTGCCGCTGAACTGGGACAACCCGTCCCTGGGGTCGATCACCACGCAGGTCACCCGCATCCCCCGCGACAAGAGGGCCGGCGACGCCCGTCCGACACGGGTGTTGCTCGTCAACCCTGGCGGCCCGGGCGCGCCCGCGGGCCCGTACGCCGTCGATTTCGCCGAGGTCGAGTCGCAGCTGCGTCCCCTGTACGACGTGGTCGGCGTCGACGCGCGCGGCTCGGGGGGGTCCACCCCGCTGGACTGCCCGGTGGCGCGCGACTCCCTCGACGACTACCGCAACCCGACGGCGGCCGCCGTCCTGGCGCAGCAGCGTGCGGCCCAGCAGACCGTCAGCGGCTGCGTCGCGCGAGCAGGGTGGTACCTGCCGCACATTTCGACGCGGCAGATGGTCTCGGATCACGAGTACGTCCGGGACCGGCTGGGCGTCGACGTCGTCGACTGGATGGGCATCTCGGCGGGAACGTGGCTCGCGGCGCGCTACGCGCAGCGCTATCCGACGCGCACCGGCCGGGTCGTCCTGGACTCGTCGGTCAGCCTGACCCAGTCGTGGGACGCGAGCTTCGCGTTGCAGCCCAACGGCTTCCAGCGGCGGTTCGAGCAGCAGTTCCTCCCGTGGGCGGCGCGCCACCCCGAGTACGGGCTCGGAGCGTCACCCGCGCAGGTGCAGACCTCGTACGAGCGGGTGCGCTCGGCTGCGGCCGGCGGACGCTACAGCGGGATGTGGCCTCGTGACGTCGACGAGCTGATCGTGCGGAGTCTCTATTCCGACAGCAGTTTCCCGCAGCTCGCTGCCGACCTGGCGGGGATGCTGGATATGGACGGCGGGATCATCGCGCCGCCGCCGGGCGCCCCAGCGGTGCGCCGTGGCTCGGTGTCAGCCATCGTGTCCGCGGACCGGGCGGCGACCCCGCACGGGGGCTCCGCACGCCCGGTGAACGCTGCGCCGAGTGTGCCGGCGAGTGTGGGAGCGCAGAACCTCATGGGTGTCCAGTTTGCCGGCCGTCAGGTCGACGACGCCGCTGCGGAGAGCACGGTCTTCATGGCGGTGCAGTGCAACGACACCCCAAGCCTGCGCGACGAACCGAGCCAGGTCACCCAGGGGATGCGGCTCGGCGCGACGTATCCGCTGGTCGGATGGACCTGGGTGGCGAACTGGTGCACGTACTGGCCGTACGCGCCGTCGTCCCAGCCTGTCCCGACCGGCGCCGGCGTCGCGTCGATGCTGATGGTGCAGGACGAACTGGACCCTGCCACGCCCTGGGAGGGCGCGGTGCGCTCAGAGCGACTGATCGGTCCGATCCGGCTGCTGACCGTCGACAACGCGGGCGGCCACGGCGCGTTCGCGCGCGACAACGCATGCGTGGAGAAGTCCGTCGGCGATTACCTGCTCACCGGCGTCCTGCCCGCAGCGGGCGCGCTCTGTCTCGCGACGCCTCTGCCGGGCGACGAACACGTGTACGAGGTGGGGGGACGCGCGCCACTGACTCGTGCCGGCGCCGCTCCCGTCGTGACGTCGCGCACCCCAGCCCAGGCCATCGCCCGGCAGCGCGCCGACCAGAACGCACGATGAGGCGACATCATGAGGCGAGACGGCGCTGACCCAGGCCGTGAGATCAGCGGAGGGATGAGATCGGCAGGGTCGTGAGATCAGCAGGGTCGTGAGATCAGCGAGGCTGGGGTGGGCTGTACGGCTCCTCGGGCCCGAGCCGAAGGATCTGGTCGGCGCCGTGCAGGCCCTCGGGACGGTGGCTGACCAGCACGACCGTGCGTCCACGCGTCGCGTGTTTCAGGTCGCGCAGCACAGTGAGCGCGCTCGGATGGTCCAGATGGGCGACCGGCTCGTCGAGCAGCACCACCGGGCGGGCGCTCAGCACGGCCCGGGCGATCGCCAAACGCGCTCGCTCCCCGCCGGACACGCCCCGTCCTCCGGCGCCCAGAATCGTGTCCAGCCCGTCGGGCAGCCCGTCGCACCATGTGCCCAGCCCCGCTTGGCGCAGCGCCTCTTCGATCGACGTGTCTGCGCAGCCGGGTCGGGACAAGCGCAGGTTCTCCCGCAGCGTGGATGCGAAGATGTGCGGCTCGTCGTCGACCACCGCCATCCGCGAACGGACCTCGTCCAGCGGCAGCTGGCGCACGTCCTGACCGTCCTGCTCGTACCGTCCTGCGCGCGGGTCGAGGTGCCGCGCCAGCACGGCCAGTAGCGTCGATTTGCCGGAGCCGTTCGCGCCGACCACGCCGACGAACTGCCCCCGCGCCACCTCGACGTTGAGCGGTCCCACGGCGGGGCGCCTCCCGTCCCAGGTGGCACGCACCCCGCGCAACGAGATCACCGGCGGCGCGCACGGGCCCGAGGGCGACGACTCTGGAGCTGTCGGCGGGGGGGTGGGCACGGGGCCTGTCGGCGGGGGTGTGGACGAGGGGTCGGTCGCCGGGGGTGTGGGCACGGGGTCGGTCACGGCGGGTGTCTGGTCGAGCAGGACGCCCAGTCGTCGCGTCGCGCCCTGGGCTCGGGCGAGGGCGCCGACCGCGTCGGGCACCCCGGAGACGACCTCGCCGAGGGCTACCGGGGTCAGGACGAGGAACGCCGCGAACGGGGTCGGCAGGCCGACGGAGATCCATGGCGAGACGATGGCGGCCATCAACACGGCGTGCGCCACGGTGACCAGGGGCATCCCCGCGACACCGACGGCGCGCGCGCGGGACTGCCGCCGGATCGCCCGCGCCAGCTCCGCGTGCGCGTCGTCCAGCCAGGTGAGGGCCTGCTCCTGCGCGCCGACGGCGGCCAGGTCGAGCGCGTTGACCGAGAGCAGCGCGCAGATCTCGCCGATGCGCGCGCGGGCGGCCACGTGGGCGGACTGCGCCCGCCGCTCCAGCGCGTAGTTCCCGAACCCGACGAGCAGGGCCCACAGCACCGCGGAGGCGGTCACAAGCGCCGCTGGCAGCAAGAGCAGCGCGTCGGCCGCGATGGCGAGCAGGCCCGTCACGGCGAGCGCCACGAGCGGGGTCACCACGCGCACCTGAGCTGACGCGATGTCGTCCAGGTCGTCGACGACGACCGCGAGCACGTCGCCTCTCGAGCGGCGGCCGAGCCTGGCGGGCGTGAGAGGAATCAGGCGTTCGTACGTGCGGGCGCGCTCCTCCGCGAGGTAAGACAGGGCCGCGTCATGGCTGCGAACCCGCTCCACGTACCGCAGGGCGGGCCGGGCGATGCCGAACGCTCGCACCAACACGATCGCGACCAGGAGCGTGAGGATCGGCGGTTCGAACGAGGCGGCCACGATGAGCCAGCCCGACGTGGTGGTCAGCGCCACCCCGCAGGCCAGGGCGAGCCCGCCCACAAGCGCGGCCGGCAGGATGCCGGGGATGAGCCGCACCGTGGGCGTCATGCCGCCACGGCCTGTAGCTCGACGTGAGCGTGCGGCAGCCGGCGCAAGGTGTCCCGGTGCGTGACCGCGACGACGGTCCGGTCGCGGGACAACCGGTGCAGAAGGGACGTGACCAGAGACTCGCTGCGGGGGTCCAGGTGCGCGGTCGGCTCGTCGAAGAGCAGCAGCGGCGCTGGGGACAGCACCGCCCGCGCGATAGCGACGCGGGCCCGTTGGCCTGCGGACAGGCCAAAGCCGTCGTCGCCGAGCATCGTGTCCACGCCGTCCGGCAGGGAGCGGACCAGGTCGGTCAGCCCGACGTCGGCGAGTACCTGATGCAGGTGGCCCTCGCCCGGTGGGCGGCCACCGGGCGCCACGACCCCGAGCAGGAGGTTGTCCCGCAGGCTGAGGGGCGCCAGGAACGGCCGCTGCGTCACGAGGTGCGCCGGCGGCGCCTCCACCGTCCCGCTCGTGGGCCGCCGCAGCCCGGCGACGATCTCCAACAGGGTCGTCTTGCCGGCCCCCGAGGGGCCGGTGACGATCGTGAGTCCGGGTGCGGACAGCTCTAGCGTGACCTCGTCCAGGACGAGGGGGAGTCCCTCGCCGTAGGAATAGCGGATCTCCCGTACCCGGACCGGCGAGCCGTCCCGGCATCCGTCCGTCCGCCCGTCCGTCCGAATGGCCGACCGCCCGACCGCCTGCGTGGCATCCTCGCGTGACCCCCCGAGCTCGGCGGCCATGTCGCGCAACGCGGCGCTGCCATCGGCGGCGGCGTGGAACTCGACGCCGACGCGGCGGATGGGCCAGTACGCCTCGGGGGCCAAGAGGATCAGCGGCAGCGCGGGCCACAGCTCCATGCGCCCCTGCGCGAGCGCGATGCCCGTCCACACCGCCACGAGGGCCACGGAGATCGTCGCCAGCAGCTCCAGCGCCGCGGAGCTCAAGAATGCCAGCCGCAGCGTCGCCACCGTCGCCTCCCGGTGCTGATGACTCACGTCGCGGATCGTCGAGACCTGGGTGCGGGCGCGGCCGTACGAGACGAGCGTCGGCAGCCCCCGCATCACGTCCAGGAAATGCCCCGACACTCGGGACAGCGTGCGCCATCGACGGGCGGTCGCCGCACCCGTGGCCGAGCCGATCAGCGTCGCGAACACCGGCAGCAGCGGGACCGTGAGCACCGGGATCAGGCCGGTCACCGGGTCCAGCGCGATCATCGCGACGATCGCCGCAACCGGCAGGACGGCCGCGTTGGCTGCAGCCGGCAGGTAGCGCGCGACATAGGGCTCTACGCTGGTCGCGCCCTGCGTCGCGAGGGTGAGCAGACGCCCCGAGTCGTCCCTGGCCGCCGCGTCCTGCCCGAGCAGCTTCGCCAGCAGGCGACGCCGCAACGCTGCCGAGACGCGCGCTCCCGCCCGCGCTGCCACCAGCTCGGCGGCGGCGGCCGCGGCAGCCCGCGTCGCGAACGCGGCGACGCACCACGCCGCCGGCAC
>CAJDWQ010000071.1_pt1 | contig 15117 bp, 11 predicted proteins | sample 7391641 | NCBI WGS metagenome assembly CAJDWQ01 (sample SAMEA7055718, study PRJEB34461) | soil metagenome | biome: terrestrial ecosystem; feature: Peninsula; material: soil | place: Antarctica | collected 2016
CCCGACTTGGATTCCGCGGAGCGGCGACGAATGGGGTGTGGACAGGAACGCACCGTGCCACGGAAGGCAGCCCCATATGTCCAGGCCACGACGCCTCGCGTCACTAGCGGCCATCGTCGCGCTCGTCGGCTTCGCCGCGCCGGCGTACGCCGTCCCGTCTAACGAACCCGCCCCGAGCCCACGATCTGCGTCCAGCGCTCCCGCGCCCCGGTTCGTGCCGGATGCCTCCCGAGTCATCCCGCTCCAGCGGCGGGCCGTTCCTGGTGGTGTGGGGCAGCCGACGAAGCCGACGCCGGCCCCCTCGCAGGGCAAGGACGCGAGGCTCTTGCCGTTCGGGGAGCGCAGCTTCTTCACGCAGGACATCAGCAAGGCACCCCTGGCGGCAGATTCGGCGGTCCTGGCCGCGAACCTGCGCAAACAGGTCGTCAGCCACTGGAACGGCGTCGCGGCGTTCAACGCCAAGAACTACAACATCACCTACTACGCGGCGACGCCGGCCACGCCCCGCGTGACGGTGGGCTGGAGCAACTGCCTCAAGTTCAATTGGACGCCTCGGCACCTCTTCGACGGGCAGAAGTACTTCGTGGACGTGCCCATCCCGCACGACGCCCTGCCCGCGGTCGGCACCGACAGCTCCATGTCCATCTACGACCCCGCGACCGACCGGTCCTGGGAGTTCTGGCAGATGAAGAAGGACCCTGCGACCGGCAAGTGGTCCGCCTGCTGGGGAGGCCGCATCGACGACGTGAAGCAGGCCACCGGGACGTTCCCGACCTCGTTCGGGGTCAGCGCTGCGGGTCTGTCGATGGCTGGCGGGGCCATCTCGCTGGAGGAGGCCCGCCGCCGCAAGATCGACCACGCCATGTACCTCGCAGTGGTCGACGCGCGGCACTTTGCCACGTACTCATGGCCCGCGAACCGCTCTGACGGCTACAGCCGGAACCCGGCGACCGTCATGGAGGGGCAGCGCCTTCGCCTCGACCCAAGCCTGGACCTGAAGAAGTACGAGCTGACCCCCGTCGGGCGAGCGATCGCCGAGGCGGCGCAGAAGTACGGCTTCATCGTCAGCGACAAGGGCGGGGCGGTCGCCGTCATCGGCGAATCCGGGCTGCCGAGCAAGCAGCGGACCGGCACGGACCCGTGGAACGCGCTCCTCGGCGTGCCGACCTTCGAGGTTCTGAGCGACTTCCCGTGGGACAAGATTCAGGTCCTGCCGAAGGACTACGGACGCCCCTGAGCGGCGCCGTGGGGCCACGACCCGTCGTATCGACGCGCGGCCCATCGCCGGAGAACACCTTGAACGATCCGTGAGCAGCACCCACGCGTGAGCCGGTGGGGAGCGCCCGCGGGACCGGTGCGACCCCCCGACGGGGACGTATCCCCCTCCACTCCATGGCGCGTCACATGGCGCGTCACGCCGGCCCCACGACGGACGCGACGAACCCACGACAGGAGTGGACGACGTGTCTCGTCGCCCTTTGGTGACCTGTGTCGCCGTAGCATCCCTCACGTTCGCGAACGCATTGTGTATGGCCCCCGCGGGCCTGGCGTTGCCTTCCATAGGTCGAGTGCCGCGTCCCTCCATGGGGCAGACCGCCCCTGAGTTCGTCGCGCGGTCGGTCGCCGCGGGACGACCCGTCACGGACGCAGCCGGGAACGTCTGGCAGGCCCGGGACGGCTTCCTCGGCGGGAGTGCCCTGGCGGGGGGACTGCGCCAGGCCGATGTGGCGGGCACCGATGACGACCAGCTGTACCGCGAGTCGGGATTTCAGTTGACCGGGTACTCGATGGGCGTTCCGGCCCCGGGACGGTATCTCGTGCGCCTCCTCATGGCCGAGGGCCACTTCACCGCACCCGGCCAGCGGGTCTTCGACGTCACGGCGGAAGGCTCCCCAGCCATGACCGGTGTCGACATCGTCGCCCAGGCGGGCCGCGCCGCCGCGTACGACCGGTACGTCGAGGTCGAGGTGAGCGACGGCCGCCTGGACCTGGGGTTCGTCAAGCGGATCGACAACCCGCTCGTCGCGGCGGTCGAGGTGCGCGCTCTCGTGGTGCGCCCCTCGCGCTTGCCCGCCGTGCGCGCGGTGGCGGCCCACGACCCCTTCGTCGACGTGCTCGGGCGCACCTGGGAGGCCCGGCAAGGCTGGCGCGGCAAGGACACCCTGAGCTGGGATCTGGGCGGGAAGGACGTGCGCGGCACCGCTGAGGACCGCCTCTATCGTCCATCCCGGCTGGAGTCCACTGGATGGGGTGCCGATGTACCGGACGGCCGTTACCGCGTGACGTTGCACATGGCGGAAGGGGCGTGGTGGCAGGGCGGCCAACGGGTCTACGACCGGTCCTTCGAGGTGGACGTCACCGGGGGTCGGCTGGATCTCGGGTTCGTGGCCGTCGTCGACCGACCGCTCGTCGCGGCCATCGAGGTGCAGACGATCCCTGCTGCGGAGGTGCCGCCGCCCCCAGCGGCCGAGCCGGGCCGTGCGCCGATCCCGCTGAGTCCGGACAGCTTCTACGTCAGCCGCATCGAGAAGGCCCCACTGGACCCCCGCTCGGAGGCGATGGTCGAGGGCCTTCGTCAGGACGTCGTCACCCGCTACAACGGTGTGGCGGCCGTGAACGCCTACCACTTCAACGTGTCGTTCCGCTCCGTGCCCACGGGTCAGCCCCGCGTCGACGTGGACTTCGTGGACTGCCAGCACAAGGGATATGTGCCCTGGAACGTCTACGAGGGCGATGCCTACTTCAAGGGCGTGCCCATCCCGGACGACGCCGCGCCGGCGGCCGGGTCCGATGGGGAACTCACCGTCCACGACCCGTCGACCGACCAGCTGTGGGAGTTCTGGAGGGCGCGTCGCGACGCCGGGACCGGTCGATGGGAGGCATGTTGGGGCGGACGTGTCGACGACGTCTCCACCAGCCTCGGGATTCACTCGAAGAACTACGGGGTGGCGGCTACCGGGCTGGTGATGGCGGGCGGCATGATGTCGCTCGAAGAGGTACGTCGAGGCACAATCGACCACGCCCTCTATCTCGCCGTGCCCACTTCCCAGGCCTACCCGGAGATTTCTTGGCCGGCGCTCCGAGGCGACGGGCAGGCGATCGACGCACCGGACGTCGTCCGGCAGGGTCAGCGGGTGCGCCTGGATCCCAGCGTGAACCTCGACGAGCTCAAGCTCACGCCGGTGGGCCGCATGGTGGCACAGGCCGCGCAGAAGTACGGGTTCATCATCTCTGACACGGCGGGTGCCGTGGCTGTGATCACGGAGTCGGGCGCGCGGGAGGCTGCTCTCACGGGAGAGAACCCCTGGAAGAAGCTGCTGCGGGTGCCCACGTACGACGTGTTGCACGGCTTCCCCTGGGAGCGGATGCAGGTGGTGGAGAAGGATTTCGGCCAGCCCTGAGGTTGGTGACGGTCGGGGGCTCCGCCTCGACGCCCTCGACGTCGGGCCGCCGGCGCGCGGTGGCGTCGCGCAGGAAGGAGTCCATCGCGGGACCCGTCTGGTCGGGGGTGAACTCGGCGAGCACGGTCCGCCGCCCCTCCCGACCGCAACGCGCCCGAAGGGCGGGGTCTGCGGCGAGGCGCGCGAGCGCGTCCGCGAGCAGATCGTGGCGCCCCGGCCGGACCAGCAGGCCGCTGACGCCGTCCTGGACGAGTTCGGGGATCCCGGAGATGTTGGTGGAGACCACGGGCAGTTCGGTGGCCATCGCCTCCATCAGCACAACCGGCAGACCCTCCATGAAAGAGGGCAGGACGTACGCGTCGGCCCATAACAGGTGCGCGGGCAGGTCGTCCTGGCCGACGGCCCCGACCATCTCCACCGATCCGCGCAGCCCCTGGGCAGCGACGGCAGCGCGCAGTGCCGGCATGTCCGCACCGTCGCCGATGACGCGGGTGTGCGTGGCGACCCCTCGCTCCTCGAGCAGCCGCACGGCGTCGAGGAGGATCGGGATCCCTTTGAGCGCTACGAGGCGGCCGACGGTTACGAGGCGCAGCGGCTCTCCGTGCCTCCGGTCGCGCGGGATGGCGGGGGGAGCGTACGCGGTGGGGTCGACGCACATCCGGACGGTGCGCATCTTGTCCCACTGATCCGGCGTGCTGAGCCGCATGAGCTGACTCCGGGTGAAGTCGCTGATGGCGGCGATGCCCTGCGTGTCGCGGATCTTCGCGCGGATGTCCCACTGTTCGACAAACTCGAACTCGGCGTACCCGTGGACCGTCATCGACCACGTCCAGGAGCCGGGCCCGTCGACGGTCGACCCGATGCGGCAGGCCAGTCGCGCCGCGTCGGCGGAGACGTTCGCCATGTGGACGTGCACGTGCCGCAGGTTCGCTTCGCGCATCCATTCGTGGAGCAGGACAGCCTCGGCCAAGTAGAACCCCTGCCACGTCTTCCCTCGCAGGGTGCGCTGGCCAGTACTCCCCGCCAGGGCAGCGGCGGACGCGAACGCGGCGGGGTGACGTCTTGCCAGACGGGCGCAGGCTGCGGCAAGGACCGTCTTGTCGCGCAGGATGACGCCGGTACGCTCGTATTCTGCGCGCATGGCTCGGGACTTCAGCTGCTCGGGCGGGCAGGGGCGCACACTGAAGGTGTGCACGTCCCAGCCGGCCGCACGGACCGCCGCGATCTCCCGCTCGATGAACGTGTGGGACAGGGCAGGGTACTGGCTGTTCAGGTAGGCGATCCGCCCCCGAGTACCGGCCGTCACCGCGTCCGACTCCTGCCCGCGGCCTGCGACGCCGCTCCCGTGGGCCCCCGCCCTGACGCGTCCGGTGTCGCCTCGCCCGAGCCTGCGTCGAGAGTGTCGAGAGTGTCGAAGCGGGTGGAGTCGTCACGCTCCCAGCGCGGCCCGGCCGCGGGCGAGGGCGCCCTGCGGGCGAGCGCGCGGGCCGCCGCCGTGACCGCGCAGTAGACGGCGGCGGCGGGCAGGAGGGAAGGACGGCGCCGGACCAGACCAGCCAGGGCCCTCAGGGTGGCCGGGGTGCTGGCCTCGAACGACTCGGTGCCAGCACCGTTCGCCGGTCTTGCGTCGAGATCCGTGCCGTGGGGCGCGTGCGGCATGGCCGAGACCTCGGCGTTGCCGCGCGCCACCCTTGTGCGGACCCCCAGCAGCGAGCGCAGGTCACGAGGAGCGCGCACGGTGAACGTGCCGCTCGTCGTGATCCTCTCCTCGGGCGCAAAGAGCCGCTGCACGAAGAGGTCGTCCCCGAGAACCTTCGGGAAAGCCCCGAAGCGGGCGCGGCCGGTTGCGGAGACCCCGTAGACCCCCAGGCCGACCAGGCCGGACGTCGCGTACGGCAGCTCGCGGAAGACCCGATAGTACGCTCGCACCGGCCGGGACGAGGTCGAGGTGTCGAACCGAACGCCCGGAGCTGCCACGCGGGGTTCCGGGAGGTCAAGTGCGCTGATGAGTTCTCCGAGGGCGCCGACGGAAAGATCGATGTCGGCGTCCAGGTAGATGCGGGGGAATCCGGCGGCGAGCGCGTCGCCGGCGTTGAGAGCCCCCGCCTTGCCAGGCTCGGGAAGGTCCAGGACGGTGACGCCGGGGAAGCTGCGGGCGATCTGCGCGGTGCGATCGCTGCTGCCGTTGACGACGACGACGATCTGCGGGGTCGCCGCGAGCGGTTCGGCGAGTACGGCTCGAAGGCACTTGGCGATGACCGCCTCCTCGCGGTACGCGGGGATGACGAGGGATGCTGGTGCCGCGTCTGCTGAGCTCACGCCGCCTCCCCGCCATCAGGTGGTGTCGCCTTGCGGACGGCCGCTAACGCGTCGACGGCCGGCGCGCTGTCGGGCACCGCGTCGCGGGAGCGCAGCACGCGGGCCGGTACGCCGCCGACGACCGCGTACCGTGGCACATCGCGCACGACGACGCTTCCGGCGGCGATCACGGACCCTTGACCGATCCGCACGCCCGCCGTGACGGTGACGTTGGCGGCGATCCACACGTCGTCCTCCACCACGATGGTCCGCTCTTGCCCCAGACCCTGCTGGTTCATGGGCCGCGAGGGGTCGTCGAAGGCGTGGTCGCGACTGATGAAGGTGCAGCCTGGCCCCATCATGACATCGTCCCCGATGCGTACCGAACCGAGGAGTTCGGCGTCGACGCCGATGCCCGAGCGGGCGCCGAGGCGCACACCTCGCCCAGACCCGAAGGTCGCCCCGTGCTCGACGTTGATGTCGGGGCCCGCGTGGTCGAGCATCCGGCGGGCGGCCGCCGAGCGCACCCGCGTCGCGAAGGTGCCGCCGGGTGCGTAGCTGCGCGGCAGCGCCCGCCCCAGCAGGTAGTACGCGCCGTAGGCGAGGGCGTGCGCGACATCGTGTGAGCGCGATCCCATGTGCGTCCCCCCTGTGCATCCTTGATCGTGCGTCGCGCGCCCCTCAAGGGGCGATGGCACTCGAATTCAATTGCCATTCAAGCTAATTCGAGTGTCATCGTAGCCTCCACGGTCAACCCGGGTCATGGGCCGCCCCGCGAGTGACGCTCGGGCCCTCGTGAGCAGCAACTCGGTGCCCCTCGCTCCTCGTTCGGTCGGCTCCCGTAGACTCCGCGAGTGGAGTCCGAGCGTAACTTCGTTGTGGCACAAAGGGATCCGTTGCGCGGTAAGCCGCCGCCATCCCGGGCGCGAGTCCTGGTGTCGGGAACCGCCTGGCAGACCCTCGCGCAGGTGGCGCCGCTGGCTGCCAACCTCGCGATCACCCCGTTCGTCATCCGCACCCTCGGCGCGGTCGCGTTCGGGCTGTTCCTCGTCACGAGCGCCCTCGGCTCCTTCCTCGGGCAGTTCGACGGCGGCGTCAACCGCAGCGCGCAGCGCTACTTCGTCTTGTACGCGGGCACCCGGGACCGAGAGTCGACGACGCGGCTGCTGACCACGCTGCTGGTCATCATCTTCGCCACGACCTGCGTGCTCTTCGGGCTGGTCTTCGTCGCTGCCCCGGCCGTCGTCGCGTTCTTCCACGCGCCTCCGGAGCTGCGTGACGACATGCTGTTCCTTTTCCGGGTCCTCATCGTCGGCGTCGGGGTGGCCCTCGGACGCAACCTGTTCGCGAGCATCCTGTCCGCGTACCAGCGCTTCGCCCTCACCTCCATCACCTGGATCGCGGGCTACGGAATCAACGCTGTCGGGATGGTCTTCGTCCTCAGCCGCGGGATGGGACTGCGGGGGATCGCGTACGCGTTCGTCATCCAGCAGGTGTTCACCACGTTGACGATCATCCCGTCCGCGCTGCCCTACCTCTGCCGCGCCGGCGTCGGACTGCTGCCGCGCGCGATGCTGGTCGAGTTCTTCGGCTTCGCCTGGAAGGTGCAGATCTCGGGCCTGGTCAACCTCCTCGGGCAGCAGGGGACCATCCTCGTCGTCGGACGACTCGCCCCGCTGCAGGTTCCCTACTTCGGGCCCGGTGTGACGTTCGCGCAGCAACTGCGTCAGCTCCCGGTGAGCTCGATGCGTCCCGTCCAGTCCCTGGTGGGGCGGTCCCTCACCGGGGAGGGCGCCGAGGCGGCTGTCCGCCAGGCGAGCGAGATCCAGCGCGCGTGGGTCACGTTCGTGTGCGGCTGGGTCGCGGTCGGGGCACCCGCTGCGTACTTCGGCATCAACGTGTGGCTGCCCCTCGATTCGCTCCTGCCCGGCGTGGTGGCGGCGGCGATGCTCGCCGCCCACCTGTTCGCCCTACTTCCGCAGGTGGCGCTCGTCTGGGCGATGTTGTGGCGGCGGCCGGAGTACGAGATGCGGGCCGGCATGATCTCGCTGACGGTGACTCTCGGCCTGGCGATCCCGGCGGTTTCCGCGTTCGGCGCGGTGGCGGTGGCGGTCTCAGCGGTGATCGGCCAGGGAGTGGCCTTCACCTACCTGACGGTGGTGACTCGTCGCCTCCCCGAGCCGTTACCGCCCGCCTGGACGATCATCCCCTGGCTGCCGACGGCGCTCGCCGCCGTGGGCAGCACGCTGACGGTGGGCGCCACGGCCCGGGTGCTGGACCTCACCGGGGGGCCGCACGGCGCCCTGGGCCTGTTGTGTTGCGCCCTCGCGGCCGCTCCGGTCTTGTGCGGATATCTCGCGGCCACGTTCGGCCTGCGGCGGGTCCGAGGGTGGGTGGCGCGTCGTGGCCGGTTCTGAGACCGCGACGGTCCGGTCGCGGGAATGGCGGCGGTGGCTTGCCGGCGTCCTGGCGCTGCTCCTCACCGTCGCGGTCGGCGTCACGGTGTGGCGCGCCACGCGTCCCGTTGAAGAGCCCGTCCCGACGGTTCCCGGCGGCCCGTACCCGCGTTTCGCCGCCGAATCGGTGTTCTACGCTGACGTCTCGCGCGCCCCGCTGGATGCGCGATCGGCCGACATGGCGCGGCACCTCGCGCGGCAGGTCGCGGACCGTTATAACGGGGTGGCCGCGTTGAACTCGTCCAAGTTCGCCGCCTCGTACGTGCGCGCCGACTCGCAGACCCCGCGTCGAGACGTGTCGTTCGACAACTGCCAGCGCAAGCCCGCTATGCCGCCGCGGCTCTTCGACGGGCCCGGCTACTTCAAGGACGTGCCGATCCCCGAGGACGCTCGCCCCGCCGAAGGAAGCGACGCGCACCTGGCCGTGTGGGATCCGGCGGGCGACACGCTGTGGGAGTTCTGGAAGGCCAAGCGCCGAGACGACGGCTCGTGGCAGGCGTGCTGGGGCGGGAGGATCGATGACGTCTCCAGCTCTAACGGGCAGTTCCAGGCCCCGTATGGGGTCGCCGCCAGCGGTCTGCCGCACGCCGGCTACATGGTTAGCCTGGACGACGCCCGATCCGGACGGATCGAGCACGCGCTCGGGCTGGTGATCCCTGACCCGGCACGGGGGCACGGCTACCCCGCCAACCGCGGCGACGGCAGCTCCGCGAATCCCTCGTCCGTCCCCGAGGGGACCAGGTTGCGGCTCGACCCAAGCGTCGACGTCGACTCGCTGCATCTCTCCCCGCTCGGCGCGGCGATCGCGCGGGCGGCGCAGAAGTACGGGTTCATCGTCACCGACCGCGGCGGGGCGGTCGCGGTGATGGCCGAGAGCGCCGACATCTGGAAGGGGCGGACGGGTCAGAACCTGTGGGCGGATCTCCTCGGTGGGGTGCCGGGCTACCGACAACTCGAGGGCTTCCCGTGGGATCGCGTCCAGGTGATTCAGCGCGATTGGGGCAAGCCGGCGGGCTGAGTCGGGACGTGCCGCGGCTCCGCCCTCATGGCACCTTCCCACGGGTCGTGGTCGAATTGCGCGAGGCGTGACATGCCCGCCACGCCCGCGATCAGCCACACGACGTAGGTCGGGAACGGCAGCGCCAACGGGCCGAAGAATCCGGTCACGATCCAGGCGGTGAAGGTGGCCACCGTCAGCAGGCGCCACTGCTCCGCCTCTCCCGTCGCCGGCCGCAGCATCGTGAGTGTCGGGCCAAGCACCCAGATCGCGAGCAGCACGAGCACCGCGGGGATCCCGAGTTCGGCGGCCCGGGATAACAGCACGTTGTGAATCTCGATGACGACGTTGTTCATCGGGTAGGCGTCGGACTGGCGGAACCAGTCGGATCCGTAGGGAAAGAACCGACGCCACCCGATCCCGGTCAGCGGGCGATCCGCAAGGAGCGCCCATGCAGCCTCGTTGCTGCCGAGGCGGTCGTAGATCGAGTACTGACTCTCGAAGCGGCGCGTCAGGACGTCCCCGATCGCCGGAACGAGGGTCAGCGTCAAGGTGGCGACTAGGCCGACCGCGCCGACGGCGGCGAGGATCCAGCGTCGAAGCCAGGCAGACAGGACGAAGAGCGCGACCAAGCCGGCGCCGACACCCACCCAGGTGGAGCGAGTGAGGGACAGCGCCGTCCCGACGAACCCGAGGAAGACGGCGGCGGTGGCCGTCAACCGGCGCCAGCCGATGGTGCGTGTCGCGCGCAGCGCGGCGGAGAAGGCGCACACCGCGCAGGCCAGTCCCATCGCCTCGGACGCGACGAACGGTCCCCTCGCCTTTCCGAACTGCAGCCCGATCTGCGCGTCCATGATGTATCGGGGGATGACCAGGGACGGCGCGAAGATCTCGCAGACCGCGGTCACCCCGAGGTAAAGGCCGATCGCGGTGAGCACGGCGAGCAGCAACTCGCGGTGGCGGCGAACATCGAAAAACCAGGGCGCGGTCAGGAACAGCACGAAGGGCATGGCCATGCGGTCCAGCAACGCGAAGATGGCGACGCTGTTCGCGAGGTTGCCGTAGTACGCGGCGGACGCCGCGGTCCAGAGCACGAGGAGCGCGATCAGCAGGTGCAGGCGGCCGGGGCTCAGCCGCGTCGTCCGGCGGCCGTCGCAGGCCATCAGCAGGAGGGCCAGCGGGATGAGCACGCGATCCGGGCTGATCGGCAGGCCGAGGTAGCCGCTGGCCCCGTTGAGCAGATCGGCCGCGATTCCCCCCAGCAGCAGCCACACCGGTAGCGGGACGCCGCCTGGCTCGTCGATCCGTGCCCAGAGCGCGTCGAGCCGAGCCATCACGCGGCGGTGTCGCGTCGGCGTCGCTCCAGGCCGGACGAGAGGAGCAGCGAGAGCACCACCCCGAGCCCGAAGCCGACCATGCCGAATCGCTGCACCCGTCGCGCCCGGTCGTCGCCCGTGACGTAGGCCTGCTCGGTCACCGGGAACAGCTGAGCCTCCGTCGTCCGGGTCGATATCAGCCGGCGATAGCGGTCTTTGCGGGCGTCCTGCTGGACGTCGATCGGGACCCTGGCGGCGTTGGCGGCGGCGTAAGCGGCCAGGTCGGCGGCGACGACGTCGGCTGCCGCATCGTTCCCGACGTCACGGTTATAGCGGGCCAGGGCAGCAGTCGCCTCCGAGTCGACCCGGGCGACCCCCGGCGCGTTGGCCGTGATCTCGGCCAAGAGGGCGCCGGTGTCGTTCTCGGCGCGCGCGCGGCCCACTTCCGCGGTCAGCGCGTCGGCGGCCGTCTTGGCCCCGCGCGTCGCGTCGTCCGGGTCAGCCGCGGTGGCCTCGATCCGGATCACCGAGGAGTCGGGCAACGGCGAGGCCTGCAGCGACGTCACCCCGTCGGGGAGCCGCATGCCTGCGACGCCCTGGTCGGTCACCCAGCGCGCGTAGTTGGAGGCCAGATCCTTCGTCGCCGTCGGATACCCCGGGATGTTGAGGGCGCTCATCTCTCCCTGGCCGACGGCGAGTCGGAACTCGCCGGTGGTTGTCGTGGGCTGCCCGAGCGCGGCGCCCACGCCGAGCAGCGTGCACGCGATGGTCACGAGGGCGGCGGGCAGGCGATGGCGGCGCACGGCCTGCCACGCGGAGACGCCCTGGGCCTGCTCTCCCAGTTCTTGAGGATCCTTCGGATTTTCCGGTTCTGCGGAGGCTGGGACGGAGGTGGTCGGCGCCGTGGGCACGTCGTCCTCTGGCCGGGGTCCGCCTCGTGGTGGGCGCGACCGCGTCGAGGCAGCATGGGTCGTTTCGCCGGGGCGGACTGTGGTCCCGTCCGTGGGCGTGGTGGGGGCCACAGGTCTCCTCGGTGGTGCGAGAGCGCGAGCAGTACCCGCCGATCGTAGCGCCTCGATGGACGAGTGTCCCACGGGGGGTAAGGAATTGGAAGATTTGAAGGGTATTTTGGGGCGACCTGAGGCGCCGTGCCGGACGTCATGAGGACGTCCCCGGCGTCCGGTTCGACGTCCCGTTCGGCGAGCCCGCGAGGCCCGTTGTCCCCACGGGCTCGCCGTGGCATCCCCCCGTCCGGCCTCGTGGCGCCCGCGGGGGATATGCTGGGTCGACCTAGCCGACCCCTGGAGGCCCTCCCGTGCCCAGTCTGAACGTCGAGCTCGTCGCTGCCGACCGTACGGTCTGGGGCATATCGACGCGGGAGACTCGCGCCAGACGGCGCATATCGACGGGGGTTTTCTGTCGATCGACAACAACCAGGTCCGCATCGTTGCCGAGACGGTGACGACCGCCTCGCGGAGTTGACCTTGTCGCGGGTTCTGGTCACGGCGGAGATCGTGATCGGGGCCTGCGCGGCCCTCGCGATAGCGTTCCTCTTCGTCGTCTTCGCCCGGCGACGGATCCTCGCGCGTGGCGGAAATCTCGTGATGTGCGCGCTCCAGCGCAACGAGCATTCGCGCTGGAAGCCCGGCTTGCTGCGCTTCGACGATGCGCACCTGGCGTGGTTCCCGCTGTTCGGAGTGTCGCTGCGGCCCCGTCACTGCTGGGAGCGCACGGGCCTGGAGCTGGGCAACGGCAACCCGGTCCGTGCGGCACAGCCGCGGGCCGCCGAGGAGGCGCAGATCGTCCGCGCGCGATTGAGCGGGACGGAGCGCAGGAAGGGTCGGGGCTCGGTGGAGCTTGGTCTCGCGCACGCCCCCTACACGGCGTTGCGCTCGTGGGTCGAGGCATCCTCGCCCGGTCACCAACCCATGGAGTGGTGAGCGTCAGACGTCGCCTTGCTCGACGGCGTCATCGGCGCCTTCCTCGTGTGCAGCCTGGCCGCCCCTCGTCGCGCGCCCGCCACCGGGTTGCCACAGCACATCGCCGCCGATGGAGAGGTTTGCCACGCGCGCCAGGATGAACAGCAGGTCGGAGAGGCGGTTCAGGTAGGTCGCGGTCGCGCGGTTCACTCCGCCGGGCGCCGAGCTGTCCTCGGGCGCGGACTCGTACCCGTACGCCTCGATCGCCGCCCATGTCGAGCGTTCGGCGCGCCGGACGATGGTGCAGGCGAGGTGCAGGTACGCGGACCCTGGCGTGCCGCCCGGCAGGATGAAGCTGCGCAGGGTCTGCACTTGCTCGTTGAAGCGATCGCAGTCGGCCTCCAGCTCGTCGATCCACCGTTCCTGCACGCGCAGGGGCGGGTACTTGTACGCGGAGGCCAGGGGGTTGCACAGGTCCGCGCCCACGTCGAACAGGTCGTTCTGGATGCGGGTCAGGCTGGCACGTGCCTCCTCGGGCAGGTCGCCGTCGAGCAAGGCGATCCCGATGGCCGCGTTTGCCTCGTTGCAGTCGGCGTAAGCCGCGAGGCGCGGGTCGGTCTTGGAGGTCCGTGAGAAGTCGCCGAGGGACGTCGTCCCGTCGTCGCCGGTCTTCGTATACACACGCGAGATCGTCACCATGTCCCCGATCGTACGACCGCTGGGCGAGCAGACCCGCGCTGTGAGCATCTTCACGGTCGAATGCCGACCCCGGGGCTCGCCCGCTGGTTACCGTCCTGACATGGGTGAACGCAGCAAGCCGTGGGTTATGCGCACATACGCGGGGCACAGCAGCGCGAAGGCGAGCAACGAGCTGTACCGGCGCAACCTCTCCAAGGGGCAGACCGGCCTGTCGGTGGCTTTCGACCTGCCGACCCAGACCGGCTACGACCCCGATCACGTGCTCGCGCGCGGCGAGGTCGGCAAGGTGGGAGTGCCGATCAGCCACATCGGGGACATGACGGCGCTGTTCGATTCGATCCCGCTGGCGCAGATGAACACGTCGATGACGATCAACGCGACGGCGGCGTGGCTGTTGAGCATGTACGAGGTGGCGGCGCGCGAGCAGGCGGAGGCCGCCGGCGGTGACCTGACCCCCGACGCGGCGGTGCGGGCGCTCTCCGGGACGACGCAGAACGACATCATCAAGGAGTACCTGTCGCGTGGGACGCACGTGTTCCCCCCGGGCCCCTCCCTGCGTCTGACCTGCGACACGATCGCCTACACGGTCAACCACATGCCCAAGTGGAACCCGGTCAACATCTGCAGTTACCACCTCCAGGAGGCAGGCGCGACGCCGGTGCAAGAGGTCGCGTTCGCGATGGCCACCGCGATCGAGGTGCTCGACCGGGTGCGCGACCGCGGCGAGGTGCTGGAGGAGAAGTTCGGGGACGTGGTGGCGCGGATCAGCTTCTTCGTCAACGCGGGCGTGCGCTTCGTCGAGGAGATGTGCAAGATGCGCGCCTTCGTCCAGCTTTGGGACGAGATCACCGCGGAAAGGTACGGCGTGGCCGACCCCGCCCATCGTCGATTCCGCTACGGCGTGCAGGTCAACTCCCTGGGCCTCACCGAGGTCCAGCCGGAAAACAACATCCAGCGCATCGTGCTGGAGATGCTGGCGGTCACGCTGAGCAAGAACGCGCGTGCTCGCGCCGTGCAGTTGCCCGCGTGGAACGAGGCGCTCGGTCTGCCCCGGCCCTGGGACCAGCAGTGGAGCCTGCGCATGCAGCAGGTGCTCGCCTTCGAGTCCGACCTGCTGGAGTACGACGACATTTTCGACGGCTCCCCGGTCATCGAGGCGAAGGTCCGCGAGATCATCGAGGGGGCCCGCGCTGAGATGGACAAGATCGCCGAGATGGGCGGGGCGGTGTCCGCCGTGGAGTCCGGCTACATGAAGCAGGCCTTGGTCGCCTCGCACTCCGCCCGCCGCCAGCGCATCGAGTCCGGCGAAGACATCGTGGTGGGTCTCAACAAGTTCCAGACCACCGAGCCGAGCCCGCTGACGGCAGACCTGGACACCGCGATCCATACCGCGGACCCCCATGTGGAGAAGGCGGCGGCGCAGGCCGTTCAGGAGTGGCGCGAGCATCGCGACTCCGACCCGGAGCGCAAGGCAGAGGCGGAGTCGGCCATCGCCCAGCTCAAGGCCGACGCGGCCGACGAGGAGGTCAACCTCATGCCCGCGTCGCTGCGCTGCGCCCGCGCGGGGATCACGACGGGGGAGTGGGCCCAGGCGTTGCGTGACGTGTTCGGTGAGTACCGAGCGCCCACCGGTGTCACGGGATCGGTCGGCGTCGGCGAGGCACCGTCCGGCAGCCGCCTGGCGCAGGTGCGCGATCTCGTGCGCGCGACGAACGACGAGCTGGGCCAGCGGCTCCGCTTCCTCGTCGCCAAGCCGGGCCTCGACGGGCACAGCAACGGCGCGGAGCAGCTCGCCGTGCGGGCCCGCGACATCGGCCTGGAGGTCGTCTATCAGGGCATCCGGCTCACGCCTGACCAGATCATCAACGCGGCGGTGGCAGAGGATGTCCACGCCTTGGGTATCTCGATCCTCTCCGGTTCGCACATGGAGCTGGTCCCGGAGATCCTCGCGGGCCTGAAGGCGCAGGGCGCCGGTGACGTCCCGGTGTTCGTCGGTGGGATCATCCCCGAGTCTGACGCCGCCAAGTTGAG
>CAJDWQ010000043.1_pt1 | contig 14965 bp, 10 predicted proteins | sample 7391641 | NCBI WGS metagenome assembly CAJDWQ01 (sample SAMEA7055718, study PRJEB34461) | soil metagenome | biome: terrestrial ecosystem; feature: Peninsula; material: soil | place: Antarctica | collected 2016
ACGGACTTGACCAGGCCCGACGCAAGATGGCTGACGCGGGACTCAGCCCGGCAGCCATCGACGTGTTCAGCTACTACTACGAGCAGCTGCGCAACGGCGCGACCGGTCTGATTGCCGAGGACAGCATCGACTCCCTGCCTCAGCCCACGCGCCTCTCCGACGTGAGCGTCGACGCCGAGGCCGCCCGGAAGGCCCTCGGACAAACCGTGGTGATCAAGCTCAACGGCGGCCTCGGCACCTCGATGGGCATGGAGCAGGCCAAGTCGCTTCTCCCCGTGCACGACGGTCGCAGCTTTCTCGACATCATCTGCGATCAGGTACGGCACGCTCGCTCGTCTTTCGGGGTGCGCCTTCCCTTGCTGTTCATGGACAGCTTCCGCACCAGCGCGGACACCCTTGCCGCTCTCGCGGTCCACAGTGACCTGGCGGTGGACGGGCTGCCGTGGGATTTCATCCAGAATCAGGTCCCGAAGCTGCGCACCGACCGCTTGACGCCGGTGACCTGGGCTGTCGACCCATCGCTGGAGTGGTGTCCCCCCGGGCACGGCGACCTGTACACGGCCCTCCTTGAGACAGGGATCCTGGAGCTGCTGCTGGAGCAGGGCTACCGGTACGCGATGGTCAACAACGCCGACAACCTCGGCGCGACCCCCGATCCGCAGTTGGCCGGCTGGTACGCGAACACCGGCGCGCCCTTCGCCATCGAGGTGTGCCGGCGGACCGCCGCCGATCGCAAGGGTGGCCACCTCGCGCTACGCCGCGCCGACTCCCGGATCATCCTGCGTGAGTCCGCACAGACGGCCGCGCAGGACATGGACGCGTTCACGGACGAGAGCCGCCACGCATTCTTCAACACCAACAGCCTGTGGTTCGATCTAGCGCGACTCGATGAGGTCCTGCGGGAGACGAACGGCGTGCTCGGACTGCCGCTCATCCGCAACATCAAGACCGTTGACCCGACCGACCCGTCCTCGCCGGAGGTCTATCAGGTCGAGACGGCCATGGGTGCGGCCATCGAGGTGTTCGAGGGCGCGCAGGCCATCGAGGTCGGCCGCGAACGGTTCCTCCCCGTCAAGACGACGAACGACCTGCTGCTGCTGCGCTCCGACGTGTACGACGTGGGGGCGGATGGGTCGGTACGCCGCGAAGCCGAAACGGCACCGCTGATCGACCTGGACACGCGGTTTTATCGGACGATCGCCGACTTCGACCAGCGTTTCCCGGCCGGCGCGCCGTCCTTGCGCACGGCGAGATCGCTCAGCGTGGCGGGGGACTGGACGTTCGAAGCAGACGTCGTCTGCGAAGGCGACGCGGAGCTGCAGGATGCCGGGACCCCCTCGACCGTGCGTCAGGGAACACGCCTGCGCTGACGCAGGAATACGGGAAACGAGCGAACGGCGCGATCCCTGGACGGGGGGCACCCGTCCGTCGGGATGATCCCAGCCGTTGAATGTCCCCCAATGAGTATTGGCGGGATAAAGTTGCGCACTTTCACGGAACCTTCACGGCGGCGGCCCGGCCACGTTCACGTCCGGCGGGTTGTCTAGGGAATGACACAACGTCATTCCCCCAGCCTGGTTCCAGGAGGTCCCTGATGTTCACTCCCCGCCGTTCCCTTGCTGCCTCAGCGCTTGGTCTAACCCTGTTCGCCGGTAGCGCCGGCGTCGGTCACGCGGCCGAGCTTGTCCCCTCAAACTTCACGCAATCCAACTTCACCCAATCCAACTTCACCCAGTCCAACTTCACCCAATCCAACTTCACCCAATCCAACTTCACCCAATCCAACTTCACCCAATCCAACTTCACCCAGTCCAACTTCACCCAGTCCAATTTCACGCAGTCCAACTTCACCCAGTCTTTGGCGTCGGGCGGCCCCGTGGACCTCCAGGTTCTGGCCTTGCTCGGTGGGCTGGGCTGAGACCGGGCGCTACTGGACCGCGGGCACCCAGGCAACGAGCTGGGCGCCGCGGCCCCTCCCCGCGCTGCGCGCCACGAGTTCCCCACCGTGGGCCCGGACGATTCCCCGGGAGATCGTGAGCCCTATCCCGGAGCCGCCCTCGGAGCCGGCGGCTCGCCGGGTGGGCACCCGATAGAACCGCTCGAAGATCCGTTCCAGGTCAGCGGCGTCGATTCCCTCCCCCGTGTCGGCGACGACGAGCCATGCCCAGCGCGCTGAGCGCCCGACGCTGACGTCGATGCTGCCGCCCGGGGCGGTAGCGCGAACCGCGTTGCCGACCAGGTTGCGCACCACCTGAGAGAATCGGTCGGCGTCGACGCGCACGGGTAGGAGTTCATCGCCCGGACGCACGCTGAGCCTCAGCCCGGCGTCGTCGATCTGGGGGCGGAGCCGTTCGATCGCCGACACCGTGACACCGCGCAGATCCAGCACGAGGGGACGTAGGTCGAGCCGCCCTTCCTCTGCCTTGGACAGGGTCGACAGGTCGTCGGCGAGCCGCCGAAGCCGGCGGACCTCTTCGCTGACGTGGGCCAGCTCAGTCGGCGTGGCGGGCAGAATGCCATCGATCATGCCCTCGACGTATCCGTCGATCACGGTGAGCGGCGTCCGCATCTCGTGGGCGACTTCGCCGAGCAGCCGCCGCCGACGGCGCTCGATCTCGGCGAGGGTTCGGCCGAGATGGTTGAGGTCGGCGGCCAGAGGTCGCAGCTCCCGTTGCTCGAGTTCGGGGATCTCACCCTCGTACGAGCCGTCGGTCATGGCTCGCGTAGCGGCCTGCAATCGCCGCAGCGGAAGGACGAACCGGTACGCGGCGATCGCGCCCGCCGCACACGCGGTGATCGCGCCCGCCAGCAGACCGGTGAGCAGCGAACCGGTCTCCACGTCGAGACGGCCGACCTGACGCTCCCCGACACCCCCCAGCCAGGGGTCCGTCACGGGGATCCCGAGCAGCACGGGCGTCAGCCCCATGCTGACCGCGTAGGCGGCGAAGATCGCGACGAGGAGGACGACGAGGTGGGCCGTGACCCTGCGGGCGAGAATCCTCCTCATCCCTGCGCCCTGTACCCCGAGCGCTGGGGTCGTGGAAGCGACGGGACCGGATGGCGGTCCTCGGCGTCGAGCAGGAACTTGTAGCCGACGCCGCGGACCGTGCCGATGATCCTCGGCCGGGAGGCCTCGTCGCCCAGTACGCGGCGGATGTTGCGCACGTGGACGTCGACCACGCGTTCGTCGCCGTAAAAGTCGTAGCCCCAGACCCGTTCGAGCAGTTGTGAGCGAGAAAAGACGCGTCCGTGATCGTCCGCAAGCGCCCACAGCAGGTCGAACTCCAGGGTGGACAGGGGAGCCTCGCGGCCGTCGATGTGGACCTCCCGTCGGCGTGCGTCCACGACCAGGCCAGGGAAACGGTGCACCTCGGGGTTCCGGTCGAAGAGGCCGGGGCCGTAGCGTCGGTCGCGGCGCAACACCGTGTTGACGCGCGCTACCACCTCACGAGGGCTGAAGGGTTTCGTGATGTAGTCGTCGGCCCCGATGGTCAGGCCGACCAACTTGTCGAGCTCGTCCGATCGGGCCGTGACCAGAATCACGTAGACCTCGCTGGTGGCTCGCAGTCGGCGGAGCACCTCCATCCCGTCCTGGTCCGGTAGCCCCACGTCGAGCAGGATGAGGGTCGGATCCGTCCGGGCGGCAACCTCCAGCGCCTCGCCGGCCGTCCCCGCTTCATCCACCGCGAAGCCGTCCGCCTCCAGATAGGCGGAAAGCACCCGCCTGATCTGCTTCTCGTCGTCGACGACGAGGACCCTTCTCCGTGTGGTCATGACGTGTCGTGCCCCTTGCCTCGTCCACCCGCGCCCAGGAACCCTTGGACCCGCGCGACGGCACGGCCCCCCGATCACAGCATCCTCGCGCCTCCCAGAATCATGGTCGGTCGCCGAGCGAGAGTGAAGTCCGGGCCGCGTGCCCTGGGTGCGCCGGACGATGGGAGGCGGGGACGCCCCGCGTCAGAGTTCGCGGCAGGTCGCCGCGGGCGTCCGTCGACGCCTCATGGCGCGAGCGACCAACGGGGCGGTGGTGAGCACCGCGATAAGGCGAACCACCTGAACGGTCAGGATAAAGCTCACGTCGGCGCCAGAGTCGACCGCTACGGCGAGCACAGCGTACAGGCCGCCGGGGGTCGTGGCGAGGTACGCGTCCCGCGGCGTGACCCCCACCCACGCGACGAGCAGCAGGCCGAAGAGGGCGCTCAGCACGAGCAGCGTGAGGATGAGCCCGACGGCGGCGGGCAGCAGGCCCGCGATATGCCGAAGGCTGGATCGGGTGAACCGCAGCCCGACCTGCAGGCCAATCACGACGTACGCGATCAGCTGCGGCCAGACCGGCACGACCACCGGCGGGAACCATCCGCTCAGCGACACGGCGAGCGCCACGGCCAACGGCCCGAGAATGGCACCCGCCGGCAGACGCAGCACACGCGCCAGGAGGAGACCGCCGACGAGCGTCACGAGGATGTACGCGGCCGTGGTCGATCCTGAGGTCGCTGCCGCGCCTCCCGCGGCGGCCGGTTGGGTGCCGCCGTGCGTGGGGTGGAAGGCCACGGCGGTGATCACCGGCATTCCGGCCAACACGATCACCACGCGCAGGTACTGGATGACCGCGACGGCCCGGTCATCGGCGCCGAGCTCGCGAGCGATGGCGGTGATGCCGGTCGCCCCGCCGCTGATCATGGCGAACACGCCGGTGGCCAGACTGGCTCCCCAGTGCGTGAGGAGCGACCCGAGCGCCAGGCTCGTCGCGACGGTGGCCAGGCACACGAGCAGGATCGGCGCCCCGTGAGCGGCCAGCTGGGCGAGGGTCGCCGCATCGACATACGCGCCGATGGCCACGCCCACGATCCCTTGAGCGAGCGTTGCGGCCGCGTGAGGCATCCGCGGGCGTAGGGCGCCCGAAGGCGCGAACAGCGCGAACGCCATCCCCCCGAGCAGCGAGCCGAACAACGCGGGCGACGGCATCCCGGCCAGCGCGACGAGACCGGTGCCCGCCGCCGCGCAGGCCAGGCAGGCCAACCAGGCGAGAACGCGGCGGATCACAGCCAGTCTCTGCGTTTGAACATGGCGTAGAGGCCGACCGAGCCGACGCACACCAGCGCCACGCTCAGCCACAACCCCAGGGGAGCGCTGAAACCCGGGTAGGGAACGTTCTGCCCGAACCACCCGGTGACGGCCGTCGGCACCGCGATGATCGCGGCCCATGACGCCAGCTTCTTCATCACGGTGTTGAGGCGCGCGTCCTGCAGGGACAGGTTGGTCTCGAAGGCCGAGGTGATCATGTCCCGGATGGACTCGGTCCATTCAGCCGCCCGGAGCGCGTGATCGTACAGGTCCTCGTAGTCACCGATCAGCGCGGCATGTCCCGCCGGGGCGCTCTCCCCGGCGGCCGGCGCCGGGGTCGCCGCGTGGGTCGCGTCGGGCAGGGCGTCGAGGCTCGGACCTGCGGTAGCCGACTGGTGACGCAGCAAGGCGCCGACCACCTCGCGCATCGGCAGGACGACGCGGCGCAGCTGGACGAGCTCCTTGCGCAGGCGATAGATGGCCTGCTGCACGTCGCGGGTCCGCGGGACATCGTCGAAGAGCAGATCCTCGAGCTCCTCGACGGCGTCGTCGAGGAGTTGGATGGTCTCGAAGTGGCCGTCCACGACCACGTCGAGGAGCCCGTGTATGAGGATTCCGGTCTGCACGGACGGCGCGGCGTGCGCGACGGCCTCCGCCGCGTCCTCCCAGCGGGAGACGACGTCCTCGATGGGAAATCGATCCCCCACGCGGATCGTCACGACGGCCCGGGGCAGCACGAACGCGCTGATCTGGGACGTGGCGAGGCGCGAATTGTGGGCGGCCGGGACGGCCTCGTCGATCAGCGCGGCGTAGGCGGTGAGGAAGAGGTAGCCGGGGTGTCTGGTCACCTTCGGACGTTCATGGCGGCCCAACGCGTCCTCGACCGAGTGGGCGTCGAGGCCGAACCGGGCCACGATGCGCCCGAGCGTCTCCGAGTCCGGGTCGATCAGGTCCACCCAGGCGAGCGTGTCCTCATCGAGGTGGTTGGGCAGCTCCTGGGGGTCGACGTCGTCGACCCGACCGCTCGTCCTCCACAGCCGGACCCGCACCTGCGGTCGACCGGGCGTTGCGCTCACCCGGCCAGTATGTCTCGCGTGCGGATCAACGTCGCGGGACGTCGTCCTGCGGGCCGTCCGGCGCCACGTACGGGGCGGCGGTGAGACGCCGCGCGGTCGCCTCGTCGGGCATGACGACCCACAGCGCCACGTACGCGAGCACGGGCGCGCCGAGGAAGAACAGCAGGACGGTCAGCCAGCGGAGGGCTGCGACGTCGACGCCGAGCTGGCGCGAGACGCCCGCGCAGACACCCCCGAACCACCGGCCGGAGTCCATGCGGTAGTAACCGCTCTTGGCGAGACTGCGGTGGATGCTCTCCATGGTCGTTTCCTGCTCCTTGTGATGCGTGCGGGCGACAGTGGCCCGTACGGGGTGGGGGTGTCTTCGGTACGTCGGTCCTTCGGTGCGGCCTCGGCCCGCGGGCTTCGGTCGCACTTCCACTGTCGGTCCTCGCGGCTCGCGGGACCATCCGGTGGCACCCCGAGCCGACCCCCAACCGCCCCTGATCTCGCCCCGCCGTTATCCCTGCGTGGGAGGGTGGTGGCTATGACGCGATTCGTGGTGGACGCGCTGGCCTCGCCCGTGGTGGCGGCCCCGATGGCCGGAGGCCCGACCACTGCGGAGCTGGTCGCTGCCGTCGGGCGGGCCGGCGGACTGGGCGTGCTCGCCGGGGGGTATCTCACCGCGCGCGAGCTGTCCGAGTTGATCACCGCCACCCGCGAGCTGACGTCGGCGCCGTTCGGGGTCAACGTCTTCGTGCCTTCGCCAGCCAACGATCCCCACCCGGCGCTGAAGGCCCACCTGGCCGCGTACCGGTGCGCCCTCGCCCCCGAGGCGCAGCGGCTCGGCACAGCGCTGCCCGAGCCGGACTGGACCGACGACGACGATTGGGACGCCAAGCTCGGGCTGCTCACGCTGGTCGACCCGGTGTCGGTGGTGTCCTTCACGTTCGGGGTGCCGGGGTGGGACATCGTGGAGGCGTTGCACGACGTGGGGTCGTCGGTCTGGGTGAGCGTGACCACGCCCCAGGAGGGGCGCTCAGCCCGCGAGGTCGGAGCCGACGCGTTGGTGGTGCAGGGCTTCGAAGCCGGCGGGCACCGCTCGACCCACCGGGTGCAGGACACACCGAACGACTACGACCACCTCGGGCTGCTCCCCCTGCTTCGCGACCTCGGGCTTCCGATGATCGCAGCGGGCGGCGTGACGACCTCCGGCGACGTCACCCGAGCGCGGGCTGCCGGAGCGGTGGCCGTACAGGTGGGGACGGCATTTCTCCTGACCCACGAGGCGGGCACGTCGGCGGCGTACCGGATGGGACTCACCGATCCGGGGCTGCGTGCGACCGTGACGCGGGCGTTCTCCGGGCGTCCCGCGCGAGGGCTGGCGAACCGGTTCGTGCAGACCTTCGACGGGCAGGCGCCGGCGGCCTACCCCATGGTCGACCAGCTGACGAAACCGCTGCGCGCCGCGGCGGCTCGAGCCGGAGACATCGGCGGGGTCGCTCTCTGGGCGGGGTCGGGGTGGCGCGCGGCGCGCGAGGAGCCGGCCGTTGACGTGGTGCGGCGTCTCCTCGGCGAGATCCCGTGAATCGCGCGCAGCCCCAGCCCACCCGCTGGCTCGCCATGGCCGCGATCGCGCTGGGCGTCTCCCTCGTCATCATGGACGCGACGATCGTCAACGTCGCCACGCCCGTCGTGATCGAGGACCTCGGGTTGACGGCCACCGAGGCGCAGTGGATCAACGCGATCTATTCGCTCGTGTTCGCCGCGCTCCTGCTCACCTCGGGCCGGCTCGCCGACCTCCGCGGGCGACGGCTGCTCTTCATCGTCGGCTTGCTGGTCTTCGGCACGTCGTCGCTCGCCGCCGGAGGCGCGCCCTCCGCGCTCGCTCTGATCGGGGCGCGAACGCTCCAGGGCGTCGGCGCGGCGATGATCATGCCCGCCACGTTATCGACCATCAACGCGCTGTTTATCGGTCGTGACCGCAGGATCGCCTTCGCCATCTATGGTTCCGCGATCGGCGGCATGGCTGCGGTCGGCCCGCTGGTGGGCGGCTGGCTGGCCACCGACTACTCGTGGCGGTGGGCGTTCTGGCTGAACATCCCGTTCGTGCTCATCGCGCTGGCGCTCACGGTGCGTTTCCTCCCCGAGACGCGCGACACCACCATGCGACGCGGCATCGACGCGCCGGGCACCGCTCTGGCGAGCCTCGGCATGGCAGCGATCGTCTTTGGTCTGATCGAATCCTCCACGTACGGCTGGGTGCGCCAGCAGGACGGCCGCCTCTCCCCCGTGATCGCGGCGCTCCTCGGCGGCCTGGCGTTCACGGTCCTGTTCGTGGCGGTCGAGACCTCCCGCGAGCGCACCGGGAAGGTCGTGCTCACCCATCTGGACCTCTTCCGGATCCCGAGCTTCCGGTACGGGGTGATCGCGGCCGCCGTCGTGTGCCTGGGCGAGTTCGGAATGCTGTTCACGATGCCGCTGCTCCTGCAAGGTGCGATGGGCTTCACCGCCCTCGGCACGGGGTGGCTCATGATGGCGCTGGCGATCGGCACCTTCCTGACCTCGGGGGCGACGCCGCAACTGGCGGCCTGGCTCGGGGTGCGGGGGATCGTCCGGATCGGACTGGCGCTGGAGGCGCTCGCGGTCGGCGCGCTGGCGCTGGCGTTGCCCGCGGGCGGGTGGGTCCTGGCGGGGATGCTCTTCACGTACGGTCTCGGCGTTGGCCTGGCGACCGCTCAACTGACGAGCATCGTGCTGTCCGAGGTGCCGGTGTCACGCTCCGGGGAGGCGTCCGGGCTCAACACCACGTTCCGGCAGTTGGGGTCCGCGCTCGGGATCGCGCTGCTCGGCGGCCTGCTGATCGGTTCGCTGACGTCGACGACGAGGGACCGCCTGGCGGCGGCCGGGGGGTCTGAGCAGATGCACGCGGCGGTCGTGGACGCCGTGCACGAGTCCGTCGGCGCGGCGATCCCGGGCCTCGCGAGGAACCCTGCCACGGCGGCGGCCGCGGAGGTCGCATCGGACGCCATGGTGCAGGCCGCCAAGCAGACCACGGGCGTGGCCGCGGGCGTGCTCCTGGTCGGCCTGAGCGCGACGTTGATGCTCCCGCCGGACCGACCCGGAGGCGGCAGCGGTGGCCGAGCGCCCTTCAGGCGCCGCGCGGGCCACCTGTTGTCCGCGCCCTCCGACTGAGGACCCGCCTGGCCCGAGGTCAGGCGCGCTCGGTCACCAGGACCTCGTCTTCCTCGTAGCCCTGCGAGCCGAAGCCACCGCGTGCCAATGCCTCGGTCTCACCGGGCCTCATCGTCTCACCGGGGTTCATGGTCTCGCCGGACGGCGGACGTGAGCGCGTGATCGCCGTGGAGATCATCAGCTGGATCCGATTCAGCTGGTTCACCTCTGAGGCGCCCGGATCGTAGTCGACCGAGACGATGTTGGCCAGGGGGTAGCGCCGCCGCAGCTCGCGGAACATCCCCTTGCCGGTCACGTGGTTCGGCAGGCAGGCGAACGGCTGCGCGCAGATGATGTTCGCCACGCCCTCTTCGATCAGCGAAATCATCTCTGCGACCAGATACCAGCCTTCGCCGGCCTGGTTGCCCAGCGAGACCACCTCCGAGGCCTTGGCCGCCATCTCGTCGATCGGCTGCGGCACGTCGAACATTCCGCCGGTACGGTGCAGCGCGCGCGCGGCCGGCGCCTGGTACCTCTCCAGCAGCGTCTTCACCCCGCGCTTGACGAAACGGTCCTTCTCGCCCACCCCGTACTGCTCGTAATTCCACTGCCCGGTGGCCACCGAGTTCAGCACGAAACCCATCATGCCCGGCAGCACGGCCTCGCAGCCCGCGGACTCGATGACGGAGACGACGTCGTTGTTGGCGTCCGGATGGAACTTCACGAGGATCTCCCCGACGACGCCCACCCGCGGCCGACGCGCCTCGCCGGGCATGGGGATCCGCTCGAAATCCCGCACGATCGTGTCGATCATCCAGCGGTAGCCGACGCGGCGGCCCAACGTCGCCGACCAGCCGCGATCTGTGAAGAACTCGCGGGCCACCTGGTCCCAGGTCTCGTAGAGCCGCCCCGCCTGGCCCTCGATCGCCTCGTACGGGCGCGTGCGCAGCAGGCAGGTCTGGAGCAGGTCGCCGAGCACCACCGCCTGGATGAGCCGATGCAGCATCGGCAGCGTGAAGCTGAAGCCCGGGTTGGGCTCGATCCCGTACGGCGACAGCGACACCACCGGCACGTGGCCGAAGCCGGAGTCCGTCAGGCCCTTGCGCAGCAGCGCAGCGTAGTTGGTGGCCCGGCACATACCGCCGGTCTGGCTGATGAAGACCGAACAGTTCTCAGCGTCGAAGTCCCCCGAGCGCAGCGCGTCGAGGAGCTGCCCGATCACGACGATCGCGGGAAAACACGCGTCGTTGTTGACGTGCTTCAGGCCGAGCTCGACCGCCTCCGGACGAGCTCGCTCCAAGAGGACGACGTTGTATCCGCTGCGCCGGAACACCGCCTCGAACAGCCGGAACTGGATCGGGGCCATCTGCGGCAGGAGCAACGTGTGGGTACCGCGCATCTCCTTTGTGAAGGCGACACGACCTGTCGTGGCCCCGGCCCCAGATTCGACGCCCGCTTCGTCTGCGGGCGTGGTCGAGCTGGTGCCGATCGCCGACGTCGTCGCGGCGGTCCTCGCGGCCAGCGCCGCGCGCTCGTGAGTCGCCGCTTGGAGAGATCGCAGCCGGATCCGGGCCGCGCCCAGGTTGGAGATCTCGTCGATCTTCAGCGCCGTGTAGACCTTGCCGTACTCCGCCAGGATGTCCGCGACCTGCTCGCCGGTGATCGCGTCGATGCCGCAGCCGAAGCTGTTGAGCTGCACCAGTTCGAGGTCCTCGCGCGTGCCGACGAACGCGGCCGCCTCGTAGAGCCGGGCGTGGTAGCTCCACTGATTGCGCACCCGAAGCGGTGAGCGCAGCAGGCTTCGCGGTTCGCCGGTCAGCCCGATCACGCTGTCCTCGGTGAGCACCGCCAGGCCCAGGGAGTTGACGAGTTCGGGGATGCCGTGGTGAATCTCGGGATCGCAGTGGTACGGGCGGCCGGCCAGCACGATGCCTCGGGTTCCCGTCGACTCGCAGAACTCCAGCGCCCTGCGGCCCATGGCTCGCACGTCCTCGCGCACCTGGTCGTCCTCGTCGAACCCGGCCCGCACCGCGGCCGCCATCTCGTCCCGGTTGATGTCGTAGCCGCCGAAGACGTCCATCAGGCGGTCGACCAGCAGGTCCTCGTCAGCCAGCGACAAGAACGGGCGGAGCAGCCGCACGCCCTGCTCGCGCAGCGACTCGACGTTGTTGCCGATCACCTCCGGGTAGCTCATCACCACCGGGCAGTTGAAGTGGTTCTCCGCCGGGGCAAGGTGCGTCCGCTCGTACGCGATGCACGGGTAGAAGATCGTCCGCACCCCTCGCGAAACCAGATCCTCCACGTGGCCGTGTGCGAGCTTCGCCGGGAAACAGACGTTCTCGCTCGGGATCGACTCCATCCCGCGCTCGAACAGCTCGTGGTCGCTGCGCGTGGACAGCACAACGCGAAAACCCAGCGTCGTGAGCACGGTGAACCAAAACGGGTAGTTCTCGTACAGGTTGAGGGCTCGCGGGATGCCGATGTCCCCGTGCGTGGCCTGCGCGCGTGTCAGCCGCCGGTACGCGAACAGCCGCGAGTATTTCTCCTCGACCACATTGGGCAGGAGCGACGCGGGACGCTTCTTCGCCGCGAGGGGATCGGGGTCGGCGCCGCGCTCGCAGCGGTTGCCGGTCACGTGCTGCGAGCCGTCCCCGAAGGAAGAGGTGGTCAGCTGGCAGTGGTTCTGGCACAGCGCGCAGTCGCCCAGGCCGGTGGCATAGGTGAACTCCTCCAGTTCCGGCAGCGTCAGCAGCCCGTCGCCGCCGCGGACCCAGCCGTTGTGCTCCAGCGGGGGCGCGCCCTGCTCATGTCGCTGCGCGGCGATCAGCGCCGCTCCGAGGGCACCCATCAACCCCGCGATGTCCGGGCGGATCACCTCACGCTCGGCGAGCAGCTCGAAGGCCCGCAGCACCGCGTCGTTGAGGAACGTGCCGCCCTGCACCACCACCCGGTCCCCGAGTTGGCTGGGGTCTTTGAGCTTGATCACCTTGTAGAGCGCGTTGCGCACCACGGAGTACGACAGCCCGGCGGAGATCTCGGCGACGTCGGCGCCTTCTTTTTGGGCCTGTTTCACCGAGGAGTTCATGAACACGGTGCATCGGCTGCCGAGATCCACCGGGTCCGCGGCGTCCAGCGCCTCGCGCGCGAACGACTCGATCTGCTGGCCCATCGTGGTCGCGAACGTGGACAAGAACGAACCGCACCCAGAGCTGCACGCCTCGTTGACCGAGATCGAGTGGATGACCCCGTCCTGGACGCGCAGGTACTTCATGTCCTGGCCGCCGATGTCGATGACGCTGGTCACGCCAGGGCAAAGCGACTCGGCCGCCCGGTAGTGCGCCATCGTCTCGATCTCGCCGTCATCGGCGCGCAGCGCCGCCTTGACCAGACCCTCCCCGTACCCGGTGACGCACGAGCGAGCGATCCGCGCGCCGTCGGGCATGCTCTGCCGGATCCGGGTGAGGATCGCCACGGCCTTGCCGACCGGGTCCCCCTCGTTGGAGGCGTAGTGGCTGAAGAGCAACCGCCGTTGCGCGTCGAGGAGAACGGCCTTGATCGTCGTAGAGCCGGCGTCGATGCCGAGAAAGCAGTCACCGGTCGTCGTCGCGAGGTCAGCGCGCGGCACCGACTCGCGGTCGTGCCGGGCGACGAACTCCTCGCGCTGCGCAGCGTCGGCGAACAGGGGGCGCATCCGGCGGCTCCGGTCGCCGACGCGCGCCCCGCCGCGGGCGCGCTCGGCCACGCGCGCCAGTGGCGACGGGGCCCCGTCGGCCAGCAGCGCCGCACCGATGGCGACATACAGTTGGGCGCGCTCCGGCGTCACGAATTCGGCCACCTGGCCCCCGAGGGCGCGCTCGTACGCGGCCCGCAACTCGGAGAGGAAGAACAGCGGGCCGCCGAGGAAGACCACGCGACCGCGGATGGGCCGCCCGCAGGCCAGGCCCGAGATTGTCTGGTTGACCACGGCGGAGAAGATCGAGGCCGCCAGGTCGGTATGCGCGGCGCCCTCGTTGAGCAACGGCTGCAGGTCCGACTTGGCGAACACCCCGCACCGGGACGCGATCGGGTACAGCGTCGTGTGCCGGCTCGCCAGCTCGTTGAGGCCGGCCGCGTCCGTATGCAGCAGTGAGGCCATCTGGTCGATGAAGGCGCCGGTCCCACCGGCGCAGGTGCCGTTCATCCGCTGCTCAGGCACCGGCTTGAGATACGTGATCTTCGCGTCCTCGCCGCCGAGCTCGATGATCACGTCTGCGTCCGGGTCGTAGCGCGTGATCGCCGCGGTCTCGGCGATCACCTCCTGTACGAACGGCAGCCCCACCGCCTGAGCGACCGAGAGGCCCCCGGAGCCGGTGATCGCGCCGCGGACTATCGCGTCAGGGAACTGGGCCGTCACGTCGTCGAAGAGAAGGTCGAGCTCTCCGGTGATGTCGGCGTGATGGCGTCGGTACGTGGCGAAGTCGAGCCGGTCCGCCGACGGATCCGCTCCCGTGGCGAGCAGCACCAGCTTGACGGTGGTGGACCCCACGTCGATCCCGAGCCGTACGACAGGCCTTGTCGGCGGCTGATCCCCAGGAATGGGCTGCCGTCCGGACATCGGCACTCCTTCAGCGCGCACCGGCCTGCCACCGGTTCCTGCGTCGACCATAGCGCGCACAGAGACTCATTTCAACGTGTTGAAATGAGTCAGCAAGACTCGCTGTCCCGCGGCGCCAGAGAGCGACCCTCGCCACCCGGGCCGAGCAGCTAGGGTTCGAGCGTGCCTCCGGTATCCCCCCCGCGCCGCGGACCGCGCGGGGCCGCGGCCGAGACCCGGGCCTCAATCCTGCGCGAGGCGGCCCGCGCGTTCGCCAACTCGGGGTACGCGGGCACCACCCTGCGCCACGTCGCCCACGAGGCGGGCGTGGACGCCTCTTTGGTCTCCTACTATTTCGGCTCGAAAGAAGCTCTGTTCGCGGCGGCCATGGAACTCCCGTCCAGCCCGCGCGAAGTCGTGGCCGCCGCCGTGTCCGGCCCGCACGAGCTCCTTGGGGAGTCGCTCACCCGCCACCTGCTGGTCGCCTGGTCAGATGAGGAGAGCCGGCGCGTGGCTCAGGGCGTGCTGCAGTCGCTGTCCACGCGAGGCGACTTCGGAGACACCATGCTGGAGTACGCCGCCGAGCACCTGCTCGGCCCCATCGCGGATGCGCTGGGCGGCCCCCAGTCGCGCTACCGCGCCTCGCTCGCCCTGTCGCATCTGCTCGGCGTCGCGATCGCACGACACGTGGCCGTGGTGCCGTTCCTCGGGGTGAGCGACGAGCGCCTGATCGCGGACATCGCCCCGATCATCCAGCACTACCTGACCGGCGACCTGAGTCCGAGCTAACCCCCGCGTGGTCCGGCGGCCCGCCGGTGAGTCCTTCGGCGAGTGCCGTGGGCGATCTCTTGTCATGTCCGTCAGGAACTTGACCTGACTCGTCATCTCGACGCACCATCGAATGAATGTCATAAGGTCACCAGGGGCGCGGGGCCCGCAGCGTGTCCGTCACGATCGTGGAGGACTCATGTCCCGCTCGTCGCACCAGGGAGCGCAAAACCTGTTCTCGTCACATCGGGGAGCGCGAGTCCTGTTCGCTGTCTCGGCGGCCTGCGCTCTGGGGATGGTCACGAGTACCGCGTCAGCGCTCGACGAGCCG
>CAJDWQ010000044.1_pt1 | contig 14876 bp, 5 predicted proteins | sample 7391641 | NCBI WGS metagenome assembly CAJDWQ01 (sample SAMEA7055718, study PRJEB34461) | soil metagenome | biome: terrestrial ecosystem; feature: Peninsula; material: soil | place: Antarctica | collected 2016
GACGGTGTCCGCGCCGACCGTGTCTGTGGTCGCGCCGGTTGATGAGATTTTGGCGAAGGTGACCGGCATCGTGGCGGAGATGACGGGTTATCCGACGGAGTTGTTGGATCCGGATCTGGATTTGGAGGCGGATCTGGGGGTGGACACGGTCAAGCAGGCGGAGGTGTTCGCTGCGGTCCGGGGTGAGTACGCCCTGGGGCGGGATGAGAACCTGCAGCTGCGTGAGTTTCCCACGTTGAACCATGTGGCCGGGTGGGTCCGCGGCAAGCTCGGCAGCGCCGCCCCATCGGTCGACGGAGCGCCCGCAAGCTCCGGACCGGTGGCGACCTCCCCGTCCGCCGGCGCGCCAAGCCTGGTCGTGGGAGACCTCGACGCGGTCGACGCGCTCCCGCGGCGCATCCCCGTACCGTCGTTGCGGCCCGCGCTCGACGCGTGCACAGCGACCGGGGTGGACCTCGAGGGCGCGCGCGTCGTGGTGATGCTCGACGAGGGTGGTGTAGGCGCCGCGCTGCTGAAACGCTTGGCAAAGGCGGGCGCAACCGCCCTTGTCCTGGAGCCAGGCGTCAGCACCGAGGACCTGGACCAAGCGCTGGAGACATGGCGGGGCGAGGCGCCCATCACCGGCGTCTATTGGCTTGCCGGCCTCGACGACGAGCGCGAGCTCGCGTCGTACGACCTGGACGCTTGGCACGAGGCCACTCGCCGCCGCGTCAAGAGCCTCTACCGGGCCATGCGGCGACTGTGGGACGACAGCCCGTTCCTGGTGTCGGCCACGCACCTGGGCGGTTACCACGGGTACGACGCCGCAGGTGCGACCGGCGTGCTCGGCGGCTCGGTGACCGGCTTCACCAAGTCATATAAGAAGGAGCGGCCGGATGCCCTCGTCAAGGCCGTCGACCTGCCGGCCAGCCGCAAGACCGCGACCGTCGCCGACCTGCTGATCGCTGAAACGCTCGCCGACCCAGGTTGCGTCGAGATCGGGCTGGTCGGCGGGAGGCGGTACGGAGTGGGATTCGTCGAGATCCCGTTCGGCGAGCGCGACGGCGACGACAGCGTCGGAGAGGGCGGCCTCCCGCTCACGTCCGACACGGTGTTCGTCGTCACCGGCGCGGCCGGGTCGATCGTCTCGGCGATCACCGCGGATCTGGCGAAGGCGTCGCAGGGCACGTTCCACCTGCTCGACCTGACCCCGACGCCTGATGCGAAGGACCCAGACATCGCGGCGTTCCGATCCGACAAGAACAGCCTCAAGGGTCTCCTCGCGAGGCGGATGACCGAGCGCGGCGACAAGGCGACCCCGGTCGCCATCGAGCGGGAGATCGCCGGGATCGAGCGGCGCAGCGCGGCGCTTGACGCCATCGAAGCCGTGCAGGCCGCCGGCGGGACGGCGCACTACTACAGCGTCGACCTCACCGACGTTGACGGCGTGGGCGCCGCGATCTCGCAGGTGCTGGACGTCAGCGGCCGGATCGACGTCCTCCTGCACGCCGCTGGCGTGGAGATCAGCCGCAACCTGCCGGAGAAAGAGCCGCGCGAGTACGACCTGGTCTTCGACGTCAAGTGCGATGGGTGGTTCGCGCTGCGCAAGGCGCTCGCCGGTCAGGAGCTGAAGGCGACAGCCGTGTTCTCCTCGGTAGCCGGTCGATTCGGCAACCAGGGCCAGACCGACTATTCGGCCGCCAACGACCTGATGTGCAAGGCGATGTCGAACCTGCGCAACACCACGCCAGGCACCCGGGGCCTCGCCCTGGACTGGACGGCCTGGGGCGGGATCGGCATGGCGACCCGTGGGTCGATCCCGACGATCATGGCCGCCGCCGGCGTGGAAATGCTGCCGCCGGAGGCGGGCGTGGCGTGGATTCGCCGGGAGTTGACCGACTCTGCCTTCTCGGGCGAGGTCGTCGTGGCGGGGACGCTCGGCATGATGGCCCAGGAGTACGACGCCACCGGTGGCCTCGACGTCGGCACGGTGGCCGACACCCCTCGCGGCCCCATGATCGGTGACATCACCACCAGCGTGCACAGCGGGTGGACCTCGAAGGTCACGCTCGACCCGGTGCGCCAGCCGTTCCTCAACGATCATCGGATCGACGGGACCGCGGTCCTGCCGGGGGTCATGGGCATGGAGTCGTTCGCCGAGGTGGCTGCCCTCGCCGCCCCGGCCGGTTACCGCGTCGCCGCCGTGGAGGAGGTCGAGTTTGCCGCGCCCGTGAAGTTCTTCCGGGACGGTGTGCGCGAGCTGACCGTCAGCGCCGTGATCGGCCCGGACCCGTCGGGGGGAGGCGACCTGCTCGCACGGTGCGCCCTCACCGCTGAGCGGTCGTTGCCCGGCCAAGAGGCTCCGGTGATCACGACTCACTTCAGAGGGTCGGTCCGGCTCACCGAGGCAGACGCACCGAACGTCGAGAAGTACACGGGTGACCTGGCCCAGGCCGACGCGGCCCTGGATGCCGGGCAGGTATATACCTTCTACTTCCACGGGCCGGCGTACCAGGTGGTCGAGTCCGCGTGGCGTAACGGCGAGGGCTCCACCGCCCGCTTGGCCGCGGATCTGCCGGCCAACTCCGACCCGGCCGACGCGCCGCTGGTCACCGCTCCACGCCTCGTGGAGCTGTGCTTCCAGACGGCCGGGCTGTGGCAGGCAGGCCGCGATGAGTTGCTGGCCCTGCCGCAGCACGTTGGTCGAGTCCGAGTCCTCTCCGACGAGGCCACGGCGGCGCAGCCGCTGACGGCGCACGCGGAGCGGGACACCGACGGATCCTTTGACGTCGTCGTGGTGGACGCGAAGGGCAAAGAGGTGGTCCGCCTGGATGGGTACCGCACCATCGAGATGCCCGCCCCGCTGCCGCCGGAGGTGGCACCTGCTCTGCGGGCGGCCTACGGTGACGGCGACGCGGGCCGCTCCGACGACGGAGACTGAGGACCGCACCGGGCCGGACCGCCACGACGAACCCATGACGACGGGAGCCCATCCATGGCCACGCACGACAACGGATCCGAAGAGACCCCTCTCTTCTCCCGATTGGCGGTCCTCGAGCGCGGTGAGGCCGCGATCCGCATCCTGAGCGCGGTCGAAAACCTCAGCCCCGGGAACCGGGACATCGGCACGCTGCTGGTGCACGCTCGCTCGATGGGTCAACCCTGGTATGCGCGTGAGGCGGACGAGGTGCTGCAGGTAGGTCACGACGGGCAGGCCGACCCCGAGCCGCTGACGAACGCGTTGCTCGGGGCGGGAGCAGACATGGTGTGGCCGTCGCGTTCGCTGTGCCGCGACCACGTCCGTCTGGTGGAGTCGCTGGAGAAGGCCGGGCTGACGGTGGTCGGCCCGTCTTCGGCGGTACTGGCGCGGCTCGTAGATCCCCCGGCACTGGCCCGCGTCGCGCAGGAGGCGGGGGTGGCGCTATCGCTGGCGCCGCGCGACCCCTCGACCACCCGCAGCCTGGACGTGACGGTCCTGCGCGACGTAGCCGGTGCGTCCTGGGTGCTCGGGCCCCGGGAGAGCAGCGTACGGCGCGGCGACGCGACGCTCATCGCCGAGACGCCGGCCGCGTTCCTACCGGCAGGCGCGCAGGAGCGGATGCAGCGGGAAGCCACCGCCTTGTTCGACGCTGTCGGGTACGTCGGCGGAGGGGTCGTACGCTTTGCCCTGGACACCTCGACGGACGAACTGGTGTGCTCCGGGGTGAACCCCGGCGGCTGCCTCGACACGGCACTTCTGCAGGTGGTGACCGGCGTCGACCTCGCCGGTCTCCTGCTGCGGATCGCCGCTGGCCAGACCCTGCCCGACGCGCCGCCCAGGGTGGACGGGCACGCCGTGGAGGCCCGCGTGCTCGCGATCGACCCGGAGGCGGGGCACCGCCCCACCGGCGGGACGATCCAGTTGTTCACCCCGCCGACCGGGGCCGGTGTCTATTCCGAGATCGCGCTGCGCGAGGGCGACACGGTCGACGCGACCCTCGACCCGCTTATCGCGTCGGTCAGCGCGTGGGGCCAGGAGCGGGCAGAGGCGATCGCCCGCGTCCGCGTCGCCCTGGACCGCCTCCAGCTCGTCGTTTCCGCGGGTGCCACCAATCGCACGGCCCTGCTCGGGCTGCTGGCCCAGCACGAGTTCGCGGCGGGTCCCGTGCCTGCCGCCTGGTACGACGATCTCGTCGCGAGCGGCGCCACCGCCCCCACGCCCGACCCGGTGGCGATCGTCGCCGCGGCCGTCGAGATCTACGAGACCGATCTCGCGGAGGTCCGCCGCTCTTTTCGGGCCAGCGCCGCCCGGGGCCGCCCTCAACACCCCGAGCGCGTGGGGCGGGTCATCAACGTCGCCTACCGCGGCGCTCGGCATCGCCTCAAGGTCGACAAGGTGGCTGCGTCCACCTACCGCGTCCATGACGGCGTGGGCGTCGATGTCACGGTGGAGCGTCTTGGGGACTACGCTCGCCGGCTCACGGTCGCAGGACGCAAACACCGGGTGATCGCCGTCCCCGGCGACGACCAGGTCCGCTTGGAAATCAACGGCGTCTCGCACACCGTGGTGCGCCAGGACGGCGTGGTGCTGCGCACCGCGGCCCCGGCACTTGTCGCCTCCGTCCTGGTCGAGCCTGGGCAGCGCGTCATCCGCGGGCAGGGGATCGCGGTGCTGGAGTCCATGAAGATGGTCACCACGGTGACCTCCACCGTGGACGGCGTGGTGGCCGCGGTGGCTGTGCTGCCCACCGAACAGGTAGACACCGGCGTGCCCCTCGTACGCATCCGGGCCGACGCGGGCCACGCAGGCGCCGAGGAGCGCGCGGCGGCCGACGAGGACGCCGTGACCCTTGATCGCCTGGCGCCGCCTGCGGGGGCGCGCCGCCCCATCTTCGAGCGGCTCCGTGACTGCCTGCTTGGCTACGACATCGACGGGCCGAACGTGGCCGCGCTCGTCCAGGACTACCGGGCGCTGGTCGCCTCCCGACACCCGGACGACGCGGGTCTGCGCGCCGACGAAGACATGTTCTGCGACCTGTTCGCCGATGTCGGCTCCCTCTACCGGCCACGCACCGAGGCCGAGTCCGACGACCACGGCGCGCAGGCCGAGCTCGGTGGTCAGAGCAACACGCAGGAATACTTCCTCGCGTTTCTGACCTGGCTCGACGCTGACCGTGCGGGCTTGTCCCTGCGGTACCGGGCTCGCCTCGAGCGCGCTCTGGCCCGGTACGGGGTTCGCTCGCTCGACGACGGGGACGCCGTCGAGGCGGCCACGCTGTGGATGTTCCGTTCCTTCGAGCGGGTTCCCACGCTGGCGTCCTTGGTCGTCGAGATGCTGGTCCGCCGCCTTTACGTGGGCCGGAGCCATCCAAAGACCGCCACGCCGCAACTGCGCGGCCGGCTCGAACGGCTCATCGGGGCGACGGAGGGTCGCCAGCGAGAGGTGGCGGACCTCGCCCGGGACGTGCTTTTCCACCTGTACGAGGAGCCGGTTCTCGACCGGGCGGAGGAGGACTCGTACCTCGACTCTCGCGCCAGGCTGCAGGCGCTCGGGACGGCCACCGGCGATGAGCGCCTGGAGCACGTCGGCGCCCTCGTGGCCCGCCCGTACCCCCTGCGTCCGGTGCTTCTCGAAGCCTGGCTGGCTCTGCTCGGCTCCACCGACGAGACGGCTCCCGCCGTCCGTGACGGTGTGCTCACCACGTACCTGCGGCGTTACTACCGCACCCGGAAGATCACCAAGGTCGGCTCCCGCATCATCGACGGATTCCAGCTCGCGCACTGCGAGTACCTCCGCGAGGGCGCGACGATCCACGTCGTGGTGGCCTATGGACCGCTCTCGGACGTGCCTCGTCTGGCGCGGGCCGTCGCCACGCACCTGTCCACCGAGGCGTTCCAGTGCGATGCCGTCGTGGAGGTGGTCGCCTGGGACGACGACACGTGCCCGGATGATTCCGACGACACGGTTGCCGCTCTTGACGAGTTGTTGCTCGACGCCGACTTCGGCCGCGCGTTGCGCCGCCTCGACATCACGCTGACCTACCTTCAGGGGGAGGGCGGCCAGCAGCAGCGGACCCGGCACGCCACGTATCGCAGCGCGGACGACGGTCGGTTCGCCGAGGACAAGCGGTACCGCAATCTGCACCCGATGCTCGCCAAGAGGCTCGACCTGTGGCGCCTGTCGACCTTCGAGCTCACCCGGCTGCCGTCGCCCGAGGATGTCTACGTCTTCGACGGGGTGGCCCGCGAGAATCTGAAAGACCGGCGCGTCTTCGCGCTCGGGGAGATCCGAGATCTCGAGCCGCTCGTCGACGAACGGACGGGAGCAACCACCTACCCGCGGCTCGGCCGCGTCGGCCTGGAGGCGCTCGCGGCCATGCGCGCGGCTCTCGCCCGCCACCCTGCGCGGGAGCGTCCGACGGCCAATCGGCTGGTGCTGCTCGTGCGGCCCGTCTGGGACATCCCCGCTGAGCAGTGGCACGACCTGTTCTCGGCGTACGAGGGGCTCGCGAGGGGGACGGGGCTGCAGAAGGTCGTCCTTCACGTGAAGCTGCCCGAGCGGGCCATGGACGGCACCACGACGATCGAGGATCGTGTCCTGACGCTGGAGGGGCTCGGCGGCGGCGGTCTGTCGGTGCGGGTGAGCGAGGTCGGGCCGAACCCGGTGCGGCCGCTCACCCCGTACGCGCAGAAGGTGCTCACGGCGGCCCGGTTCGGCTCGCCGTATCCGTACGAAATCGTGCGCATGCTGACCCCGGCGCCGAGCGACGCCTCGACGTTCCCGCCGGGAAGTTTCCAGGAACTGGACCTGGGACCCGATGACGAGCTGGCCCCCGTCGATCGTGAGCCGGGGCGCAACCAGGCTCACCTCGTGGTCGGGCTGATCAGCAACATCACCGATGTGCACCCTGAGGGGATGTCCCGGGTGGCGATCCTGTCCGACCCGACCCAGGGGCTGGGCAACCTCGCCGAGCCGGAGTGCCGGCGGATCAACGCCGCGCTGCGCTATGCGCTGGCGCGCCAGATCCCGCTGGAATGGTACGCCGTGAGCTCCGGCGCGCTGATCGCGCTGGACTCCGGCACCGAGAACATGGACTGGATCAGCAACACGCTGCGGGAGATCATCGAGTACACGCAGGCCGGCGGCGAGATCAACATCATCGTGACCGGCATCAACGTGGGCGGCCAACCGTACTGGAACGCTGAGTCCACGATGCTCATGCACACCCGCGGAATCCTGATCATGACGCCCGCCAGCACGATGGTTCTCACGGGCAAGCAGGCGTTGGATTTCTCGGGGGCGGTGTCGGCGGACGACAACGACGGCATCGGCGGTTACGACCGGATCATGGGGCCGAACGGGCAGGCGCAGTACTGGGCGCCGAGCTTCCCGGAGGCGTGCAGCATGCTGTTGCGGCATTACGACTACACGTACGTGGTGCCGGGGGAGCGGTTCCCGCGGCGACGGCCCACGAATGACCCGGCCGCTCGCGACGTGCGCTCGAGCCCGCATGCACCGGCGCCGGGCTCGACCTTCACGACGGTCGGAGACATCTTCGACATGGTCACGAACCCGGAACGCAAGTCACCGTTCGACATGCGGTCCCTGATGCGGGCCGTGGTCGACACCGACTGCGAGCCGTTGGAGCGGTGGAAGGACTGGCAAGACGCCGACACGATCATCACCTGGGACGGCACGGTCGGCGGCATCCCGGTGTGCCTGCTCGCCATGGAGTCCCACCGGGTGCAACGGCGCGGGTTCGTTCCCTCGTACGGGCCGCCTGCGTGGACGGCTGGGACGTTGTTCCCGCAGTCCGCGCGCAAGGCGTCGCGCACGATCAACGCCACGTCGGGCAACCGGCCGCTGGTGGTGCTGGCGAACCTGTCGGGTTTCGACGGCTCCCCGGAGTCGATGCGCAACTGGCAGTTGGAGTACGGCGCGGAGATCGGCCGGTCCATCACGAACTTCAAGGGACCGATCGTGTTCGTGGTCGTGTCTCGCTATCACGGTGGGGCGTTCGTGGTCTTCTCCAAGCAGCTGAACTCCGGGATGGTGATCGCGGCGGTCGAAGGGTCGTACGCGTCAGTGATCGGGGGTGCCCCTGCGGCGGCCACCGTGTTCGCTCGAGAGGTGAAGCAGCGCACCGAGAAGGACAGCAGGGTGGTGCAGGCACGCGCGGCCGCGGCGACAGCTTCCGGCGCGGAGGCGGGGGCGCTGCGGGCGGCGGCAGCTCGGACCCTAGAGGTGGTCCGCTCGGAGCGCCTGCGCGAGGTAGCCGACGAATTCGACGCGATCCACACGATCGAGCGGGCCCAGCGGGTCGGGTCCGTGGACAAGATCATCCCGGCGGAGACCATCCGGCCGTTCATCATCGACGCCTTGGAACGCGGCATGGCGGCGTCCGAGGCTCGCGGTTGACGGGCATCTGCAGCCAAGTCAGTGTCGTCTCTCGACGGCACTGTGCGCCACGCGAAAGGGACCGGTCATGACGAACCACCACATTAAGATCGAACCGCTCGGCGGTCACGATCATCTGGTCAGCGTGACGGGGGGAGAGGCCGACGTCGAGTTCACCGTCCGCGCCATGCCCGCCTCGCTCGACGCCCTGGGCTTCCCGGCCGCTCGCGAGCCGGATGTCGTGGCGGCCACCGTGGACTTCCTGATCCGGCGCCAAGGCGCCGAGGATCTTCCCGGGTTCGTCGATCTCGACGACGCATGTGCGGCGTACGAGGATCTGCCCTCCGAGCTCGCCCGCCGACTGTCATGAAGCGGCCAGCGCGCGACCACGGGGTCAGAAGACCGCCCGAGGTTCACACGGGTCTCCAGCGGGAGCCATTGTGAAGTCCGAGAAGCGTCTGAGCCGTCCTATCCAGCTTCCCCGCGCCCCGTGGTCCCGATGCCTGGCCCAACCGTGCCGCGTCAACGTGTCGCAGCAGCGCTTCTGCGGGCAGACCAAGGATAGAGTGGGGCCGCTGGTTCTTCCCTGGCCGTGCGCGGTGCGGGAAGTCGTAAGAGGGAACCCGGTGCGAGTCCGGGACTGCCCCGCAGCGGTCAGTGGGAACGAACGCCGTCACCCGCACTAGGAAGCGCCAGGGAAACGACGGTCAGTAGGAGACTGCGGCGTACGCCGTGCAACGCCCGCGAGTCCGAAGACCTGCCAGTCCGCCCGCGTAGACGCGCGGGTGCCCGCGTTCGTCGCCTCGAGGGACGCAGGAACGTCGCTCGTCGGCATTGGGTGCCGGCGGGGGCGCTCCGTTCAGCTCCCGAGGCCTTCCCTCGGGAGGTCCACGCATGACTCCGCCCACATCGCTCAACACCACGCTGCCTATCCTCCACCTCGCCCCCACCCAGCCATCGGCGGGCGAGCTTTCGTGAACGACGCGCCGGAGCAGCTGCTGCCACTCGCCGACGGCTTCGAGACGCTCTCTCGTGGCCAGTGGCAGGACCTTGTGGCCAAGGTCGTCAACCGCGGCCGCCCAGACGACAAAAAGGTGTCCGGGCAGACCGCCGAGCAACGCCTGCGCTTCACCACGGTCGAAGGCGTGACGATCGACCCGATGTACATGGCGCCCGAAGAGCCTCAACCCACCGGTTATCCCGGTGTCATGCCATTCACGCGGGGCAGCGGCCACCGGCCGCTCAGCGTGCCGTGGGGAGTACGGGTCTTTCACGATGATCCGGACGTCGACGTGACGCGCGAAGCCGTCCTCACCGACATGGAACGCGGCGCAACCTCTGTGTGGCTGGAGGTCGGCGACCACGCGATCCCCGCCGACAAACTGGGGGTCGTGCTGCAGGACGTACTCCTCGACCTGGCTCCCGTCTGTGTCAGTAGCGCCACCGACCAGGCGGCTGCTGCCGAGGCGTTGCGCCTCGTGTGGCGGAACCGAGGCCTGCTCACCCGCCAAGCGCGAGGCAATCTGGGCCTCGACCCGTTGGGCGAGGCGGCTCGACGCGGTCAGGTACCCGACTGGACCGGGATGGCCGACGCGGTCAGGGACTGCCTGAGCGACTACCCGATGGTGACGGCGCTCTCGGTCGACATGCGTCCCTATCACGACGCTGGCGCCGGCGATGTGGACGAGGTGGCCTTCGCCGTCGCGACGGGAGTCGCCTACCTGCGCGAACTCGAGGAAGCCGGCGTCGCGCCCCAGGCCGCCTTCGGGCAGATCGAGTTCCGGATCAACGCCACGACGGATGAGTTCCTCACGATCGCCAAGGTGCGCGCATTGCGACGAGTATGGGCTCGCATCGGGGAGCAGTGCGGTGTGCCGGAGACTCAACGCGGTGCCCGGATCCACGCGGTCAGCTCGTGGCGCATGATGAGCCGTGATGACCCCTACGTCAACGTCCTTCGGGTCACGATGGCCTGTTTCGGTGCGGCCGTGGGAGGCGCCGATGCGGTCACCGCGCTGCCGTTCGACACGGTCGCCGGCTACCCCGACGCGCACAGCCGTCGCATCGCGCGCAACTCGCAGTTGCTGCTTGCCGAAGAATCGAACGTCGGCCGCGTCATCGACCCGGCGGGCGGCAGTTGGTACGTGGAGTCCCTGACGGATGAACTGGCTCGCGCTGCCTGGTCTGCCTTTCAGGAGATCGAGACCGGCGGAGGGATGGGATCGGCCCTCGCCACTGGAGACGTGCGCCGCAAGACCGAGACGGTCTCGGCGGAACGGGCTCGGAGGCTGGCGACCCGCCAGTTGCCGATTACCGGAGTGAGCATGTTTCCGCAGGTCGACGAGATTCCGCTGCAGCGTAAAAAGCGCTCGACCCCGTCCGGGCCCTTAGATCCGGCCACCGCGGGCGGATTGGTTTCCCACCGCGACACCGAGATCTTCGAGCGGCTACGAGATCGCTCGACCGCGTATGCGCAGGCCCACGGGACGCCACCGACGATATTCCTCGCGTGTCTGGGGATGCGGCGTGATTTCGGCGCCCGGGAGACGTTCGTCTCGAGCCTGCTCGGCGTCGCCGGCATCATGACCGCTCCGAGCGAGGGCGGCACGACCGCGGAGATCGCGTCGCGAGCTCACGACGCGCATGCGCGCATCGCCGTACTCTGTTCGTCCGCGTCGCGGTACGCGGAGGAGGGCGCGGCGGTGGCCGCCGCACTCCGTGGGGCCGGCGTCGAGCACCTGTACATCGCGGGCAGTCCGACTGAGCTGGGCGAGGACGCCGGCGTTGTCGACGGGGCCCTCGCCGTGGGCGTCGATGTCGTGACCCTTTTGAACGATCTGCTCGATCGGCTTGACGCACCTACCGCCGAACCGGCCCACGCCGTGCCGGCGGACGCTCGCACGACCTTGGAGGGAACTCAGGCATGAGCACCATTCCGCGTTTCGATCAGATCGATCTCGGGGCTGCCACGCCGCCCGATGATGGCGAGGCTCGATGGCAGAAGCTCGTCGAAGCCAACGCGTCGTACTCGACCGGCTGGCAGACGCCCGAGAACGTTCTGGTGCCCCCGCTGTATACGGAGGCCGACCTGGAAGGTCTGGACTTCCTGCACACCGTGCCCGGCGCGGCGCCCTTCTTGCGCGGCCCTTACGCGACGATGTACACCAACCAGCCGTGGACGATCCGGCAGTACGCCGGCTTCTCCACCGCCGAGGAGTCCAACGCGTTCTACCGACGGAACCTCGCGGCGGGCCAGAAGGGCCTATCGGTGGCGTTCGACCTGGCCACCCACCGCGGTTACGACTCCGATCATCCCCGCGTCGAGGGTGACGTCGGCATGGCGGGTGTCGCGATCGACTCCATCTATGACATGCGCACCCTCTTCGACAGGATCCCCCTGGACAAGATGAGCGTGTCGATGACGATGAACGGCGCGGTGCTGCCCGTGCTGGCGTTGTACGTCGTCGCCGCTGAGGAGCAGGGCGTCAGTCCTGCGCAGCTGTCGGGGACGATTCAGAACGACATCCTCAAAGAGTTTATGGTCCGGAATACCTACATCTATCCACCGACGCCGTCGATGCGGATCATCTCCGACATCTTCTCGTTCACCAGCGCGAACATGCCTCGATACAACTCGATCTCCATCTCCGGCTATCACATGCAGGAGGCGGGTGCGACGGCCGATCTGGAACTGGCCTACACGCTCGCCGACGGGGTGGAGTACATCCGCGCAGGTCGCGCCGTAGGCCTCGAGGTCGACGTCTTCGCGCCCAGGCTGTCCTTCTTTTGGGCGATCGGCATGAACTTCTTCATGGAGATTGCCAAGCTGCGTGCCGCCCGACTGCTCTGGGCACGGTTGGTGCGCGACTTCGGTCCGAAGAACGAGAAGTCCATGTCGTTGCGGACTCATTCTCAGACGTCCGGGTGGTCCCTGACCGCACAGGACGTTTTCAACAATGTCGCGCGCACGTGCATCGAGGCGATGGCCGCCACTCAGGGGCATACCCAGTCGCTGCACACGAACGCCTTGGATGAGGCGATGGCTCTGCCCACCGACTTTTCGGCGCGGATCGCCCGCAACACCCAGTTGTTCCTGCAGCAGGAATCCGGCACCTGCCGCGTCGTCGACCCGTGGGGCGGCAGCGCCTACGTCGAACGGCTCACCCACGACTTGGCGCGCCGAGCCTGGGGACACATCCAGGAGGTGGAGGCCGCGGGAGGCATGGCCAAGGCCATCGAGGCCGGCATCCCGAAGCTGCGAATCGAGGAGGCTGCCGCGCGCACGCAAGCGCGCATCGACGCCGGCCGCCAGCCGGTCATCGGGGTCAACAAGTATCAGGTAGCGGACGACGAGCCCCTTGAAATCCTGAAGGTCGACAACGCGTCGGTCAACTCCAGCCAGATCGAGAAGCTGCGACGGTTGCGCGAGGAACGCGACGATCAGGCGACCCAGGCCGCCCTGGACCGGCTCACGCACGCGGCCGCCAATCCGGGCCCGGACGCGAATCTGCTGAAGCTGTCCATCGACGCGGCGCGCGCGATGGCGACGGTGGGAGAGATATCAGATGCACTCGAGAAGGTGTTCGGCCGCTATACGGCCCAGATCCGGACGATCAGCGGCGTGTACCGGAAGGAGTCGGGGACGGCTGAAGCGCTGGGACGGGCCATGACTCTCGTCGCCGAGTTCGAGAAGGCGCAGGGCAGGCGCCCGCGCATCCTGGTCGCGAAGATGGGCCAGGACGGGCACGACCGTGGCCAGAAGGTGATCGCGTCGGCCTTCGCCGACCTCGGCTTCGACGTCGACGTGGGTCCGTTGTTCCAGACGCCCGGTGAGGTGGCCCGCCAGGCGTTGGAGGCCGACGTGCACGTCGTCGGGGTGTCTTCGCTCGCGGCCGGGCATCTCACGTTGGTTCCCGCGCTGCGCCGCGAGCTGGACCAGGCAGGCCTGAACGAGTTGATGATCGTGGTCGGGGGCGTCATCCCCACGCAGGATTTCGACGAACTGCGGGCCGCCGGGGCCGACGACATCTACCCGCCGGGCACCGTCATCACCGAGGCCGCGGTGGGTCTTCTGCACAAGCTGCTGGCGCGGCTGGGTGGGAGCGCGGATGCCCCGGAGCGCGGCGGTGAGGCCGCAGGAGGCACTGCGGCCAGGACCGTAGATGTCTGAGGAGGGATACGACGCCGCCGCAGCGTGCGAGCAGATCCGGTCCGGATCACGCCTGGCGGCGTCCCGGGCGATCACGCTGGTGGAGTCGACCCACCCCGACCATCGGGAGCGGTCGCGAGCGCTGCTCCACGCGGTGGCGCCCTATTCGGGGAACGCCATGCGCGTCGGCATCTCCGGGGTACCCGGCGCGGGGAAGTCGACGTTCATCGACGCCCTCGGGCTGCGCCTCGTGGAGCAAGGTCACCGAGTCGCCGTCCTCGCCGTGGACCCCAGCTCCACCCGGACCGGGGGCAGCATCCTGGGGGACCGCACGAGGATGGCTGGACTGGCTGCGAGCGAAGCCGCCTTCGTCCGGCCGTCTCCCTCCGGGGGACACCTGGGCGGCGTGGCTCGCGCCACACGCGAGTCGATGCTCGTGTTGGAGGCGGCCGGTTACGACGTGATCCTCGTGGAGACGGTCGGTGTGGGCCAGTCGGAGGTGGCGGTGTCCGAGATGGTCGACACGTTCCTGATGCTGGCCCTGGCTCGCAGCGGCGATCAACTGCAGGGCATCAAGCGCGGCATCCTGGAACAGGTGGATGTCATCGCTGTCAACAAGGCCGACGGGGACAACGTGGGCGAGGCCCGCGTGTGTGCTCGTGAACTCAGTGGCGCGATGCGGCTGATGACCGGCGACTCAGGGGACGTCCCCACGGTGCTTACCTGCAGCTCCCTGACCGGGGACGGCCTCGATGAGGTATGGGCGGCCGTGACGGCTCATCGTGCTGCTCTGGACGCAGCCGGTTCCCTGCCGGAGCGACGCGCCCGGCAGCAGGAGACCTGGCTGTGGACCCTCACGGAGAACACCGTGCTGGACTCCCTCCGCGGTTCCGCTGAAGTACGCGAGTTGCGCGAGGAGGTGGAGGCGCGCCTGCGAGCGAGCGAGTTGAGCGTGCCGGAGGGTAGCGCCCTCTTGGTCGGGGCGTTCGCGGAGTTCCTGGCCGGCGCGCACGGGGCTGGATCCGCGGATCTCGACCTCGACCTCGCGCTGGACGGATAGTCGGGCGGGTCGCGTGGTGACCGCCTACCGGGAGCATCGCCGTCGACGGTCCGGACGTCCGCGGTTAGCCGAGTCGATCCCTCGCGTTCCGCGTCGCCGGTGCGTCATCGCTGGGCAGCGGAGAAGCGAGCCAGGAGTGGCGCGCCGGTGCGGATGCGAGATCGACGCTGCCGGGCAGCGGCGTGGGCGGTTCGCACGGTGTCCGGGTGGCGATGGTCAGCACGAACGCGCCGTCGCGGCGCCACCACCCGGGGATCGCCCCGGTCCACCACGCCGGGCGGGGACCCCGCCACCACGACGGGACGTCGACT
>CAJDWQ010000075.1_pt1 | contig 14716 bp, 16 predicted proteins | sample 7391641 | NCBI WGS metagenome assembly CAJDWQ01 (sample SAMEA7055718, study PRJEB34461) | soil metagenome | biome: terrestrial ecosystem; feature: Peninsula; material: soil | place: Antarctica | collected 2016
GGACGCGGTGGCGGCTGGTCGCTCGTCGGCGGTGCCCGCACCGACCTCACGGGTCTCACCTCAACTGAGGCCAGGGCCCTGTTCTTGCTCGCGGGCCCCGCCGCGTCCCTCGACCCACCGGTCCGATCGGCGCTGCGCAAACTCGTCCAGGCGCTGCCCGGCACGTTCCGGGCCGACGCGCGGGCGGCGGCCGCGGCCACCGTGGTCGACTCCACGCGGTGGGGCGAGGGGGAGCGCGTACCGCCCGAGCGGGTGGAGGCGCTCCAGGACGCCGTCGTCCGGCGTCGGAAGGTCTGGCTGGACTACGGGAACCGCGCCCGTCAGCCGACACGGCGCATCGTCGATCCGTGGGGTTTGGTCGCCAAGGGTGACGTCTGGTACCTTCTCGCCGGCACCGGGAAGGGGCAGCGGACGTTCCGCGTCGACCGGATCGTTGAGATGACCGTGACCGACCTCGTTGCCGAGCGACCCAGCGACTTCGAGCTGTCGCGCGAGTGGGGCCTGGTCGTCGAGGACGTGGAGCGGCGCCGCGCACTTCTCTCGGCGACGGTGCTGATCGATGCGCGCCTCCTGCCTGTCCTGCGCGACCACTTCGGCCGGCATTGCGAGGACCTGGACCACGGCGACGACGGGCGGGTGCGGGTACGGGTCGCGGCGCCGATGGCCTTGTCGATCGCCGAACATCTCGCCGGCTGGGGCGCCGCCGTCGAGGTACTCGAACCCGACTCCGTCAAGACCGAACTCGCGCGCCTTGGCGCGGAGCTCGTGCAACGCTACGCGTCAAGGTGACGCCCAAGCGTCACAGCCCGATGCCCAGGGGTGAACGTCTCTGGGTCTCGGCCTCGCGTTCTCCGCAATGCGCGTGACCGCGCGGCGCCAACGCCGGGAGCGGTGGTCAACGGGCGGGCAGCGTCGGATCGCCGGCGAAGAGGCGCCGCCCGAGCGCCAGGCAGACGTAGACCAGGGCGACCAGGACGGGGACTTCGACCAGCGGGCCAACGACCCCGGCGAGTGCCTGACCCGAAGTGACGCCGAACGTCCCGATCGCGACCGCGATGGCCAGCTCGAAGTTGTTGCCCGCCGCAGTGAACGCGACCGTGGTGGCCCGCGCGTAATTCAGCCCGGCGGCGCGCGCAGCCAACAGCGCGCCGGTGAACATCACCGCGAAGTAGATGACGAGGGGGACCGCGATCCTTGCGACGTCCCACGGCCTCGGGCCTCGTGGTGATCTGCTCCCCCTGCAGCGCGAAGAGGATCACGATGGTGAACAGAAGCCCCAGCAGGGCGAACGGCCCGATGCGGGGCAGGAACACACCCTCGTACCAGGCGCGTCCCCGCGCGCGCTCGCCGTACCGGCGGGTGAGGTATCCCGCGACCAGCGGCACCCCGAGGAAGACGACAACCGACCACGCGATGGCCGCGACCGAGAACTGCACGCTCGTGGTCGCCAAGCCGAGCCAGCCGGGCAGCACCTGCAGGTAGAACCACGCCAACGCCGAGAAGGCCAGGACCTGAAAGACCGAGTTGACCGCGACGAGCACGGCGGCCGCCTCCGGATCGCCGCAGGCCAGGTCGTTCCAGATGAGGACCATCGCGATGCAGCGGGCCAGGCCGACGATGACCAGACCGGTGCGGTACTCGGGCAGGTCGGGCAGGAACAGCCACGCCAACGCGAACATGAGCGCCGGCCCGATGATCCAGTTGAGCAGCAGCGACAACCCCATCAGCCGACGGTCGGCGGTGATGGTCCCCATCTCGTCGTAGCGAACCTTGGCCAGGACCGGGTACATCATGACGAGCAGGCCGAAGGCGATCGGCGCGGAGACGCCCGCGACCTGCACCGCGTCGAGTCCCTGCGCGAGGCCGGGCACGAGGCGCCCCAGAGCGAGACCGCATCCCATCGCGGCGAGGATCCACGCGGGCAGGAAGCGATCGAGCCGCGAGAGGCGCGCCGCCGCGGGGTCGGCGGCGCGGCCGGATCGTGGTCCGGGTGGATGGTCGGTGGCGGCCGTCACGGTTTGGTGGCGCGGACAAAGGCACTCGCGAAGGCGCCTTCGAGAGTGTCGATCGCCCAGCTCAGGTCCTTACCCTCCGGCAGCGCGCCGAGATCCAACTGGTCGGCCATCGCCTCCAGGTCGGCGCGCTCGTATCGGCGAGTGACCTCAACCCCCGCGTCCCGGAAACCAGCCGCCGTGAGCTTGGCGACGTAGTCGGCATCGAGCAGAGCCCCCGAGATGCAGCCGGTCCACAGCGCGACGACGCGGCGCAGCTGCGTGGGAATCGGGCGTAGCGCCACGATGTCGGAGACCGCGAAGCGGCCGCCCGGGCGCAACACGCGGTACGCCTCGGTCAGCACCGCGTCCTTGTCGGGGGACAAGTTGATGACGCAGTTCGAGATCACGACGTCGACGCTGGCGTCGGGCAGGGGGACATTTTCGATGGTCCCCTTGAGGAAGCGCGCATTGGTGACCCCGGCCTCGGCCTGGTGCCGGCGGCCCAGCTCGAGCATCTCGTCGGTCATGTCCAGGCCGTACGCCGTCCCGCCGGGGGCGATCCGCCGCGCCGACAGGAGCACGTCGAGGCCACCGCCGGCGCCGAGGTCGAGGACGTCCTGTCCTGGGGTGAGCGACGCGAGGGCGGTCGGATTGCCGCAGCCGAGGGAAGCGGCCAGGGCGGCGTCGAACGGGGTGTCCTCGTCGTAGAGGTTCCGCGTGATCGGGTCGACCGCCGGCATCGTCCCGGCCGACGAGCCGCAGCAGCCCGTGGCGGCGGGCGCGAGGTCGAGCGTGTGCCGCGCGGCCTGCGCGTAGCGGGCCCGGACGTTTTCGCGGACATCATCTGGAGCACCTTCGCGGACACTTTCTGGGACATCTGCGGGGACGGCATCAGCTGCGTGCGGGTGCGGATCGACGGTGGTCATTGTCCTGCCCTCGGTACGAGTGTCATGGGTGTCATCGATACGGTTCGGCGCCGAACGGACTCGGCGCCTTGTCTTGATGGATATCAAACCAAGGCCAGCCTGCTCGCTGGTTCGATGTCTGTCAAGATAGAGGAATGAGCACGTCGATGACCTCCGAGTTCGCGTCCCGCGCCGCGGGCGCCGCGGCCGCTGCGGCCGTCGGCATCGTGACCCCCGCCGAGCAGAGATCCGCCGTGACCCCGCTCCTGCAGGCGTCCGCCGCCGAGGCGTACGCTCGCGTGCTCAAGGCGATCGGTGACCCCGCGAGGTTGAGGCTGACCGCGATGATCGCGGCCCGGGACGAGGTGTGCGTGTGCGAGCTGACTCCCGCGTTCGACTTGTCCTCGGGGACGATCTCGCACCACCTGCGTACCCTCCGCGAAGCTGGACTGATCGACGGGGAGCGACGGGGGACGTTCGTGTACTACTGGATTGCGCCGTCCGCCCGGCCCGTCGTGGACCACCTGTTGAGCGCCCCGCCGCACGGCTGACCTGCACGGGGCAAACCTGTACGGGGCGAACCTGCACAACTGAACCCGCGCGGGACGAATGCGGGGGTGCGCCGGATGCCGCCGGGCCTACAGGTCGTTGCCGGCGTAGCTCAGGTTGAAGCTCTTGTTCGCCAGCGGGAAGTCCGGGACGATCGTGTCCGCCAGCGCGACGGGCAGCGCGGGCCAGGTGAACCACGAGGGGTCCACGATCTTCACTCGGGACAGTCGCCCGGCGGCGTTGAGCTCGACCCGGTGCGTCAGCGTGCCCCGCCAGGCTTCCACCACCCCGAGGCCGGCCCGGGGGACGTCCACGTCCACCGGCGATCCGGGTGCTTGGAGCAACGCTGACGCCCCGACCGCCTCGGCGACGACGCCGAGCGAACCGCCCAGCCGAGCCGCGAGGTCGGCGATCACGCGAGCGCTCACCTGGATCTCCCGGGCGCGGACCACGAACCGTGCCAGGACATCGCCCCCGCTCTCGGTGATGACTTCGAACGCGTCGCCCAGGTCCACGAACGGGTGCTCTGTCCGGGCGTCGACCGCCCAGCCGCTCGCCCGGGCGACGTAGCCCAGCGCCCCGATGTGTCGGGCCTGCTCACGGGTGAGGATGGCCGTACGTGTGAGGCGGTTGAGCACGACGCCGTGACTCAGCGTCATGTCCGCGATCTCGTCGGCCTCGGCCGCTACGGACCGGATCAGCTCGACGTCGACCGGGCGCCGCAGCGACGCCCCGCCGATCGTGATCCCGCCGCGCAGCAGGCGATGCCCGGTGACCTCGGCGTGGTGGCGCAGCAGCGTCTCCTTCAACCGCTGGGTGTGCTGGTGGGCGATGCCGTACGCGACGTCGTTGACGATCGCGCCCAGATCTCCTACGTGGTTGTAGAGCCGCTCCATCTCCAGCAGCAACCCTCGCGCTAGCCGCGCGTCCTGCGGCACCGGGACGCCCAGCGCGTCCTCGACCGCCTGCACGTACGCCAGCGTGTGTCCGACCGCCGTGTCGCCGCTGATCCGCTCTGCCAGGCGAATAGCGTCCGACGGTTCACGGTCGGCCATGTGCCGCTCCAGACCGCGGTGCGTGAACCAGAGCCGCACCATCATGCGCACGATGGTCTCCCCGAGCACCGAGAACCGGAAGTGACCCGGCTCGATCATCCCGGCGTGGATCGGACCGACGGGAATCTCATAAATCCCCGGCCCCTCCACCTGCAGGAACGGGAACCCCTCCGCGTCGGGACGCCACTTCGGCTCGGCGGCGTCGCGGCGCAGCGGGTGGAAGTCCTCCGGCCAGTGCGCGTGGTGCACGAGCCGCGTCGGCTGCGGGTGCCCTCGCGGGACGATCCCGAACGTGTCGCGCATCTCCCGCTCGAATCGCGACGCCGGATACGATTCGGCCGCGAGCGAGGGCACCCACACGTCGTCGAGCGGGACGTGCACGGTGAGCTCGGCGCGCAATCCGACGGGCTTGAGCAGCACATACACCACGCGCAAGCCCGACGCGGGTCCGTGGCCGGGCGGGTCCTCGTGCGCTGCTACCAGCGCGAGCCGCCAGCCGTCCGCGAGCATCACGGCGACCCGGGTGCGCAGGTCACCGCGCGCCACCTCGGACGAGGTGAGAAGCGGTCGTTTCATCGCCGGCCCCCATCCGTCGTATCGGCGACTCGCTCGATCTTCGCCCCCGGCAAGCAGGCGGCGGCGTCGAGGAGCACCGGGCGCAACGGGACCGCCGCGAAGCTCAACGCGGCCGCGAGCGTCAACGCGAGCGCCACCGGCGCGTCCCTCAGCCGGCTGCGTCGCTCGCTGCTGGATCGCGCGAGGGGAACCGGTCGGGTTAGCCGCTGTCCGGTGGCCGCGGGGCCCGAAGCGGTCCCGACTTTGACCGATTCGTGAGCCTCGTGAGCGTCGTCCGCCTCGTCCTCTTCGTCCGCTTCGACCTCGTCGTCTGAATCGGCCGCGTCATCCGAGTCGGCCGCGTCGTCCGGCCCGCTGTAGGCCTGCTGGCCCGGGGACGCAGCGGAGCCGGGGGGCGGAGCAGCTCCGAGGGTCATGGCGAGCACCTGCCGCCCGATCCCCGCGAACGCCATCAGGAGCAGCACCAGCATGGCGATCGCGACCGGACCGAGCCCGGCCTGCCACAGGGCGACCACGATCGCGACCTCGGTCACGAACGTCACGAAGGGCGGGAAGCCGAGCAGGGCGGCGGCGCCCGCGAGGAAGGGGCCGCCCAGGTCTGGGCGCCGGGCGAGCAACCCGCGTACGTCAGCGATCAGGTAGGACCCCGACCAGTCTTGGATCCGCCACGCCAACAGGAACATCGACGACTTTGCCAGGCCGTGGCCGAGGACGTGCAGCAGCACGGCGGCGATCCCGAGCGGCCCGCCCGCGGCGGCGCCCAGGGCCATGATCCCCATGTGTTCGACGGAATCAACGTCATGAGGCCGGCGACCAACAGGGAGGCGAGTCCGCCCACGATGAGCATCCAACGCACCAGCCCCGGCCCGAGCGCCACGTCACCGACGGCCTGCACCCGCAGGATCGCGGTGAAGGCGACCGAGGACAGCACGCCCGACATGAGCCCTGATGCCGGTGCCGGCGCCATCGAGTACGCGTCGGGCAGCCAGCTGTGCATCGGGGCCAGGCCGGCCTTGGTGGCGAACCCGAGGACCGCGAGACCCACCCCCATTCGTGCCAGCGTCGGGTCGAGCGGATGCCCGGCGACAAGCCGGCTCCAGGACAGGGTCGGCTCGCCGCCCGCGAGGCTCGCCGCGTAGATCAGCACGATCCCCAGGAACGCGATCGCCACCCCCACGGATCCGAGGATCACGTATTTCCATGCCGCCTCCAGGGCCTCCCGACCACCGCGGTGCCCGACGAGGAATGCGGTCGCGATGGTGGTCGCCTCGATCGCCACCCACAGGAGGCCGAGGTTGTCGGCCAGCACGGCGAGGCTCATCGCGGTCATGAACGCGCAGCTCAAACCCCAGAACCGATTGTCCTGGCGTCTCAGGCGGGCGTGTGGGCGGGGCAGCCCGCCGAGCACACAGACGGTCGCGATGAGCCCGACGACGGTGAGCATCCAGGCGGCCAGGGCATCGGCCCGCAAGAAGCCACCGGCGGCGGAGACGGCCGCGCCCTCGCCCCGTACCTGGGTCAGCAGCCCCGCCCCGGAGGCGAGGATCGTCGCGGCGGCGAGCAGCGCGGGATAGGCCACCCAGCGCCCCCGGCGCGCGAGCGTCGCGAGGAGCGCGACGGCGGCCGGTACGCCCAGGGGTGCCCAGATCCAGGTCAGGACGGGCGTCATCCGTCCCTCAGCTCCGTCAGATGCACCAGCTCGGTGCCCCCGAGCTCGGTGCGCATCCGCGCGGCGAGCGCCCGCAGGATCAGGATGATCAGCAGCACGTCGAGCAGCACGCCGAGCTCCACCATCAACGGCAACCCCCCGGACGTGAGCAGCGCGACGGTGGCGATCCCGTTGTCCAGCACGAGGAAGCCCAGCAGTTGGGACAAGGCCGTGCCTCGCAGGAGCAGGATGGAAAGCCCGATGAGCACCAGCGCGAGCCCCACCGGCACCGCGCGGGCGCTGGCCTCCGCCCAGGGTGGGACGGCCGATCCGCCGCGCGCGGCCAGCGCGCGGACGGCGCCGATGACGGGCTGGGAGATCACGTACGCGAGCAGGGTGAGCCCGGCCGACGCCAGGACACCCGCGATGGGGTGCGAATCGACCCCGCTCTCCCCCGTTTCGCCGGTCGCGGCGGCGGTTCGCAGCAGCGTGACCGGTACCAGCACGGCCTTCACCGCGAGGACGACGAACGCCGCCACCCACACCCCCTCGTGGCCGGCACGCAGCCCGAGCACCGCGACCAGCCCCGCGAGCGCCGCGCCCTGCACCATCAGCAGGCGCACTCCCGCGGGCAGTGAGCGGCGCCACGTCTGCAGGACCGCCGTGAGCAGCAGCATCCCGGTGGCGAACGCGACCAACTGGGTGAAGAGCGTGTCGTTCATGGCGTCAGGTAGGAAGCGGTGATGGCGAGGAAGGCCAGCGCGAACGAACCCGCGAGCAACTCGGGAACGCGGAAGAGCCGAAGCTTGGCGAGGAACACCTCGCCGGCGGCCACGGCGACTCCGGCCAGGAGAAGCTTGATCGTGATGGCGGCTGCGCCGATGAGCAGCGCGATCACGTTCGGTTCGGTGGCGATGCCCCATGGCAGCGCGAGGTTGACGACGAGGCCGAGCAGGGCGGTGAGTCGCAGCCACGAGCCGAACTCGAGCAGCGCGAGATCGCGGCCGCCGCTTTCCAGGGTCATCGCCTCGTGCACCATGGTCAGCTCCAAGTGGGTGGACGGGTTGTCGACCGGCAGGCGGCCGCATTCGGCGAGCACGACGACGACCAGCGCGACGACCGCCAGCAGCCCGGAGGGGGCCAGCACCGAGATCGGGTCGTCGACCCGCGCCGTCACGATCGAAGAGAGGGTGGAGGTGCCGGCGCGGATCGACAGGGCGTAGATCGCGACGAGTACCGTCGGTTCGACGAGCGCGGCGATCATCATGTGCCGCGAGGACCCCATGCCGCCGAAGGCCGTGCCGTGCTCCAGGCCGAGCGCGGCAAGGGCGACGGTGCCGACGGCCAGGCACGTCACGACCACAAACAGGTCGCTCGGCAACCGGCCGAGAAAGACGGTGCTGACCAGCGGCGTCAGGGTGATGACGGCGAGCGAGGAGATCACCAGCACCGGGGGCGCGAAGCGCAGCACCGGACTCGATCCGTCCGCGCGCAGCGGCTCCTTGAGGGCCAACTTGCGCAGGTTGCGGTAGGGCTGCAGGACTCCCGCGCCGACCCGACCCTCCATGCGGGCGCGGGTCTGGCGCATCATGCCGAACAGCAGGGGAGTCAGACCCGCAGCGAGCAGGACCTGGAAGAGGCCGGCGCTGATCACGACGGCGGCCGGGAACTCCGGCGAGGGGATCGCGGTGGGCGCCGGGGCGGCGGGGCCGAGCAGCGCGATCATCGGGTCACCACCGCCAGCACCACGAGCAGCGCCACGAACGAGAACGCCAAGTAGCGATGGATCGACCCGTTCTGCACTCGGCGGGCTGTGTCGCCCAGGGATTCGAAGGCGCGGGTCAACGGCGCGTACGCCCGCTGCTCGACCAGGTCGCCCACCTGCTGGGTGTAGACGACGCGGACCACGTGCAACCCGACGTCGTCGGTGGCCTCGACGCTCACCTCTCGCCGGGGACTCAGGGCGTGTCCGAAGACGCGGACGAGGGGTTCGGCGTACGAATTTGCCGTGTACTCCATCCGAGGCGATGTGCGGGCTCCGCCGCAACCCCACGGCAGGTCGACCGCGCGCCGCGGGGCCCGGACCCGAAGGACCAGCACGGTGAGCGCGACCGGCACGGCCAGGACGGCGATGAGCGTGGCGAGCGCGCCGGGGTCGAGGATCGCGCGGACGGCGGGCAGCGCCACCCCGAGGGGGCCGGCCGGCTCGATGCCTGTCGCGCCGACCGCCGGGGCCAGGACCCGGATCAGCGGGCCGACTGCGAGACCGGACGTGATCACGACCGCGGCCCCGATGAGCTGCGCGGCGGCGAGAGAACGGCTCTGCCGCCCGCCGCCGTGCGCCACATCGAGCCACTGGGTGCGGGGACGGGCGAGGAACGCGATACCCCACGCCTTCAGGAACGTCATGAGCCCGAGTCCGATGGTGAGCGCGAGGACCCCGAGGGTGAGGGGGGCGAGGACGGCCAGGACCCGGTCGGCGCGTCCGTCGGCGTGCACGAGCGCCTGCAGGAGCACCCACTCGGCGACGAACCCGCCCGTGATCGGCAGCGCGCAGGCGCCCGCGGCCCCGACGCCGAACGCCCAGGCGGTGATCGGGCGGTCGCGCACGAGACCGCCGAGGTCGTCGAGGTCGCGGCGGCCGGTGAACAGCTGAATGGCCCCGGCGCCGAGGAACAGGACGGTTTTGAACGCGGCGTGGCTCACCGCCAGCAGCAGCGCCGCGACGAGTGCGACGTCCGCCACGCCGCCTTGACCGGCATCGCGCAGCACGCCGGCCAGCCCGATGGCGGCGACGATGAGGCCGATGTTCTCGGTTGTCGAGTAGGCCAGCAGTCGTTTGAGGTCGCTGCTGACGCTCGCCTGGAGGATCCCGTAGAGGGCGGAAGCGGCCCCGAGCACGGTGAGGACGACGGGCCACCACCGCTCACCGTGCGGCAGCAGGTCACCCGTGGTGAGCAGGATCCCGTACACGCCCATCTTCACCATCGCCGCGCTCATCGCCGCCGACGCGTGGCTCGGCGCCTCCGGGTGGGCGCGCGGCAGCCACACGTGGACGGGCAGGAGGCCCGCCTTGGTCGCGAAACCGAAGGTCAGAAGCACGAAGGCCAGCGATGCCTGCCCCGCGTCGGGCGGGTTGGCGGCCATCGCCGCGAAGGAGGTGCTCCCCGCGTGAGCGGCCAGAAGCCCGAGCCCCGCGAGTAGCGACGCCATCGACAGGTGGGTCAGCACCGCGTACCAGAGCGCCGCCGAGCGCACGGGAGCGCGGGTGGCGTGGTCGGCGAGCAGGAGCACGGTCGAGGCGAGGGCCATGGTCTCCCAGGCCAGGAGAAACGCGACCATGTCGCCTGCGGCGGGCACGAGCTGCATGCCCAGCAGGAAGCAGGCGAATGCGCTCCAGCCGGTGCGGCTCGCGGCTGGGCCGTGCGCATAGCCGATCCCGCCGAGCGCCGCGATCGCGCCGACGCCGCCGGCGATCGCCATGAACACTCCACCCAGAGGGGTCGGGGTGAACGCGAGGGCGAGGTCCGGCAGGGGCAGCGCGAGCTGGAGGCCCGCGTCGGTCGCCATGGCGGAGCCCCCCGCAGGCAGCGGTCCCGGTGGGGGCACGGAGCCGGCGCGAAGGGCCGCGACCCCGCTGGCCAGGCCCGCCAGGCCCAGGAGGGCGCAGGCCCCGCCCGCCAGGAGGTTGCGCAGGGGCCCGCGGGTGAGGATAGCGAGCAGAACCGCGAGCGCCGTCAGGGCGAGTTGGGCCTGAAGGCCCAGGGTGACGGTGAACCCGGCCGGGGTGGTGGTGAGCGCAGTGATGTCGAGCGCCGTGGTGCCAAGCGCGGTCACCATGGGGTCGGCGGCGAGGCTGCTCACGTCCGGCTCACGCTCCTCACCGTCCCGAGATCGCGCGCAGTGCCGCGACGATGTCAGCCGGGGACGGGGGGCAGCCGGGGACCAAGACGTCGACGTCCACCACGTCACCCACCGACCCAGCGACCCCGTACGCGCCCGTGAACTCGCCACCGTCGCAGGCACAGTCACCGATGGCGACGACGAGCCGGGGCCGCGGCGTCGCCTCCAGAGCGCGGCGCAGCGGCGTGACCATGTTGTGCGTGACCACGCCGGTCACGGTCAGGACGTCGGCGTGCCGCGGTGAGGCGACCAGGTGCACCCCGTACCGATCCACGTCGTAGACCGGCCCGAACGCCTGCCCCACCTCGATCTCACACCCGTTGCAGGATCCGGCGTCGACGTGCCGAACGTGCACGCTTCCGCGCAAAGTCCTCGGGCACACGAACCCTCGCGCCGCAGGCCGGCCACTGTCGGCATCGCTCGACCCCGCGCCCGACCCTTCGACGGGCGGATCGGGCGCGGGGTCGGCTATCCGTCCGGTGTCCCGGATGAGGCGGATCAGGCGGAAAGGGTTCACGGTGAGTCCCGCGGGACGAGGAGTGCGCGGAAGGGGGCCTGGGTGGAAGTGGAGGTATCGGCGGAGCGGGTTTACGCGAAAAGCGGGTGGCGAAGTGGGTGGGGGCTCGCCTGCGGGACGTAGCATTCCGGCGTCAGGTCACCCCTGCCGGTCGACGGGGCCGAACGTTGGGGGTCAGCCTACGGGCAGGGCTCGACGACGTGTCCGGATTGGGCGAAGGGGGCTCGTGGAGCCGACAGTGGCGCTGTTCGTCGCCTGGACGATGGGGGTGATCTCGCCCGGACCGGACCTGGTCTGTGTCCTGCACCGCAGTCTGCGTGGCCGCGGGCAGGGCGTGGGCGCGGCTCTGGGAGTCGTGACCGGAATCGCGATCTGGATCGTGGCCGCGTTCGCGGGTCTGGCGACGCTGCTGCGGGCGGCGCCCGGCCTGCAGACGGTTCTGCAGGCCGCGGGAGGGATCGTGCTGGTGGGCTTGGGTCTTCAGGCGTTGTACGGGGTGTGGCGCTCAGAGAGCGCCGAAACGTCCACGCCGACCGGGGGGTCGAGCCCCCAGGTGGACGAGCGGCGAGAGCCGGCGACGGAGACGGAGTCGCTTTTTACGGCGTTCGCCGCCGGACTGGCCACGAACCTGTCGAACCCGAAGGCGCTGGTCTTCTTCGGGGCGCTGCTGACGCCACTCCTCGACGCGGGCGCCGGGCCGGGCCGTGGGGTCGTGGCCGCGGCGGGGGTGATGGCGGGGATGGTCGTGGTGGCGCTGGCGTGGTTCCTCACGGTGGCGACGATGGCGGCGGGTGTCCTGTCGCGCGCCCGGCCGGCCGGCGTCGAACGCGTGGTGGGCTTCACGGCGGGTGTGCTGTTCGTGGCGTTCGGCGCCACGTTCGCGATGTGGGCGTTGCGCGGCTGAGTCCGTCGGCGGTCCCCGTCCTCGTCCTCGTCTTCGTCTTCGTCTTCGTCTGTCCCGCCGACACGAGGCGGCTGCGGCTCAGCGAGGCGGGCTGACCACCAGCGACGATGTGGCGGTGGCCACGACCGTGCCCTCGTGGGCGCCGACGGTGCGGTCTGCGCCGCGCAGCAGCCTGGCGTGAGTGAACGCGAGCTGCCGCCCGCACCGTTCGACGTGCCCGATGGAGGTGTACCGGCCCTCCGGGGCCGCGCGCAGAAACGCAGCATTCAGGTTGACCGTCGCGCACGAGGCGCCCACCGGCAGGTACGCGAGTGTGGCGAACGCCATCGCGAAGTCGAGCATCGCGATGACCGCGCCGCCCTGCAGCACGCCGGTGCCCTGGATGAACAGCGGGTCCGGCGCGAAGACCAGTTCCACCCGGCCGGCCTCCAGGTTGGCGCCGTGCAGCTCGGCGTGCAGCGCCCGCGCCATCGGGTTGGCGTCGAACGGGATCGGGCGGCCACCGTCGGCCAGGAATCGGTGGATGAGTTCCTGGTCAGGGTTGACGAAGGGGGGAGTCGACTTGGGGCCTTCGGCCGGCAAGGACGTCACACGCGCTCCGTTCCGATGGCTGGGCCGCGGCGCGGCGGGAGGGGCAGGCATGGCGGACGTTCGCCACGCGTTTCTGCGACGATTCCACCACGATAGGCATCCGCCGCCGTTCGGTACGGCAGGCGTGCGGTCGCCGCATACACGGCTTTGTGGTAGCCCTGGAGGCGAGGGGCGACGACGTTCCTCTGGGTGCGTGCGCGGTTTTGACGCCAGGGCTGCGATGTTCTGGCGGATGGCTCCGCGCACCAGCACACTCGGGGTCTCAAAAAGGAGTGCACCAGCCATGATCGTTCTCGGCATTATCCTGCTGCTCATCGGCTTCTTCACCAAGATCAGCATCCTTACCACCATCGGCGTCATTGTCGCCATCGTCGGCGTCGTGCTCTACGTGCTGGGCGCCACGGGTCGCGCCATCGGCGGCCGGAAGCACTGGTACTGATCGGCTGAACGTCACGACCCCGCCGTTTAGCGGGGCCGTAGGGGGCTCGTTCCACAGGGCCGGTACGTGGATCGTCCGGCGCAAACGCGTTGGCGGTTCACGTCCGCGGCGTCGCGAGGACCTCGCCGCGCTCGACCCAGGCCCGCGACGGGTCCCGGGCCGAGCGCGGTAGGCCGCGATGAACGTGTGGTCAGCAGCGGTTCGCCAGCGGGAAGGCGTCCCAGTGCCAGGCTTCCGCGGAGTACTGCTTGATGCCGAACGAGCGGGCGTTTGCCTCCAGGAACCGCCACGTGGCGTTGGCCGGCACCCGCACCCGCGAGGAGCAGGTCCGCCCGCCCTTGCCGCTGATGCCGGCGTAGTCGACGGCCACGCCCAACTGGTGGCCGGAATGGCCCGGCTGCGCGACCCACGAGTAGTCGCCCTGGCGGCAGGCGGCGTTGGCGTCGCACAGCGCCTTTTGGTGGGCCATGGTCCGGAACGTCGAGGAGGCTGACATCGGCACACGTTCGCTCCGAGCCAGCTGGTAGAGCGCGGAGAACGGTCCCGACACGCGCGAGTTGACGACGGCGTCGCCGTCGGCGCCGGGGATGTAGTAGCGCGAGCCAGGCGTGGACTCCTCGCTGCTGCTCTTGAAGCCGGGGACGGCGCACAGGCGGACCCGGATCCTGGTGCCTTGGGAGTAGCCGTCGTGGACCCCGAGATTGCGAGTGCCCCGGTAGCACGACACGTTCGAGGAGTCTGCGTACACGTTAGGGATCGGCTGGGGCCGTTGCGTGGGAGGCGGGCTGCAGGTGCGCGGGAGGCCCATCTTGGCGAACGTTGCCGGGCCCGCCATACCGTCCGCGGCCAGGCCGTTCCTGCGCTGCCAGTTCGCGATGGCGGTACGGGTGTTCGGGCCGTTCTGGCCGTCCTGAGCGACCCCCACCTTGGCCTGCACCGAGCGCATGACCGCCGCGAGCTTCGCGTTGGTGGTCGGGCCGGCGATGCCGTCGGCGGCCAGGCACTGATCGCTCTGGAACCGCTCAGTGGCGGCCTTGGTCGCCGACCCGACCACCCCGTCGACGCCGGCGTAGCTGAGGTAGCCGAGGCCGGCGAGGTTCCATTGCCGTTTCGCGGCAGCGCTCCTCGGCGCCACGATCGCGGACAGGGCGCCGGCCGTCCGGGCGGTGGTGGCCGCCGGCGCGGCGGTCGCCGTGGCCGCGCCCGCGATCGTGCCGCCCGAGGCGATCAGTGCCGCGATCGTCAGCCCGGCACGTACGCGTGGGTGGGGTCGGTGTGTGGGGAGGCATAGGGGTGTCCTCTCTGGTGTCTCGCCGGGCCTTAGGTGGGACATCCCCGCGCCGTGCGCCAGCCTGCCGGCCTACTGACCCCACGTCACCCGCCGCGCCGTCGAGGTCTAATGGCCCTCTGAACTGTGGTAACAGGCTGATTCAGTAGTACCAGGGGAACGGTGACCAGTCGGGGTCACGCTTCTCCAGGAACTGGTCGCGGCCCTCGACCGCCTCGTCGGTCATGTACGCCAAGCGCGTCGCCTCCCCGGCGAACACCTGCTGGCCCATCAACCCGTCGTCGACGAGGTTGAACGCGAACTTCAGCATCCGCTGCGCCTGAGGGCTCTTGCCCAGGATCTCTCGC
>CAJDWQ010000062.1_pt1 | contig 14080 bp, 14 predicted proteins | sample 7391641 | NCBI WGS metagenome assembly CAJDWQ01 (sample SAMEA7055718, study PRJEB34461) | soil metagenome | biome: terrestrial ecosystem; feature: Peninsula; material: soil | place: Antarctica | collected 2016
TGTGCTGGCCACGTCGTTCGAGCGGATCCACCGTTCGAATCTGATCGGCATGGGCGTGCTCCCGCTGCAGTTCCAGGAGGGCGAATCGGCACAGAGCTTGGGGCTCACCGGTGAGGAGCTCTACTCGATCGTTGGACTGAACGGCGCAGACACGGTGCCCACACACGTCACCATCCGTGTCCAGAACGATGACGGAACCCGAGAGTTCTCCGCCAAGGTGCGCATCGACACCCCTGCCGAGAAGACCTACTTTCTCCACGGCGGAATCTTGCAGTACGTCCTTCGTCATCTCCTCGATGTCGAGAACTCCTCGACCGGGGCTTCGTTGTCTTGACGTCCAGGCGGCGCGCGCTGCCGTGGCGCTGGCCCGACCCCGCCCGGCCCTGGTCCGGCGACGGTGCGCCGCGGGCGCGAACGGTCGGTTCACTCGGGTCGGCGCGTGGTGGCGTTCGTCATTCGGGTGCCAGCCCAGATCAGCGCGGCCCCGAGCAGGATGATCGGCCAGACGATCTCGTGACCCTGCCGCGCTGGCCGGTGCCCGATAGGTGGCCAGCCAGATCGTCGTGATCGTCGTCACGGTGGTGTAGACGCCCGCACCGACCAGCGTCGTCAGCGTGGCGGGCAGTGCCTCGGCGACAGACAGCTGAGGGACGATGAGGACGCTGGCCAGGATCCACGCGAGAAGCGTCGAGGCGACCGGCACGATCGAGTGGGCTTGGGCCTGTCGCACGGGCGTCAGGCCGGACAGGACAGGCGTACCGAGCTGGTCGACGCTCACGCGTAATCCGTCGCTCCACGCCCCGGTCCCGAGGTACATCAGCAGCACCCCCACACCAGCAAGGATCGCGGGCGTGGCCGGTTCCGTGATGGCCCACACGGTCGACCCCGCGCCGAGGAGGCTCAGGATGGCCCCGCGCCAGAACGCGAACGGGTCCCGGCGCTGTCCCAGGATGTCGCGACGGATCACGGTCCTGACGGGGCCGGCCGCGCGCAGCGTCAGGGCGCGTCCACGCGCCGACGGGGACGTCAACTCGAGCTGCCCGGCACGCACGTCGCCGGCGAGCAGCGCGCCGATGAGGTGGTCACCGGTGGCCGCCTGGGCGCGCAGGTCGTCGATGCGCAGTCGACGCAAGACCTGGGATGGCAGGCCTGGGCGCGATGCTCTGGCCTGGCCCCATAGGGCAACGTGTACCAGCAGCGCACCCATGACGGCACCCAGAGCGGCTGCGGCGGGAAGCGCGAGCGGTCCGGTGACGGTCGAAGCCCACAAGGACCCACCGAGCAAGGCTCCGATCAGGCCCCCACCGGTGATCGCTGCGGCCAGCGTGAGGTGCCACCACGGTCGCACGGCCGTGGCTCGGTCGATCGAGGAGACGAGGACCTGGTCGGTCCAGGCGATCGGGGGGACGACCGCTCCGCGGTGGCGGCTCGCGCGCCACACGAGGGCCGCAACGACCGGGAGCATCGCCGCACCGATGCCGACCGCCGTGGGCGCGAACAGGTGATCGCGGATCCAGGCGGGGTTGCTCGAGACGAAAAGTGCGCGCGCGATGGTGAACCCGTAGGTCATGCCCATCATGATCGTCACGTACACCGGGTACGCGAGGCGTCGTAGCGTGCCGGCACCTTGGCCGCCGGTGACAATGTCCAGGGCCTCGTTGAACCGGTCCCGGTCGGTGGCGGAACCGAGCACGCCTGCGATCGCCCCGTTCGTGGCGTCCACGTCGGTCGGCTCGTTCGCCTCGTTCGTAGGTCCCGTCATGCGGGGTCCGCCGCGTGCAGGTCGACCACGGTGTCGGCCGCCGCCGTGATCACGTCCGGGTCATGGCAGGCCATCACCACGGTCGTGCCGGCCTGGCAACGCGTCGTCACCAGTTCGGCGACCAGCCGACGCATCTGCTGGTCCAGACGCTGCTCGGGCTCATCGAGGAGCAAGGTGCCGGCCGGGCGGAAGAAGGCACACGCCAGCCGGAACAGCTGGGTCTGCCCCGAGGACAGCTCGTGCGGGAATCGACGATCCAGGTGTCGGATCCGGAACTGGTCCAGGCACGCGAAGACTCGCTCTTCGCAGTCGTCCGGGTCACGACCCCAGGTGGCATCGATCAGCGTCAGGTGGTCGCGCAAGGTCAGGTCCCGGTACGTCGCCGAGGCCCCGAGCAACGCTCCGACGGTGGCCCGGACGGTGGGGTCGCGCTCGTCGACCCTCTTGCCGTCCAGCTGCACCGTCCCCGTCGACGGGTCGGTCATGCCGGCCAGGAGGCGCAGCAGCGTCGTCTTGCCCGACCCATTCTCGCCGCGGAGCACCACACATTGCCCGGGCCGTGCCGTCACATCTACCGCCCGCAACAGCGTGACCGAGGAGACGACTTTCGAAACCCGCGATGCCACCAGCATGTTCCCCACAACCCTCAACCTACCTGCGCCGACCTGCGCCGCTCGATGCCGCTCGGCGGTCGTGGACACATGGGAGGATCCCGCTATGTCCGCACTCACCGAGTCCACGACCGCCGAGCGCCACCGCGTGCTCACCGACCGCTTCGCCGCTTTGATCGAGGGGGTGAGCGACTGGGACGCCCAGAGCCCGGTCAAGGAGTGGAAGGCCGGCGACATCGTCGATCACCTGTCCTGGCTGCCGGGCATGCTGGGCGGGATGGGCGTACGCCTTGAGGTGCCTGACGCCACGGGTCGCGCGGCCCGCTTCCGGGCGCAGACCGACGCCGTCCACACACTGCTCAGCGGGCCCGACGGCGACCGTCCTATCGACACCCACATGATGGGCGTGATGCCCCTGTCACAGGTGATCGACCTGTTCTACAACTTCGACGTGTTCGCGCACAGCTGGGATCTGGCGAAGGCGTCCGGACAAGACATCGAGCTCGACGCCGACTATGCGGCCGGGGCGTACCAGAGCATGTCTGCGCAGGGCCCGTCGCTGCAGGCGACGGGACACTTCGGGGCGCCGCATCCCGTCGCCGACGACGCGTCCCCGCAGGACAAGCTCCTGGGCCTGATCGGCCGCAACCCCGACTGGACCCCGTAGGCCGGGGCCGAGTCGCAACCCCGTACATGTCCGAGCTCGCGCCGGGGGCGCGTCGTCGACAGGTACGTCGTCGGCAGGTAGGTCGTCGGCAGGTGCGGCTAGCGTGCCGGGCATGAGCGGGGAAAGCAGGACCGTACGGGACGTGGGTGGCGTGGGTGGCATGAGTGGTGGCGCCTCCTGGGATGAGGCGGCCCACCGCGTGATCACGGCGCTCGCCGGCCCCGGCGCCACGCTTCGGCGCGACCAAGCCACAGCGGTCGCCGCGCTCGCGCAGGACGGCGCCCGAGTGCTCGTCGTGCAGGCGACCGGCTGGGGCAAGTCAGCCGTCTACTGGTGCGCAACGGCCGCTCGTCGTGCCGCTGGGTCCGGGCCCACGCTGGTCGTCTCTCCGTTGCTCGCGTTGATGCGCGACCAGGTCGAGGCCGCCACCCGCGCCGGCCTGCGGGCGGTCACCATCAACTCCTCGAACGTCGGCGACTGGTCGGCGATCGAGGATCAGCTACGCGCGGACGCGGTCGACGTGCTGCTCGTCTCCCCCGAGCGCCTCGCCAACCCGTCGTTCGGGCGGCGCGTCCTCGACGCGCTGAGCGGGCGGCTCGGGCTGCTCGTGATCGACGAGGCGCACGCGATCTCCGACTGGGGGCACGACTTCCGCCCTGACTATCGCCGGGTGACGGACGTCCTCGCCCGCCTCGATCCGGCGACGCCCGTGCTCGCGACCACCGCGACCGCGAACGCCCGGGTGACCGCCGACGTCGCCACGCAGCTCGGCGCCGCTACGACCGTCATGCGCGGCCCCTTAGGCCGGGACAGTTTGCAGCTTGCGGTGACCCCGCACCTCACGCCGCTGGAGCGGCTCGCCTGGGTGGCCGAGCACCTGCCACGGCTGTCCGGCTCAGGAATCGTTTACGCGCTCACCGTTGCCGACGCGGAGCGCGCCACCCGCGCGATCCGGGCAGTGCGCGGCGAGGAGTGCCCCGTGGCGACCTACACGGGACGTCTCGAGCCCGCCGAGCGGGAGCGCCTCGAGGACGCGTTGCGCGCCAACACCGTCAAGGCGCTGGTCGCCACGTCGGCGCTCGGGATGGGGTACGACAAGCCCGACCTCGGCTTCGTCGTCCACCTCGGCTCCCCTCCGTCGCCGGTCTCCTATTACCAGCAGGTGGGTCGCGCCGGCCGCGGTATCGATCACGCCCTCGTGGTGCTGCTGCCATCCCACGCCGACGAGGGCGTGTGGCGGCACTTCGCCACCGCGACGCTGCCCGACGAGCGGATGGCGCGGCGGCTGCTCGACGCGCTCGGGCCGGTTGACCATGACGGCGGCCCGGCGGGCGCCCACAGCATCGCGTCGCTGGAGTCGGTCACCGGGCTGCGCCGGGGGCGTGTCGAACTTCTGCTCAAGCAGTTGGCCGTCGACGGCGCGGTGGACCGCACGCCGGACGGGTGGATCTCCACCGGACGCCCGTGGAGCTATGACGCGCAGCACTACGCGGGCATCGTCGCTGTGCGAGAACGCGAGGCGTCCATCATGCGTGACTACCTCGCGGGCCGGTCGTGCCTCATGGAGTTGCTGCGGCACAGCCTGGACGACGATGAGGCGGCCCCCTGCGGGCGCTGCTCAGTGTGCTTAGGTCGACTTCCCGAGCCGCTGATGCAGCGCCCGAGCGTCGAGACGGTGGCCACCGTGGCGCGTGTCCTGCGCGGTGTGGACCACGTGCACGAGCCACGCGCGATGTGGCCGGGCGGGACGTTCGGACGCCGCGGCCGCATCCCCGCGGCCGAGGCGGCCGCCGAAGGCCGGGTGCTCGTGCAGATGGACGCCCCCGAATGGCAGCACGTCGCGCGGGACTGCCTCGACCGGCCCGGCGACGCCCCCCCCGAACTGCTCGAAGGACTCGTCGACGTGCTCGTGCGCTGGCGCCCACAGTGGCGGCGTCGCCCCGACCTGGTCGTATCGTTCGCGACCCGTCATGCGGCCCCCAACGAGGCCGTGGGTGGGGATGCGGACGAAGGCGCGGTCGGCCCACGCCCGTACCCGATCGCGGCCCAGGCGGCCGCGCACCTCGGCGCGGTCGGACAACTGGAGGTCGTCGACTGGCCCGTACGACCCCCCGCTCCGGGCGGCGAGCGCCCCTCGGGCGCACGCGAGGCCGCGGCGTGGCAGGAGCGCCTCGACGCGACCGGGCCGCCCGGGGCCGAGGTCGACGGCCGCTGCGTCCTGCTCGTCGTCGACGCGACCGCCTCCGGTTGGCCCGTCACGCTCGCTGCGGCGGCGCTGCGGCGAGCAGGAGCCGACGAAGTTCTTCCACTCGTCATCCGCCGAGAGCCGTGACGGGTCGAAGCGGGGCCCCTTGCGCGGTGTGCTCACGGGGGTTCGAATGGGACCATGCCGTTACAAGGTGAGTACGCCGAGCCGTTGCCGGGTTGGCAAGCCGATCAGATCGCCGAGATTCTCCGGACGGGCGACACCCGCTCTGTCGACGTCATGGGCCTTCCCGTGGTGCTCTACACGATGCGCGGAGCCAAGTCGGGTCTGCTACGCCGCGTCCCGCTGATGCGGGTGGAGCACGAGGGGTCGTACGCGGCGGTCGCGTCCAAGGGGGGCGCCCCGAAGCACCCGGTCTGGTATCACTCGATCGTCGCGCACCCACACGTCACCATCCAGGACGGTACGCGGACCCGCGACTACCTGGCTCGCGAGGCGGTCGGCCATGAGCGCGACACCTGGTGGGAGATGTGCGTGAGGGCGTTCCCGCCGTACGGCGAGTACCAGGCGACGGCGACCGCCTCGACGGGCCGGCTCATCCCCGTGTTCATCTGCGAGCCCGCGCCGGACACCATCGACTGACCCTTGTTCTTGCCCGTCGCCGGACGCCGGACGCCGGACGCCAGACGCCAGACGCAGACACAGACATCAACGGTCCGTCTCGGCGGGTCGCGTCGTCCAGAGGGCCGAGATCCTGCGCTACGGGTACGTGTCGAAGGGGCGCCCGGCCCACCGGAGCCGCCCCTCGCCCGGTCGCAGCGACGCCCAGTCCGCCACCTCGACGACGGCGAGCGCCGACGTCTTCATGGTCACGGCCGCGCCGGTCAACGCCTGCACGCACTCCTCCATCGCCGGGTTGTGGCCGACGATGGCCGCGCGCTCCACCCCGGGCGGCAAGCCGTGCACCACGTCGAGCAGGTCGTCGCCGCTGGGCTCATACACGGCCTCGTCGGTCAAAACCTCGATCACGGACACGCCCCGACCCTGAGCCTCCAGCTCCGCGGCGATCAACTGCCAGGTCTCCTGCACCCGGCGGGCCGGCGAGAGCACGACGTGAGCAGGCACCTCACCTCGTTCCGCGAGCCAGCGACCCACCAGCGCCGCCTGGCGCCGACCCCGCGAGGTCAGTGGCCGCTGGCGATCCGCAACGGGCTGCGACCAATCCGACTTGGCGTGTCGGATCATCATCAGGGTGCGGGCCACCGGCCCACCCTACGCACGGCGCCGCAGCTCAGGCGAAGGGCACGGTCGGCACGGTCTGCACGGTCGGCGCAGGTCTCCGCATGGGCCCAACCCCCGGCTCTCGCGCAAGCGCCAGGGGGACTCGGGTCAGTCGGCGGGTGCGGTCTCATCCTCCTCGGCGCGCCGCTCGGTGTGCCACGTCGCAGGAACCGCCAGCGTGACGAGGAAGGCTCCGAGACGCTCTGCTTCGGCCTTAGTGAGGTCTTCCGGCAGGATGAGCCGTCCCTGCAGGCCGGGGCGGAGGGGGAAGGGGTGATCCAGCATCACGGTGCCTCTCGCTGTTGTGTCGTCGGCATCGATGGGGTCGGTGCCAGTCACCGGGACCGGGGCAGCGTGTCCCCCCGGCCTTACGGCGACGCCGTCGGATATGGACGCCGTCGACCCGTTGAGCGGACGGGTCGCGGGCATGACCGAAAAGGTCGGAGACGTGCTCGGAGGAGACGTAGACGTGACCGGAGGGGACGTAGACGCGCCCGGGAGGATCGTGGACGCCGTCCCGGCTGAGTGTCGCGCTCCCATCGAGCCGTAGGCGGACGTCGGTGCACTCGAGGCAGCGGCCTGGAGTGCTTGCGGGACTTCGGCAGTGGGTGCGGCATGAGGTGCGCGGGTCGCCAGCTCACGTTCCGGGACGAAGAACGTCAGCACCCAGGTCACCGCGAGCACCACGATCGCGACGGTCAAGACCAGAGTGATCGAGTTCGAGAAGCCCTCCTGGAAGGGCCGCGCCAGCCGGGGATCGATGCGCGACAGGAACGATGTGTCGGACAGCAACGACGAGCCGCCACCGCCTTCGCCGCCGTGCAGCATCTGCAGGACCGGCTCGTTCACCGGGTTGGTCACCACCGCCGGGTCTTGCAGCGCCGCCGTGAACTCGGGGGTCCCGACCGCGCGACCGTACGCGTCGGCGATCTTGTCCTGCACCGTCGAGAAGAGGATCGACAGGAAGATCGCGGTGCCGAGGGTGCCGCCCAGCTGCCGAAAGAACGTGGCCGCGGACGTGGCCATGCCCATATCGCGGCGGTCGACGGCGTTTTGCACCGCGAGCGTCAGGGGCTGCATGCAGTTGCCGAGTCCAAGGCCGAACACGGTCATCCCCATGGACACGAACCACATGTCGGCGTCGATGGTGACGCGCGAGAGCATGAACGCCCCGACGGTCAAGAGACCGGTCCCGATGATCGGGAAGACCTTGTAACGCCCGGTGCGGGAGATGAGCTGGCCCGAGATCACCGACGCCGTCATGATGCCGGCCGTGAAGGGCAGCATCGCCAGTCCGGACTGGATCGGCGTGAAGCCGTGCACGATCTGAAGCCAGAGAGGCAGGGTGATCATCGCGCCGAACATCCCGAACCCCACGAATACGCTGACGAGCAGCGGCACCCCGGAGGCTGGGTTGGTGAAGAGCCGCAGGGGGATGAGCGCCTCGACCCCGGCGGAGCGCTCGGCCAGCACCAGCAAGACCACGCCAACCACGCCGATCAGGTAGCACGCGATGGACGTCGCAGAAGTCCATCCCCACGCCTGTCCCTGCTCGGCCACGATCAGCAGCGGCACGAGCGCGACGACGAGCATGACCGCCCCCCACCAGTCGACGCGGTGGTGCACGCGGGTCTGCGGTGTGTGCAGGTTGATGTAGACGCCCACCAGAGCGGCGATCCCGATCGGGACGTTGATGAGGAACACATACCGCCACCCAGGGATCCCGAAGATCGAATTCTGGTCGGCGAGCAAACCGCCCACGACGGGGCCGAGCACGCTCGCGGTGCCGAAGACCGCGAGGAAGTACCCCTGGTAGCGGGCCCGCTCCCGGGCCGGCACGATGTCGCCGACGATCGCGAGCGCGAGGGAGAACAGACCGCCCGCGCCGATACCCTGCACCGCCCGGAGGGCAGCGAGCATGTACATCGACGTGGCCAATGAGCACAACGCCGACCCGACGATGAAGACCGCGATCGCGAAGAGGAAGAACCGGCGGCGCCCGTAGATGTCGGACAGCTTCCCGTACAGCGGGGTCGCGATGGTCGACGTGATGAGGTACGCGGTCGTCGCCCAGGCCTGCTGCTCTAGGCCCCCGAGGTCGTCGGCGATCGTCCGGATCGCCGTGGAGACGATGGTCTGGTCCAGCGCCGCCAAGAACATGCCCGCCATGAGCGCGAGCAGGATGCGCACTACCTGGGACTGATCTGGGTACTCATGAAAGTCGGTTTCCCGACCCGGTGGGACCGCCTGGGCGGGGGGCGCGTCGACGACGGTCACAGGGTCTCCTCGGGGGATGGCACGGGGGTGTTCGCCGGGGGTTGCTCGGGGACGAACCGGGCGAGCACATCGTCGTTGAGGCGGCCCAGCAGGGTGGTGAAGGTGTGCAGGTCCTCGGCGGTCCAGTCGTCCAGCAGGTCCTGCAGGACGCCACCGATCGACTCGAGGTGCTCGTGGAGCGCTTGTTGGCCGGCGTCGGTGAGCTGGACGAGCCAGGCCCGACCGTCCGCCGGGTCGCGGACCTTTTCGACGTGGCCGGACCTCAGGAGTCCGTCGACCTGTCGGCTGACGGTCGAGGGGTCGAGGCAGAACTCGGCGGCGATCGCGGTGGTGCGCTGCGGACCGAGTCGGCGCAGGGCGCCGAGCAGGGGCACGCCCGCGGGGGTCACGCTGTGGTGCAGTTCGCTGCCGGTACGGATCACCTGCAGCGTCCTCTTGAACAGGATGAACTGGGTGCGCAGGTCCGCCACTGTCGCGGCGCGACGCGTCGCCTCGGCGGGGCCGTCGCCTGTGGTGGTGCTGGTCGGCATCTGTCCCCCGAACGATGGTCACGTGATGTGCGCGAAGCAACGAGAGCATACAGATGCTTGGTACATGCATGCAAGTTAGACCTGGCGAGGGCGGCGGTCAGCACTAGCCTGCTGCCATGGCCGAACTCTCGCTGACCAGATCGGTCGATGATCCAAAGCGGTATGACCTGCTCGGCGTGGGGTCGCTGCGGCGCCCCCGCTGGTACACGCGCCGCACCCAGGCCCGCGCCGTCGACGGGCGGGAGTGGACGTTCATGGAGAGAGGCCTCTGGGGCTCGGAACGGACCGCCACGGACTCGTACGGGACCGCGATCGGCGCCCACCGTCGCCGGGGCTGGACGGGTCGCGACGGGACCCTCACGTGGCAGGGGCACACCTATGAGACGCGCACCGCCGGATGGAAGCTGCAGACCGAGGTGAGCAGCGATGGTCGCGTCCTGCTCACCGCCCGGCCGGGCGCGTGGCGCCCGAGGCGCGTCAGCCTCACCTTGGACGAGACCGCGCAGCTGGACGACGGGCTGATCCTGTTCGCAACGTGGCTCTCCCAGACCGAGCAGGAGTACCGCTCGTCGGCCGCCGCGTCGACCTGACCCACCCGCCACCGGGACGGGAGCTGGTGTGTCACCTGACGATGGCGCTGCTCGGGTGCTGGTTAGGTGCTGGTCATCACGCCGCCTCCAAGGTGAGCAGCAGGCGTTTGGCGTCGGGACCACCGAGGTAACCGCCCATCGAGCCGTCCGCTCGGACGACGCGGTGGCACGGCACGACGACCGGCAGCGGGTTGGTGGCGCACGCGGTGCCGACCGCGCGGGCGGCCGCGGGGTTCCCGGCCAGCCGGGCGACCGTGCCGTAGCTGGCAGTCTGTCCATAGGCCAGGTCGACGGCCAGGTGATGCAGCACGGTCGCGCGGAACCCGGCTGACAGGCGCCAGTCCAGCGGCACGTCGAACGCGCGCCGCCGTCCGTCGAAGTACTCCCCCAGCTCGGTGACGACTGCTTCCAGACGCGCCGGAGCGTGCAGGATGCGGGGGCTGATGCGGTCCGCGAGCGCCTGGAGGACGTTGTCGTGGTTCTCGTCGGCGAAGGCGACGCGGACCAGACCGCGCTCCGTGGCCGCCAACAGCAGCGTCCCGATCGGGGTGTCGATCGTTCGGTACGCGACGTCGAGGACGCCCTCGGCGGCGGCGGCGGCGCCCAGCCGGGTGTGCAGCGCGGCCAGCTGCCCGGCCGACGCCGGCAGCGCGAGTGTCAATTCCGCGGACAGGTCGTGGGTCTCGTGGGGGGTGGTCATCGCGATTCTCCGGTGCCGAGTTCGAGCGTGCGGGGTTGGCTGGTGCCGAGTTTGGTGGCGGCGGGATAGGTGCGTCGCAGGGCGGCGACGCCGTCGGCGCTTGCGCGGCGGGCCGCGTCGGTGCTGCCGCCGAGGATCTCGCCGACCGGGACGGCCCGGCGGGCGGCGGCCCGGGTGACGTCGATGGCTTTGCGGTGCGCGATCGTGACCAGCCAGGCCTCGACGTTCGCGTCGGCCGGCAGCGCCGGGTAGGCCTTCATCGCCGCCAGGAACGCCTCCGACCAGGCGTCGTCCGCCTCCCCCGCGCCGAGCACCGCGAGACAGACGCGCAGCACCGTGGGCCCGTGCTCGGCGACCACCGTCTCAAAGGGTCGTTTGTGCATCACATGGAGTAGACGCTGGGACGGGCAGGTTTCGTGAGGTCGGTGGGAGGTGTCGAGGTTCGGGACGTCAGGCGTTTCGACATGGACCCTCGACGCGGAGGTGACATGGCGCACGAGGCCCCCGAGATGGTGTGCGCAGCGGTGCTTCCACTCCTCGCTCGTCTTGGGTCCGTCACAGAGGGCTTCCCGAGGCAGCGCTGGATCGGTCAGATGCCGCGCGGGTCGTCGTCGCCCCGCACGATCGGGTCGTTCTCAGCTTCGGGAATATCCCGCACCCGAGGGTCCTCCTGGCGCGTCACGTCGTCGCTCCAGTCGTGGCGGCGAAGACGGGGCCGACCCGACACCGCTCCTTCATCGACCCCGCTTCCCCGTCGCCTCATAGGCGGCGGCCTCGTCGCGAAGCCGCGCCTCTTCGCGCAGCGCGTCGGCCTGCGCACCGCTCTCGGCGGCGTCGAGGTCACGGACCAATCCCCGGGAGCGCAGTTCCTCTCTGTGCCGCGCGTCGTCGTGCCGGGCCTCATCGTGACGGGCCTCGTCGTGACGGGCCTCGTCGTCGCGGGCGGGGACGCCTCCGGGAACCTGATGCGGTTGGTCAGGGCTGTACGGGTCATGCCGCTTCCCGGCCGCCTCATAGACGCGGACCTCCTCGCGAAGCCGCGCCTCTTCGCGCAGCGCGTCGGCCTGCGCACCGCTCTCCGTGACGGCGCTCCTTCATGTCAGGCTCCTGATCGTGCCCACGATGCTCGTCCCGGTCATCCCGGTCATCCCGGTCATCCCGGTCATCGCGCGCTTCATCACCGTCGCCGTAGTAACGGTAGAACGACTCCTCTTCGTTCTCCGTCAGACGCTGCTCGGCATCGAAGTGGGGCGCGTCCTTCACGTACGCCTTGCGATACGGGACGTGGATGTCGCCATCGGACAGCTTTGCGCCGCGCAGCGGCACCAGCGTCTCGTGGGTGCCGAAGAACCCGGTCCGCACAGTGACCCAGGACGGGCGCTCTGTGCGATTGTCGAGATACACGTGAGCGACCTTGCCGATGGCGTCTCCGGACTCGTCGATCACGGCCGCCTGGTACAGGCTGTCCAGGTCCTGCTCCGACATGCGGTCGAACATTCGCCCATCCCCTTCGTCGCGGTTGGCTGGGACGTCGGCGCGCTCGCTACGCCGTCCTTCCCTGCGGATGCAGTGCCCTCGAACAAACAGTGCTAAACGGAAAATAGATTCACAACATGGCAGGTGCGACGACCGCGACGGCACCGGCCGGCAAAGGAGTGTGCATGTCCTTCGTGCCCAGCCGGGTTTTGCCGTGGGCGCTCCGAGCGGCCCGCGCCAACCGGGTGTTCGCGACCGTGCCCGCCGCCCACCAGCGGGTCGCCGAGCTGGCGCTGCGGCCGCGCCCGTACGGACCTCCGCGGCTCATCCGCCGCCCCGTCACCTTCGAGGTCCGCCGCTGTTTTGGCTGGCCGGTCTACGAGGTGCGCCCCCGGGAAACCACCCCCCGCGGGCGGGTCGTCTACGTGCACGGCGGCGGCTGGGTCGCCGAGATCACGGCGCTGCACTGGCACCTCATCGCGAAGATCGCCGCCGAGGTGGGGACGACCGTCACGGTGCCGATCTATCCGCTGGTGCCGTTCGGTACGGCCGGCGAGGTGGTGCCGCGGGTGGCGGAACTCGCGGCGCCGACGGCCGAGCACGCCGACGGTCCGGCCTGCCTGGTCGGCGACTCAGCCGGAGGCCAGATCGCGCTGTCCGCCGCGATGGTCGCGCGCGACGCGCACGAGGTACTGGCGCCGCTCACCATGTTGCTCGCGCCCGCGCTCGACCTGGGCCTGGACAACCCCGAGATCGTCGACGTGCAGCCGTCCGACCCGTGGCTCGCAGTCAATGGCGCTCGTGTGCTCGCCGACTATTGGCGGCGGGACCTCCCGGTGGATGATCCCCTGGTGAGCCCGCTGTTCGGGGAGTTCGCCGGGCTCGGGCCGCTTTCCGTGTTCAGCGGAACGCGTGACATCCTCAACCCCGACGCGCGGCTCCTGGTGCAGCGAGCCGGCGCTGCGGGCGTCGATGTGAGTTTCCACGAGGCCCACGGGCTCGTCCACGTCCACCCCCTGACACCTACACCTGAGGGCCGCCAGGCGCGGCGGCAGATCGTCGAAGACCTCCGCGCTGCGCTGGCCTGAGACCACTCACGCCAGGGAGAGGAACAGCTTCTCCATCTGGGCGACGTCCATGGGATCGCCGTCGGGATCGGTCATGCACTGGCGCAATCCGAGGGCGATCGTCGCGAACCCGGCACGGTCGACAGCCTTGGCGACCGCCGCGATCTGCGTGATGATGTCCTGGCATTCGCGGCCGTCCTCGATCATGCGGATGATGCCGCCGATCTGGCCTTGGGCGCGCTTCAGCCGCTTGAGCACCGCGTCCATCTCCTGTGTTTCCAGCCGCATCACGGGCCCCTTTCGCGAGGTATCCAGGATACCCCGTACCGTATGGTATCGACAGCGCGGCCTGCGCTGATCCCACCTGACGGGCCGCGCGACGTCGCCCGTCGCGAGGAGAGTCCCAAACCAGACGCGGGGTGACGGACGACCGGCCCACGACGTCCGTTCGCTCGGCGGGTCGGGACCGCTGGCAGCGCACTGGTCACCGTTGCCGGACCAGGGTCATCTACCCACTGGTAGAAGTAGGGCCGCTATGTTGTACTGCGTTCATGGAAGGGCTGGCCTCCGACGGGGCACGGTCGCTGAAGCGTCCGGGCCGGATCTGGCCTGAGCCCAAGAACGAACGCCCGAGGATCCGCCCGCACGCACCGCCCGGGGGTCGCTTCTCAGCGAAGGGGCGCGCTCCCCAATGGTGGACGCCCGACCGTTGGTCGCCCCACGCCCTCAGCCAGCGGTGGGCAGCCACGCAGGCGTCGCTGCCGCGCCCTCGCTCCGCGACCACCACTGCCCACACGGGCACCGGCACGACGGAGCCCGCCTGGCCCAGCAGGTCGATGCAACTCGTGGCCCGCCTCCTCAGCACCGAGCACAAGCTGATGTCTGACGCCGAAGGCTTCGCGCGCGCATACCA
>CAJDWQ010000068.1_pt1 | contig 13924 bp, 14 predicted proteins | sample 7391641 | NCBI WGS metagenome assembly CAJDWQ01 (sample SAMEA7055718, study PRJEB34461) | soil metagenome | biome: terrestrial ecosystem; feature: Peninsula; material: soil | place: Antarctica | collected 2016
CCGTACGCCGCGTACGCCCTTCTGCTCGGCGCGGTCACGACGTTCGCGCGCGTCCCGGCGCGCGTCGTGCTGCGGCGCGCCGTCGTGGAGGCCCCGTTCGTCGTCTTCGCCCTGCTCATGCCTTTCGTCGCCGCGGGTGAACGCGTCGCGGTCGGGCCGCTGTCGATGTCGGTCGCGGGGCTGGCCGGCGGCCTGACCCTGATCGTGAAGGCGACGATCGGCGTCGTCGGGGCGGTGCTCCTTGCCGCCACCACAAGCTCGCGCGAGTTGCTGGTGGGACTCGAACGGCTCCGGCTGCCGGCGTCACTCATCGCGATCCTGTCGTTCATGGTGCGCTACATCGCGGTCGTCGCCGACGATGGGCACCGGATGCGGATCGCCCGCGAATCCCGGGGTGCGCCGCACGGACAGGCACGCGCGCTCGTGGCCATGGCGGCGGGCGCAGGATCGTTGTTCGTGCGCAGTTTCGAGCGCGGCGAACGAGTGCACCGCGCCATGCTGTCCCGCGGCTACTCGGGGCGGATCCCCCCGCTACGCGATGAGGCCACCGGGTCGGGAGCCCGTTGCGCCCTCCTGCCGGGGGCCGCGTTGCTGGTGCAGGTGGCGTCGAGGATGATCGCCCAGTGAGCGATCCCACGCCCGCTATCGACATCGAACGCCTGGCGTACGCGTATCCCGACGGCCGCCAGGCCCTGTTCGGCGTGAGCGCCCGGATCGAGCCCGGCGAGCGGGTGGCCCTCCTGGGACCCAACGGAGCCGGCAAGACCACGCTTGTGCTGCACCTCAACGGGATCCTGGGAGTCGCGGCGGGCGGAGCCGGGGCGGGCCGCGTCAGCATTGGCGGCCTGACCGTCGAGCGAGAGCACCTGGCGCAGATCCGGCGTCGTGTCGGCGTCGTCTTTCAGGACCCCGACGACCAGCTCTTCATGCCGAGTGTGCGGGACGACGTGGCGTTCGGACCGGCCAACCTCGGTCTGCGCGGGGCGCAGCTCGACGCGGCGGTCATGCGGGCGTTGCGACAGGTGGGGATGGCCGACGAGGCCGATCGCGCGCCGCATCACCTTTCCTACGGGCAACGCCGGCGCGTCGCCGTCGCGACCGTCCTCGCGATGGATCCTCAGGTCCTCGTGCTCGATGAGCCGTCGTCCAACCTGGATCCGGCCTCCCGCCGCGAACTGGCCGACATCCTCACGCGGCTGGACGTGACGATGGTGATGGTGACGCACGACCTGCCGTACGCGCTGCAACTCTGTCCCCGCTCGCTGCTGTTAGACGATGGCCGGATCGTGGCTGACGGTCCGACCCGCGAGCTCTTGGCGGACGCCGACCTCATGGCGGCGCACCGGTTGGAGCTGCCGTACGGTTTCGACCCGCTGTCCGTCCCGGGAGCCGGGCCGGCGACCTGACCGGAGACGATCGGGTTCAGAGACGTCGCGCGTCCACGGAGTCGGCCAGGCAGGCCACTGCGCAGGCCGCCCGGCGGGCCGCATCGGACTGCAGCAGCGCCATGGCCAGCGCCTGTTCCTGTCCCACGTACCCGCCGGACACGGGCTGACACACGGCATCGCAAGCGGCATCAGACGTGACATCGGACGCGGCATCGGGGTCGGCCTGAAGCAGGGAGTCCGCCACGCGCGCGATCTGCGCGGCGGCCACCGCGGCGTACCGGACCTGGCGCCCGCGCATGGTCCACTCCGACATCCATACATGCACGTCGCACTGGCCGTCGCGCGCAGGGACCGCCTCGATGGAGATACCGGGCCGCCCCGGAGCGCAGTGAGCCCAGTTCAGTGAGCCGTCTCCGCTGGTCGGCAGCCAATCCACCGCCGGGAACAGGGGGGCGACGCGTCCCAATGCCGATGCGGGCGGCATGGCGAGCTCCAGAAGCCGTCCATGCCGGACGCCCTCCGTCGAACGAGTGGCTCGGACCCAACCGCTCACCCACAGCGTCAGGCTGACCAGTGCCACGGCCGCCAGCACGCCGATAAACATCGGCGCCACCAGCAGGACCCGCTCGCCGAGTCCGATCGCCTGCACATTCATGAACGTCCTTCCCCTGCACTGCCCGTCCGGCGCCATCTGTTCGGCATCGTCTGTCCGGCATCGGCATGGCCCAGCACGCAGACCGACGTGACCGGGAGCTGCTCGGTGTCCCATCGGCACCGCGGTCCGGACCCTGAAGGTCGGCGACGCCGAGAAAGTGGCCCGACGTCGCGCGTCGTACCCGAATCGGCTTGCCACGCAAGCACACTCGAAGCCCGGTGAACTAGGGTGAGACCCGGCGACACTGCAGGTAGGAGACCAACCGATGGCTGACATACGGGGCATGACGATCGCCCTGAACGCAGGACGCTTCCACGAGGTCCTGGACTTCTACACGCGCGTGTTCGGCCGCGGCCCGGACACGGCGCCCCTCGACGACTTCCTGGAATGGCAGATCTGCCCCGGGTCGTGGCTCCAGCTGTCCACCGGCCACGATCGGCCCGGGGCCAACAACGCGCGGGTGCGACTGGAGGTGCAGGGCATCGCCATCGCCGTGGAGCGGTTGACCTCCACAGACGTACCGGTCGGTGAGACGGTCGTGATCCAGGACGTGGTGAGCTTCGCGAACTTCTCCGACCACTGGGGCAACGCGCTCGGGTTCTATCAGCTGCTGTCGCCGCGCAGCCTGCTGTCCGAGGCCGAGCGCCGCCGCCGCGACACCGAACGGACCGAGGAGATCGAGCGCGAGCGCGTCGAAGCTGAAGCCGTCGCCAACCCTCCTCAACCGAGCGCGTCGCACCTGCCCCCGACCGGTTCGGGCGTTCCCGAGCGCGACCCGCGATAGCGCGCGGAAGTCAGATCCGGGAACCGAACGGATCGGTCGGCGGACCCTCGGGGCCGTATTCGTCGTCGACCTGGCGCCGATCGTCCGGCCAGGATGAATAGATGATCGCGCCGTCGGTGAAGGTCCCCCGGTCGACGGGGTCGTCGCGCCGGTGGTGATCCGGGGACGGGCTCGCACTCCGCGGACGCGCGGTCGTCGGGGCCGCGACGGAACGCTCCCCCGACCCCCGCGACGGGTGGAGCACCGTCTCCGGGCGGGGCGTGCCCCGGTACGGTTCCGGCGGGGTGCTCAGGATCAGCCGGCCCAACGTCGCGGCCGCGTCGACCGGCGTGCCGCCAAGAAGGTGCCGCATGCTCCAGCGACGTTTCACGTGCGACTCGGGCGCCCCCCCGCGAGCGTCGAGCACTCGCTGAGTCGTCAGGTCGCTTTCGCCACCATCGCCATCGCTCCTGTCGTCGTCGCCGTCGCCATCGCTCCTGTCGTCGTCGTCGCCGGGGAAGATCTCGGCGATGATCGCCCGGTAGGCCTCGTCCGGGTTCGGGATGTGGTCCATGACCCGCAACGCCTGGTCCTGCCCGGCGCTCTCCAGCACGAAGGTGCCGTACCCGAGGAGCCGGCCCGGCACGGACCTCTCGTACGTCATGTCCGTGACCGCCGGCCCGGCACGGACCTCTCGTACGTCATGTCCGTGACCTTGCCGAGCGGCATCATCGCCACCTTTCGGATCACGAACCCGTACACCAGCAGCAGCCGCTTATTGGTCGCGACGAACCACGTGCGTCGCCAGTCGCACGTGATGAGGATCGCGCGGCCGAGCAGCAGGAACCAACACCACCACAGCACCTCGGTGATGATGGGCAGCCCCGCGCTCGAGGGGGCGCGTGTCCCCACGACCAGGACGATCGCCAGCCCGACCGCCACGCTGAGCCACGGCTCGAGGATCGCCACGCCGTGGCGGCGGGTCGCGACGACGTCCTGCTCCCCGGACCGCAGGTACCGATCGAGCCACCGCGCCCCCGCTTCGCGCTCGCTGTATCCCCGACTCATCGGTGCGCCCGCCCGGCCTTCACAGTAGGTGCCTGTCCGTCCGCGTCTACCGACCCATGACGCGGTCGAAGAAGATCCCCAGGCTGGTCAAGGCCGTCAAGATCGTGTTCCACGCGTTGCGGATGATGGTCGCCACCTGGTCGGGGGAGGTGAACAGCGCGTACACCACGAAGATCCAGAAGACCCAGATGAGTACCTTCTTGGCCGTCTTGGGCATCGTGGCTCCGTCGGGGGTGAGTCCGTTCAGGGGATGAACGGGACGGGAACGGGCGCACCGCACTGGCGCCCCAGCACTTGAGCCTACGTGCCCCTGAGGTCATCCCTGACCTCGACGCGCCGGGCCTCCTGCAGCGACCGGCGAACACGTGCCGACGCGGCTGGTCGACGCATCCGTCTCAGTCGTGCTCGGCGTAGCCGTTCGGATTGCGCGACTGCCAGCGCCAGCTGTCGGCGCACATGTCGTCGACGGTACGTTGGGCCTGCCAGCCGAGTTCGGCTCGCGCCCGGGACGGGTCGGCGTAGGAGGCTGCGACGTCGCCGAGTCGGCGCGGCGCGACCTCGTACGGCAGTTCCGTGCCGCAGGCCCGCTCGAAGGCATGTAGCAGCTCCAGCACGGACGTACCGCGACCGGTGCCAAGGTTCCAGGTGTGTACGGAGCCCTCGAGGGTGGCGAGTCGTTCCAGGGCGGAGACGTGCCCGGCGGCCAAGTCGTCCACGTGGATGTAGTCGCGCACCCCGGTGCCGTCGACCGTCGGGTAGTCGTCGCCGAACACCCGCAGAGCGCCGCGTCGTCCCACCGCTACCTGCGCGATGAACGGCATCAGGTTGTTCGGGATCCCGCTCGGGTCCTCCCCGATGGTCCCGGACGGGTGGGCACCGACCGGGTTGAAGTACCGCAGCAGCGCGATCTTCCAGCTCGCGTCGGGCACGGAGATATCGCGCAAGATCTGCTCGATCATCACCTTGGTCCAGCCGTACGGGTTCGTGGCCGAGGTCGGGAGGTCTTCCAGCATCGGCACGGGCGCGTCCGGACCGTACACGGTGGCCGACGACGAGAAGACCAGCGTGCGTACGCCATGGGTCATCATCGCCTCGACCAGCGACAGCGTGCCACCGATGTTGTTGTCGTAGTAGGCCAGGGGCTTCTCCACGCTCTCCCCGACGGCCTTGAACCCGGCGAAGTGCACCACCGCGTCGAAGCGGTCGGCCGCGAAGGCCGCCGCCGTGGCGGCGCGGTCGGCGAGGCTGAAGGCGTGCACCCGCAACGGCGCGCCGATGATCGCCTCCACGCGGGGGATAACCCCCGGGTGGGCGTTGGAGAAGTCGTCCAGGATGACCACGTCGTGGCCCGCCTCGAACAGCTGAATCACCGTGTGCGAGCCGATGTAGCCCGCTCCCCCCGTCACCAGCACGCGCATGACCTCATCATGACATAGCGCGGAGAGTTCCTGCCGAACCGTCCACGCACGCTGCCCAGCCTGGTCGCGAGGGCTCGTGCCCAGCGCCCCTCGAGGGCGCTGAGGTCGGTCTAGCGGGCGCTGAGGTCGGTGGCCCGAGGGGCCGAGCTCGACCCCTCGGGCCCTTGGGCCATCGGGCGCGAGTCGCCGAGGCACGCGCGAGCGCCCAGCATCCCGAGGGTCCACACCAGGAGTCCGGCGATCCCCGAGTAGGCGGCGGCGAGCAGCGGGTCGAGCCGTTGGCCACCCATCGCGGCCCCCACGACCTGTTCTGCCACCCACAGGGCGACGACGGCCACAACGTGCGCCCTCAGCCGGGTCTGCGACCGGTCGTTCCAGGCGGACCAGGCGGTCGCGGCGATCAGCGCGGTCCCAACGATGGCCGCGGCCCACCGCGTGACCTGCAGGCCTGTTCCCAGGTCAGATTCCACCAGACGCCAGATCGGCCAGCCGACGCAGCGGGTGTACGAGCCCGGTCCCGCCGCGAGGATGCCGAGCAGATGCATGACGATCAGCGTCACCGTGCCCGCGAACGCACGCTGTGCGGTCCGGTTGGCGCTCCATCGGTACGGGGCGCTTTCCAGGGCCAGCGTCGCGGTACCGATCGCCAGCATGGCGACGAACGCACAGAACAGGTCGACCACGCCCAACCAGGTCGGAAGATGTCCGAGCACGACGATCCGCCCGAACGCCCCAGAGGCGATCGCGGCCGCCACAGCCACCCATGGCAGGAGGCGGACCAACCGTTCCTGCCTCGGGCGCCGCCGAGCCAGGACCCCGGCGGCCACCAGGAGCGGACCGGTGAAGATCACCGAGAACCGGTGCGCGAACTCGATGATGGGGTTCAGGTCACCGCCCGGGCCCACCTGCCCAGAGAAGCACCCCGGCCATGTCGGGCACGCCGCGCCCGACTCGGTGGCGCACACGATCGACCCCATGACGAACGACAGAAGGGTGAAGGCGGCGGCCCCGCGGAACACGGCGCGCTGAGCTGTGGACGGGGTCGCAGGCGGGACACGCAGGGCGGGCATGGGAATGCTCCTCGTGAGAACGTACTGGTGGGAGCCGCGGATTACAGCCTACGCCCCGTCTTCACGCAACCTGCGGCGCAGGACGTCCCCGCCGACCCGAGTCCGCGGAACCTGCGCGGGATGCGCGGGATACGAGGGCTACGCGCCCGGCGCCTTCGGCGCTTCACACCCGCGCGAGAGCCTCGGGCAGCGAGCCTCGCGCGGGGTCCGCAGCATGGAGTTCCACGAGGACCGAGTCTTCGTCCACGGAGACCGTGATCTCGACCCCGGCCACCCGGGCCGGGAACCTGGTCGTCCACTCCTCGCCCGCCCCGTCCCCCACCAGGCTCCCCACGCCGCACCGACCGTCCGGCAGGAGCCGCCACGTGAGCTGCAGCCGGTCACGAGGTCGCGCGGCGCGCAGGAGCCCCCCCGCGACCTCGTGCAACGCCTCGACGGACCCCCCGTCGCGCTGTCCCACGACGGTCACCACGACGCCGCGGGCCCGCGCCTCGGCGATCGAAGCGGCCAGCCTCGGGTTGAGCAGCGTCCCCGCGACCAGCAGGTCCCGCGCGACCGACTCTAGGTCGGCGCAGCGCGCCCGATCGCACGGGCCGAGTTCGTCGCCCGCAGCGATGCGTTCCAGGTATGGCACCACCTCCGCGTCGAGCGCGGCGCGACGGGCCTGCGACTCCGCCTCGCGGGACGCGACGACGAGCGCCCGCGACAACGCCTCGGCACGGTCGGCCGTCTCAGAGGAGATGCGTCGACCCGCCCGGTCGAGGACCCTCTTGATGCCGCCCGCGCCGATACCCCAGGCGAAGCACTGGAACGTCGCCACCGCGAGGGGGACGAGCGCGTCCTCACCCCGTACGAACAGCACCGCCAGCCCCAACCCGCTGGCCGCGATCACGACGGCGAAGGCCGCCACGATCCCGCGACGGAGACCGACGATGACCACCGCCGCGTCGAAGGCGCCGACGAACCACAGCCTCCAGTCGCCGATGTCGGGGTCGCGGACGTTCCCGATGAGGGCGCCCCACGTGAGCGCGACCGCGACCATGGTTCCTGCCCACGTCGGCCCGCGGGCCGGGACCATCGCCACCAGGACTGTCAGGGCAGGGATGAGCACCATCCCCGCGACGGCGATGAGGGGCAGCACGGCTGCGAACAGGAACGCGGTTCCCACCGCGATGTGCGCCCCCATGTGGAGGGCGGCGAGGAGCGCCACGGGAAGGAAGGTACGAAGGCTCCACCGCTCGGGCGGTGGGACGGTCGGCAGAGCGACCTTGAGGGGCGCCGACAGCCGCACCGTGGTCCCTTCCCCGAGGGCCGAGTCGATCGACGCGTGCCCCCCGACCGTCGCCAGGCCCGCCAGGATGCGCTGGCGAACCCCGAGCCGCGCGTCGGGGACGGACGACGGGTCGAAGCCGCGGCCCTCGTCGCGCACCGTGACGTGGCAGACGCCGCCACGGCACGACGAATTCACCCGCGCAGCGCGGACTCCCGAGTGCCGGGACACGTTCGTGATGGCCTCGCAGGTGGCGGCCTCCAGCGTGTCGCCCGCCGCCTCCTCGCTCCAACCGAGCAGGTCGAGGTCCACGTCGACGCGCAGGGAGCGCGCGTGCCGGGAGATCGCCTCGCGCCGCGACACCGGGCCGGCCTCGGCGTCGGACAGCCGCGCCACGGCCTGTCGCGCGGGCGTCGCTGCCGCCGCGACCTGGCCGTGAGCGGCCAGGTTCAGCGCCGCCAACACCTGGTCGTGGATGAGCCCGTCCCACCACTCGTGCAGGCGGGCTCGCTCTGCCGCGGCCACGGCCCGCGCCCGCTGCTGGTGGGCGGCCTGGCTGGCCGCCCCGAGCCGCCTCAGCTCGCGCCCGAGCCGCACCACCACGAGGAACGGCACTCCGCTCGCCGCCAGGTAGACGGCGCCCTCGGCCACACCCTGCAGGGTGCCGACGACCTCGATGCGAGGCGGCAGGAAGCCGATGGCGCCAGCGAGCACCATCGGCGCCCCGATGGTGGCCCGCAGGCAGAAGCCGGTGAGCACCATGCCGCCGATGAGGATATTCGACAGCGGGGAGTAGCCGACGGACCCCGCCGGCGGGTCCACCACCGCGAGCTCCGCCCATCTCAGGACAAGCGCCAACCCCACGTAGAGGCGCATCCCGACGAGCGGGCCGGTCGGGGTACGACATTGCGCGAGGGAGAGCAGCAGGACGAGCCCCACGAGACCGTACGAGAGGACGGCGAACCACGCGGGGTAGAACGTGGGGGTGGCGACCTGCTGGCCGAGGGCGGTCGCCCACTCGACGCACGCGACGATGAACACCGTGATGCGCAGCCCTCGGCCGATGGGCCGGCCGGCCAACGGGTCTGCGCGACTCACGGGGGATCGACGAGCGAGGGCGAGGGCAGAAGCCCATCTTCGACGGCCCGGATGTACAGGTCCGTTTTCGTCGCCGCCGGTCGGCCGATCTCCTGGTAGCGCCGCCTGACTCGCATCAGGTGATCTTTGACCGTCTCGGGGGAGATGCCCATGCGACGGGCGACCGACTTCAGGGGCAGGCCTGCGGCGTAGAGGCGCAGCGCCTCGAACTCGCGGGGCGCCAGGTGAGGGATCGCGGCGGAGTCGGCCTCCAACGCTCCGGCCCAGTCGCCGCTGAGGAACGGTTGGCCCTCGGCCACCAGCGCCACCGCCTCGACGAGCGTCGACAGTTCATCGCGTTTAGCCACGATGCCGCTGGCTCCGGCGCGAAAGCAGCGCCCGACGAGGCGTACATGCGTCGTTTGGGTGTAGATCAACACCGGCCACCCACGCTCGACGATCGCCTCCACGTTGCTCGTCGGGTCCGAGCCATCACCGAGCTGAAGATCCAGGATCACGACGTCGTACGGTCCGCGAGTCGCCAGGAGCTCCCCGACCGTGCAGGTCGTCATCGCGGTGGCCATGGGCAACGCGGCCTCGAGCGCGTCGATGGCACCACGCAGGACCGGCGGGTGATCATCCACGAGCGCGATGCGCACAGCGTCCACGGGCCAGAGTCCCCCTCTTTCGACCGACGCCGACGGTCTACCGCCGCGAGGTGTCTAGTGACAGCATCGGCGGACACCCCCTCAATGGGGGGCTTCCGCCGGCGGCGAAGACGCCCGAGACTACTTGAAGCTGTAGGCGATTGTGACAGATCAACGGCCCGATGGGGATAGTCGGCTGGATGTTGTCTCTGTCCCGGGGGGCATCTGTGGTCGGCCGCGCCTCATGCACGAACCGTGACGGAGGAGTCGCACCGTGAACCAGTTGACGCTCATCCGGGCCGTGTCGCTCGAGGAGCGGACGTTCGTCCGGCGCGCCCGCGAGACACGACCCCTCCTGACGGCGCTTCTGGGCAGGCTCGGCGGGCGGCGGGATCCTGACATCGAGGATCGCTGGCGCTCCGCTCCCGTCGCGGGGGACACTTTCCTGCCCTTCGACCGTTGGCAGCCCTAGGTCATCTGGTGCACGCGCCGTTCTCCGCATGGATACCTCTTGCGTGAGGCGCTCCCGTGTGCCATCGCACTCCACCCTCGCCGCGGGCGCTACGCAGAACTCCCGGCCTGGTAGTCCCGGGCCGGGAGTCTCGTCGAACCTTTGGGGTCCGAAGGATGGCGCTCGTGTGGGCGGAGGCGGAGGGATTTGAACCCTCGATGGGGTGTGATCCCCAAACCCGCTTAGCAGGCGGGCGCCATAGACCGGACTAGGCGACGCCTCCCCGCCCCCATCCGGGACTCCCGCTGTCGTCCGGGCGAACCTCGTGAGGGCACCCGTCAGGTTACCCGGCCCCGCTCGTCGGGTCCACATAGCGGGTCGGTCCCGACGAGTGGGCCGTCGGGACCGGCGCCCGCAAGGGCACTCGGGGGCCGGACGCCCGGCGAGCAATCATCAGGTGGTGCCTGCCGCGGTCGATCCTACTCGCGATCCACGGGCGCGGTGATATGGGTGAATATGACTGTCCCAGAATCGAATAGGCTAGGTGAACCGAAAGATCGGTCGGTGCGGTACACCCCGCGCCGGCCCGGCAGGAGAGCACTAGAGGAACTGATGAACCACACGCCGTCCCACTCCGCGGGGTCGAGGATCGCCCTACGGGAGCAGGCGGAGCATACGCCGAAGAGGTTCTACGGCCGGACCGCGCTCGGGATGGTGCTACCGGGGAGCGGCCTGATCTTGCGCAACAAACGGAGCGGATGGGTCCTGATCGGCATCACGTGGGGCGGCGCGATCGCTATCATCGCGCTGGCGCTGACGCGAGGTTTCTCCCGATCGGCGCTGTGGCTCGCGGTCCGACCCAACGCCGTGCTGGTGCTCATGGTCGCCCTCGTCTCTTGGGCGGTCGTCCTGGCGTTATCCATCGTCTATACGGGCTGGCTTCATCGGCCACAGCCGCGCAACGCCGGGCAGACCGCCGCGGCCTTGGCCTGGGTGGGTCTGCTATGCGCCGCCCTCCTGGCGCCCGTGATCATCGGGGCCGCCGACCTGACCGCCCACCGCCAGCTGTTGGTCTCCGCGTTCGGCACCGGCACGTCGCGTGCCGCCGGAGCTGCGGACCCGGACGCGTCTCGAAGCAACCCCTGGGAACGCATCCCCCGGGTCAACCTGCTGTTTCTGGGCTCGGACGGCGCGGCCGACCGGGTCGGCGTTCGCACCGACTCGATCATGGTCATCAGCATCGACACGTCCTCGGGAGCGGCCGTGCTGTTCGGCTTGCCGCGCAACCTGGAAAGTGTGCCGTTCCCCGCGAATAACCCCCTGCACGCCCTGTATCCGGACGGTTACCAGTGCCCCAGCGAGTGCCTGCTCAACGCGGTCTGGGAGGAGGCCGAGCGGCACGCTGACCTGTTCGACAGCGACTCCAGCCCGGGCCTGACCACCACGCGAGGCGTCGTCTCGCAGATCCTGGGCTTGACGATGGATGCCACCGTCGTGGTCGACATGCGGGGCTTCGCCGACCTCGTGGACGCCGTCGGCGGCGTCGACATGACCGTGCGCGAGCGCATCCCGACCGGCGGCAAAGTGGAGGGCGGCCAGATCGTGCCGGGCAGCATCACCGGTTGGATCGATTCAGGAGAGCAGCACCTCGACGGGTACCACGCGATGTGGTTCGCCCGGTCGCGAGCCACCACCGATGACTTCAGCCGGATGCGTCGGCAACGGTGCCTCGCGGGGGCGCTCATCGCGCAGGTCGACGCGCAGACCCTGCTCACCCGCTATCCCCAGATTGCGCAGGCCACCCGACAGAACCTCTCCGTCGACATCCCACTGGAGGATCTGTCGGCGTGGGTCGACCTGCTCGCGCAGGTGCAGCGGGCCGGCGCGATCCGTAGCCTGCCCTTCAGTGACCTCAACACGAACACGGGCGATCCCGACTTCGCGCGCATCCGCGCGCTGGTCCAAGAATCCCTGAACCCGGCCGCGAGCACATCGGCGCCGACCACTCCGACAACCACAGCTTCGGCGACGACAGCGCCGGGCCCCACCGGCGAAGCTGGGCGGGTGACGGTTCCGGCCCCCTCGGCGCCCGAGTCAGGTACCGGTCCGGACGCGACAGAGCAGACCACAGACGCCCCCACCACGCAGTCACTCGTCGATCTGTCCGACGCCTGCTGAGACGACTCCTCAAGGGGGGCACGGGTGAGCCGCGTCCCTCGCGTGGCGGCCTATTCGGGAGACCGTACGGGTGAAGGGGCCTCCCCTTGCCAGACCGCGGGCGGCGATCGGTCCGGACGCAGCGAAGGAGCCTCCGACCAGCTGGTCGGAGGCTCCTTCGTTCACGCGATTTGGCGGTACTCGTCCTTACAGCGCCTGGACGTTGTCAGCCTGCGGACCCTTGGGGCCCTGGGTGACCTCGAACTCCACCCGCTGCGCCTCGTCGAGGGAGCGGTAACCGCTTGTCTGGATCGCGCTGTAGTGCACGAAGACGTCGGGGCCGCCGCCGTCCTGAGCGATGAAACCGAAGCCCTTTTCGGCGTTGAACCACTTCACGGTGCCCTGTGCCATGGGGAAAACAACTCTCTGTCGTGTGGCCATCGGTGCCCACACTTCGTGAACACCGGGCTGCGGCATTACCCCGTGCAGCCCGGGACGTGCCCTTCGCCTTGTGATCGAGCCGATCGGGCGGCTTAAGCCATATGCCCAACCACCATGCCAGATCTCGAGGCGTCCTGCGAGGAACTGCTGATGCAACCACAGCAACCGTAGCACGGTGGCCGACAAGCCGTACCGCCATGCCAAGGAGGGTCGTTCGCCAAGGTCGGGGGTTCGACGCGGAGTCGCGCGAAGAACCCTGAGAGCTTCCGTGGGAGGGCCTCGCGCTCAGCTACCCGACGCTCACGCTCTGAGCCGTCCGAGGGGACCGGAGGACCGGCTCCAGTACGACGGCCCCGTTCCCGGCGGCGGAGGGCGTGGGATTCGAACCCACGATGAGGTTGCCCCCATAGCGGTTTTCAAGACCGCCGCACTCGGCCACTATGCGAGCCCTCCCGGGACGCCATCTCATGGCAACCCACCGATCAGTCTACGGGGGGGCGCTGACCACGCCCGCGGCAGAGCGGCGCCGGTCAGATGTCATCGCGCGAGACCGGAGCCAGGCCTGCGCCGGTCGCGATCGGGTTCCACGACTCCAGGAACGCCTCCTTCGCCGCGGACGCCTTCTCGTTGGCGGTCAACAAGTCGGGGGCGTCGCCCGCAGGACACGCGAGACTGCCCTCCTCGGCCATCCGCAAGTACACCTGGTCCGCGTCCCGTCGCCCAGCTCTGTGAGCTTGGCCAGCTGCGCCAGCCGCCCCTGCAGCGCCTCCTGGATCTGCCGCTGCCCGGCGGTTTTGTCCTCCCCGTCGCAGTACGTCGCGACGCCGCGCACCAGCGTCTCTCTCGATCCCTGGCCGCTACGCAGGGTCACCGCGAACGCGTCCGACGACCTCTTGGCGTTGATGCTGGCAGCATCAGGGCTGGTCGTGGCGTCGGTGGTCGGCTGCGTGGTGCCCAGAGCGGTCGCCGCCGCGGGCATGGGCGGCGCGTCGGGGGCCATGCCCCGCTGGGTCGCGCCCCAGACCAGAGCCGCCACCACCAGCACGACGGCCGCGGAAGCGGCCGGGAGCACATGGGGACGGCGCCGCCGCGCAGGGTTCGACCCGGCCGGGTCGATCATCCCGCGCGGACCGGACCCACCGGCAGGACCCGCCCGACGGGCCGCGGCCGACGCCCCGCTCCACGGATCCCGTGGGGCCTCGTCGGGCCACGCGCTGAAGCCGGCGCTCATGGGAGCGGTGACGGGCCCCGAACCTCCCCGCGCAGTCGGCGTAGGCGGCAACGGCGGCACTGGCGGCGTCGGACCGGTTCTGTCGAGGGTCGGGGAGGACACCGTGGCCGCATTCACGTCGCTCTCCGTCGGCGCGGATCCCGGCAGGCGTGACCCACAGGACACGCAGAACTTCGCCTGCGAGGCGAACGGGGAGCCGCACTCAGGGCAGTACCGGGCCATGGTCACCTTCCGCCGTCGACGGCGCCGCCAGCAGATGTCCTCAAGTCCAGCGCTGGTTCGACGACC
>CAJDWQ010000059.1_pt1 | contig 13870 bp, 11 predicted proteins | sample 7391641 | NCBI WGS metagenome assembly CAJDWQ01 (sample SAMEA7055718, study PRJEB34461) | soil metagenome | biome: terrestrial ecosystem; feature: Peninsula; material: soil | place: Antarctica | collected 2016
GCGTCGAGCGCGGCGGCGTCGGCGACGTCGTAGAGGCGTACGCGGGCCAGCTGCACCGCCGTCACGTTGACCACTCCGACCACGAGGGTGAGCGCCAAGACGCAGGCGCCCAGGATGAACACGGTGATCTGGCCGGCGACGCCGGGATCGCGTCGCCCGCGTCCACCGCGTTCCCGCCGCCATCGCGTCCCCGCCATGTTGCGTCCCCGTCGTGCCGCGTCACCGTTCACGGAACCTGTCGACCGCCATCGCGTGCGTGGCTTCGACACGGATCCGGCCGCCGAGGCTGTCGGCGAGCAGCGCCGGAACCAGCGGCAGCTCCACCTCCAACCGGACCTGCGTCTCGACACGCGCGTTGGGGGTGAGGCACGGGTCGGCCGCGCACCTCAGCGTGACCGAGCCCGACGCGAACCCGTGGTCCTCGAACGCCGGTCGCGAGGCAGCTTCTGCGCGCGACTGCAGCGACGCCCCCGGCGGGGCGGTGACGGCGGCGCGCGCCGCCTCCCGAGCGGCGCCGGTCACCGCGTACGTGGCGGCCTGCACCCGCCCGATCGTCAGAACGAGGTAGACGATCGGCACCAGCAGCAGCACCGCGAGGAAGAGAAACTCGACGACCGCGCTACCCGCCTCCGGCGAGCCGGCAGGTCGCCCTCCACAGGTGCTCGCGCCGGCGCCGGTCTTCACGCCGACGCCTCGGCGAAGGCCCGGCCCCGCACGCTGACGGTTGAGCGCGGCCCCCACCAGGCCACCAGTGGCAGTGGGGCGGACACCTCCACACCGACGAGCGTCACTTCCCCTTCGACGCGTTGGCTTGCGCGCACGTCGTGGGCGTACGAACTGGTCAGCGACTCGCCGATCAGCACGCGGGCACGTTCGGCACCCTGCTCAGGATTGGAACCCGCACGGGCGCCCACCCGCGCGCCCTCTCCGGCGCACCAGATCAGCGTGTTGCGAACGTGGAGGGCCAGCGCCAGCTGGAGCACGCCCAGCGTCAGCGCGCTCACCAGGATCGACACGAGGACGAAGTCGACCACCGCAGAACCGGCGTCGCCGGCGCCGCGCGTCGACCGAAGTGGACGCTGGCGAGAACGCCTCACCGAGTTGGTCCGGTGACCGCAGCCAGGGCGTTGGTGAACAACTCCGTCAGCTGCGCGCCCGCCACGGCCCACAGCATCGTGACCAGCCCCGCGGTCATCAACGTGATCAGCACCCACCCGGGCACGTCGCCGCGTTCCTTCTCCGCACCGGGTGGGCCCAGCTGTCGGGCCAGCTCGCGAGCGGCGCCGAGCGCCACCCCCAGAACGAACCATCCGGGGCCAGTGGCTGCCGTCGCGTGCGCGACCGACGAACGAGGGGCGGGATTCATGTTTTCTCCTCTCGGGGTCGAGTGGGTCCGGGTGCGCGCGAGTCGCCCGGCGAGCGGACGGCGAGGACGGTCATGGAGAGAGACGCAGCGCGATCAGGCCCGGATAGACGGCGAAGAGCACGGTGACGGGGAGCACCAGGAACACGACAGGCACCATCATGGAGATCTCGCGGCGACCCGCGGATTCCATGACGTGGCGGCGCCCCTCCTCACGGGCGTCCGCGGCCTGCGCGCGCAGCACGTCCGCCAGCGGGGTACCGCGTTCGAGGGCGACGATCATGCCCTCGACGAACCTCGCCAGCCCGGGCAGCTCCGTGCGGTCCGCGACGCCCTGCATCGCAGCCGCCAGCCCTGCACCCGATCGGATGTCCGCCAGCGCGCGTCGGAGCTCCATGGACAGCTCCCCACGACATCGATGGGATACGCGTTCCAGCGCTGCGACAGCCCCCTCTCCCGCACTCACGGACAGCGCCAGCAGCTCCGCCACGGTGGGGAACTCCGCCATGATGCGAGCCTGCCGTCGAGCGATCTCACGGGTGAGGAACCAGTCACGCCCGACGATGCCGAGGGCGCCGCCGATCAGGACCGCCGCCACGGGCAGAAGCACCCCGCCGCCCTGGCGAGTCTGGGACCAGGTGCCCACGGCGATCCCCACCCCGGCCCCCACCGCGCCCCAGGCCAGCTGCTCGGCCCGGAAAGCCGCCAGGTCGGGCGGCCGGCCGGACCGCACGAGCTTTCGGGTCAGGAGAACGCCGTCGCCGAGCACCGTCTCGATCGCCGCGCCACCCCGCAGGACGACGGGAGCAAGCATCCGTGTCCACGTTCTCTCGTGCACGGCCCGGGGCGACAACAACCGCGACGGGGGCGCCTCGCGCAGATAGGGCGCTAGGCGGTCGTCCAGCCGCGGGTGTCGCATGATCGGCAACCTCGACAGCACGAGCATGAGCCCGCAGCCGAAGAGTGCGCCGATCGCAGCACCGAAGGAGGCTGCCGGCATCGCGAGGCTCACCGCAGCACTCGTTCGTCCTCGGGCAGACGCCCGATCCTGATCATGACGTGGTAGGCGACCGCCGAGACGACAGCACCGCCGGCCAGCACCCCGACGCCCTGCACGCTGGAGTAAGCACGCAACGACTCCGGCCGGGTGGACAACATGACGAGCACAAACCAGGGCGCGGCCACCGCGAGGCGCGCAGCGTTCACGGTCCAGCCCTGCCGGGCCTCCAACTCAGCGCGTGTGCGCGCATCCTGGCGTAGGAACGAGGACAGGGTCCGCAGCAGCTTCCCGAGCTCCGAGCCACCGACGTCCCGCGCGATCCTCAGGCTCTCGACGAGCCGGTCGCCGACCGGGTCGGCCAGGCGCGCTTTCAGTCGCTCCAGACAGGGCGTGAACCTGCCGCTCGCTCGGTAGTCCTCGGCGAACGCGGCGAACGGCGGCCGCAGGTCGACCGGGCCGCGGGTCCCGACCTGCGCCAGAGCTTCCGGCAGGGACAACCCCGCACGCACCGCCGACGCGACGTGGTCGACGACGTCCGGCCAGGCCCCCCGAACCAAGGCTCGTCGCCCACGAGCCCGGGCGCGCACGATGACGATCGGGGCTGCGGTGGCGGCGAGCCACGTCGCCCGGATCGAGGTGCGCGCGTCGGCGGACGGCTCGCGCGGCCAACACGACCACCAGCAGGAAGCGAGACCCGCCCCCAGGAGCAGGCCCACGGTGACACCGTCCACGCCTCAACCCTTCTCGAGAAGGGCGGTCAGATCGTAGCCCGCACGTTCGAACCGGTCGCGGTGCGGAGGAAATCCGCCGCCGCGCGCCAGGCGTCCGCCGCGGGTGCCGTACACCTCTTCCACCTCCACGATGTCGCCCTCGACGCGGCCGGACACGGCCGCGATCTCGTGCACGCGCCGCGCTCCGTCGCGCAGCAGACGCATCTGGACGACCAGGTCGACCGCAGCGGCAACGGTCGGCACGACGAACCGGGAGCCGACGTTCTCACCCGCCAGCAGCGGCAACGTGCATATCTTGGTGATCGCCTCCCGCGCCGAGTTCGCATGCAGGGAGCACATGCCCGGGACTCCGGCGTTGAGCGCCAGGAGCAGGTCGAGCGCTTCCGCCTGGCGCACCTCGCCCACAATGATGCGGCTCGGGCGCATCCGCAGCGCTTCTGTGACGAGGCGGCGCAGCGGCACCTCTCCCGTTCCCTCCAGGCTCGATTGGCGGCACTGGAGCGCGGCCCAGTCACGGACGACCAGCTTGAGTTCGAAGACCTCCTCGCAGCTCACCACACGCTCCCGCGGCGGGATCGCGCCGGCGAGGCAGTTGAGCATGGTCGTCTTGCCGGTCTGGGTGCCGCCCGAGACCAGGATGTTCAAGCCTGCGGCGACGGCTGCCTCCAGGAATGCCGCCGCCCCGCGCGGCAGTGTGCCGAGGCGGACGAGATCGTCCAGTCCCTGGGCGCGCACGACGAACTTACGGATGTTGATCAGCCAGTGCTGTCGGGAGACGTCGGGAATCACGACGTGCAATCGGCTCCCGTCGACGAGAACGGCGTCGACGAAGGGGCTCGACAGGTCGACGCGTCGGCCGCTGCTCTTGAGCATGCGCTCGACCAGATCGCGTACGGCGTCGGCCGTGAGGATCGTGGGCGTCAGCTCGGAGACGCCGCCGCGAGCGACGAAGACCTGATGCGGCGCGTTGATCCAGATCTCCTCCACCGCGGGGTCATCCAGATAGGGCTGTAGCGGCCCCAGGCCGGCCACCGCGTCGAGCACCATCCGCGCCGCGTCCAGGGGGTCGACCAGCGTCGGAAGACCGCCATGGAGGCTGCGGTGGTGATAGTCGTCGACCGCCTCGCGGACCAGCGTGGCCACCGCCTCCCGCTGCGCCATGGGGTCCAGCCCACGACGCCGCACGAGTTCGCGCACCTCGTCCTCGACGAGACGTACGGCCTGCGACATTCGACTCACCCCCGACCCGGACGGTTTCTCCTGTCGGGCCCTTCGCGCCTCCACCCGGGCGGCGGTCCGGTGCGTCCCGACGCGGCCAGACTAGACAAGGCGCGCGACACGGCCGCCTGGTTATCCACAGCGTCGGGTGAGTCCCTCGCCGTGCCCGCAAGCCCGCGGCACCGGTCCGTGCTGCCAGCCAACGGCTTTCGCCTGCGACAGCACATAACCGTTCAAGAGTGAAACGGCTCACATCGCAGCGGCGCGCGTCCCAAGTCGGGTGATCGACTCCTCACCCATGAGATGGCCGGGCCGGCCACTCCGTTGAAGCGGGGGGTTCACCCCACGTTCGCGGGCAGCTCCGACAGGAGCCAGTCGACCGCCTGCTCGGCGGTCCACCCGTCCGGGTAGATCTGCAGCAAGCGCCGCGGGCCGTCGAGGTCCTGACCGAGCGTGATGGCGGGCAGTTCCACGTACCCGTCCTTGCGCTCCTGCCCCAGCCCTATGTTGGCCATGAGCGCGTTGCACAGGCACTTGCGGCCCTGCGTGCCCTCGATGGTCCCCCCCTTGCGCAGGTACACCTGCACCGGCTCGGACGCGCATCGGTACCCCACCGCGCCGTCCCCACGTTCGTACGGCTCCCGCAGGTAGCTGAGGTCGCATAGTCGCGGCCGAGCCTCGTACACGTCCGGTACCGACAGGCTGCCCGGCACCTGTGCGACTTTGAACGGGAAGCCCGTCGGGGAGGCTCGTGGGTCGTTGCGTACGTCGAGCGTGCCGTCGCGCAGCCCCTCGATCATGCGCTGCCGGAACTGCGGCGACAGCCCCGAGTCCGTGCTCAGCGCGAAGATCGTGCCGCACTGCACCCCGGTCGCACCCTGACCGACCACCGCGGCCACGGACTCCGGCGTCGAGTAACCGCCCGCCGCCCAGAACGGCAACCCGATGGCGGCGATCTTGCCCAGGTCCGCGAGATCGCGTGCTCCGTAGATCGGGTCGCCCACGTCGTCGAGCTGCATCTTGCCGCGCGGTGGGGCGCTGTGACCTCCGGCGTGCGGCCCCTCGACCACGAACCCGTCGGGGCGGATCTCCTCGTCGCGGTACAGGTAGGTCGCGAGGCTATGCACCGACACGATGGCGAGAAACTGCGGGCGGCGCATAGTCGGCAACGCCGCGCCCAGCAGGGCGGCCGGGTCGACGCTGGACACGTGCTGCCGAGTGGAACCGGTGACGTCGATCGTCACCGATCCGGGTCGCCCGGCCGCCAGCTCGTTGAGCAGATGTGGGATCTCCCGAGGGATGCCCGCACCCATCAGCACGTAGTCGACGCCCGCGAGGACCGCGCCGAGCGCGGCGACAGGCGTGGCCATCTGGATCTTCTCCAGAAGGTTGACGCCCACCACTCCGTCGTGACCCTCCTTGGCGAGCCACACCTCCGCGAAGTTGCCCAGGACGCCGAGCTCCAGCGCGTCGCGAGAAATATCTATGGTCAGGGTCGGATTGGGTCGGTACGGGGATCCGTGGCGGCCGTCCGGCCGGTAGTACTTGGCGAGGGTCCGCTCGACCATGTTCTGCTCAGGGAAGTGTTCCAGCGCCCTCAGGCTGTGCCCCCCAGGGTCGCCGTCTTGGAGCCTGCGGGCCAGCACGGCGTCCAGGGCCGTGCCCGACACGACGCCGACCTGACCGCGACGCGCGATGGAACGTGCCATCCACCAGGAGGACACGCCGACCCCCATGCCTCCCTGGATGATCGTGGGACGGGGGCTGGTGACCACAGGCCTACCTCCGGGACGCTTCGCCTCGCCGAGGAGAGACGGTGGCAGCCCCGTCTCGTCCGTCGGCCTTGCCGTCGACGCTACTCCAGGCCGGCCCACAACGCGCCGCCCGACCGCCCGACCGCTCGTCCCGGCGTTATCCACACCCCTCGGGGCGTTGGGTACCGCCCACAGGCCTGCGCCACGCGGATGACTGTGGCGCACCGGTCGTCCAACCTGTGGCCATGGACCTACTGCTGACCGTCGCCGGCGACGCGACGGGTTCGCTGGGGCCGGCGGGCCAACCTGTGCCGCTCCTCGTCACCGTCCCGACCGACTGCACGCTCGGCACCGCCCTTCCGACGATCGCGCAAGCCGCCGGCCTGTTGCCGGGTCCCGTTCGCGTCGAGGGAGTCCCGCTCGATCCGTCGACGCCTCTCGGGCATCCTCCGCTGGTGAACGGCGCACAACTCGACATCGGGAACGACGACCGACCTGCTGCCGGCGGGTCGGGCCACACGGTCCGCGGGAGGGGGGCTCGTCCGGACGGGCCCATGGTCGAGATCGAGGTCGCTGCCGGGCCTGCTGCCGGAGCCCGGTGGTCATTGCCGCCAGGACGGTACGACCTCGGACGCGGCGGGGAGTGCGACCTGGTCGTCTCGGACAGGTCGCTGTCCCGGCGCCACGCGATCCTCGACATCGGTGCGCGCGGCGCGCAGATCACCGACGCCGGCTCCTGCAACGGAACAGTCGCCGACGGCGACGCGGTCGGCGGACGCCCTCATGCGATCCCGCTCGGCGCGGAGGTACACGTGGGCGCTACGTTGCTTCGGATCCGCGGAGCCCGCGCGCAAGAGCCCCGCCGAGGCAGGCCGGAGGGGGATGGCACCCTGAGCGTCAACCGCGCCCCCCGGGTGGAGACCGCAGCGCGTCCCGTGGTCATACGGTGGCCGACCCTACGCGAGCCGCCGCCGCCCGCACGGCCCTCATGGCTCGCGCTTCTCCTGCCGCTCGCAGTCTCCGCCGGTGCCGCCTTCTTCCTGCGTCACCCCCTCTACCTCCTGTTCGGACTGCTCGGCCCGGTCATGACAACCACCCAATTCACGTCCGATGCGCGGCGCCACGTTCGACGCTGCCGTCAGGCCCGTGCGCAGCACGCGCACGACGTACGACAGGCGGGGACGCGGCGCGCGGCGGCGTTGAGCGCCGAGGCCCGACGCCGAGAGGTCGCCGCGCCGGATCTGGCGCGTGCTGTCGCGACGTGTGCGGGCCCGACCTCGGAGCTGTGGCGCCGTGATCCCCGCGACGCGGACTGGTTGGCGCTCCGGCTCGGACGGGGACCCGTCCGATCGGACGTGACGATGGTGAACGACGAAGGCGATGAAGAGCGTCCCGTCCTACCGGTCGTTCCGTTGCTTCTGCCGATGTCCGAGGTGGGGGTGGCCGGAATCGCCACGGCCGGCGTCCGAGCTGGCCGGGTCGGAGCCGGCGGGGTCGGAGCCGGCGGGGTCGGAGCCGGCGGGATCGATGCGGTCGCGTCCCTCGCCCGGGCCGTGCTGGTCCAGGCGGTGACATGGCACGGTCCACGCCAACTTCGTGTGTGGATCCTGACGGACCGGACCGAGTCGCTCGCTCGTTGGAGGTGGCTGGCGCACAGCCCGCACGTGCTCGTCGAGAGCGGGGACGACGGCGCGAGTCTGGCCCGGTTGGGCTCGCTGGACGGACACGGCGACGCGGCCGCCCGCCTTCGTGAGCTGGCGGCGCTCCTACGCCATCGCGAAACACGGGTCCGCGAATCCGGCGTCGAGGCGCCGCCAGAGTGGCACCTCGTCGTGCTCGACGGCGCCCGGCGCCTTCGGGAACAGCCGGGGACGGCATCGATCCTGCGGGACGGCCCTGGCCTCGGCGTCGTCAGCCTGTGCCTCGACTCTACGGCGGAGGAACTGCCGAGCGAGTGCGCCGCGGTCGTGACCGTGTCCTCCAGTGACCTGGCGCACTACCACCTTCATACTCATGAGAGCGTGCGTTTCGCGCCCGATCTGTGCGACGAGCAATGCTGCGCGACGATCGGGAGGTCCCTAGCGCCCCTGCGCGACGGGACGCCCGACGCGCACGACGGGCTGCCCGACAGGCTGACGCTCGCTGACGCCCTCGGGCAGGACCCGACCGATCCCGACGTCATCCGCAGCATCTGGGCCTGCGGCGGCGCGACCACCGCGGTGCCGGTCGGCGCGGACGCCGGCGGCCCTGTCCGCGTGGATCTGAGGCTCGACGGGCCGCATGCCCTCGTCGGGGGAACCACCGGGTCCGGCAAGAGCGAACTGTTGCGGACCCTCGTGGCGTCGTTGGCTGTCTTCAACAGACCGGACCGGCTCTCCTTCGTGCTCGTGGACTACAAGGGAGGTTCGGCCTTCGACGCGTGCGCGGATCTCCCGCACGTGGTTGGCCTCGTCACGGATCTCGACGGGTCGGCCAGCGCGCGCGCTCTTGCCGGCCTCGCCGCCGAGCTGCGACGCAGAGAGGCACTCCTCAGGCAGGCGGGGGCTTCGGACATCGAGTCATATGCCGTCGCCGTCGACAGCGGGGCCGCGCGCGCCGACGGGATGCCGCTGCGGCATCTGCCGCGGCTCGTGCTCGTGGTCGACGAGTTCCGCGCCCTGGCGGACGATCTCCCCGAGTTCGTCGCAGGGATGGTGCGCCTGGCGGCGCTCGGACGTTCGCTCGGCATCCACCTCGTGCTCGCGACGCAGCGCCCCGCGGGCATCGTGTCCCCCGACATCCGGGCGAACGTCGGCCTACGCATCGCGCTGCGTGTGCGGGACGAGTCCGACGCGCTCGATGTCGTGGACTCCACCGACGCCGCGCGACTGCCCGCACGACGGCCGGGGCGTGCGCTGCTGCGCACCGGCGGCGGCCCCCTCGTCGCGTTCCAGACGGCCTACCTCGCCTCGATGACGGGGGAGGCGGCTCCCGAGGTCCGCTGCCGGGCCCTGCCTCTCTCGGCATTGGGCGGGGCGGCAGATGACCTGCCCCTCCTGGCGTGCACGGCGCTGCCGGGCGGCCCGAGCGCGCGTTCGTCCGCATCACCCGATCGAGGCGAGCTCGCGCCCCTCGTCGCTGCCGTCCGGGCCTGCGCGACGTCTCTTCAGATCGAGTCCCCGCCCCCGCCGTGGCTTCCGCCCTTACCCGAGCTTCTCCACCAAAGTGAGCTGGACAAGCTTGACGGACCCGAGGGCTCGTCGACGAAGGAGCGCACGTCCGACGAGCCGCGCCGCAACTGCCTCTCATCGTTGCGCGCGGTGGCGTTGACCGACGACCCGGATCACCAGCGTCGCGCTGCCTGGCGCTGGCATCCTCGCGACGGCCATCTCGCGATCGTCGGCCGCGGACGCAGCGGGCGGACCCATGCGCTGAGGGCCCTCGTCCTGGCGGTGGCAGAGGCGGAGTGCCCGGCGTGCACGTCGATCCACATCGTCGACTCCGGCGCTGGTCTGCTCGACCTCGCAGAGCTGCCTCACGTCGCCTCGTACCTCACCTTGGACCACCCGGGCGCCGTCCGTCGCCTCTGTCGCGGCCTACGCGACCGGGCTCGTGCACGCTCTGCGTACGCCGATGACGCGCCCAGGGACCTGGTCGTCGTGGACGGCTGGGAGCAGGCGCGCGGCATTCTGGAGGGCCTCGAACACGGCGCTGCCATCGACGAGTTGATGGAGGCCGTCCGCGGCGGCCCGGCGCGCGGCGTCACGCTGTTCGCGAGCGGGGAGCGGGGGCTGCTTACCGGCGCTCTGGCCGCCTGCTTCGCCGAGAAGCTGGTCCTAGACCTGGCGGACCCCGCAGACGCGCTCCTCGCCGGAATCGATCCGCCAGGCCTCGGACGTCGACCTTCCGGGCGTGCCATCCTCACCTCCACCGGGCTGGAAACCCAGGTGGTGCGCGTGGCCGACACATCGGAGGTGCCCACGGCGCGACTCGAGTCGGCGGCGCGCCTGCACGCCCATCACGAGGGCTGCGGCGGCCCGACGTGGGGCGTTCTTCCACTGCCGATTCGCGTGCCGATCTCACGGGTGTACGAGGCGCTGCGGGGCGATCTGGACCAGGGGACGGGCTGTGCCTCGGGCCAGGGATCCCCACATCGCGTCGCTGTGGGTCTCGGCGCCGGCGGCGAGACCCAGCTCGTGCCGATCGGCGGTCGAGGCTGGCTCCTCGCCGGATCTCGCGGCTCGGGACGAAGCACTGCTCTCGGCGTGATCGTGCAGGGACTGATGCGCCTGTCCTGCCCCGTGCTCTGGTGCTCACCGCGGCACCCGAAAATACCTGGGATGGACGTCGACGCGTGGTGCGGGCCGGACGACGGGCCGCGGTTGGCCGAACTGCTCTCTGAATGCCATGCCTGCGTCGTCGACGACCTCGACGCTCTCGCGGGGAGCCCCGCGGAGTCGGTCCTCATCACCCATGTCACCGCCTCACCGCCACGTGCGCCAGTGATCGCTGCCGGAGCCCTCCACGACCTGGTCGACAGCTATCGCGGTCTTGCCGGCACGCTTCGCAGGACAGGGCAGGGCCTGATCCTGGGATCCGGCGCCCGTGCGGATGAACTGTTCGGCGTCCGCGTGCCCCGGGGGGAGCCATCACTGCCCGGCCGTGGCGTGTGGGTGTTCGACGGCGAAGCGACGGTTGTGCAGATCGCGGTCCCGTGAGGGCGTAGGCCCGGACGCCCTCGCGGTGGTGGCGGTGTCACTCGCGCGTGGCGCGGCTTCCGAAGACCAGGCTCCCCAGCCCCGCGAGCCCGACGACCGCGAGGGCGAGTGCCCACGCGGGCTGCCCACCCTCCATCAGGTTCCATGCGATTGGCACGAGGAGCGCGTTCCACACCAAGGCGGGCGTCCGCGCCCACCGCGCCGCGCGCAGTAGGCCCCGGGCCACCGCCAGCAGGCCCGCGACCCCGACGAGAAACAAGACCACAGACATGGCCACCTGGGTTCGGTCCTGACCGAGGCCTTGAAGCCCCTGGACGATGTAATAGACCACAGCGAAGAGGAGCCCTACCACCTGGAGCGCCAGCAACGCGGCTGCCACACGCAGACCGCAGGGCACCGTCGGATCGTCGCGAGAGGGCAGGCTCACGTCACCACGGTACGTCCGGCGGGCAGCTGCGTCGTCGACGCGGCAAAGCTTGCGCGACACGACGAGCGCTTTCCGTCCCTCGCTGTGCCCTCCCGTCCCCTCCCCCGGCGGGCCGGGCCGGCCGCCGCGTCACCCGTCGCACGTGCGGCACCGCATGCCACGACGGAGGCGCGATCACGTGCACATCCCACGTCCGTGGACGAGGTGCTCCCCTGCTGAGGAACCGCTGGCAGCTCTACAACTGCACGAAAAGACATCAGTAGTTCTAGAACGCTCGCCCTGATGGCCATCCAACCCCTAAGATATTGAACCGGCCCCAAACACTCATTCCAGGACGTTCTGGCCGACGAGCGAAACTGACCCTGACTGGGCAAGCGTTCGTCAGAGCGGAAAGGAAGCTTGGGAATAGGCCAGGCCACCATCGTTGTTGGCCTGAACGCGTCCCCTCCACGCCACGACCGTGGGGAGTCGTGTGCCACGGCTTGCTCTCAGCGGGCCGAGGGGGCGTTGGTCTCCCTAAAGACCGATGCTGCTTTTGACCATTGCCACCGACCCGTCGCCCCGGCGACCACGCCGGTGTGCCTTCACGTAGAAGAGCAAGGAGCTAACGATGGACTGGCGCGACCGCGCAGCGTGCCTGGAGGAAGACCCGGAGCTGTTTTTCCCGATCGGGAACACTGGCCCCGCCCTCCTGCAGATCGAGGAGGCCAAAACCGTGTGCCGGCGGTGTGACGTGCAGGACACGTGCCTGAAGTGGGCGTTGGAGTCCGGGCAGGACGCCGGCGTGTGGGGAGGACTGTCCGAGGACGAGCGCCGCGCTCTCAAGCGCCGCAACGCCCGGGCCCGACGCGCCAGCTGACACGGGGGCCGGTCGGATCCTGCGCCGCCCTCTCCACAAGGGCGCCGCGTCGACATTCTCACCGCCGGCCGGATCCCGTGCATCCATGCGGGGTTCTCGCCCCCTGTGCCCCTACCCAGATGGTTCGACGGTCCGGCGTAACAGAGCGACGAATCTGACCCGCGTTCCGCCCGATTCGACGTTAGACCAGTCGATCCGCCCGCGAAGGTCCTGGACCAGCGCGGTGACGATCTGCGTGCCCAATCCGGAGGCGCCGGGGCGAAAACCGGCAGGGAGTCCTCTCCCGCCGTCGGTCACCGTCACGATCAACGTCTGCTCACCATCGTCTCCACTCTCCCGGCGCGCGTCCACGTCGACCGTCCCGCCCTCCGGCGCCAGGCCGTGCTCCACGGCGTTGTGCACCAGCTCTGTGACGATCATGGCCACGGCCGTGGCGTCCTCGGCGCCGACCCGCCCGAAGCTCCCGGAGCGCCGCCAGGACACAGCACCATCGGGGACGGAGATCTCGATCACGGCGTTGAGTGCGCGGACCACGATTTCGTCGAAATCGACGGCCTCGTCGAGCGTCTGACTGAGCGTCTCGTGGACCAGGGCGATGGTCGCCACCCGCCGCACAGCTTCCTGTAGCGCCGCGCGTGCTTCGTCGTCCGGCAGCCGACGCGACTGCAGTCGCAGCAGCGCCGCCACCGTCTGCAGGTTGTTCTTGACCCTGTGGTGGATCTCTCGGATCGTCGCGTCCTTGGTCAGCAACTCCCGCTCACGATGACGCAGTTCGCTCACGTCACGAGCGAGGACCACGGCCCCGATCCGCGCTCCGCTCTCGGTCAGCGGGATGGCACGCAGCGATACCGTCGCAAACCTCGACTCCACCTCCGTGCGCCACGGCGCCCGTCCCGTGACCACCAATGGCAAGGACTCGTCCACGACCGAATGGTCCCGAAGCAGACAGGTCGTCAGCTCACTCAGCGACTCACCCGTCACATCGCCGTGGTGGCCCAGCCGGTGTAGAGCTGATACCGCGTTCGGGCTCGCGTACGTGATGATGCCCTCCACGTCGAGACGAAACACGCCGTCCCCCACCCGCGGGGCCCCGCGACGCTGACCGGTCGGCGCACCCATCGCGGGGAACTCACCGGAGGCGATCATGCGGCTCAAGGTGTCGGCCACGCCGCGATACGTGAGCTCCATGCGGCTGGGGGCGCGCATCGCCTCGAGGCTGCTATGGCGGGTGATCACTGCCAACACGGCGCCGGCGCGCACCACCGGGATCGCCTGCTCGCGGACCGGCATCCCTTGCGCCCACTCGGGGCCGCGCTCCTGGATGACCCGCCCCCGGGCCGCGCACAAGTCGAGCAGGGCGCGTCGTGTCGGTCCCGCAACCGAACCGACGATGTCGTCAAAAAAAACGAGTGGTCCGGTGTTGGGGCGCACGTGCGTGGCGACGATCCAATCGTGCGGGGCGAAGTGTGTTCCTTGCACCCAAAGGACGAGATCGGCAAACGACAGGTCGGAGACAATCTGCCAGTCGCCGACGAGGAGGTGTAGCCACTCCCCGTCGGCGGACCCCAGCACAGGATGCCCGGCGAGGACGTCGTTCAGCGTGGGCACGGCGTTCAGCGTACCGGCGGGCGACGGGCCTCCCGGCACGGTGTCTCGCGGCTCCGAGGCGGGACACGGCGTCGGCACTCCTAGCCGGAGCTCTTTCCCGCGCGAGCCACCCCACGCAGCGTCCGCAAGGCCACCGACAGGGGCGCCAGTCCGGGCTCGTCCAGGGACTGGATGACCTCCAGCGCGGCACGCGCCCGCGTGAGCGATGTGGCG
>CAJDWQ010000088.1_pt1 | contig 13691 bp, 10 predicted proteins | sample 7391641 | NCBI WGS metagenome assembly CAJDWQ01 (sample SAMEA7055718, study PRJEB34461) | soil metagenome | biome: terrestrial ecosystem; feature: Peninsula; material: soil | place: Antarctica | collected 2016
ACCCGGCGAGGCCGGGGCGGGGTCCACAGTGGCGCGACCGTGCCGGGGCTGCCCGGCTTCCTCTGGCGCGCGCGGAAGGGTGGCCCCATCCTCACACACTCCACTCCCCACGCTCCGCGTTACGGTGAGCACGGCGTACGCGCGGCCGGCCTGCACGCGCGCCTCGAGCGTAGGGAGACTGCTGTGAGCGGCTACGACTACCGGCAGGACGGCGCCGACATCTACGCCGAGTCGTTTCGGATCATCCGTGCGGAGGCGGACCTGTCGCGCTTCCCCGTGGACGTCGAGCGCGTCGTGGTGCGGATGTGCCACGCCGCCGGCGACCCCTCGATCGCCGACGACGTGGCGTACAGCCCCCAGGTGGTCGCCAAAGCCCAGACCGCCTTGCAGGCCGGCGCCCCGATCCTGTGCGATTCGCGCATGGTGGCCGCCGGGGTCATCCGCTCACGCCTGCCGCGGGACAACCGTGTCGTGTGCCTGCTCGACGAGCCGGACATCGCCGAGCAGGCCGTCGCGCGAGGAACGACGAAGACGGCGGCCGCTGTCGAAATGTGGGCCTCGCGAGGGATGCTCAACAACGCGGTGATCGCGATCGGCAACGCTCCCACCGCGCTGTTCCGACTGCTGGAGATGCTGCAGATGGTGGCCGCCCGGCCCGCGGCGGTCTTCGGCATCCCGGTCGGCTTCGTCGGCGCAGCAGAGTCCAAGGACGCTCTCATCACGAGCGGACTCGACGTGGACTACCTGGTGGTGCGCGGGCGGCGCGGCGGGAGCGCGATGACGGCCGCCGCGATCAACGCGACCGCCTCCGACGCCGAATAGCCCGAAGGCACCTAATGGGTGACGTGCCTAATACGGATAAGAATCTCCCCACCGGTCACTCCCGAGCGCCCGGCGGGCGCGTCGGCCAGCTGGCGTCCTCGGGTCTGCGCCCGGGCTGGACGACGGGCGCGTGCGCGGCGGGCGCAGCGCGGGCCGCGTACACCGCGTTGCTGACGGGCGAGCATCCGGACCCGGTGACCGTGCAGCTGCCCGGCGGACGGCGGCCGGCCTTCGCGCTCACGGCCCACGACCTCGGCGACGGGTGGGCCTCCGCGGCCGTGACGAAGGACTCCGGGGATGACCCGGACGTCACGCACGGCGCGGTCGTGCGGGTCCGGGTCAGCGTGGGTCGGCCGGGCGCGGGGCTCACGTTCACGGCGGGACCCGGCGTCGGCCTCGTGACGTTGCCCGGGCTGCCGCTCCCTGTGGGGGAGCCCGCGATCAACCCGATGCCGCGACGGATCATCGCGGACAACCTCGCGGCGGTAGCGCGCGGTCATCTCCTCGATGCGGGTCTATCCCTTCAGGACGTGGCCCGGGCGGACGTGGTCCCGGTGGACGATGAGCGGCCACGCGCCCTGTCGGGGGGCCCGGAGGCCCCGCGGGACGCCGGTTCCTTGGCTTCAGGCCTGGACCTGAACATAGAAGTAGGCATCGACCGCGGGGAAGAACTCGCCCGGCACACCCTCAACGCCCGCCTCGGCATCGTCGGCGGGCTCTCCGTGCTCGGCACCACCGGTGTCGTCGTGCCGTATTCGTGTTCGGCCTGGATCGACAGCATCCACCGCGGCGTCGACGTCGCGATCGCGGTCGGCTGCTCCCACGTCGTGGCCTGCACCGGATCCACCTCCGAGCGGGTGGCCCGCGAACGCTACGACCTGCCTGACCTCGCGCTGCTCGACATGGGTGACTTCGCGGGGGCCGTGCTCAAGTACCTGCGTGCCCATCCCGTGGCGCGACTCACCCTCTGCGGCGGCGTCGCCAAACTCTCCAAGCTCGCGACCGGGCACCTCGACCTGCACTCCGGGCGCAGCAGCATCGACACGGCCTTCCTCGCGTCCCTCGCCCGCGACGGCGGCGCCGGGCAGGCTTTGGCCGCGGCCATCCTCGCCAGCACCACCGTGCTCGGCGCGGTGACGCTGGCCCACGAGGCCGCGGTGCCGCTGGGCGACCTGATCGCGGCCGCCGCTCGCGACCAGGCGCTGCACGTGTTGGCGGGCGCTCCCGTCGAGGTCGGCGTCCTCTGCCTGGACCGGGCGGGCGCCGTGGTGGGCGAGGCGCCCTGATCGCGGACGCGGCCAGGACGTCGACACCTAGAGCATCGACACCCCGCACGTCGGCGCCGCCATCCGGGACGTCAGCCGTGCAGCACCTTCAGCAGGGCATCGCGCACACTCACCGAGCGTTGGGGGTCGCGCCGGCCCAGCACAGCCACCGTCAACCCTGCGGAACTCTCCGTCGCCGGCGTCCACGCGCTGCCCTCCCGGGCGGCGTCGGCGCGCACGCAGTACGTGTGCGCGGCCTCCGCCTCGGCCGCCACCTCCGCGTTGACGCTGGGGTCGTTCGTGCAGGCCAGCACGTACCACGCGTCGGCCACGTCCCCGGCGACGAAGCCCCGCTGCTCCCAGGAGACCAGCCCCTCCCGCACGTACCGTCTGAGCCGAATCGACAGCGTCGGCGACACCAGACGCACCCGCGCGCCCGCTTCGACGAACCGCGGCAGCCGCCGGTCGGCCACGTGCCCGGCGCCCACGATGAGCACGTCGCGTCCGGCCAGTCGCAGCCCCGCCAGGTAGCTCGGCGACCCCGCGTCAGGGACGGCGTCGGCGGCGACCTCTCGGTACCGTTCCACCACCACCCCGGCCAGCTCGTCGCAATCGCCGATGACCTCGGCGAGCGCCACGGGGACGTCGGGGTGTCGCTGCGTCCACCCGCCCAGCTGTTCGCGGGTCCAGGTGCGCAGCATGCCGGGCAGCAGGAAGTACGGGGCCACCACGATCGCCTTCGCGCCCAGCGCGGCGGCCTGGCCCAGCGCCTCCGGCAGCCCCGGGCGTGCCACCTGGATATAGGACGGCAGCACCTGCGCATACCGTCCCCGCTCGTACAGCATCCGCGCCATCCGCGCGTGGTCGGCGTTCGCGTCGGCGACGGCGGCCCCCCGACCCAGCAGCACGACCGTCACGTCCCGAGCCTCCAGGCCACCCGGCAGACAAGCCACGGCGGCGGCGATCCGCTGCTCCACCGCCGTCAGCAGCCGTGGGTCCTCCCCGAGCGGCCGCCCGTACGTCACCCGCGCGTGCGGCACGGTTTGCCCCCCGGCAGCCACCGCCTCGGGGATGTCTTCGCGCACGTGCCCGCCGGTGTTCAGCATGAGCGGTACGACGGCGGCGTGCGGCACCTCATCCCCCGCCGCGACCTGACTCGTGAGCAGGCAGCGCAGCGCCTCCTCGATCGGCGGTTGTGTCAGCTCCACGTACCCCACCGTCACGTCGGTGCCCGGTAGCATCCGGCGCACCCGCTCCACGAGCGCCTCGCAGGCCGCCACGCCCTCGGGGTCGCGCGTCCCGTGCGCCGCGATGAGCAGGGGGGTCTGGGTCATGGCGCCATCCAGGTGTAGTCGCGAGGGGTGACCATGCGGCGCTCTCCGCCGCCGGAGGTCACGTACCGGGTCGTCGTCGATCCCACCACGACCAGGGAGGTCATGTCGACCAGCTCCGGGTCGAAGTCCTCCATCGTCATCATGTGCACGCCCTGTCGGCGCCGCTCGGCCTGCTGCACCACCGCCACCGGGGTGTCGGGGCGTCGGCCCACCGCCAGGATCTCCAAGGCTCGCGGCAACTGCCAGCGCCGGGTACGGCTGCGCGGGTTGTACAGCACCGTCACCAGGTCGCCCTGCGCGGCCGCCGTCAGCCGCCGTTCGATGCTCGCCCAATCGGTGTGCAGGTCGGACAGCGAGATGAGCACGTGGTCGTGCCCCAACGGCGCCCCCAGGATCGCCGACGCCGCGAGTCCCGCCGTCACGCCCGGCACGATCACCACGTCGATGCCGTCGGTTCCCTGCTCCAGGACGGGGCTGGCCATCGCGTACACGGCCGGGTCACCGCTGCACACGAGCGCCACCGGGTCGCCCTGGCGCGCGCGGGCGATCGCGGCCGCGGTCCGCTCCTCCTCGTTGCCCATCGTGGACGCCAGCACGTCGGCGCCCGGTCGGATCAAGTCCCGCACCTGACGCACGTACGGCCCGTATCCCACCACGAACCGCGCACCGCGCACCGCCTCGACGGCGCGCGGCGTCAGCAGGTCCCGCGCGCCCGGGCCGAGGCCGACGACGCAGAGCCGGCCGCGCGCCGGCAGTCGTCCCACAGCGCAGGTCGCGTTGCGCGACTTGTGTTTCGGCACGATCAGGTCGGTTCCGCGGGCCAGCACCGACGCCTCCGACACGCTGGGGCTGCCCACGTGCCCGTCGACGATGCGACTCGGCGTGGGCACGTCGTGCGCGGCCAGCACCGCGGCGGGGAAGTCGACCAGCGGCACGCCGAGCCGCGCCACCAGCTGCACCAGTCCCAGCTCCCCGGCCTTGAGGTCGATGGTCGTGATGGCCGCCAAGGACTCGATCGCCAGTCCGGCGTCCGCGAGCGTCTCCCGGAGCAGGGTCTGCAACTCCTCGACGTCGGTCCCCGAGTTGCAGCCCATTCCCGCCACGAGGCTGCGCGGGTGCAGGACGACGGTGGGTAGCGCGACGGCGGTTGGTTCAGCCCCGGGGGCCGGCAGCGGTGAGGTGGGGCGCGCCCCCTCGCCGGTACGGGGTGGGTCGGCGCGATCCGTGACGACGATGCGTGCCACCGGGGCGTCGTCCTCCACCCGACCGGGCGCGTCGTCCTCACCCTCCGCGCGCTTCTCACGCACCGTCGGCGGCATGGGCGGCAGGGGGCAGCGATAGTCCCGCGACAGCTCCACGGGGCGCCCGTCGAGCACCGCTCGCGTCACGCCGGCCACGTCGCCCGAATAGGCCCACCCCAGGGCGTCCAGCGCAGGGATCCCCACGGCGTCGGTGGCAGTCGTCACCACCGCCGTCGCCCCGAGGGCGTCGCCGATCCGCCGCGCCAGCTCGTTCGCGCCGCCGACGTGACCTCCGACCAGGGGGATCGCGAACCGGCCCGCCTCGTCCACCACCACGACGCCGGGATCGGTGTTCTTATCGCGCAGCAGCGGCGCAATCAGCCGGGTCGTCGCGCCGAGCGCCAGGTGGCTGACGATGAGGTCGCATTCGACCCAGGCGCGCGGCAGGTTCACGCCGGCCAGGCCCTCGTACCGGGTCGTCCCGCCGAGCGCGACGTCGATCTCCTGGGCACGCAGCCGGGCCGCGGGACTGGAGCCGACGATCTGCCCGATCCGCGGTCCCGTCGCCTCGTCGTCGTGATCCGACGGCGCCGCGCCCGACTGCGGCCTCGCGCCCGTTCCGGATCCTGTCTCCGCGCTCGACACGCTCACGTGGCCTCCTGCCCGCCTCGTCTGGCCCAACCGGGCTCGGGTTCGTCGCCCACTGTCGGCGTGCGCCGACCTGCACCGAGCCACAGACCTTACGGCGTGACGACGGGGTCTTGCTCGACGTAGATGGTGGTGAGGTACGCGGTGTCGGCGGCCCCGTCGTCGTCGGTCACCGCAAGGTGTTCGACGGCCACGGGGCCGGCCATGCCGAGCGCGTCGACGGCTGCGGCCGCCTCGTCGGCGTCGTCCGGTCCGGACACCAGCACGATGATGCGGGGTCGGCGTCCGGCCAGGTCCGCCAGCCGAGCCGGGTCGTCGAGGACGACCAAGTCGGCGTCGGTCGAGGAGTCGACGGCTGGGACGTTGAAGTCGAAGACCGCGGCGCCCGTGCGAGCGCAGGCCACCGCGACCTCCGCGCCGATCCGTCCCTGGGCCCAGACAATGTGCCCCATCACGGGCAGGTGGCGCCCGATGATGAGCTGGGCGGCCGGCGACAGACCCTGGGTACCGCCGTCCACGAGGTCAGACATCGGCCGCAGGCCGCCGGCGAAGGGCACCGGCACGCCGATCGTCCCGTCGTCGCCCGGCGGCGTGTCGAGGACGAGCAGCACGTTCGGCTCCAGGACGTCGGTCACCTCCCGCGCGGCTGACCCGTCGAAGACCCTGACCCGCTGGCCGGATTCGCCGAGCCGCTCCGCGAGCACATACCATCGCTCGAGGTCGGCCAAGGCGCCCGAGATCTCCCGGATGCCGTGGTCCGGGCCGGTGAGCACGGCCACCTTGGGCAGCGCCCGGCACGCGGCGAGCGCCGGTCGCAGCGGCAGACCGTGCGCGCTGACGATCTGGGCGTCGTCCCACGGCACCCCCACCGACGCGAAGGTCGCCGCCACCCGTCACCGGGGTGGCGGAACGCGGGCCCCCGCGTAGCGCGTTGAAGCGGCGCCGTTCCATCCGTCCGGAGCGAGCGGCCGGGTCGTGGTCGCCGCGGCCGCGCACAGACGCGCCCTGATCGTCGCTCGACCGGTCGAGGGCGGCGTCCGTCGTGTGTCCGGCGCCGGCCGGCCGGGTGGCCTCGCGGTAGCGTCCCCGAGCATTCCGTCCGCGTTGGAAGGTGAGCTGCTCGCCCCGGCCGTCGCGACGCTCGACATGGGCGTGCGCATTCTCAGCGTGGACCTGGGCCGTCGCTTCACGCTCGACGAGCCGCTCGATCACGGCTTCGACGGGCCCCATCACCATTCGACGGTTCTCCGGGACGCCCAGTCCGGCGAGCACGCGCGCCGCCCCCACGACCAGGTCGGCCTCCGAACAGGCCCGTCGCACGTGCGGCGGGGGCACCCCGAGGTAACCGTGGACCTCGATCATTCGTCGTCTCCCTCATCGTCCTCGACTTGACCGATCGGGAGCGCGCCCCAGGCGCGAAGCCCTGCGCGCGCTCCGGGTTCCGCCGCACGGTACCCGTGCCGGAACCCCGGGTGGTACAGGTGGCTGCGGGCGGCGATCGGCCCTTCGGAGATCGCCGGGCCCACGAGCACCATCGTGTGCTTCCACAGCTTTCGTTCCCGCATGGTCTCCGACAGCTCCCCCAGCGGGCACCGGATGAGGAGCTGGTCCTCCCAGCTCACCCGGTACGCGACGAGGCACGGGGTGTCGGCCGGGAAGCCTCCGCTGCGCAGAGCGTCCTGGAGCTGCTTGTGCCGCGCGGCGGACAGGTAGATCGCCATGGTCGATCCGTGCGCGGCGAAGCCTCGTACGGTCTCCCCGAGCGGCATCGGCGTCCGCCCGCCCTCCAGGCGGGTGAGCACGAACGACTGGCTGACCTCGGGCACCGTGATCTCGACGTCCGCGGCGGCGGCGGTGGCGGAGTACGCGGAGATGCCCGGCACGGTCTCGTGGGCCAGCCCGACGGAGTTGCACAGGTCCCGCTGTTCGGCGGTGGCGCCATAGATCGACGGGTCACCGGTGTGCACGCGGGCGATCAGCAGGCCCTCGTCGCGGGCCCGCACGAAGTGGACCCGCAGATCCTCCAGGGAGGCGGACGCCGAGTCGATGACCAGGGCGTCCGGCCGCGCGGGAGCGACGATCCCCGGGTGTACCAGGCTCGACGCCCAGATGACGATGTCCGCATCCTGGATGACTCGCGCCCCGCGCACCGTGATGAGGTCGGCCGCGCCCGGGCCCGCGCCGACAAAGATGACCTTGCCCTGGCGAGGTTTCCGAGCGTCCTCCGCACTGGCTTCCGGTCGCGACGCGCGGTCGACCATCACAACCGCCCCCCCACGCCGGTCCGCTGGGGCGGGGAGAGGACGGTGGAGAAGTACGGGGCCCGGCCATGCGCCTCGATCGCGTCCAGCCCCATGAGCCGCTGCTCGGGCAGGGAGACGTCGGTGCCGATCACGGCGCCCTGCGCGCGGCCGGCGTCCCGCAGCCGGGTGAGCACCTCGGGCAGCTGCCGTCCGCCCTTGTACGCCACCACCGTGTCGGCCAGCTTCAACGCCCGGTCCAGGGTGTCGAGCCCGGCCGTCACCGGCACGAGCGCGAGGACCTCGCCGCCCTCGACGAGGGGGATGCCGCTCGCCGCGGCGAGCGCCTGCATCGCGGTGATGCCGGGAATCACGTCGACCTGGAGACCGGGCACCTGCTCGAGCACGTGCGCCGCCAGGTAGGAGAACGTGGAGTACACGCTCGGGTCGCCGACGGTCGCGAGCGCCACCACCTGCGCGCCCGCGGCGTAAGCCGCCAACGCGACCGCAGCCGATGTCTCCCACGCCTGGAGTCGGCGGGCCGTCACTCCGGAGCGGTCGGCCATGCTGAACGGCACCCGCCGGATCGCGTCCGCCGCCTGGGGACAGCACCCCAGCACGATGCGTTCTGCGCGACCGGGACCGTCGCCTGAACGTTCGGTCGCGGGTACGAGGACCACGTCGGCACCGGCGAGTTCCCGCACGGCGCGGACCGTCACTAGTTCGGGGTCACCCGGTCCGACGCCCACCCCGACGAGGCGCAGCGACGCCGTTGGCGTAGCTGGCTCCATGGGGTCTCCTTGATCGAGCGGCGTCGCCGGGCGCGGTCACGTGACCCGCGCTTGACGTGTCCGCAGCCGCTGACGGTCGTCGGACCGCGTCGCCATAATCCTGCCACAGGCGGGCCGTCAGAAACCGATGAGCAAAGGCTCACCTAACCTGCGATCCGCGGCGCAGCGTCCGCCTTCGGTCAGCGGCGATCCGCCGCCGCTGACGGCTCAGCCGTCCTGGAAGCCCTCGCGTCGGTGCGACCCGTCACAAAACGGCTTGTCGGCCGAATGCCCGCAGCGGCACAGGGTGACGGTGCCGCCGACGGCCTTGCCCGACACGTCCAGCGCATCCTCCACCCAGGTCTGCCCGGCGGCACGGTCGCCGGGGCTACACCGGACGAACAGCATGTCGGCCGGCACCTTCAAGGGGCCGTTCTTGATCACGAGGATGCGTGCGTCGTCACTCATGCCGCGACGTTAACCCCAAACGCCGCGCGCCGTGTAGGAGCACCAACTCTCAGTGCTCTCGCGTCCAGCCCTTCGGGCCGGAGACGACGGCCGAAGGCTCTCAGCGGCCGGAGATCTCCGCGCAGACCAGCTCCGCGATCTGCGCCGTGTTCAGCGCCGCGCCCTTGCGCAGGTTGTCGCCGCACACGAACAGCTCGATCGTGTTCGGGAAGTCCAACGCCTGACGGACGCGGCCCACGAACGTCGGATCCGAGCCCACCACGTCGACCGGGGTCGGCCACTCGTCGTGTTCCGGGTCGTCCAGCAGCACCACGCTCGGCGCCTCGATGAGGGCCTCCTTGGCTTGCTGGACGGTGATCGGCTTGCGGAACGTGGCGTGCACCGCCAGCGAGTGCGACGTCACGACGGGAACGCGGCAGCACGTGGCAGACACCTTGAGATCCGGGATGCCGAGAATCTTGCGCGACTCGGCGCGGACCTTGAGCTCCTCGCTGCTCCAGCCGTCCTCCTTCAAGGAACCCGCCCACGGCACGACGTTGAGCGCCAGTGGCGCGGGGAACGGCGAGTCGTCGCCGAGCGTCGAGCTGATGAGACGCCGCACGTCCCCGATGCTGCTGCCCACGCCCTGGCCCGCGACGACCTCCAGCTCCTTCTGCAGCCGGTCCACGCCGGCGGTGCCCGCGCCCGAGGCCGCTTGGTAGGAGGCGACGACCAGCTCGCTCAGGCCCCAGCCGGAGTGCAGCGCGCCGAGCGCGTCCATCATCGTCAGGGTCGTGCAGTTCGGGTTGGAGATGATCCCCTTCGGGCGCTGGCGCGCGGCGGCCGGATTGACCTCCGGTACGACCAGCGGCACGTCAGGGTCCATCCGGAACGAGCCGGAGTTGTCCACGGCGACCGCCCCGTGCTCGACGGCGATCGGCGCCCAGACGGCCGACACCTCGTCGGGAACGTCGAACATGGCGACGTCGACCCCGTCGAACACCTCGGGGGTGAGCGCCTCGACGACGACATCCTCGCCACGGACGTGCAGCACCTTGCCCGCCGATCGCTCGGAGGCGACAAGTTTGATCTGCCCCCATACGTCTTCGCGGCTGGACAGGATCCCCAGCATGACGCTGCCGACGGCCCCCGTCGCGCCCACGACCGCCAGGGTCGGCTTGCTCTTCTCCTGCGGCTGGTTCATCGACCGGTCCCTCCGTACACCATCGCCTGACCGCCCAGCGCGTCCAGACCGAACGCGGTGTGCACCGCGCGCACCGCGTCGTTCAGCTCATCCTGGCTTGTCACCACGGAGATGCGGATCTCCGAGGTCGAGATCATCTCGATGTTGATGTTGGCGTCCGACAACGCCTTGAACAGCTGCGCGCTCACGCCGGGGTTGCTGCGCATCCCGGCACCGACCAGAGAAAGCTTGCCGATCCGGTCGTTATAACGCAGCGCCTCGAACCCGAGTTCCTCCTTGGCCTTGTCCAGGGCCTTCACGACGCGGTCGCCGTCACCGGCGTTGAGCGTGAAGGAGATGTCGGTGCGGCCCGTGGCCACGGCCGAGACGTTCTGCACGATCATGTCGATGTTGGCTTCGGTGTCGGCGACCAGGCTGAAGATCTTCGCCGCGTATCCGGGGCGGTCGGGCACACCCGTGATGGTGATCTTGGCTTCGCTGCGGTCATGCGCGACGCCGGTGATGATGGGCGCTTCCACGGCCCCTCCTTCTGTGCCCTGCGTGGGTCGGTCGGTGATGATCGTGCCCGGCCCCGTCGAGAACGAGGAGCGCACGTGGATGGGAATGTGGGAGCGACGCGCGTACTCGATGCATCGCAGGTGCAGGATCTTGGCGCCGTTGGCGGCCATCTCCTGCATCTCCTCCGTCGAGATGCGCTCGATCTGGCGGGCGGTGGGGACGATCCGCGGGTCGGCCGTGAACACGCCTTCGACGTCCGAATAGATCTCGCAGACGTCCGCGTGCAGCGCCGCGGCCAGCGCGACAGCGGTCGTGTCGGACCCGCCACGCCCGAGGGTCGTGATGTTCTTCGTCGTCTGGGACACGCCCTGGAAGCCCGCGACGATCGCGATGTTGCCCTCCTGCAGGCACGTGGCGATCCGCCCCGGGGTGACATCGATGATGCGCGCGCGGCCGTGTGCCTCGTCGGTGATGACGCCGGCCTGGCTGCCGGTGAAGGACTGCGCGGTGCTGCCGAAGTTGGCGATGGCCATGGCCAGCACGGCCATCGAGATGCGCTCGCCGGCGGTGAGCAACATGTCGAGTTCGCGGGCGGGCGGCAGCGGGCTGACCTCTTGGGCCAGGTCGAGCAGTTCGTCCGTCATGTCGCCCATCGCCGAGACGACCACGACCACGTCGTTGCCTGCCTTGCGGGTGTCCACGATCCGCTTCGCGACGCGCTTCACGGCGTCGGCGTCGGCCACGGACGAACCGCCGTACTTCTGGACGACAAGACTCACGGTGACTCCGCTCGATACATCTGACATCTGAGCTCTGACATGTGACACATCACATCTGACAAGGACCTCTTGTGGTGCCGAGGTATCCCTCGGGCCGACACCTCGGCATGCGCCGAAGCGAGTGTAGCGACGCGCGCGGGTATCCTCCGGCGACGGTCCCCCGCGCGAGACGGCGGGCAGGCAGCGGGCAGGCGGCGTACGCGGCTGGTCGAATTCGTGACTCAACACCCGTGCCATAACCACAGGCTGACATATCTTCCGAGTACGCTCCCGCATGAAGGACGGTACGCGTGGGCCTGCGGGACCACTTGGGGACGTCTTCCGGGGGCATGGCATCGGGGAGGGTCGATGATCGAGGTTCGCGCCGTACGGCGCACCTTCGGCGGCGTCACAGCGCTCGACGGCCTCGACCTGCTGGCCCGGCCGGGCCAGGTGACGGCGCTGATCGGGCCCAACGGCGCCGGCAAGACCACGTTGCTGCTGGTGCTGGCGACGCTCCTCGTGCCGGACTCGGGGACCGTACGGGTGTGCGGACTGGACCCCGTGTCGCAGGCCCGCGACGTGCGCGCCCTCATCGGCTGGATGCCGGACGGCTTCGGCACGTGGGACACGCTCACGGTGACCGAGGTGCTCACCACGGTCGCGGCCGCGTACCGCATCCCCCGCCGCGCGACCGCCGACCGGGTCCGCGAGGTGCTGGGTCTGGTCCACCTGGACGACCTGGCCGACCGGCCGGCCCGCGTGCTGTCCCGAGGGCAGAAGCAACGTCTCGGCCTGGCCAGGGCTCTGATCCACGAACCGCGCGTGCTGCTGCTCGACGAGCCGGCCTCGGGGCTGGACCCGCGCAGCCGGATCGAGCTGCGCAACATCCTGCGGGCGCAGGCCGCCGCCGGCCGCACCGTACTGGTCAGCAGCCACATCCTGACCGAACTGCAGGAAATGGCCGACCAGGCGGTGGTCGTCGCTTCGGGGCGCACGGTCGCGTCGTACGACCTGCGTGAGCGGGCCGAGAAGGCGCGCTGGCGCGTCACCGCCCTCGACGGCGAGCGCTTGGCGTCCGCCCTGGCGGCGCGCGGCGGCGAGGACGCCCACGTCACCCCGATACCCCACCTATCCGGGGCGACCAGAGCGACCGACCCAGCGACCCCGACCGGGGCGCCGGCGATCGAGCCGCAGCGCGGCACGGTCGAGCTCGACCTGGGCGACGAGCGGGACGCGGCGCTGCTGGTCGCCGACCTCGTCAACGCCGGCGTTCAGGTATGCGCTGTCGCGCCCGCCCCGGGTCACGACCTGGAGGCGGCGTACCTCGACGCGACCGACACCCTGGAGCGGACATGACCGCAATCATCGACCCGCATTCCCCGACCGCCGGGGCCACCGACCCGGGCCGCGGGCTGTCGCCGCGCGGCGTGTGGACCGTGGCGCGCCTAGAGCTCACCCAGCGCGTTCGAGCGTCGCGCACGGCGTGGACGCTCGGGGCGTGGCTGGTGTTCGTGTACGGATTCGTGGCGCTCGCCTGGCTGGCGACCGGCGACCTCCCCAGGGAGGGACGGGCTGGGACCTTCTACGGCATCACCGTGACGGTCGTGCTCGCGTTCACGCTGCTCGTCGCACCATCGTTGTCGGCCAGCTCGATCAGCGGCGATCGGGAGCACGGCGTGCTCGCCAGCCTGCAGACCACGCTGCTCACCCCCGCGGACATCGCGCTCGGCAAGCTGCTCGCGGCGTGGCTGGCGTCCCTGACCTTCCTCGCTCTGGCGGTGCCGGTTCTCGTGTGGGCGCGGGTCGCGGGCGGCGTGAGCGGTGCGTCCTTCGCGATGGCGTTGGTCACAATTGCGCTGGTCCTGCTGGCGGTGAGCGCGATCGGACTGGCGATCTCCTCCCTGGCGGCCCGCACGATCAGCTCGGTGGCGCTCACCTACGTGGTGGTCGGCGTGCTGGTGCTGGGGATGCCGCTGTCGTTCCTGCTGACGGTCCCGATGGTGTCCAGCGAGGAGATGAAGCGGGTGCGCATCTTCGCGGACGGCTACGCCCCGCCCATCCCGGTCCCCTCCGAGCCCACGTCACCTCCGGAGAGCGCACCGCCCGCGTGCCGCGAGATCGAGGCGCTGCGCAACGTCTCACACACCGAACAGACCTGGTGGCTTCTCGCGCCCAACCCGTTCGTCATGGTCGCCGACGCCGCGCCGGAACAGAGCGCGCCCAATGAACAATTCTTCAACCGGGGCATGCTGCGCTCGTTGGGCGACGAGGTTCGCTCCGCACGCAGCGGGCCGCCGGAGGTTATCGACGAGTGCTTTGGGTACGAGCCGTACTCCACCGGTGCCCTGGATTCCACCGACTCGGCGGGCCCCGCCGGGCGGATGCAGGGCGGGCCCATCTGGCCGATCGGGTTCGTGACCTACCTCGTGGTGACCGTCGGCGGGGCCCTCATCGCCGTTCG
>CAJDWQ010000055.1_pt1 | contig 13404 bp, 11 predicted proteins | sample 7391641 | NCBI WGS metagenome assembly CAJDWQ01 (sample SAMEA7055718, study PRJEB34461) | soil metagenome | biome: terrestrial ecosystem; feature: Peninsula; material: soil | place: Antarctica | collected 2016
CTCCCGCAGGTGCGGCTGCTGCAGCGGTCGGTTCTCGCGGTGTCGCACGGGGGCAACAACAGCGTGACCGAGGCCCTGACGGCCGGTGTGCCGCTCGTGCTGCTGCCCTTGTCGACCGACCAGTTCGCCGGAGCCGCTGCCCTGGAGCAGGCCGGCTTCGGCGCGGCGCTGGACCCCAACGCGGCTACGTCAAGCCAGATTCGGGCCGTGGCCGAAAAGCTGCTCGCCCTCGACGGCGCCACGCGCGTCCGGCTCGAAGCGCTCAGCACCTCGTTGCGCAGCCAACCCGGTGCCAAGCACGCCCTCCAGGCCGTCGCGGCGTCGAGGTCACTCGGGTGAGGGCGCAACGATGGTGCGCAGAACGATGCGGCACAGCATCAGCAGCTCGACGACCGCAGTGAAAGGTGGGACCCAGTTTCCAGTGCGCGGGTGGGCCATCCCACGGACAAGCGCTCAGGCACACGGATCAGAGCCCTGATCGACGATGGCATCAAGGTCGTCCCGGAAGCGACGCCGGTCGATCGCCGGTGCACCACGGAAGATCTCGGTCACCGCGTGAGCGTCGGCGGACCGCCGACGGCGCAGCGGGCGCAACTCACCAACCGGCTCCGAACGCCGAGTCACGATGTACGTGCGCCCCTCGTCCAGACCATGGGTGATCTGGCCGCTGTCGTTGCGCAGTTCCCGCTGGCTGAGCTGTTCGGTCACAGGAAAGCGTCGTGCCAGGTGCGACGCTGGCTGGCCGGTGCGTGACGCATGCGTGCCGCGACGACCGCGGGCGAAGACACGCCCGGCCGCGAGTGTTACGCGTGGTCGCCGAACCGCACCGAGCGTCGGGCCAACCACCGGGGCGTCGACATGCGGTAGCGCTCGAAGTCATCCCCGAACTTGGCGCTCAACGCGCCCTCCTCGACAGGGATCTGAGACCGGTCGATCACCAGGACGAATGCGGCCACCGGCAGCGCGGCGAGGGCCGAGCGCCGCAGGACCGCGTGCGCGACCAGCAGGCCGGTCAGACCGCCGTACATCGGATTCCGCGTCAACCTGTTCGGGCCCCGGACGACGAGAGACGTGGCCCCAGCGACATCGATGGGGTCGAAGCCCGTGCCCTGACGACGAAACTCCCACACGCTCCCCGCGAGAAGCCATCCGGACGCCGATGAGACCACCGCAGCCGCCACACCCGACGTCGGCCTCACCGCGCGGTGGCGAGCCAGGAGATGCTGACTGACCGCGGCACCCGCGAACAGCACGGCGGGCGGAAACCGGAACCCACTCACTTCTTGCCGCCTGAGGCTAAGCCGCTGCGGAACTCCACCACGTCGCCGTCGGCCATCACGTACTCCTTGCCCTCCATACGCACCCTGCCGGCCGCCCGCGCCTGGGCCATCGACCCGGCCTCGACGAGGACCTCGTACGAGACCACCTCCGCCTTGATGAAGCCGCGCTGAAAGTCGGTGTGGATCACGCCGGCGGCCTGCGGGGCGGTCCACCCCGAGCGGATGGTCCAGGCGCGCGATTCCTTCGGCCCCGCGGTCAAGTAGGTCTGCAGTCCGAGCGTACGGAATCCGCTGTGGGCCAGCTGGTGCAGGCCCGGCTCGCTCACTCCGACGGATTCGAGCAGCTCCGCGGCCTCCGCGTCGTCCAGCTCGGCCAGCTCGGCCTCCAGCTTCGCGTTCAGGAAGATCGCCTCGACCGGAGCGACCAGCGCGGACAGCTCGGCGTGCAGAGCCGTGTCGGTCAGCTGGTCCTCGTCGACGTTGAAGACGTACAGGAACGGCTTGGTGGTCATGAGGCCCAGCTCGCGGATCGCCTCGGTGTCGATCCCGGCGTCCGCGGCCTTGGCGTAGAGCGTGTCGCCCGCCTCCAGTACTCCTTGCGCGGCCAGCGCCGCATCGAGCGTCTCAGCGGCTCTCTTGTCGTTCCGCATTCCACGGGCCTCTTTGTCGAGGCGGGGAATCGCCTTCTCCAAGGTCTGCAGGTCGGCCAGGATCAGCTCGGTGTTGATGGTCTCGATATCGCCCTTCGGGCTGACCTTGCCGTCGACGTGCGCCACGTCGTCGTCGGCGAAGACCCGGATGACCTGGCAGATCGCATCGGCCTCGCGAATGTTGGCCAGGAATTTGTTGCCCAGCCCCTCCCCCGTGCTCGCGCCGCGCACGATGCCCGCGATATCCACGAACGAGACGGTGGCGGGGAGGATCTTCTCGCTACCGAAGATCTCGGCCAGGGTGTGCAGCCGTGGATCGGGCAGCGGCACGACACCGACGTTGGGCTCGATGGTGGCGAACGGATAGTTCGCCGCGAGCACGTTGTTCTTCGTCAGCGCGTTGAACAGGGTGGACTTGCCGACGTTGGGCAGTCCGACGATTCCGATCTCCAGGGCCACAGGCGGGGAGTCTACCGGGGTGCGCACCCTTGGCTCATCGACGGCTGGTCGAGGGCTCGTCGAGAGCTCGTCGAGAGCTCGTCGACGGGGCAGCGGGCGTCGTCGGATCGTCGACCGCTTGCGCGTCCGGGTTGTCTGCACAGGTCACAGCGTTGTCGGTTCTCCATGCCACGCTGTTTCCCATGACGACCTCGTGGCCGCTGCTGACGCTCCTGATGCTGCTTGCCGCCGCCGTGGGCGCCGCGTTCTCGTGGCTGGCGGCGACCGGCCGCTCGGGCGCGCGGGAGGCGCAGCTGCGCGGGGAGCGGGACCTACTCGCGCATCGCGAGGCCGACCTGGCCGACCGGCTGGAGCTGGTGGCGGGCTCGCGGGAGGACGACCAGGCCGTGGCAGCGGCGCTCGCGCCCTTGCGCGACGCGATGACGCGCGTCGAGCGGCAGGTCGGACTCCTGGAGCGCGACCGGGTCGAGCAGTACGGCTCGCTCGCCGAGCGCCTGAGCGAGGTGGGCGCCCAGACGGGCGCGCTCCGGGCCCAGACGGCGGCGCTCACCGGCGCCTTGAACTCCTCGACCGTGCGCGGCGCCTGGGGGGAGGCGCAGCTGCGCCGGGTCTGCGAGCACGCCGGGATGCTCCCGCGCTGTGACTTCGAGGAGCAGGTCGCCGCGGTGGCCTCACACGGCAAGGCCGTGCGACCCGACCTCGTCGTGCACCTGCCGGGGCAGCGCTGCCTGGTGGTCGACGCCAAGGCGCCCTTGGCCGCATTCCTCGCCGCGCAGGCCGACGGGGTCAGCGGCGACGAGCGGACCGCGCTGATGGGGGAGCACGCGCGGGCGCTGCGCGGCCACGTGGACGAACTGGCCGGCAAACGGTACTGGTCGGCCTTCGCCAACGCCCCCGAGCTGGTGGTCTGCTTCGTGCCGGCCGACGCGATGCTGGCCGCCGCTTTGTCGGCGGACCCCGGGCTGTACGACGCGGCCGCGGCCCGCAAGGTGGTGCTGGCCAGCCCGGCGACCCTGCTGACGCTGCTGCGCACCGCGGCGTACGCGTGGCGGCAGGACGCCCTGACCTCCAGCGCGCGGGAGTTGCTGGCGCTCGGGGATGAGCTGTACGCGCGGCTAGGCACCCTCGGCGGCCACCTGACCCGGATGGGCTCCTCACTTCGGCGGTCCGTCGAGACCTACAACTCCCTGGTCGGCACCCTCGAAACCCGAGTGCTGGTGACCGCGCGCAAAATGCACGACCTGGGCCTGGCCGGCGACGAGCCGACGGAGACGCCCCCCGTGGAGGCGACACCCCGTCCGCTGACGGCTGCGGAGCTGATCGACGCGGTCGAAGCCGAACTCGACCCCGACGACCTGGATGCGAGGGACTTGGCCCTGCCCTTCGGCGACGCGCGGCGGTCCGCCCACCGCCGACTCACCGGGACCTAGCCGTCAGCTCCGGACCGAGCGCCCCTGTGACACGTTCTCGCGTGGCCCCACCGGCAAGAGCGCTAGGTGGGGCACCCACGTGCTGACATGGTTGCCCCTGCACTTGACCGAGACTTCCTCAGGCGCGCAGGGCGCGCAGCACCCCGCGGACACTCAGCGCGACCACGAGCACGCAGGCGGCCAACGACGCCACCACGTACGGGCCCTCCCCCAGCACCTCGCGACCGACCTGCGAAAACCCCCACGCGGCCAGGACCACTACGAGCGGGACCGTGACCACGCCCCACGCCGTACGCATCGTCGCCCCGCTCAAGCGGATCACCCACAGGGTCCAGTACACGCAGATCACCAGCCCCGCAAACGAGTACGCCTGCACGCCCAGCAAAGGGCCGCCGACCCACACGCCAAGCGCCAACGCCGGCACCCGAACCCCCGCCTCCAGCCACGCCAACGCGAACAGCCGCCGGACCTCGTTCTTCACCGTCGCGTACCCCGACAGCGGCGACGACACGAAGCTCATCATCAGCCACGGGGCCAGAACCCCCGAGATCAAACCGGCCGTCTCCCACTTCGGGCCCGACCAGATCCACACGAACGCCTCGCGCCCCAACAGCGTGACGGGCACGAACACCACCAACGCGATCGCCAGCAACACTCGCGCCAGGCGCACCATGGCCGGCGCCGCATCCTGCTCCTGGCGCTGCAGCTCCGCGAAACGCACATAAAACACGCTCGCCACCGCCTGGCCCAGCAACGCGGCCGGCGCCGTCAGCAGCCGCTGCGTGAAGCTGAACTGCCCCGCGAACGCCACCCCGTACAACGCGGTCACGTACGGCGTCACCGCCCCCACCGTGGCGGCGTTGAGCACGGCGGGCAGCAGCACCCACGTCGGGAACTGCGACCACTGCCGGACGAGGGAGCCCCGCACCGTCCCACGCACCGGCATCCCGCTGCGTCGGATCATCATGACCGTCGACACCAAACGCCCGAGCCCGTAACCCAGCCCGAGGCCGGTCTGCGTCATCTGAACCGCGCCCAGTCCCACCTGGACGCCGCCGGTCGCGGCGGTCCCCGCCACGTTGGCGTCGCTCATCTGCCGGAACTGCCCACGGCGGCTCTGATACACCCGCAGCACCGCGAACCCGGCCGACGCCCACACGATGAACGGAGCGATCTGCACCGACAGGCGATACTCCGACGGCACCGCTCCCACGCCCACGGTCACCAGCAGCGACACGGCGACCAGCAGCGCCGACACCACCGACGCGCACACGAGCGTGAACCGCGCCAGGTCGTCTGCCTCGTCCTCCTGCGCCGCCAGCGGGATCGCCATCTCCAACCGCAGCGTCGCCATCATCGACACGATCGTCGCGAAAGCGATCAGGTTGCCGAACACTCCGAAGTCGGTGTCGTCGTAGTACTTCCCGCACGCCCACTGGGCGGCCAGCATGATCACCTGCGCGATCGCCGTCCCAGCCGTCAGATGCGCCACGTGGCGGCCGGAACCCCCGTGGCCGAGACGTCCCAAGGACAACAGCCTCGCCAGGCGGCCCGGTGGCCCCTGTGGTTCCTCCGCGCCGGTCATGCGCACCGCGACATCATCACCGGCGTCAACCTCGCAGGACCGCCACGGCCGTGTCGGCAAGGATGCGCAAGTCGCCCGCAAAGGTGCGCTCACGCACGTACGCGGCGTAGAGCGCCGCCTTGCGCGGCAGGATCGAGACGACGTAATGCCGCTCCGGATCGTCGGCGACCGCCAGCTCGTCGGCCTCGTTGCGGAACGCGATACTGCCCGGGTCGGTGACGCCCGGCCGTACCGACAGGATCTCCTCGCGCAGCCGAGCCGGCCACTGGGCCACGTACACGGGCACTTCCGGTCGCGGGCCGACCAGGCTCATGTCGCCCACGACCACGTCCCATAGCTGCGGAAGCTCGTCGAGCTTCGTCTTGCGCAGCATCCGACCCACCCGAGTCACCCGCGCGTCGCCGCTGATGCTGACCAGCGATCCGTCGTGATCGGCGCGCATCGTGCGGAACTTGTGGATCCGGAACGTGCGCCCCTGTCGGCCGACCCGCTCCTGCCGAAACAGGATTCCGCCGGGGCTCTCCGCGGCGATGGCCGCTGCGATGACACCCAGCACGGGCACCGACATCGCCAAACCGACCCCGGCCACCACGACGTCGAACGCCCTCTTGACGTGTGGGGAGTCACATCCGCCTCGCGCAGGACTCGCGTGGCGCTCCTCCGCCCCGACCAGGCGCAGCGTCCTCTCGCTCACGACAACACCTCTCGCACGGCCGACACGACCTTCTCCCGCTGCTGCTCGGTCATCGATGAGAACAGCGGCAAGCTCACGGCCCGGGCGAACTCGCGCTCGGCCACCGGAAACGACTCGGGCACCAATCCGTACCGGTCCCGATAGTACGGATGCCGGTGCAGCGGGATGAAGTGCACACTGCAGCCCACCCCGGCCGCCGCCATGGCCTCGATGAACTCATCCCGACCCAGGGGCGCGTCGTCGCCCAGGCGGAGCACGAACAGGTGCCAGGCGTGGCGCGAACCCTCCGGCTCCCCGGGCAGGCCCGCCTCGGCCGGGCACTCGACCGGCAGATCCGCGAACGCCTCCCGGTACCGGGCCGCGAGCGCCCCTCGCGCCTGCCACATGTCCTCGGCTCGCTGCAGTTGCACCCGCCCCATGGCAGCGGCGGGGTCGGTGAGGTTGTATTTGTATCCCGCGTCGACGACTTCGTAGAACCAGCTCGGCGCGGAGCTGCGATACCGGTCGAACACGTTGCGGCTGATCCCGTGCAGCCGCATCGTCCGGACGCGTGCCGCCATCGACCCGTCGTTCACGACGACCATGCCGCCCTCGCCGGTGGTCATGGTCTTCGTGGCATAGAAGCTGAACACCACCGCGTCGCTGGTTCCCCGCCCGATCAGCTCGCCACGCGACAGCGCGGGGAAGGAATGCGCGGCGTCCTCGACCACTTTCAGCCCGTGTCGCGCCGCGAAGTCCGCGGTCGCCGCCCGATCGACCGGGCACCCCGCGAAGTGCACCGGCATCACCGCCGTCGTACGGGATGTGATCGCGCGCTCGGCCGCCGCGTAGTCGATGTTGAGCCGGACCGGGTCGACGTCCACGATCACCGGCTCGGCGTCCAGGTACCGCACCACCTCGGCCGTCGCCGTGAACGTCCAGTCGGGCACGAGCACCTCGTCGCCGGGCCGCACGCCACACGCCTCGAGCGCCAGGTGCAGGCCGGCGGTCGCGGAGTTCACCGCCACCGCCGTCACGCCTCCACCGAGGAACTGCGCGAATTCCTCCTCGAACGCCGCCACCCGGGGGCCGGTCGTCAACCATCCCGAGCGCATCGCGTCGGCGACCGCCCCGATCTCCGCCTCACCGATGTCGGGCAGCGCGAACGGCACGAAATCGGCTGGCGGCACGGGTCCCTCCTCAGGCAGGGGCGGAGAACGATCAGGTCGGTCAGGTTCCTCCTGGGTAGGTTACTCCCGCGACGGGCGGCGATGACGCGTCACGTCCCAGGACGAGCGTGCACCAGCCGGACGCTATCCTGCCGCGTGCCCGTCCTCCCAGGCCCCATGACCGGCCCACTTCAGGGTCCAAGGGGTTTCCACTCACGCGAGCAGGGCGAGCTGCCGTCCGAGGGCTTCCCACGCTTCGGGCCCGGCGGGCGGCCGCCAGCCGGCGTCCTGGAGCCAACTGCGGGCCTGCGGTTGCCCGAACCAGATCATCTCGACACGCCGCGCGTTCGCGGCCAGCGGAGGCGCCCGGTGACCTGCGACCTCCATCGCGCGGACCAGGGCGCGGGCCGGCGCGCGCGGCACGGTCCGCGGGGCCTTCCCCGACAGAGCGGTGAGGAGCCCCGCGGTGCTGAGCCCTTCCCAGGGATGGTGCACGATCGCGGGGGGCTCGTCCGGGCCGGGAGCGTGGACGGCGAGGAACGCGACGGCGGAGCCCACGTTCTCGATCAGCGTCTGCGGGGACGGTGAGTCAGCCGGCGCCGCGACGCAGGCGAGCCGCGAACGCGCGATCCGCCCGGTCAGCCGCGTCACCCGGCGCGTGGCGGCGTGGACGCTCGGCGGTCGGTAGACGACGGTGTGTTCCGGCCCCGCCGCGCGCGCCCACTGTTCTCCCGCGATCTTCGAGCGCGAGTACGCCGTGAACGGGTCGACGTCCTCGCTGCTGTCCAGGACGTCACGCCGACCCTGCACGACGGCGCTGCTCACGTGTACGTACCGGGCCGCGCCGGCAGCCTTCGCCGCCGCCCCCACGACCCCGGGCACCAGGGCGTTCGCCGCGAACAGGGCGGCCACGTCGCGGCGGGACGCGTCCGGGTCGCCCGCGCAGTTCACGACCGCGTCCGCGTCGGCCAAGAGGCCGGCCAGCTCCTCGACGCCGGTGAGCAACGACGCCCGGGCACCAGAATCCCCGACGCCCGCGTCGACGCGGGTCGGGTCCGCGGCGGCTTGCCGCGGTGCGCTCAGCCGCCGGACCGCATGCCCGCACCGTTCCAACTCGGCGGCGACCGCGCCCCCGACGAAACCGCTCGCGCCCACCACGGCGACGGTCAACTGCTCGGTCATCGCGCCCTGCCCTCCCGGCGGCGGCCCGTCGCCGCCGCCTCCCTCAAGAGTCCCAACAGCGCCTCGCACGCGACGTCTTCGCTGAAGTGCTGCCGGTAGTACGCGTGCCCTCGCCGCCCGCGGGCCTCCCGCTCCTCGCGATCCAGGTCGGCCGTCGCGCGGATCGCGTCCGCGAGAGCGGCAGGGTCGCCGGGCGTGACGACGGGCCCGGCCGCGGCGGCGGCGATCACCGCCGCAGCGTCCCCCACGAGCGCGGCCACCACCGGGCGCCCCGCCGACAGCGTCGCCTGCAGCTTGCTCGGCAGGGTTGTCCGGAAGAGCGGCAGGTCCGCCAGGCTGATGATCTGCACGTCGCCGAGCGCCAGAACGGGACCCATCGACGCATACGGCTGGGCGGGCACGAACGTGACGTTGGTGAGCCCCCTCGCGGCGACCCGTTCACGCAACCGGCTCTCCTCGACCCCTCCCCCGACGAGCGCCACCCCGATGTCGGGCCGGTCGACCAGCGCGGCGGCGGCCTCGACGAGGATGTCGAGGCGCTGGTATTCACCGAAGTTCCCCGCGTACATCGCGGTGAAGGGCCGGGTCAGACCGAGGCGTGCCGCCAACTCGGGGTCCGCCCGCTGGGGGGAGAAGACCTGCTCGTCGGCCCAGTTCGACACGCAGCGGAGCTTGGCCTCGGGCACTCCTCGGGCCTCGATCAACGGGGCCATCCCGGGTGAGGTCACCGCGACCGCCGATGCGCCCGCGTAGACCCGGTCGCACATCCGGTGCAGGACCGCCCCGACCCGACGCCCCGCGTCTTCGCCGAGAAAGCCTGAAGAGAGAACCGTCTGGGGCCACAGGTCCTGGATGTGCACGACGTACGGGATCCCCCGCCACGCCTTCATCGCCATGGCCGGCAGCGCGGCGGTGGCGGGCGTCGAGTGCACCAGGCACGCGTCCACTCTCGGGAAGCGCGTCAGGCCGACCGCCGTCGCGCCCGCCGAGAAGCTCAGGAAGTTCGCGGCTCGGCGGGCGCCCGAGGAGTCGTGATTGGGCCACAGGGGGGCGCGGTGCACCGGGATGGAGCGAAGGACCTCCCGTTGGTACGGCCGCACCCGGTAGCCGTCCGCGAGCGCGCCGGTCGGGTAGTTGGGGAAGCCGGTCAGCACGTCCACCTGCGCGCCGCGGGCCGCGAGAGCGCGCGCGATGACACCTGCTTGCGCGGCGGACGCCGGCTCCGGGTCGTACCACTGCGTCACCATGCCGACACGCAACGGGCCGCCACTCAACCGGCCACCCGACCGGGGACCACCGGTTGCGGATTGGCCCGTCGTGTCGCTCACGGCTCGACGCGCAACAGACGCGGGGACAGCACGTACAGGAGAGCGACCGCCGCGGCGACGACGAGCCCGTGTGGCCAGGACACCCACAACGCCGCGACGGCGGCCGCCTCCCCGGCCAGCATCGCCAGCGAGACCCTGACGTGGCTGTAGCCGCCTTCGTTGGCGAGCCGCTGGTAGACGTGTTCGCGATGCGCCTGTGTGAGCTTCTGCCCTCGTCGCGCACGCCTCACCAGAGCGCCCGCTGTGTCCACGAAGTAGAGAAGCACGGCGCCGATCATCGCCGCCACGTGGCCCACGGGTAGGTCACCGCGCACACATAACACGAGTACGAGCAGCAAACCGGAGCCGATCAGGCCGCCGAGCAGATAGCTACCCGCGTCGCCGAGGAACAGCCGCGCCTTCGGGATGTTCCACGGCAAGAAGCCGAGCCCGATGCCCGCGGTCACCCCGCCGAGCACGATCAGCGCCCCCGAGCCGTCCGAGCGGCCGACGGCGAGCGTCGTCAGACCCCACAGCGCGGCATGCATCCCGCTGATCCCGTCGATGCCGTCCATGAAATTCACCATGTTGACGACCGCCGGCATCAGGAACAACCCCACGACGGCGGCGGCTGGGCCGCCCGCCCAGGCTCCGACCACGCCACCCGCCACGATCTGAGCGGTCAAGCGCGGCATGGGAGGTAGCACCGCGTGGTCGTCGAGCAGGCCGACGAAGCCCAGAGCGGCCGCCGCCCCCAGCGGCGGCAGGATTTCGTTGTGGCCCGCCACGGCCACAAGCGCGCTCATAGGGGCCAGGCTCGCCAGCCCGGCAAGCCCTCCCCCGCGCGGCACGGGGACGACGTGCGAGGATCGCTCGTTCGGCACATCGAGCACGCCGCGCCGGCCCATGAGCCACGCGACGGCCGGCGCTGCCAGGGCAGTGACCAGCAACGTCAGCACCATGATCGTCACGACCAGCACCTTCCGCGTCAACAGACCGGACGGTCTCTTTCATCGAGTTTCTCTGAACTCTAACGGAATACACCACCCCTATGGAGCGCGGCAAGCGACGCGCCGCCGGAACGGACGAGGTCGGGAGGCCGGGACCGCCCGGATCGGCTCGAAACGCTGTCCGCGTGGGGACGACCATCGATCGGCCTAGCATGAAGGGCACGAAATCGCTATGACGCCAACGTCATCCGCTGGCGCCGGAGCGCAGAACCCGCCCGTCACCGACCCGACCGGGGAGCCCATGAACCCGCACAGCGATCCCTCGGCGCCGCCACCCCGGACGCTCCTTCCGAAGATCCTGGCCCGCTACCCCCTCGCGCAGAACGCGCTCGTCGCCATCCCCGCGCTCGCCGCCGCCGGACCCTACGCGTCCCTGCGTCCCGGCTCCTCTGGATTCCCGTATCTCTACCGCGTCCTGTGGGTCCTTCTCGCGGTGGTGGCGGTCCCGCTGTTCTTCACCCGCCCGGTGCGCGCGCGGCTGCTTCCCCGCCTGTTCACCCTGTTCGTGGCGTGGTGGGCGATCTGGACCCCCATCACGCTGCTGTGGAGCCCTGCCGTCGACGTGGGCCAGACCCAGATCCTCGCCAGTACGGCGTCGCTCGTCGGAGCGTGGGTCGTCCTGATCACGACCCGGGGCGCGGCCCGCTCCCTGCATCTGCTGCGGCTCGGGTTCGTGATCGCGGTCGCGATGAACGTCGCCGTCGTGCTGTGGGAGTGGTTGGGCGGCGAACACCTCGTCGTCATCGCGGGGATCCAGGAGTGGTATTACTCCGCGTACCTGGTCGCCGGCACCTTCACCAACCCCAACGGCTTGTCGAACTTCCTGATCGTGGCCGTCGCGGTCCTGACGGCGCAGTTGTTACGGGAGAGGGCGACAGCCCGTCCGCGGCGCGCGGGCGCCGACGCCGTCGAGGGCATCGAGTTCACCGGCGCGGTCGGTTCCGGACCGTCGGGCAAAAAACCGACGCTGCATCCCGGGGCGCCGCGGCGCGCGACAGGCCGCGGGTCATCGAAGCGAGCCGTAGCCCGCGGGTCTCGGCCGCGCGTCGTCGCCCTCGTGCTCGCCCTCGCGTGCTGCGTGGTCGTGATCGGGCTCACCGGCAGCCGCGGCGGCATGATCGCCTCGAGCGTCGTCCTCTTGGGGGGCGCGCTCTGGTGCCTCCCGGGGCAGATCCGTGCAGCGGTCCCGATCGCGCTGGTCCTTCTGGCGGCGAGCGGCCCCCTGTTGGCCCAGACCGACTACGAGAAGGTGCGACCCTCGACGGCGTCCGCGGGGATGCCCGGGCCGTCGTCCGTCCGCCACCGCGACAACCTGACACGCGACCAGGTCCAAGCGGATCTGCTCGCCGCCGACCGCCTGCGCGTTGACCTCTCGCGCTCTGGGCTGCGATCGTTCGCCGACGCTCCCCTCCAGGGCCACGGCGCCGGGGCGGCGATCACCACGCTGGAGCAGGACCCGCAATACGGGCCAGATCTGGATCCGGCCCTGCGGCGGATCATCAACCTGCACAACACATTCCTGGAGGTCGCGGTCAACTACGGCGTGATCGGACTGGCCCCGATCATCCTGGTCCTCGGTGGCATCCTGACCACCGTGCTGCGCCCCGGTCCATTGGGCCTACGCTGCCGCCGTCGCGTGGAACTATGCTGACGCGGTCCGGGCGGACGAGGCCGGCTAGGAAGTGAGCCAGACATGAAGATGTCGATCCTGTCACCGGTGTTCAACGAGGAGCGGCATCTGCCGGAGATGCTCGGCTCGTTGCGAGCCCAGAGTCACGTCGACTGGGAGGTGCTCTTCGTCGACGACGGTTCCACCGACGGCACGGTGAACGCCATCCAGGCTGCGGCGCGCGAGGATCCGCGGATCCAGTTGGTCACGTACGGCGCGAAAGTCGGCAAGGCGCTGGCGTTCAACCTGGCGTTCGCCGCTTCGAGCGGCGACGGGATCGTGCTGCTCGCCGGTGACGACCGTTTGCCCCCGGAATCGCTGCGGTGGCGCAGCACCGACGTGGCGTCGTGTCCGCCGGGGTCGCGCGGACTGGCTTCGTACAAGCTGAAGACGTTCAGCGACGACCCCGAGCACGACGGGATGACCCTCCCTCGCGGAGACGCGACGAGCATGTCCGGGGGGAGCCTGACGTTCAGCCGGGAGCTCGCGCAGGTGGTGTTTCCGATCCCGGACACGCTGCCGAGCGAGGACTTCTGGCTCGGCTTCGCCGGACCGGCTGTGACGCGCCGGCACGTCCGGCATCCGGTGGTCGTGCTGGAGTACCGCATCCACCCGGGCAACTCCAACCCGCGCAACCGGTCGTTCGAGCAGATGGACGCCTCGATCACCTCCCGCCACGAGGCGTTCCGGCTGCTGCTGGAGCAGCACCGGTTCCAGCTGCCCAGCGACGCGCGGGCGCACCTGGACGCGCTCTACAGGGCCGAACTGCTGCGGCGCGACGGTGACACCGTGGGCATCCTTCGAGTCAGGGGCTTGTCGTGGCCCGAGCGCGCCTCGATGGCGTCGATGTCGCGGCCGGATCTGTGGAGGCTACGCGGGCGGTTCTACGCACGGCTGTCCGGCTGGCAGGGCCGCTGAGTGAACCCTGCCCTCGCCATCGGCCCGGCGAACCACGCCGGTCAGGCGCACGCGTGGGCGCGTGCGGTGGCG
>CAJDWQ010000076.1_pt1 | contig 13193 bp, 10 predicted proteins | sample 7391641 | NCBI WGS metagenome assembly CAJDWQ01 (sample SAMEA7055718, study PRJEB34461) | soil metagenome | biome: terrestrial ecosystem; feature: Peninsula; material: soil | place: Antarctica | collected 2016
CCGCGCCGGAACGTGGGGCATAACCTCGGTGGTCAGCCCCCGCAGAGGCGTCCTCTACGCTGCGCTGTCCGGCGCCGAGTGGTACGGCGGCTCGCAGGTCTTCCGCTACGCCAAGGGACGGTGGACCGACCTCGGTGGCCCCTCCTCCACACCCGGGTATCACCAGGTCTTTCAGATGAAGGTCGTCGACGGCGTGTTACTGACCCGCGCCTACACCCCATCTTCAGAAGACTTCGAAAAGTATGTGGGCGGCGGGTGGGGCGAGCTATTCAGCAACAGGTTCATGCTGGGCACCCCCTTCCACATCAGCGGGTGGTACCCCCGCAGTGACGGCAACCACCTGCTCCTCGGTCAGGGCGGCTTCTCCGGGCTGGTCCCGATGTGCCAGCAGTGGATCGGCGCCGAGCCGCTGGTCGAGTGCGCCACGACCCGTACGACCGCAGCGTCCGCCCAGCTGAGGAACGGCACGATCGTCCTGGCCGAGGATGACCACTACCGGCCTGGGAACCCGTGGACCGGCACGACGCAGGGCGAGTGGGTGGAGGGTAGCTTCGGTCTGCGCTTCCCTGACGGTCGGGAGGCACCGCTGGCCGGCGATCCCGGAGACACCACGCCACTCGTTATCGCAGAGGCTCATCGGAACGCAGCCTGGGCCGTCACGGGAACCCAAACTGGCACCGGCTGGAAGACCTACCTCCAGCGGTACGACGGCTGACCATCGAGGCCCAGCCCTAGGCCCGCCCGACGGGCCGGGTCGTGCGCGGCACCGAGAAGCAATGTGGTTGTGCGGCAAGTTGATTCGTTGCTGCTTCGTAACATAACTCTTAGCCCGGTCGGCATCCGCGCAGTTCTACGCTGGCGGAATCGCCGCGCTTGACGTGCGCGATGGGGGCTCATGGGGATGGGGGAGTCACGATGAAGTCGACTGCTGCGCGCGCTGCGGCTGTGATGATGGCGGCCTTGTTGGTGGGATCGAGCGCCACGGCGGCCACGGCCGCGGCGGGGGAACAGGTCCGCCCTTCGACGGTGACGGCGGGAGAGCAGGGGTCGGTGGGCGCTTCCGCTGCGGCCACGATGACCTCGAAATGGAAGCCGAAGCCGGCCAAGGGCTTCCATGTGGTCAAGGAGCTGCCGCGGAAAGCGCTCACGGGGCTCTCGCCGGCCAAGGGTGAGCTGTGGTTGGCCACCAAAGCTGACCACGGCGTCCAGCTCGACCATCTGCGGGCCGGCCGGTGGACGACCCAGACCGTGCCCGTCGATGACGGGGTGGGTCGAAGTCCGATCGTGCTCACCGGCACGAGCCGAGACGACGTATGGCTCGCGGCCGGGCTGTCCTTACGCCGGTACGACGGCCGCCGGTGGACCACGGTGGCGCTGCCGAACTTTGACTCCGGTGGACAACCGGTGTACATGAACACGGTGGAAAGCCCGCGCAGAGGCGTCCTCTACGCCGCGCTGTCCAGCAACGGCTGGAACGGCAGCTCGCGCGTTTTCCGCTACGCCAAGGGACGGTGGACCGACCTCGGCGCCCCCGACGATGCCATAGAAGTCGTGGTCACTCAGATGAAGGTCGTCGACGGCGTGCTACTGACCCGCACCATTAGCCGGTTCAATTCTCAAGGCTTCGTCAGCTATGTCGACGGCACGTGGACCGGGCTATACAGCAACTGGTTTGACGATGGCGTCGTCATGAACATCGGTGGGTGGTACCCGCGAAGTGACAACAACCACCTGCTCCTCGGCGGGGGAGGCTCCTGGAAAAATGACCCGATGTGTAAGCAGTGGATCGGCGCCCAGTCACTGATCGACTGCACCTCCACTCGCGTGACCTCAGCGTCCGCCCAGCTGAAGAACGGCACGATTGTCTTGGTCGAGGATGACCACTTCCGGTTTAAGGACCCGTGGGAACATTTTAGCCAAAGGCCGCCTAGCGGGCACGTGGAGGGGAGGGGCTTCAGTCTGCGCCACCCCGACGGTCGGGAGACCCCGCTGGCCGGCGACTCCGGCAACACCACGCCACTCATTGTCGCCGAGGCTCATCGGAACGCGGCCTGGGCCGTCACCGCGATGGACACCGGAATTTACCTGCAGCGGTACGAAGGCTGACCGTCGGGCCCCCGACTAGGTTTCGCACGTGGCCACGACAGAGAAGATCTACTCCGCCCTCGTGCAGCGGAACCCGGACGCGGAGGCCGAGCTCCCCGATCTGGTCCGGACCAATCTCCCCCGCAACAGCTTGCGGCTGGTGGCGGCCAATGCCCTGCAGTCCTCCGGCGACCAGACCGTCAATGCCTCGACTGTGCTGCCCTGGCTCTTCAATGCCCTGGGTGTGCCTGCCGCCCTGATCGGTCTGCTCGTGCCGATTCGCGAGTCCGGGTCGATGCTGCCGCAGGCCTTCCTCACGCCGTGGATCCTGCAGGTGCGACACCGCAAGTGGGTCTTCGTCACCGGCGCCCTGGTGCAGGCCGCCTCGGTGTCCGTCATGGCGCTGGCTGCCGCCACCGGCCATGGTCTGACCGCCGGTCTGATCATCGTCGCCGCGCTGACGGTCTTTTCGCTGGGGCGCTCCCTGTGCTCGATCTCCTCGAAGGACGTCCAAGGACGGATCGCGCCGAAGGGCCAACGCGGCCAGATCAACGGCCTGGCTACCACCGCCTCCGGGCTTGTCGCGATCACCCTCGGCCTGGGGGTCCGTTTTTTCGGCGGTGACGACCTCGCCGCCGGGCAACTCGCCTGGCTGCTCGGCGCCGGCGCCCTGCTGTGGGTGCTCGTCGCCGTGCTCTACTCCGGCATCCACGAGCCGGCGGGCGAGCCGCCCGAGCCTCGCGCCCCCGACGCGTCGAACTGGTTTATGCAGTCCGTCACCCTCCTGCGAAAAGACCGACCCTTCCGCAACTTCGTGGCGGTCCGCGGCCTGCTGCTCGTCTCCTCGCTCAGTCCCCCCTTCGTCGTCTCCCTCTCGGTCCGCTCCGGCGCCGAAGGACTAGCCGGCCTCGGCGGCTTCATCGTCGCCTCCGGCCTCGCGGCGCTCCTGGGCGGGCGCATCTTCGGCCGCTTTGCGGATCGCTCAAGCCGGCGGCTGATGACTTTCGGCGCGTCGGCCGCCTCTGGCATCGTCATCACGCTGGTGCTCATCGTGAGCATCACGGACGTCGGGGGCGGCTCGGTCTGGGCCTACCTGCTCTTCGTGGCCGGGTACTTTCTGCTGACCCTGACGCATACCGGGGTGCGAGTGGGCCGCAAGACCTACGTCATCGACATGGCCGAAGGGGACCAGCGCACCACCTACGTGGCGGTGTCGAACTCGGCGATGGGGCTCATCCTGCTCACCGTCGGTGGGATCAGCTCCGTGCTGGCCACCTTCGGCCTGGAGTGGGCGCTGCTCTTCCTCGCAGGCCTGGGCCTGCTCGGCGTGTTCACCTCGGTCCGACTGCCCGAGGTCTCGCGCGGGTAGCCGGTTACTGCGCCGAGGGCGCTCACCACCAGGGGCGCCCGGGCCAGCACCCTCTCTCAGGCGGGGTCGGGCAGGGCCGACCCGTCGTCGCGGCGAATCCGCAGCAGCCGGAAACCCTTGGCGGACGCGAAGCGCTCGACCTCAAAGTGCGTCTCCAGGGTGCCCGAGAGCCACTGGTGCAGCGAGTCGGAGCCGAGGTTGCGCTGCACGACGAGGTAGGCGCTGCCGCCTGGCGCGAGGCGTGCCAGCCAGTCGAGCAGCATCGCGTGCAGCACGGTCTTGCCGACCCGGATGGGCGGATTGGACCAGATGACGTCGAAACGCACCTGCGGTGGGATCTCGTGCGGCGGGCAGGCCCGCACGCCGCTCAGCCCGAGAGCGGCGGCGTTGACGGCTACCAGGTCCACGGCGCGCTCGTTGACGTCGACGGCCCACACGGTCGCCTCCGGGGACAGCATCCCCATCGTGAGGGCTAGCGGCCCCCAGCCGCAGCCGAGGTCCAGCAGATCACCGGAGGCGGGTGGGTCGGGGACCTCGCGCAGGAGGACGGACGTGCCGAGGTCGATGCGGTCGCCGCTGAAGACCCCCGAGGCGCTGGTCACGTGGACGTCGCGGCCGGCGAGGACGACCCGCAGGGCGCGGCGTTCCTCGGGTCCGGTCGGTCGTTCGGCGAAGTAGTGATCCCCGCGATCCACCCGGGGCCCGGAGTCGGCCATGACGCCATCGTAGGCAACCGGTCGGTATTGACCCATCGCTCGTGTCTCGGCCGGTGCGCGAGGTGGGGGCGACGCTAGCCACGACACCGCCGGGAGTGTCAGTCTGGGCACATCATGACGCGCCCTTCCACGGATCCACACCCGCCCAGCCACTCGGGGGAGCCCGGCCTCGTCGACCTTTTCGGGTCGCGGGCCAGCGCTCTCGGCGATGACGACACCTGGCACCTCAACGACCCCGACTTCTCCTACGACGGTGACCAACTCGACCGCGAGGAACGGGCCGCGACGCGTCGGGTCGCCGGCCTGTCGACGGAGTTGGCGGACGTCACCGAGGTCGAGTACCGCGAACTTCGCCTCGAACGCGTGGTGCTCGCGGCCATCTGGTGCGAGGGGACCTCGCACGACGCCGAGAACTCGCTGCGCGAACTGGCGGCCCTCGCCGAGACGGCGGGCTCGCTGGTGCTCGCCGGGGTACTTCAGCGCCGGGCGCGCCCTGACCCCGCGACGTACCTCGGTTCGGGTAAAGCCGCCGAACTGCGTGATCTCGTGCTGGCCGAGGGAGCCGACACGGTGGTCTGCGACGACGAGTTGGCACCCAGTCAGCGGCGCGCCCTGGAGGACGTCGTCAAGGTCAAGGTCATCGATCGGACCGCGCTGATCCTTGACATCTTCGCCCAGCACGCCAAGAGCCGGGAGGGCAAGGCGCAGGTGGAGCTCGCGCAACTGCAGTACCTGCTCCCGCGTCTGCGGGGCTGGGGTGAGTCGATGTCCCGGCAGGCCGGTGGCCGCGTCGCGGGCGGCGAAGGCATCGGTTCTCGCGGGCCGGGTGAGACGAAGATCGAGCTGGACCGACGCCGAATCAGTTCGCGCCTGGCCAAGCTGCGCAAGGAGATCCGCGGCATGAAGCGGACCCGCGAGACGAAGCGGAGTTCCCGGCAGGTGAACCAGGTTCCCGCGGTGGTGTTGGTCGGCTACACCAACGCCGGAAAATCGTCGCTGCTGAATCGGTTGACGGGCGCGGGCGTTCTCGTCGACAACGCGCTGTTCGCGACGCTGGATCCCACCGTGCGCCGCGCGGAGACGCCCGACGGGCGCCCGTACACGCTCTCGGACACCGTCGGGTTCGTCCGCTCGCTGCCGCACCAGCTGGTCGAGGCCTTCCGTTCCACGCTGGAGGAGGTGGGCGACGCGGACGTGCTGCTGCACGTGGTCGACGGGTCGCATCCGGACCCCCATGGGCAGATCGCCGCCGTACGCGACGTGCTCGATGAGGTCATGGCGAGGGGCGCCGACACGTCGTCGCTGAGGGGACACGACGGGGCAGCGGATTCGCTGACAAGAGACGACTGGTCATCGGATCCGCGCGAGCCCGGAAGTGTGGCCGGCGAAGCGGCCGGAGGGGCTGCGGTGGTGAGCAGCGGTCCGCGCGAGATCGTCGTGATCAACAAGGCGGACGCCGCCGACCCCGAGATGCTGCGGAGCCTCGCGCGGTCGGAGCGAGGCGCCATCGTGGTGTCCGCGCGCACGGGGGAGGGGCTCGACGAGCTGATCGAGCGGATCTCCTTCGAGATTCCCCGACCGGACGTCGAGCTGGACCTGCTCATCCCGTACGAGCGCGGCGACCTGGTGCACCGATTGCACACGCACGCCGAGGTCCGCACCGAGGATCACGTCGCGTCCGGCACGCGGATGACGGTCCGGGTGGCACAGCGGTTCGTGGACCAATTCGCGCCGTTCGTCGTGACGTGACGGCTCACGACCGCAGGCTGCGCCGGGCGTCTTAACTGGGCAGCAGCGGTTGCAGGCCGGGCAGGTTGCGCAGGATTCCAAAGATCACGCCGGCCGTCACCATCACCCGATAGGCCCAGCGCGTGACGGGGACGTCGGCCGACAGGCCCCGAGCCGCTCGGACGGTCCAGAAGCCCCAGAACGCGATCGCGACGAGCAGGACGGGCGGGACCAGCACGTTGTAAGTCAGAGCTGTGGCCAGGTCGAGCCGGGTGAGCGCGTGGACCGCGCGCAAGCCTCCGCACAGCGGGCACGCACATCCCGTGAGGGAGAGGAACGGACACAGGGGGTAGCGCCCCGAGACCGACGGATCGATCGACGCCACCAGCCCGGTCGCCGCGAGCGCCCCGGCCGCCGCGGACAGCGGGGCCCGCACGCCGACGCGTCGATACGTGGGCGGCGGACACCTCGACGGTCGCTGCGCATGCTGATGCTGGCCGGTCACCACAGCCCCATCTCCCGGATGTCTGTGCGGTCAGCGTACGGGCACGTTCCTCACGAAGCGATCCGCGACCCGGGCGTTGTCGTGGGCGCGATCGCGGTGGGCATGGGGGGGTCTTGCGCCCCCACGACCCCATGAGCGCGCCGCGGGGCGCCTACGCTGGGGCGGTGTCCTCGCCGCGACGTACGCCAGCATCGCGAACGGCGCCGCGCGTGGACCGGCTCGCGATGCTACGCGCGGCCGTCAGCACGATCGGGGGGGTGGAGCGGACCGGGCAGGTGCAGATGGCCCAGGCGGTCCAGGACGCGATCGCCAGTGGCCAGCACCTGCTGGTGCAGGCGGGGACGGGCACCGGCAAGTCCTTGGCCTACCTGGTGCCGGCCGTGGCGCACGCGTACGAATCCGGCACCCCCGTCGTCGTCGCGACCGCGACGCTGGCGTTGCAGGCCCAGATCGTTGACCGGGACATGCCGGCGCTCGCGGAGGCCGTGCGGCCGTTGCTGGGTCGGCGCCCTTCCTCCGCACTGCTGAAGGGGAGGCGCAACTACCTGTGCGTCTACCGCCTCGCGGGCGGCTTCCCCGATGACGATGAAGGTGCCCTCCTGTCTGTCGGCGCGGTCGACGAGGGCGTCTCCCGGCTGGGCGCCGAGGTGCGCCGACTGCGCACGTGGGCCGAGGCCACGACCTCGGGAGATCGCGACGAATTGGTGCCCGGCGTGTCGGCGCGGGCCTGGCGCCAGGTGTCCGTGTCCGGGCGCGAATGCCTGGGGCCGGCGTGCCCGATGCGCGATGAGTGCTTCGTGGAGGTGGCCCGAGGCGCGGCGGGGGACGCCGACATCGTCGTCACCAACCACGCGCTTCTCGCGATCGACGCCTTCGAATCACTCGCGCTCTTGCCTGAGCACGAGGTGCTGATCGTCGATGAGGCTCACGAGCTCATGGACCGGGTGACCACCACGGTCACCGGCGAACTGGGTCCGGGCATGATCGCCTCGGCGGCGAAGAAGGGCCGACGGTCGGCAGATACCGACGCGCTCACGGAGGCGGGCGAGGCGCTGGGCGGGGTGCTCGCCGAACTCCCGGAGGGCCGGATCACGCGCCCTGCGCAGTCCCTGGTCGTGGCGCTCGGCCAGGTCCTGGCAGCGGCGCGCTCGTGCGTGTCGGGCCTGAAGCCGGAGCCGGGGGAGCGGTCCGACTCCGCGGATGGCTCACGAGCGGCGGCGAAGGCTGCGCTCGACGACGTGTACGACGTGTGCGAACGCATTCTCGCCGGACGCGAGCTCGACGTGGTGTGGATCAGCGACGATCCCTTGCGAGGACCGATGTTGCGGGTGGCGCCGCTGTCCGTGGCCGGCCTGCTCCGCGACGGCCTGTTCAGCGAGCGGACCACCGTGCTGACCTCGGCCACGCTCGCGCTTGGAGGGTCGTTCGAGCCGGTCGCCGGCATGGTGGGGCTGCGCGGCGAAGGCGCGCCCGCGTGGCAGGGGCTCGACGTGGGCAGCCCGTTCGACTATCCCGGCCAGGGAATCGCCTACGTCGCCGCACGCCTGCCCGCCCCAGGCCGAGACGGGACGTCGCCGCTGGTCATGGACGAGTTGGAGGCGCTGATCAGGGCGGCAGGCGGGCGAACCCTCGGGCTGTTCTCCTCGATGCGGGCCGCGCGGGCCGCGGCGGAGGAGATGCGCTCCAGGCTCGGCGAGGACTACCCCGTGCTGTGCCAGGGCGAAGATCAGACACCCACGCTTGTGCGTGGGTTTGCCCGTGAAGCTCGGACCTGTCTGTTCGGGACGTTGTCCTTGTGGCAGGGCGTCGACGTACCCGGTTCGGCGTGCCAACTCGTGGTGATCGATCGCATCCCCTTCCCGCGCCCGGACGACCCGCTCATGTCGGCGCGCGCGGAGTCCGTGGCACAACACGGCGGCAACGGGTTCATGGCGGTGTCCGCGACGCACGCCGCATTGCGCCTCGCGCAGGGGGCGGGGCGGCTGATCCGGCGGGGTGAGGATCGAGGCGTCGTGGCGTTCCTCGACCCGCGGATGGTCACGGCCCGTTACGCCGGCTTCCTCCAACGGTCGGTGCCGTCCTTCTGGCCCACGACCGACCGGGATCTCGTCCTCGGCGCGCTCCAGCGGCTGGACGCGACGGCGGAGCCCGTGCTGCCGGTGCGTGAACCCCGACGAGGCCGCCCGGTTCCCGGACCCGGATCGGAGACTGACCCCACCGGGGAAGCGGCCGCCGACAAGGTCGAGTCGGTCGAGCCCGTCGTGCCCGTCGAGTCGGCCCAGGACTTGTTTGCGACCCCGTTCGCCACGGGAGCCCCCGTCGTCGACGCCGCCCGCACCGGGGTGACGCGGGGACATCCGTGGTCCGCGGACGCCGACGACGAACTGCGAGGCGGAGCCGAACTGGGGCTGGACATCCATGAACTCGCCGACCATCTGGGTCGCCCCGAAACTGAGATCGCGCACCGTCTCCGAAGTCTGGGCCTGGGCCTGACTCGCATCGCTGTCGGCGCGCCGTGGGAGGGTATGCAACGTGCGGCCACGGGTGAGGAGACGACGTGCCGGGGGAGACGGCGCGATCCGCAGAGTCGTCCTCGGACTCGTCCGCGTGGCTGATGTGGCCGGCGTGGACGGCATGGACGGCCCTCATCAGGGGTGGTCGTCATGACCCCGCCGTCGGCCCGCCGTCCGCCACGACCGCAGGTCAGTGAAGGGCCGCCGCTGGAGGCGCGCTCCCCCCACAGCGGTGGCGTGTGCTGGTGAACGGCCCGGAGGAGCTGCTCGCGCAGCGGGCGGTCACCGCCACCATCGAGGCCGTGAAGGCGACACGTCCCGACCTGGAGGTCGTACGGGTGGAGGCGACGGCGTACGAGCCGGGCGCGCTGACCCGGCACACCAGCCCTTCGCTGTTCGGCGGAGACATCGCGGTCGTCGTCTCGGGCGCCGAGGAGGCCGGTGACGAGCTCGCCAAGGATCTGCTGGCCTATCTGGCCGCGCCCGCCGAGCACGTCACGCTGATCGTCGTACACCGCGGCGGGGTGCGCGGCAAGAAAGTCCTGGACGCGCTGAAATCCGGCGGCGCCCGCGTGCTGCAGGCCCCGGCCGTCAAGTCCGACCGGGACAAGAGCGAGTTCGTCGTCAACGAGTTTCGCCGGCAGGGTCGTTCGATCGCGCCGGGTGCCGTCCGGGCGCTCGTCGAGGCGGTCGGCAAAGACCTGTCAGAGCTGGCCGCGGCCTGCGCCCAGCTCATCGCCGACACGACGGGGACCGTCGAGGAGCAGACCGTGGAGACGTATCACGGGGGCCGTATCGAGGCCACCGGCTTCCGGGTCGCCGACGCCGCGCTCGCCGGGGACGTGGCGCAGGCCCTGTCGCTCGCGCGCCACGCGTTCGCGGTCGGCGTCGACCCGGTGCCGATGGTCGCCGTGCTCGCTGCGCAGTTGCGGCAGCTGGTGAAGGTGGCTGGCGCCCCGCGCGGCTCGTCCGCCCAGCTCGCCAAGGCCCTCGACATGGCCCCGTGGCAGATCGACCGGGCTCGGCGCGCTCTGTCCGGATGGGACCTCGATGGTCTGGGCTGCGCCATCCAGGCTGTTGCCGCCGCGGACTTCGCCGTGAAAGGAGGGGGGCGCGACCCGCAGTACGCGGTGGAGCGGGCCATCCTCGACCTCGCGGGCGCCCGGCGGGGATCGACGCGCAGCGGCAGGTAGTCCCAGGGGCGGCGGCCTGCGCGACCGTTTGGGGGAGCGAGCGCGTCGCCGGTACAGTGACTCCTTGCGTGCGCGCCCAGGTCGTGCGCTGCTCACGCACCGTCCCAGTCCGTCCTTGGTCCGCGGCCACCCGTTCCCGGGTGAGCCACCGCCGTTCGCCCCAGCGCGGGCGGCCTGCCCGCGGAACGCGAGGACGGGCCTGCCCGTCAGGGTGGCCGATCGACCCGAAAGAGAACCGTGGCGAATATCAAGTCCCAGATCAAGCGCATCAAGACCAACGCGAAGCGCACCGATCGCAACAAGGCGCACAAGTCTGAGATGCGCACCTGGATCCGCAAATTCCGCCAGGCTGCGGCGAGCGGCGACAAGGACGCCGCGAGCGCGTCGCTCCGCCTGGCGTCCAAGAAGCTCGACAGGGCCGTGAGCAAGGGCGTGATCCACAAGAACCAGGCCGCCAACAAGAAGTCGGCGATGGCGAAGACGTACAACGAGCTGTGACTCGCCCGGCGCGCGATCGGCCTACGGCCGGTGCGCACCGCCGAAGGGCCGCCTCCCGCGACGGGTGGCGGCCCTTCGCGACTCACCCTTCTCGCGTCGCTGCGCAACAGTGTGGCGAAGGCCGGGCTTTCTTACGGGTACTGCATCTCTGTATCGGTGCTTGACTGGTCGATAGAGAAAGCGACACAGCAGGGCGAACCACCGAAGATCCTCCCGCGCTTTCGTCGACCGCCGTGCCCTGTGGGTGGTCGACCACGTCAGGAGGGATGGGGCAGATGGCAATGGCGCCAATGCCGGGCGCGGCGACCGTGCGGGGCTTGAGCGGCTTCGGACGCGGCCTCGCCGCCGCAGGGCTCACGACCGCCGCGGGGTTGGCCGCCGAACGGCTCAGCAGGGATCGGCGCCTCGCGGTCGCGCTGGACGAAGAGCGCGGCGCGCGCCATGGTCTGTACGAGGAGATACCCGACGAGGTCCTGCGTGTGCGCGCGACCGACGGTGTCGTGCTGCACGTCGAGATCGACCACGAGCGTCACAGCGCATCGCCTCCGGGCCGACCGGGGGAGTCGTTGCCGACCATCGTCTTCACGCACGGCTACTGCCTGTCCGGCAAGTGCTGGGTCTTCCAGCGTCGACAGATGCGGGACGCCGGCTACCGCGTGGTGCTGTGGGATCTGCGGGGCCACGGACGCTCCGAGGCAGGCGAATCGGGCAGCTGCACCATCGACCAGCTCGGCGCCGACCTGGCCACCGTGCTGCAGGAGGCCGTACCGGAGGGGCCGATCGTGCTGGTCGGCCACTCCATGGGTGCCATGGCGATGATGTCGCTCGGCCTGCACCACCCGGACGTGGTCCGCCACCGGGTCATCGGCGCCGCGTTCGTGGCCACGAGCACCGGGGGTCTGTCCAGCCTGACGTTCGGCGTGGGCACTCTGCCGGGCCGGGCCGTGTGGAAGGTCGGTCCGAGTCTGACCAAGCGGCTCGCCAGCTCTCAGGGGCAGGTGGACTCCGTCGTCCGGGCGGGTCGGGACCTGCTCAACTTCTTCACGCACTGGGGGTCGTTCGCCTCACCCGTGCCGATGAGCATCGTCGACTTCAGCTCCTCGATGCTCTACAACACTCGCCTCGATGTCGTCTCCGCGTTCATGCCGCGCCTGAACGAGCACGACAAGGTCGAGGCGCTGGCCGCGTACCACGGGCTGGAGACGCTGGTGCTCAACGGGGCCGACGACCGGCTGACTCCGCCGGAGCACAGCGAGGCCATCGTGCGGCTCCTGCCCGGGTCCGAACACGTGGTGTGCGACCTGGCTGGTCACCTGATCATGCTGGAGCACCCGGCCCTGCTCAACGAGCACCTCGTGGATCTGGTGGCGCGGTCGCGCCGCGCCATTCGTGCGCTCCCGGATCACCGAGGGCAGCGCCAGGCCGCCTTCTCCTGACGGCCATCCCGAGGACGACCGGCGAACAGATGGAGTCCGATCATCATGATCAGCGCGCTGCTGGGGGCTGCTTTCCTCGCTACGGCTGCCACGTGCTGGTACGCGGACCGGCGGCGCACCCTCGGGCCCTTCCAGGTCGTTTTCCCGGTGGCCAAGGTCGCCACGATGACGGTCCTCATCCTTTGGGCGATCACGCTCGGTGCCACGGATAGCGGCACCGGATGGGCGGTGCTGGCCGCGCTGGTGTTCGGGCTGGTGGGAGACGTCGCCTTGCTGCGCGAGGAGGGGTGGGCCTTCAGGGCGGGCCTCGCCGCCTTCCTCGCCGGGCAGGTGGCCTACCTGATCGCCTTCGCGGTCATCGTCGGAGCGAACGGCCTGCACCCGATCACCGGCCTGATCGGGGCGGTTCTCGTCGCGCCGCTCGTGGTCCGTTCTCTGCCCCGAGTGCGCGAGGCCATCCTCGCGGGCGGGGACCCGCTTCTCGCGAAGGCGGTCCTCACGTACGGCGTCGCACTCCTCGCGCTGACGGTGCTCACCGGCCTGAGCGGGCGGGTGCTCGCCCTCGCCGGGGCGATCCTGTTCACCGTGTCGGACACGGTCCTCGGGCTCGACCGATTCGTCGGCCCGCGAGCACGTGCCGGTCTGGTGGTCCTGACCACCTATCACCTGGCGCAGGCAGGACTGATGCTCGGAGCGCTGGCGGGCTGATGCGCAAGCCGCGCGCCGTGGGGCGAGTCCTCCTGCTGATCTTGCGCGACGAGAGGGCCGCCAACGACGGTCCCTCTAGGGCGCGGGGTCGGGTGCAGGCGAGGGGGACGGCAGCCCTTCTGCTGGCGCAGGCCGGCTTTCAGGTGTGCCTGGCGGTGGGCATGCCTTGGGGCCGGGCGGCCTACGGGGGACACATCTCCGGCACGCTTCCGGCCCGTCACCGATGCATCAGCGCCGGGGCTGCTGTTGCCCATGCCGCCACTGCTGTCGCTCTGGTTCGCAGTGGGGGCGGCGTGCAAAGGCAGCGTGTCTTCCTGGGCGGGGTCGCGGCGCTGATGGCCAGCGGGACTGTGCTGAACGCCATCTCGAGGTCGCCGCTGGAGCGTGGTCTGTGGACGCCATTCTGCGCGCTCACTGCAGCACTCGCCTGGCGCGCCCGCCG
>CAJDWQ010000084.1_pt1 | contig 12986 bp, 11 predicted proteins | sample 7391641 | NCBI WGS metagenome assembly CAJDWQ01 (sample SAMEA7055718, study PRJEB34461) | soil metagenome | biome: terrestrial ecosystem; feature: Peninsula; material: soil | place: Antarctica | collected 2016
CATCGGCACCCTGAGCGAGCCGTCCGGTGCTGGTGTCGCATCGACCGCGCATCGACCGCGCATCGACCGCGCATCGACCGTGCATCGACCGTGCATCGACTGCGGCGGCCACTCGCACGACGGGAAACTACTGGGGCGGCTGGTGCGGCGACGGCCAGGGGGCGGCGATCTGGGCTGCGGTGTGCCCGGCTCCGTAGCCGTTGTCGATGTTGACCACGGCCACGCCCGGAGCGCAGGCATTGAGCATGGTCAGCAGCGGCGCGACGCCGCCGAACGCCGCCCCGTACCCGACCGACGTCGGCACCGCCACGACCGGCGCGGACACCAGTCCGGCGACCACGCCCGGCAGCGCGCCGTCCATCCCGGCCACACACACGATCGCCCGTGCCGACCGGAGCAGGTCCAGCCGACCGAGGACGCGGTGTAGTCCGGCCACCCCGACGTCCATCATTAGCTCGACCGGTCGGCCCAGATAGCGTGCGGTGAGCAGCGCCTCCCGGGCGACGGGCAGATCGGACGTGCCCGCGGCGGCGACCACGACCAGGCCTCCGGTCGGTGCCGGTGGGTCGGGAGGCCAGGCGAGCAGGCGGGCGCTCTCGTCGTACGCCGCGTCCGGCAGCGCGTCGAGCACCGCCGCGGCGTGGGTGGGGTCGGCGCGGGTGAACAGGGTCGCGCCAGGACCGCTCGCGCGCGCCGGCGGGTTCCCTGGGGCTCGCCGGCCCACCGTGTGCTGAACGCGGATGTCTCGGTCGACGGCGTGTTGGCCGGTTTGGTGGCGCTCGGCGACGGCGGCCGCGATGGCAGTGAGCTGGGCCGGGGTCTTGCCCTCGCAATAGACGGCCTCAGGGAAACCGCGGCGCGCGGCCCGGGCGTGGTCCAAGTCGAAGTCCGCCACGTCCCCCCCGACCGCGCCGCTCGATATAGCCGAGGCATCCGACGCACCCGAATCAGGCACGATCCGCCCGCAGCCGGTCCATCGTGAACGCGCCGGACTGGATGCCTGCCAGGTCCAGCGCGACATACCGGAAGCCCAGGCCGGTGAGGCGCTCGAGAAGGAGGGAGCGCACCGGCTCCGTCGCGCCGCGGGCCAGCTCGGCGGCCGGAAGCTCGACCCGTGCGATGTCGCCGTGGTGCCGCACCCGGCCGTCGCTGAACCCGAGCTCGCGCAGCACCCGCTCCGCGCGGTCCACCTGCTGCAGCTTCTCCGTCGTGACCTCGTGGTGGTGCGGGATGCGTGAGGCCAGGCAGGGCGCGGCGGGCTTGTCCGCGCACGGCAGCCGTAGCTCCCTGGCGATCGCCCGGACGTCGGCCTTGGTCAGCCCTGCGACGGCGAGTGGGCGCAGCACCCGGTGGTCGGTGGCGGCGACGGATCCTGGCCGGTCCGGGCGCCGCACGTCGTCGGCGTTCTCGCCGTAAGCGACCGCGTCCAATCCCTCGACCCCGACGAGCGCGTCGGTGATGCGCGTGAACAGTTCGTTCTTGCAGTGGAAGCAACGGTCCGGGCCGTTCGCGGCGTACGCCGCGACCTCGATCTCTCGGGTGTGCAGCTGCACGACCCGGACGCCGATGCATCGGGCCACCTCGTGGGCGGCGGCGCGCTCGTCGAGGGCCAGACTCGGCGACACCCCGAGCACCGCCACCACCCGCTCGGGTCCGAGGTGGCGCACGGCCAGCGCGGCCAGGACCGAGGAGTCGACCCCACCGGAGAACGCGACCCCGAGGCGTCGTACGCCTCCAAGCTGCGCGGCGAACGAATCCTCGGCCCGACTCAGAAGTTGAGTCCGAGCCGAGCTCGCGGCCCCACGATGGCTCAATGCGCGCCGCCGTCCGTCGGGATCTCGCTGCGGTCTGCGGACCACAGGGTGTGGAACGAGCCCGCGACGTCGACGCGTCGGTAGGTGTGAGCGCCGAAGAAATCCCGAAGGCCCTGGGTCAGCGCGGCATTGAGCCGGGGCGCTCGCGCCTGGTCGTAATAGGACAGCGCCGAGGCGAACCCAGGGATCGGGACGCCGGCCATCGTCGCCTGGGCGACGACTCGGCGCCAGGCGTCCTGGCAGCGGGCGAGCTCGGCGGAGATGCTGGGCGCCTCCAGCAGGGTCACCAGGTTTCCTCCGGCGTACTCGCTGCGGATTCGCTCCAGCAGCTTGGCCCGGATGATGCACCCGTCCCGCCAGATCTTCGCGACCTCGGCGACGTTGATCTCCCAGCCGTACTCGTCGGCGGCCGTGCGGATCAGGTCCAGCCCCTGGGCGTAGGCCACCACCTTGCTGGCCCACAGGGCGTCCCGGACGTCGTTGACGAACGAGGCCCGGTCGCCGATGTCGCGCACCGTGCGGTCTGGGCCCTCCAGGGTGGTCTGCGCCGCGGCGCGAAGCTGCGGGTGGCTGGAGATCGCCCGCGCGAACACCGCCTCGGCGATCGCGTTGACCGGCACGCCCAGGTTCAGTGCGGACTGCACCGTCCAGGTGCCGGTGCCCTTCATCCCCGCCGCGTCCACGATCACGTCGACCAGCGGCTTGCCGGTCCTTGCGTCTTTCTGCCGCAGCACGTCCGAGGTGATCTCGATCAAGTAACTGTCGAGATCGCCGGTGTTCCACGCCGCGAAAGCGTCCGCCATCTCGTCGGTGTCCAGGCCCGCGGCCTTGAGCAGTTCGTACGCCTCACCGATGAACTGCATGTCGGCGTACTCGATCCCGTTGTGCACCATCTTCACGAAGTGGCCCGCGCCATCCGTACCGATGTAGGTGCAGCAGGGCTCGTCGCCGACGTGCGCGGAAATGTCCTCCAGGATGGGGCCCAGGGCCTCGTACGACTCCTTGCTGCCGCCGGGCATGATCGAGGGCCCCTCCAAGGCGCCCACCTCACCGCCGGAGATCCCCGCGCCCACGAAGTGCAGACCCATTCCCCGCAGCCGCGCCTCGCGGCGGCGCGTGTCCTCGTAGAAGGCGTTGCCGCCGTCCACGACGATGTCGCCGTGCTCCAGATAGGGCAGCAGCGAGTCGATCGTGGCGTCCGTGCCCGCCCCGGCCTGGACCATGATCACGATGCGTCGCGGTCGCTCCAACGAGGCCACGAACTGCTCGACCGTCTCCGCCGGGAAGAACGCGCCCTCACCGCCGTGATCGGCCACGACCCCCTGGGTCTTGGCATAGGTGCGGTTGAAGATCGCCACCTTGTAGCCGTGGCGGGCCATGTTGCGGGCCAGGCTGCTCCCCATGACGGCCATGCCGATCACCCCAACCTGCGCCGAAGCGCTGTCGTGGGCGTCTTGTGGCTTCTCCCCGAGCGACGTCTGACCTTCGGTGCTCATCGTGTGCTCCTCGCTGTCTGCAGCGTCACTGTCTAGCCGTCCAGCCGTCTACTATCCGGCTGTCCGCGCCCAGGTTGATCGGATCGTACAGGCACCCGCAGCGACGCGCCGCCGTGCGGGAATCTTCGCCGCAGCTTCCGCCACGCGGGCCGGCCCGGCGGCGTCCTGTCGGATCAACGCCCTTTGACCCGATAGAGAACCTCGCCGGCGTTGGCGATCACCACGGTCCCCGGCTCGGCCGCCAAGGCGTCGAGGTCGACCGTGGCGGGGTCGAGATAACCGAGTCCGATGGACTCACACACCTGGCGAGGGATCTGCGTGGCCAGGGTGACGCTGACGCGCAGCTTCTCCTCGCCGGTGTCCGCGTCGTAGGTGCCCTTCCCGCGCAGGTGCGTGGAGTGCGCCAGGACCCCCCAGTGCACGTCCTTGAACGTGTCCCATTGCTTCACGAAATAGTCGCGGCAGTGGTAACCGATCGTGTAGATCTCGTGATGGATCTCGCTGACTTCGGTGACATGCGGTGCGTAGATGACGACTTCGCCCCCGTCGGCCACCGCCGGCTCCAGCTTGTAAAAGCCCTTGGCCGCCGTCCAGATGTCGTCGTAGCGGGTCGCCATGCACGAGATGACCCGCTGGTACGGCTCGTCGACGTACACCACGTGCGTCTGCGCGGCCACGCTTGCGGCCGCCGCCCACGCGTCCTCGGCGGTCCCGAAGGCGGCGGCCTCCAGCAGGCCCGACCCGGACTGGACGACGCAACACAACGCGAGTCGCTGGGTGGGGATGAGATCGCTGCCCTCGTTGATCATGGCCCGCACCGGGGTGATGCCGGTGGTCCCGATGATCTGGAAACTGGTGATGAGCGCGCCGACCCAGTGCGTCATGTCGATGAACTCCTGCGACGCGACGCCCGGGATGAAGTACTTGTTGCCACCGGACATGCCCACGACCTCGTGCGGGAAGACCGGGCCGACGACGACGGAGACGTCGGACTCGACGACGTACCGGTTGATGAGGATGTCGGCGCCCACCGAGAGCCGGCCCTCGGACAGCTCCGCGATCCGTTCGTCGGTGATGTGCCCGACCTTGACCAGCTGGTCGGGGTCGGCCCACTCGTGGTTGACCACCTTCAGACCGGGGTAGGCGTCGGCGAGCGTGGCGGGCTGGGCGGAGCCGTCCGCGTGGCTGCCGCCGACCCCGAGCAGCCGGTCGATCTCGTCGGGCTCCATGTAGCTGTGCGTGCCCAGCGCGATGACGGCGGTGAGCGAGCCCACCCGATCGATCAGGTGGCGGTGCATGATGCCCACGAGGAGCGGCAGCGGGCAGGATCGGGTGCCGTCCGGGATGACGAGCACGACGTTCTTGCCGTCGACGTCCACGCCCGCCAGGTTGCGTGCCACGAACGCGTCCGCGTCGGCATCGCCGACGTGCTGATCGGGGCCGCCGATGGTCTCGCAGCCGATGGTGGGGGTGATCGGGTGCTCCATCACGATGCTCCTGACTGGGTACCTCGGGGTGTGACGAGGGGTGACGAGAAAACGGTACGACGCCGGAGCGGCGATCATGGGGGACCGCTGAGGCGATCGCGCTGACGACTGGCCGGACGAGCACGTCCCACCTTGTGGCAGGTCGGTCCCGAGGTCCAGATTGGGGATCATGAGCGCCTTGAGCCTGCACCCCGACCGCTTGTTCCCCGCCGAGCCATCGACGCGAGACGTCTGCCGGCGGCTGTACGGCGAGGTCAAGGACTTGCCCATCCTCTCGCCGCACGGGCACGTGCCTCCGGTGTGGATCGCCGACGACGTGCCCTTCCGGGATCCGGCCTCGCTGATGATCACGCCGGACCACTACGTGAACCGGATGATGCACGCCCACGGCGTGGAGCTCTCGACGCTCGGGGTCGGGCAGGGCGACCTGCCCGAAGCCGCCTCGCGCCAGGCCTGGCGCGCGCTGTGCGAGAACTGGTCTCTCTATGCCGGGACCCCGGTGCGCCACTGGCTGGAGAGCGAGCTCGTCGACATCTTCGGCATCGAGGAGGTGCCCAGCGCGACCAACGCCGACACGCTGTACGACGTGGTGGCCGCGTGGATCGCCGACCCGGCGCACCGGCCGCGCGCCCTCATGAACTCTTTCGACATCGAGTTCATCGCCACGACTGACGACCCGTGCGACACCCTGGGGCACCATCAGAAGATCGCCGCCGACCCGTCCTTCACCCGCCGCGTGGCGCCGTGCCTACGCCCCGACAAGTATCTGGAGCCAGCCCGTGCGGACTGGAACGAGTCGACGGACCGGCTGGCCGAGGTGAGCGGCATCGCGATCGACGCGTACGCCGACTGGGTCGCCGCCATGGAGGACCGCCGAGCCTTCTTCAAGGCCAACGGCGCGGTCTCGACCGACCATAGCCATCAAGACCTGCGCACCGACGTGCTCGAGGACGCCGAGGCGGAGCGCCTGTTCAGGGCCGCCCGCGCGGGTCAGGCCCGGCCCGAAGAGGGCGAGGCCCTGCAGCGCCACATGCTCACCGAGATGGCGCGCATGGCCGCCGACGACGGACTCACGATGACCCTGCACCCCGCGGTCGCCCGCAACCACGACGCGGCGACCTTCGCCGCCTACGGAGCCGACGTGGGCGCCGACGTCCCGATCTCGGTCGAGGCCACCCGGGCCCTGCAGCCGATGCTCACCCGCTTCGGCAACACCGGCACCTTCAACCTTGTGGTGTTCACCATGGACGAGACGATCTTCAGCCGGGAGCTCGGACCGCTCGCCGGGTTCTACCGCAACCTCTACGTGGGCGTCCCGTGGTGGTTCATCGACGCGCCCGATGCGATCAAGCGGTTCCGCAGGTCGGTCACCGAGGCGGCCGGCTTCGCCAAGACGTCGGGCTTCATCGACGACACCCGCGCATTCCTGTCCATCCCGGCCCGCCACGACATGTCCCGGCGCCTCGACTGCGTACACCTGGCCGAGCTGGTGGTGGAACACCGGCTCTCCGAGGATGAGGCCGCCCGGGTCGCCCGGATGCTCGTCGCCGACAACCCCAGGAAGGTCTTCAAACTGTGAGCCCCACCGATACCGGCCGCCGCCTCTCCCGAGCCACCGACGGCCAGCCGGTCGCTCCCGTCAAGCTCGTCCATCTCGGGGTCGGCAACTTCTTCCGCTCCCATCAGGCCTATTACACGGAGGCGGCCAACCGCGCAGCGGGCGAAGGCCAGCGGTGGGGGTATGCGGCCTTCACGGGCCGCTCCGCCGCGATCGCCGACGAGCTCGCGCCCCAGGACGGCTTGTACACCCTCGTCGTCCAGGGCCCCTCGGGCCATGACTACCAGGTCATCTCGTCCCTGTCCGCGGTGCACCCGGCGGGTGACCTGGAGTCGTGGCGGCGCTACTTCGCGGACCCCGAACTCGCGGTGGTCACATCGACGGTGACCGAGGCGGGCTACTGCCGCGCCGCCGACGGCCACCTGGACCTGGCCGACCCGAAGGTCGCCGCCGACATCGCGGCCCTCACGAAGGACGGCACCGCCGCCGAGGTCGTCACGGCGCCAGGTAAGTTCGTGCTCGGTCTGCTCGTCCGCCGCGCGGCGAACGCCGGACCCGTGACGTTCTGCCCGTGCGACAACGTCCCGGAGAACGGCGAGATGGCCGAGCGGGTCATCCGGGACATGGCGCAGGTGGTCGATCCCGCCCTGGTGGACTACATCGACGCCGGCATCGGCTTCGCGACGACCATGGTCGATCGGATCACGCCGCGAGCCACGGACGCCGACCGCGCGGCGGTGCTGCGCGACACCGGGGTGGACGACCCCGCGGCCGTCACGGCCGAACCCTTCAGCGAGTGGTGCCTGTCCGGCAACTTCACGAACGGATGCCCGGCCTGGGACGTCGCCGGCGCGAAGTTCGTGGCGGACATCGTCCCCGAGGAGACCCGCAAGCTGTGGCTGCTCAACGGCTCACACTCGTTGATGGCGTACACAGGGCCGTTGTTCGGGCACGAGACGGTGTTCGACGCCATCAACGACGAGCGGATCCGGGGCTGGGTCGAGGAGTGGTGGGACGTCGCCCAGGGCCACCTGCCGTTGCCGGCAGCCGAGGTCACCGCGTACCGCGCGGCCCTCATCGAGCGGTACCAGAACCCCAACATCAAGCACCTGCTCGCCCAGATCGCCGCCGACGGCTCGCAGAAGATCGCGATCCGCCACGTGCCGGTCATCCTGGCCGACCGCTGCGCAGGGTCGATACCGTACGGGGCGACCCGCGCCGTCGCCGCCTGGGTTGTGCACTTGCGTGGCCTCGGGGCGCCGATCACCGATGCGCGCGCCGACGAAGTGAAGGCCCTGGTGACGGGCACGCTGGCGGAGTCGGTCGATGGCGTCCTGCAATTTCTCGGCATCGCCGACGACGAGGTCGAGGGCATCGTGCTCAACCAGGCGCGGGAGCTCGAAGCGCTCGCGGGCTGACCTTCCGGCCACCCCTCACCTCTACCGCACGGACAGGCCGCTGGGCGGCCGGAAAGAAGACAGCCCCATGAAGCTTCGCGACGATGCCCGCTGGTCCTTGGTCGTCCCCACCTCGATGGGCGTCCGGATCACCCCGGAAGACCGCCAGCCCGTCCACACCTCCGGTCGCTTCCTCCTGCAGGTGACGAGCGCCGAGACCAACGTGGCGAGCGTGCCCTCCCAGCTGGGGGAGTCCGCCAAGGTCCTCACGGCCTTCGTGGAAGGCAGCCCCATCTCCGCGCTGATCAAGGCCAACCTGCTTTCTCGCGGGATGACCTTCGAGGGGCCCGATCTGCCGCAGGGCGACGCCTGGGGGCTGCGGCATCAGTTCAACATCGCCGACTCCGGATTCGGCGGCCGCGCCCCGCGAGTCTGGAACGATCGCTCCGGCGAGGTCGGCCGGGAGCTCTCCGTGGACCAATTCGACATCGAGCGGATCTTCGGTGCGGAGGGTGTGCGCATCCTGCACCTGTCCGGAGTGATCGCCGCGCTGTCCCCGAAGACCTCGCAGTTCTGCGTCGAGCTCGCCCACGCCGCCAAGCGGCACGGGACCGTCGTGTCGATGGACCTCAATTACCGCGCGTCGTTCTGGGCGGGCCGGGAGGAAGAGCTGCGCGCAGCCTTCCACGCCGTGGCAGAGGTCTGCGACATCCTCTACGGCAATGAAGAAGACTTCCAGCTCTGTCTGGGCATCGAGGGGCCGGCGGCCGGCGGGACGTCCATCGACGAAAAGACCGAGGACTTCAAGGCCATGATCATCCGGATCCAGGCCGCATACCCTCAGGCGCACTACATCGGCACCTCGCTGCGTGAGGTGGTCTCGGCCAACCGTCACAAGTGGGGCATGGTCCTTTGGAACGACGACGATTTCGTCGTCTGCCCGCTGCGCGACATCGATGTCCTTGACCGCATCGGCGGCGGCGACGGCTCGGTCGGAGGCGTGCTCTACGGTATCCTCCAAGGCTGGCCCGTTGAGAAGTGCGCGCAGTTCGGGTGGGCGACCGGGGCGCTGGCGGCCACCTCGCTGTACGACTACGGCGCGCCGGCCGACGAAGAGCAGGTCTGGGCGATTTGGCAGGGCAACGCCAGGGTTCAACGCTGACCCGCAGGACCTCGCGCGGGCAGACGAAATCCGCTGGGGTGCCCTCGATGTCGGCCCCTATCGGCGTTTCGCGAATCTTGGCGGCGGGTAATGTCCCGCTAGAGGGGATTCTGGATCGACGCCATGCGGCGCGCCGACCGCTCGTACCGGTTCTTTCATCTTGGAGGCGACGACCATGATCCTGCTGGGCATCATTCTCATCCTCTTGGCGGTGCTCGCCGGCCTCGGCGGCCTGTGGATGACCATGTCAAACAACGCGACGATTGGGTTCACGCTGGGCCCCTTGGGGATCGAGGTCACACCGGCCGTGCTGTTTGTGACCGGGATGCTCGTGGTCTGTGCCCTCGGGGTGGGGCTGTGGCTCGCCCGCTCCGGCACCCGACGCTCGATGGGCCGACGCCACGAGCGCAAGCAGCTGGAGCGCGACGCTCGCGCGCAGGAGAAGCAACTGTCCGAGACTCGCGCCAAGCTGGGCCAGACGCGCGAGGAGGCGACCGACGCGGGGCGTCGCCGTGAGGAGGAGCGGACCCGGGAAGCCACGCTGCGCGTCGAGTCCGACCGGCGCCGCGAATCGGGCCGGGAAACGGAGATTCGCCAGGCGGCGGCCGAGAAGCACGGAAACGACGCAGCAGGACCTGGCGGCGCCACGCGCGCCCCCTGACGAGGGGGCGCCGCGTGGCGCGTCGGTGCGGATTGCCGCGAGCCGTCTGTCGCGACGCCATGACCCGCGTTTCACGCAATAACGCCCGCCGTATCGGCGTCTCCCGTTAGATGGGTGGCACGCGCGTCTGCAACGAGGCCGACCCGCACGTATCGCTGGAAGGACCCAGGATTGCGACGACGCAATGTGCTGACCCTCTTGACGGTCGTAGCCCTGGCCGGCGGGACCGCGGGATGCGGCGCCACCTCATCGGGATCGTCCGGACCGCAGAAGACCATCCTGCGTCTCGCCCTCAACCAGACCAAAGAACACCCTTCGTACGTCGCCCTGACCAGCTTCGGCGACCGGCTGGACCAGGCCACGGACGGGCGCTTCACGATCGACATCTTCCCCAACGAGGTCCTGGGCGCACAGCAGGAGATCCTGAACCTCATGAGCAACGGCATCGTGGATCTGGCGATCATCTCCGGCACCCAGTTGGAGAACATCAACAGGGATTTCCAGGTCTTCAACCTCCCGGCGGTCTTCGACTCGGTGGCGCACCAGACCAAGGTCATCAATGACCCGGAGATCACTCGCCAGCTCTTCACCTCCATGGAGGGCAGCAACCGGCTCACCGTCATTGGCGGCTTCACGCAGGGGGAGCGCAACCTCTACACCAAGACGCCCGTGAACTCGCCGGCGGATCTCGCCGGCAAGAAGATCCGGGTCCAGGAGAGCCCGGTCATGCTGGCGACGATCGACGCGATGGGTGCTTCGGCGACCCCCATGTCCTACGGCGAGGTCTACACAGCGATGCAGTCCGGCGTCCTGGACGGCGCGGAAAACAACGAGGTCTCCTACTACACCCAGAAGCACTACGAGGTGGCGCGGTACTACACCTATACCAAGCACCTGGTCGGGCTGGACTACATGGTCGGCAACACCGATTCGCTGCACGCGATGTCCGAGCAGGACCAGGCGGCCTTCGACAGGGAGTGGACGGCGACTTATCAGGAGTTCAACGACCTGTGGGCCAAGGCCACGCAGGAGGCGATCGACGGCGCGACGAAGGGCGGGGCGAAGTTCGTCAAGATCGACACCTCCGTCTTCGACGCCCGGCTGAAGCCCGTCGCCGAGTCCTTCCTGCGGACCGACGTGCAGCGTGAGATCTACGCCAAGACGCGGAAGGCGGCAGAGCAGTGAAGGCGCTGACCAAGGTCCTGGACAAGGTTCTCGCCACGGCATGCGTCGTCCTCTTCGCGCTGCTCGTGGTCGTCGTGGTCTGGCAGGTCTTCACCCGCCAGGTCCTGCACAACCCGGCCGCCTGGACGGAGGAGGTCTCCCGCTATGTGTTCGTCTGGCTCGGCCTCTTCGCCACGGCGCTGGTCTTCTCCGAACGGGGACATATCGCCGTCGACTTCGTGGCGCGCAAGCTCCCCCTGGGGGTACAAAAGGCCAACCGCGTCCTGATCCAAGTCCTGATCACGTCCTTTGCGCTCATCGTGCTCGTGTACGGCGGGTGGCGCGCGGGCCAGGGCGCCTGGAACCAGAGCCTGCAGGCATTGCCTTTCACCCTGGGGCAGATGTACATCGTGATGCCGATCACGGGCATCCTCATCGCGATCTACGCGGTCAACAACATCATCGACGTGCTCTCGGGCGCCGTGCCCCCGTTCGCGGAGGAGCTTGACGAGGACGCGGCGCAGTACCTCGACGGCCGCCAGACGGTGCAGACCGACGAGTCTTTGAACGCCCCGCGGGACAGCGCGCCGCCGGGCAGGCCGCCTCCCGGGAATTCGACCGACCGACCCGAGACGAGGAGCTGAGCCATGGGCACCGTCGAACTCGCTGCCCTCGTGCTCGTCGTCGGCATCGTCGCCTGCATCATCCTCGCCGTGCCGATCGCGGTCGGCATCGGCCTGAGCAGTTTCGCGGCTGCGGTCGTGCTGTTGGATGTCGACAAGGCCGCCCTCGCGAGCGCCCAGAAGATGTTCACCGGCATCAACAGCTTCACCCTGTTGGCCATCCCGTTCTTCGTGCTCGCCGGAGTGCTGATGAACAACGGCGGCATCGCGGGCCGACTCATCGACGCCGCGAAGGTCCTCGTGGGGCGCATGCCCAACTCCCTGGCCCAGACCAATATCGTCGCCAACGGCCTGTTCGGCGCTGTCTCCGGCGCGGCCGTCGCAGCCGCCGCCGCGGTCGGCACCGTGATGACGCCTCGGATGCGGCAGGAGGGGTACGACCGCAACTTCGCCGCGGCCGTCAACGTGGCCTCGGCGCCGTCGGGGATGCTGATCCCGCCGAGCAACACCTTCATCGTCTACTCGCTGGTGTCCAGCACGTCGATCGCGGCCCTGTTCATGGCCGGCGTGGGCCCCGGCCTGGTATGGATCGTCGCGTGCATGATCGTCGTGGCGATCCTCGGGAAGAAGTACAGCGGCGCGAAGGACGCCGTCCACCCGACGTTCTCGCAGGGGATGCTCACCTTGTGGCGCGCGTTCCCGTCGATGCTGATGATCGTGATCGTGGTCGGCGGTATCCTCGTCGGCTTCTTCACCGCCACTGAGTCCTCGGCCATCGCCGTCGTCTACTGTCTGGTGCTGGGTTTCCTCTATCGGGCGATCAAGGTCAAAGACCTGCCGGGCATCCTGCTCAACGCGGCGCGTACGACGGCCATCGTGATGCTGCTGGTGGGCGTATCCACCGCGCTGTCCTTCGTGATGTCCTTCTCGCACATCCCAGATCTGGTCTCGGACACGTTGCTCGGGCTGTCCAGCAACTCGGTGGTCATCCTCGCCATCATGATGGTGATCTTGCTGTTGGTCGGGACTTTCATGGACCCGACGCCGGCGATCCTCATCTTCACGCCGATCTTCCTGCCGATCGTGATGACCTTCGGGGTCAGCCCTCTGCACTTCGGCACGATGATCGTGTACAACCTCTGCGTCGGCGTCATCAGCCCACCGGTCGGCAACGTGCTCTTCGTGGGCTCCCGGGTGGCCGGCCTCCGCATAGAACCGGTGGTCGCCAAACTGGTCTGGTTCCTGCTCGCGATCGTCATCGGTTTGTTCATCGTGGTGTTCGTCCCCCAGCTGTCGCTGTGGCTGCCCACCGTGATGGGCGGCTGATGGCTGTGGTCGCTGTGATGGTAGGGACGGCAGATCCGCAAGGCATGGCGGCGCCTGGCTCACGACGGGCGCCGTCGCCACTTCGGGTGACTTGAGCGGAATAGACTCAACTTTGCAAAGCGTTGAGCACAGTGACGGACGCGTGGCACGCGTGCGTACCCAGGCACCATCGCGACAGGCGTGGGGCAGTCACGCGCCCCACGAAGAACGACCGAACAGGAGCAGCGCATGGCCCTTCAGCTGACCACCAAGGCGCAGGAGTCGTTCGCGGCCGCCGCTCGCATCGCCGCGGCGCAGG
>CAJDWQ010000115.1_pt1 | contig 11834 bp, 10 predicted proteins | sample 7391641 | NCBI WGS metagenome assembly CAJDWQ01 (sample SAMEA7055718, study PRJEB34461) | soil metagenome | biome: terrestrial ecosystem; feature: Peninsula; material: soil | place: Antarctica | collected 2016
GTGTGGGCTTGGACCTACCGGCGGCGGATGGGCATGCGCGAGCTGAGTCGCGGCGAGAGGGTGTGGTGCACTGGCCGCGGCCAGCTGGCGCAGGCTCCCACGCTCGTCGTGTCAAGCTCCGTGCGAGGTCGCGACCACGTGTTGTGGCCCACTCGGGACAGGAACTGCCGGCGCGAGCCCGATCCGCAGACCGATCGAGATGACGAGGCCCCGATCTCCTACGACGACGAGTTCGATTCCTGACCTTGCCGGTTCGGGCTGGCGACCGGGGCTGACGAACGGGGTCGGCACGGTCTGGGCCGGACGTAGGCTGACCGTCGGGGGACGGGAGCGAAGGGAGAGCCGGGTGAACGCTGCGTCTGGGCACGTCGCGCGGCGACGCCGAGGACCCAGCGCGCGGCGGGTCGCGGCCGGCCTCGCTTTCATTCTGGCCTGCGCCACCCCGGCCGCAGGCTCGTCCGCCGCAGCTGCGCCGGCTCTCGCCTCCTCGACGGACGCCCGGCGCACATCCGTACCGGCCGATGAGTCCCCTCCCCCCGAACCGCTCACCGTCGCCGTGGCACCGGAAGTCGGACCGAAACAGGACCAGAGCGCGCGGCGCGAACCGGTCCGCTTGGACGCCGCGGTCTACCGGCCCGCGGACGCGGGGAAACACCCGACGGTTCTGCTCGCCCACGGTTTCGGCGGCAGCCGCGCGGACTCCGACGAGGCCGCGCGCGAGCTGGCAGCGCACGGATATCTCGCCGTGGCGTACTCGGCACGCGGTTTCGGCGCGTCCGAGGGCCTCGTGCACCTGGACGACCCGGACGTGGAGGTCGCCGACGCCCGAGCGGTGATCACGGCGATCGCGCAGCGCGACGACGTTCAACTCGACGCTCCCGGGGACCCGAGAGTGGGGGTGTCGGGCGCGTCGTACGGAGGCGCGCTGGCGCTCATGCTCGCCGGCTCAGACCCTCGGGTGGACGCGGTCGTGGCCGCGGCGACGTGGAACGACCTGGCCTCCGCGTTCTACCCCAGCAGCCTCGTGGGCGTCGACACGACCCCGGCGGCCCTCGACCCGGACGCCGTGCCAGGCGTGCTGAAACGTCGCTGGCTGTCGGGGTTCTTCTCGGGCGTGGCCGCGCCGCGGGTCGACAGCGGCGACAGCGACCCCTCGGCGCCGCCCGCAAACCGCCCCAGCGCCACCCCCACCGACCCGGCCGCCACGCCTTGCGGGCGGTTCGAGCCGACGCTGTGCGCCCAGTTCCTCAGCGCCGGCGCCTCGACCCGACCGCCCCCTGCGGCGCTGGTCAGCGAGCTCCACCGGCGCTCCCCCGCGGTCACCAACGAGCGCGTCACCGCCCCGACGTTGCTCGTACAGGGCCTGCAGGACTCACTCTTCGGGCTGGATCACGCCGACGCGAACGCCCGACAGATCGCCGCCGCCGGGACGCCGGTGGCGGTGCGCTGGTTCGAGGGCGGGCACGACGGGGGCGCGGTCCCGAGCTCCGCGGAGACGCTGCTTCCCTGGTTCGACCGGTACCTGCGCGACGACTCCGCGAACGCGGGGGAGCCCGAAAGCGAGCGGCGTCGACGCGCGCTGCCCGTCTCCGGCTTCACCACCACAGCCCCCGCATTTCGGCGCGGCGCCACGCCTCGCGTCATCGACGCGCCTCGCTACCCCGGGCTCTCCGCGATCGGCGCTTCGCCCGAGGCGGCGTCGACCGGTCTCGAACGGGAGCCACGCTCGTTCGCCGACGCCCCGACGGGCACCCTCCTGTCCCCGCCGGGCGGCGACCCGGCCGCCACCGTCACCCTGCCCGGCCTCGGCCGGTCGATGGACGGCGCGCCGGCCTCGGCCGGGCCCATGTCGGGCGGGGCGGCGAGCAGCGCAACGGTGGTCGATCCGCTGAGCGCCGCCGCGTACGCGCTGGCCGCGCTCCCCGGACAAAGCGTCGCGTTCGACGCCCTCCCGGGGGAGACATCCCTCACCGTCGTCGGCGCGCCCCGCGTGCGCCTGACGGTCACGTCGAGCGCCACCGACGCCACGTTCTTCGTCTCCATGTGGAAAGTGGTCGCCGGGACCCCCTCGTCCCCGCGCCGCCTGGTCGCTCCCGTCCGGGTCGCGACGCGGCCCGGAGTGCCCACGACGGTCGACGTCGCGTTGCCGGCCGGGACGTACACGATGGAGCAAGGCAGCACGTGGAGGATTCTCGTATCGGCCACGGACGCCGCCTACGCCACCCCCACCGACGCCCGCGTCTACCGGGTGGCGCTCGCGGGCTCGGATCTGCTGCTGCCGGTCGTACCCTCCGCGAAGGAGGTGGCGCCCCCACCCGACGGCGAGACCCGGGCCGTGGTCACCGCCCTCCTGGTGGCCGTGCTGACGGTCGCGGCCGCGGGGCTCGCCGCGTGGACTCGGGGACGCCGCCGGGACGCCGCGGGGACGCGCGAGGACCTCGCGAACGTCCCTCTGACGGTGGAACACCTCGTAAAGACCTACGCAGACGGGCACCGCGCGGTCGACGACGTGAGCTGGGCCGCGCAACGCGGGCAGGTCGTCGGGCTACTCGGACCCAACGGCGCCGGAAAGACCACCACGATCCGGATGATCGCGGGTCTCATCCGCCCCGATTCTGGGGAGGCCCACGTGTACGGACGGCCCCTTCGGCCCGGATCACCGGCGCTCGCAGAAGTGGGGACCCTCATCGAAGGACCCGGGTTCCTCCCGCACCTCACCGGCCGGGAGAACCTGCGCGCCTACTGGGCCGCGACGGGACGGCCCGCCGACGAGGCGAACCTCGACGAGGCGCTGGGGATAGCCGCGCTCGGCAACGCCATCGAGCGCCCGGTGCGCTCCTACAGCCACGGCATGAAACAGCGGCTCGGGATCGCCCAGGCGATGCTCGGGATGCCCGACGTGCTGATCCTGGACGAGCCCACGAACGGTCTGGACCCGCCGCAGATCGCGGCGATGCGGCCGGTCTTGCGCGAGTACGCGCGAAGCGGCCGAACGGTCGTCGTGTCGAGCCACCTGCTCGCAGAGGTCGAGATGACCTGTAGCCACGTCGTGGTCATGCACCGCGGTCGGGTCGTCAGCGCGGGCGCCGTCGCAGACCTGGTGGAGAGTTCGGACACCACGGTCGTGGAACTCGGCGGAGACACCGCGGCAGCGCGGCGCGTGGCGGGAGCCCTGCGGGCCGGTTCGCGGCGCAGGTTCCGTCGCGCCGAGGGTCTGACGGGCCTGCGTTCGGTCCAGGTCGACGCAAACGCCGAGCCGCTGCGGATGATCGTGGTGGCTGACGCGCCCCGGGCCGACGTGGTCGCGGCGGTGGTCGCGGCCGAACTCAACGCCCACGAATTTAACGCACAGGACGACGCCCACGATGTCCTCGTCGCCCCTCGCCTGGCGGGTGGAGGCTCGCCGCCAGGTGGGCCGGCGCCGGACGTCCTGGTCGTTCGGGCTATTGCTGGCGCTGCCGGTCGTTCTGGTCGGCGCGTTCGCGCTCGGCGATAAGGGCACCGGAGGAACGCGTCTGGTCGACCTCGCCCAGGAGGGGTCGGCCAACTTCACCGTCTTCGCGCTGTTCGCCTCCTCCGAATTCCTGCTGGTCATCCTCGCCGCGCTGTTCGCGGGCGACGCCCTGCCGTCGGAGGCGTCGTGGTCGACGCTGCGCTACCTGCTCGCCGCCCCCGTCACCCGCGCCCGGCTGCTGACCAGCAAGCTCGTCGTGTCCCTGGCGACCACGGGGCTGGCGGTGCTGCTGCTCCCTGCGTGGTCGCTGCTCGTCGGAGGGGTCGCGTACGGGTGGGCGCCTTACACCGGCAGCGGCGGCCTGACCCTGTCGTGGGCCGAGTTCCTGCCCCGGCTGGCGCTCGCCTTAGCGCTGATCGCGGTCACGTTGGGGCAGGTGGTGGGCGTCGCGTTCCTGATCGGCACGCGGACCGATTCTCCGCTCGCGGCGGCCGGCGGCGCGGTGCTCGTGACGATCCTGTCCGCGATCCTGCAGTCCATCGACGCCCTGGGCGACCTGCGGCACGGCCTGCCCATGGCGTATTCGCGGTCCTGGGTCCAGGCCCTGTCCCCCGAGATCGGCTGGACGGACCTGCAGCGGGGCGCCGCCTGGTCGCTGCTTTACACGGTGCTCACGCTGGCCGCCGCGTACTGGATGTTCGCCCGCAAGGACGTCCTCTCATGATCGCGTCCTCCCACCCCGTGGCCAGCACCGAGGCGTGCGGAAACTCACCCCGTGGCCCTATGTCATGATGCAGAGCCGCAGTGGTACGACTGGGGTGCACACGACGAGAGGCGAGGCATGAGAGTCGCGGTCAAGTACGGAGCCTTCGGCAAAGAGCCCGTCGTGAACGAGGATGGGGAGCTGATCGGCCAGTCCGCCGGCGCCGGGATCACGCTGGTCCGGCGGCTGCTGAAACTCTTCGACGACCCGATCCTGGTCGGCTCGCAGACCCGCCGCTGCGATGGCTTCGACATGATGCCGCTGCAGTTCATCGACGCCGAGAACACGGTCGTCATCAACATGGACATCATCGACTCGATCGCCGTGTGGCAGACCCTGCACACGTCCGGCGCCGAGCCGAAGCTCATGAACTTCGAGTGGCGCAACCCGTCGATGTACCACCACCGCGTCAACTTCGCGGCCATGGGCCTGTCGTTCGCGATGTTCCCCACCTTCTGCAACTCGGGCCGCACCGCCGCCGAGGTGCGCGAGGTCGTGCACAAGTGGACCATCCAACCCCTGGCGGAGAAGGCGAAAATCGTGTGGGCCAACCTCGGCGTGCACGTCGAACGTGTGCAGCCACGCATGGTTGCACCGGTCCCGGTGGTCCTCTACCCGGCGATCTCCCTGGATTCCCGCAAGCAGCCGCAGGTGTTCCTCGACGTCGTCGACCGGGTAGCGCGCCGGACGCCGATCCGCGTCGAGGCCCGTCTGCATGAGTCCTCGCTGATCAGCGGCAAGGCGATGGATCTGTCGCGCCGCGACTACGCCTGGGTGGGTCCCCTCACCTCCACCCGCGAGGAGTACTGGGACGAGCTCGCCCGCACGACCGCGTTTCTCGCCACCGCGCGGGAGGAGTCATACGGGCTGGAGTACGTGGAGGCGATGCTGGCCGGCGCCATCGGAGTGTTCCCCGAGCTGCCGTGGGCGAAGGCGTTGGTCCCGCAGGGGTATCCGTTCTTCTACCGCACCCACGACGAGGCCGAGAAACTGTTGCTGGACGCGGTCACCGACCCGGACGCCCGTCGCCAGGAGCTCGACCGGCTCGTCGGCGGCTCGTTCTCCGACTGGATCCGCTCCGCCCACAATGACGACGACTTCGAGCGCGCCATCGTCCAGCACGTCCGGGAGTGGTTCGGCTTCTGAGCGAGCGCGGTTGGTGCCGAGCGCGGTTGCCAGCGTCAGGGGTTCGCCCGTCCTGCCGATGGGCTCCCAAGGCTCCGACGAGGTCGAGGTGACGGATGAGCGCGGTGACGGCGAGCATTCTCGTGGGCGCCAAGAACCGCGTCGACCTGGGGATCCAGCCGCGCTGGATCCTGTTGCTGCACGAGGCGCAGGGGTACGCCTGGCATCTGTTGCGGCTCCAACTGTCGAGCGGCGACGCAGCAGGCGGCCCGGCCGTGAGCCTGCTGGAGAAGGGGCCGCCCGGCACGCGGCCCGGCCTCGACGCACCGCCCGGCATCCTCTGGCGGGCCACCCCAGACGGCGATCTGGTCGGTGAGCTCGCCCTGCTTCTCCATCTGCACTGCCTGCACACCCCGGAAGTCCTCTCCGCCGTCCGGCGGGTCGAGCCTCTGTCTCGGCGCCGGGTGGACCTCGACGGCCTGAGCGAGGCCCAGCGCGGTGACCTGCGCCACGGCATCCGCATCGCCCGAGAAACCGGGGGCCGCCTCTATCTCGCAGCGACCGTGCTCGCCGGGAGTCGCCTCACGGAGGAAGGCCTGCTCGCTCTCCCCGAGTGGGAGATCAACCTCGCCACCACCGTGCTGTCCCGTGACTGGGTGCGGATCGACGCGGGTCACCTGGAAGTGACCGACTACCGCACCGACGCCGCTCCGCCCTGGGCGGACGACAGCGAGCAGCGCGAATGGGCCGATCCAACCGGTCCAGACGGCGCAGCTAGCGACGACGACGACGGCGGCCTCGACCGACGGACCGCGGAGCCCCGGTCGACGTCGGCGATCCGCCAGCGCGTACAGCGCCGCGAACGAGAGCTGGAGGAGATGGCGCGTCAACAGGGCATGCCCGAGGCACCACCTACGCCGTCGCCGACCTGGCTGGACGGCTTCTTCAACGAGGCCTGACCCCGGATGCGCCGCGACGCGGGCTGCCGACCAGGTGTGCGTCGACGATGCCGACCGCCTGCATGAGGGCATACATCGTCACCGGTCCCACGTACCGAAAGCCGCGGCGGCGCAACTCTTTCGCGAGCGCGACCGATTCTGTTGAGCTGGTGGGAATGTCCGCCACGGTGAGGGGTGCGATGGCTTCCGTCGGTCGGAACGACCACACCAGATCCACCAGCCCCCGGTCCTCGCGGAGCGTGACCGTGGCGCGCGCGTTGGCGATCGTCGCGAGAATCTTGGGACGGTTGCGGATGATGCCGCTGTCGGCCAGGAGCCGGGTGATATCCGCCTCGCCGAAATCTGAGACGCGGTCCGGGTCGAAGCCCGCGAACGCCGCTCGGAACGCCGGACGGCGTCGCAGGATCAGCTCCCATGAGAGGCCGGCCTGGAATCCTTCCAGGCAGATGCGTTCGAACAGGCCCAGCTCGTCGCGGACCGGCATTCCCCATTCGGTGTCGTAGTAGTGACGCAGCAGCTCACTCCCCTCCGCCCAGGCGGGACGCGCGAGCTCAGCGGGCCGTGCGTTGCAGCCATCGTTCATAGGCGGACTCACGGCTGGGGACGCATCGACGTCCAAGGGCGCGAGATGTCGAACCAACGACCGGTGATGCGCTGGGGCTCCAGCACGACCACGTACTCCTTGACCGTGGGCACCCATGGACGCAAGCGCATCTGGTCGACCCACCGGGCCTTGTCGCGGTCCATCTCTTTGGCCAGGGCGCGCACCACCACGCTGACCGCGTGGCGATCCGTCACCTCGTCGACCTCGAAGACGACCTCACCGTCACCCAGGATGCCGGACAGCTTGCTCCCGGTCGCGGTGCGGAAGACGATCTGGTCTTGGTGCACGGCGTAGTTGATCGGGGCGATATCGAGGTGGGTGCCTAGCCGGTACGCGATCCGCCCGAACTCCAGACGACGCAGCACCTCCCAGCAGCCGTCCTCGTCGAGGTGCGTCACTGGGGTCACTGTGGGGATGCGTCCCGCACCAGCGTTGCTGTCCGTCATGGATCCTCCTCATTCTTTGCCGCGCCCCGGTAGAGGCGCGCCACGCACAGCCTACGAAGACCGCGCCGCGCACGGGAACCACATTCGGGTCAATGACCGGTCCGATGGGGCTCATTGACCCGCCGAGCGTGGCGCGGGTCACCACCCCGCGCGTCGCCGCACCCGTACTCTGGGCAGATCGACGCGTCCCCGACGCTCGGTGCCGCCGGACACTGGCCGACATCTGGCGGATGTGTCAGCGTGGCAACGCGAAAGGCTGTGTACGTGCCACCTCTCTGAATCGGCACCGTCGGCGACCAAACAAGGAGTTGGACATGACCTCCTGGGCGCAGGACGCGATCTGGTGGCACGTGTACCCGCTCGGATTCGTCGGCGCCGAGCAGGAATTGGCCACTTTGGCCGGCGGGTCGGAGCCGTCGGTCCTGGCGCGCGCGATCGAGGGCAGCGTGGTCCGGCATCGCCTGGACGCGCTGTTCCCCTGGCTGGACTACCTCATCGAGCTCGGGTGCAACGGCCTGGCGCTGGCGCCCATCTTCGCCAGCGCGTCGCACGGGTACGACACGTTGGACTTCTTCACCGTGGATCCTCGGCTCGGCGATGAGACGGATCTCACGCGGCTCATCGAGGCGTGTCACGGTCGCGGGATACGGGTCCTGCTCGACGGGGTGTTCAACCACGTCGGCTGGGCGAACCCCGCGTTCCAGCGGGTGCTCGCGACGGGTCCGTCCGCGCCGGAGGCACCGTTGTTCCGGCTGCGTTGGCCCGATGGGCCGTGGCAGCCGGGGGTCATGCCCGCTTACGACACCTTCGAGGGGCACGGGGGGCTCATCGCCCTCGACCACGACGCACCGGCTGTGGTGGAGTTGGTGGCCGAGGTCATGACGCACTGGCTCGACCTCGGCGTCGACGGCTGGCGCCTCGACGCGGCGTACGCCGTGGACGTGGACTTCTGGGCCCGGGTCCTGACCCGCGTACGGGCGAGGCACCCGGAGGCGTACATCGTGGGCGAGGTCATCCACGGCGACTACGCGCAGATCGTGGCGAGCAGCGGCATGGACGCGGTCACCCAGTACGAGTTGTGGAAGGCGTCCTGGAGCTCGCTCAACGACGCGAACTTCTGGGAGCTCGACTACGCCCTGGGCCGCCACAACGAGTTCCTGGACCACTTCATCCCCTACACCTTCGTCGGTAATCACGATGTGACCCGCATCGCGAGCAAGCTGACGGACCCGCGCCACGTCGCGCACGCCGTCGCGATCCTTGCCACCGTCGGCGGCACTCCGGCCATCTACTACGGCGACGAGCAGGGGTATCACGGCGTGAAGGAGGATCGGATCGGCGGCGACGATCAGGTACGACCTCGCTTTCCCGAACTCCCGGAGCACCTGTCGGAGCTCGGGCGCGACATGTGGGAGACGCACCGCGCGCTCATCGGACTGCGGCGGCGGCACCGCTGGCTGCATACGGCGCGCACCGCCCCGGTGCACCTGACGAACACGCAGTACGTCTACGCGGTGACGCCCAGCGCCGAGGAACTCCTGGGCGGGGCCGAGGGGCGACTTCTCGTGGCGCTCAGCATCCAGGACGGTGAATGCTCGCTTCCCGCGCCGGGGGCGCAGGCCGTTGTGGCGGGGCTCGGTCGGTTGGTGTCGTCGGCCGCACGCGGGGCCGGTCGCAGTCAACCCGCCGATGACCGCGTGATCCTGCCGGCGCACGGGTGGGCGGTGCTGGCCGGCCCCCACCCCGCTCCCAGCCAGGGCGCGAGCCGACAGGACCTCTGAGGCGTGCCGACGCGCGCGAGCGACCCGACGTCGGAGTCCTCCCCGGCGAGCACCCCCGGCCTGATCACGGAGCCGCTGTCGGCCGGGACCCCAACTCTGGAACTGCCGCCGGACTTCGCGTCAGCCCTCTCCGTGGCCATCGCGCGCCGCGGGCTGAGCCTCGACGCCCTGCGCAGCGCGCTCAGGCAACGAGACCACCAGCTGTCCGTCGCGACGTTGAGCTACTGGCGCTCGGCGCTGCGACGGCCCGAACGGGCCTCGTCGTTCGCGGCCCTGACCGAGCTGGAAAAAATCCTGGGTCTTCCGCCCGCAGCACTGGTCGGGCGGCTTCCCCGACGCGACAACGCAGCCCCGCGCGACCCCGCCGCCGTGCTCGCGATGGCCCGCTCGGCTGTCCCGGTGGCCGATGACGCCGAGGGGTGGGGTCTGTCCTTCGACGATGGGCTGCGGCGCATCTCCTACCACGACACGATCGAGATCGACGAGTCGGGCGCCCACTGCCACCGGAGCATCAGGATGCTCGTCCGCGCGACCCGCGACGGCGCCGATCGCTTTCCGGTGGGGTTCGTTGAGGAGGGCAAGGGCGAGGACCGGGACAAAGGCGGGGACAAGGGCGAAGACAACGTCTGTGCCGTGACGGCGATCTCCGGCTGCCACGTCGGTCGGTGCCTCGGACCCGTCCGGCACCCGGCCGGGCCGGACCTCGCGGGCCGGTCCCTGGAGCGACTCACCCTGACGGAGATGCTGTTGGACACGCCTCTGCTCGTCGACGAGGCCGCGATGGTGGAGTACGACGTCCTGTCGGCTGGGCGGGGGGCGCGATCGGAGCGTTGGGAACGTGCGCTGTTGCACGATCTGCCGCTGTATTCGCTGACCTTGCGGTTCCATCCCGAGCGGGTGCCGACGTCGGTGGAACGGTACGAGCGACCCGTGGGCACCGAGCGCGAGCGTGTAGCCCCGGTGCTGGTGACGTCCCCCACGGTGACCGTCCTGTATACGGATCTGACGCCCGGCGTTGTCGGGGTGGCTTGGCGCTGGTGAGTTCCTAGATCGCTGCCGCGGGCTGCGACGTGAGAGAAGCCGTCCGGACGGACCCGGGGCGTAGCTCCGGAGGGCGAGCGTGACTCAGGAGGGGTAATCCGAGATGGCGTACGCCGCGCCCGCCGTCAGCGCCGTCACACCGACCACCGCCGGCCAGGCGCCGATCTTCTTGGCGAGCGGGTGCGAGAGCGCGAAGGACGCCACGTAGAGCGCACCGAGACCACCTGCTTGCCCAGGACCGCCGCGCGCGAGCCAGGTGCGCCCCGCGTACAGGCCGGCGGCGCCGAGGATCACGCCTCCCAGAGAGCGCACCCCGCTTTCTCGGGCCACCAGATAGCCGCCGATCAGGCCGAGCGCCGTGATGGACGCCGTGCTCACCTGGGTCGGATCTCGCAATTCCACAACGGTCATGGGCCGATCGTACGACCCCGGGCGAGGCCCGGAAGGCCCTCCGTCTGGTCGGTGACGTCGGTCGCACGCGGCACAGGCCCGAGTTGCCCGCCCGATCCGACGAGAGGACGCGACCGGCGGATCCGTCACGAGCGCCAACGCGTAGCTGTCGCAGTATCCTTGGACGACCCGACGGGGCTTTCCGTTGGCGCTGATTCGATCGGCGCCGGCCCCAACCGGCGCGCGCGAGCTGCGACATCTCCAGGCCCGCTCCGACGAACATCGGGGGTCGGCCTTATCGGTCGATAGAGCTACTGTGTGGGCGGAACGTCCACGGACAGAAGGACGCAGCGGCGAGACCGCGGCACGGGAGGCACCCATGTTCCCTACCGAACGCACCCTAGAGCTGGGCGGCGCGAAGCTCAGCGTGATCGATTACGGCGGGAGCGGTCCGGACATCCTGCTCGTGCACTCGCCCGGCTATTGCGCGCCGGCGTGGGACTTCGTCGCGCGTGAGCTCGCCGGGCGGGCGCATGCCTGGGCGCTGGACCTCCCCGGACACGGGCACAGCGGCGGAAGCCTGGTCGACGCGGCGAGCACTCGGCAGCTGATCGCGGACGTCGTGGCGGCGCTCGAGCTGGACCGCCCAGTGCTTGCGGGTCTGGACTTCTCGGGGTACTACGTGCTGGCCGTGGCCGCCGAGAACCCCTCACTGGCGCGCGCCGTCGTGTCACAGGGCGGTTTCGCGGTGCGGGAGCGAGCGCTGTCCTCGGACATGCTGGACCTCGCCGTGTCGTCGACCATGACCGAGGAGCTGCGCGCCAGGTTCCTTTTCGGGGTGACCGGCAGCGGGGCCGCCGATCGCGAGGCGCTGGTCGACCAGTTCGCCTCCCGCTCCGCGCGGGATTGGCTGCTGACCGACATCGAACCCGGGCTGCGCCACGAGATCGAGTGGTCCATGAAGGACCAGCCCGACGGCACCTGGATCCACCTGCCGCGCCCCGAGACGGTGCAGGCGGGCTTTCACGTGACGCAGGAGGATCCGTACTTCCCGGAGTCCGGGCTGTTCGAGAAGGTGCAGGTCCCCACCTGGCTGCTGCTCGCCCAAGGCGGCCCGGACGACGACCTGTTCGACGCTGCGCGGCGGATCGGTCGCTCCCACAAGCACGTGACGTTCGTCGGGATCGACGGCGGTTTCGGGGCGCACTACCAGGCGGCCGCACGGTGGGCCGAGATCCTGCTGACCGCCGCCGCGACCCCCTGAGGCCCGT
>CAJDWQ010000087.1_pt1 | contig 11767 bp, 9 predicted proteins | sample 7391641 | NCBI WGS metagenome assembly CAJDWQ01 (sample SAMEA7055718, study PRJEB34461) | soil metagenome | biome: terrestrial ecosystem; feature: Peninsula; material: soil | place: Antarctica | collected 2016
GGTGGGTGCGTGGTCGGTATAGGGCGACTCGAACAGTCGGCCGGGCGACATGACGCCGGTCTGGGTGAGTTCGTCGATGATCAGCCCGATGAACCGGATCTGGGCGAGGTTCGCGTTAAACCCCGTCTCGACGAACTCCGCGTGCGCCTTGGGACTTGGCGAAGATGATCGTCTTGCCGAGCCGATCCCCGCCAGCGACCTTGTAGCCGCTCGTCATGAGGGTAACCAGGACCTTGTCGACGGTGTCCTCGTTGAACAAGAATCGGTTCAACTCCTCCGAGGCGATCTCGGTCGGTGGCCCGTCGTCACCCCAGTCCAGGGCGTCCCACTCATCCTTCTCCGCCTCGGACAGCTCGACGTACCGGATCCCCGAGCGCAGGAACTTCGTCCCCACCGACACACCCACCGGCGGCACGAGTACCCCTGCGAGACGGCCTCGTCGAGGCTGTGTGCGTCCGTGGGGACACCGTCTTCGAGGTTGAACAGACGGTACGTGTTGTGGTCGACCTCATCCTTCGGGGTCGCCGTCAACCCAACGAGCAGGGCGTCGAAGTAGTCGAAGATGGCCCCGTACTTCGCGTGCACCGACCGGTGCGCCTCGTCGATGACGATCAGGTCGAAGTACCCGGGCCCGAACGTGCGGCCGTTCTCCCCGACCTGCTGGATCAGGTTTAGCATCGTCGGGTACGTCGACACGTACACGCGCCCGTCCGGCGACTTCTCGCTCAACAGGTTGACCGTGCTCAGGTGCGAGGCATGCGTCTTGAACGCGTTGGCAGCCTGCCTGACCAGGGCCGTACGATCCGCCAGGAACAGGACGCGCTTGACCCAGTTCGCCTTGCTCATCTGGTCCACGAGCGCGATCGCGGTGCGGGTCTTTCCCGCGCCGGTCGCCATGACGAGCGCGGGCCCGGTCGTAGTGCTCGGTGGTGCGCAGGTCGGCGTGCCTGGCGAGGATCTGCGCGTCACGCAGCGGAACGCCAGCATCCAAGGCGTTGGTGATCGCGGCGTGACGCAACGAGTGCGGGCTGATGTGCCGCGGGATGGCGGCGGTTTTCGCGATCCGGGCGACCATCCGGTAGACGTCGCGTCGGTTGATCGGTTTGCCGGAGACCGGTCGCAGCACCAGCGGCTCGGTGGTGCGCTGGCCGCGGCGTGCTTCAAGCGCTCGAAGGACGGGGACCGTCACCGGCATGGTCGCGGGCTTGTTTCCCTTCCCGACCAGGTGCAGCACGCGGTGCCCGCGCAGGGACTCGGCCTAGTCCTCGATGGGCACCTGGACCCATCGACGCTAGACCCGAACCAGCACCCGCGTCCGCAGGCGGCGGATAGACGCACCTGCGGACAGTCAAGAAGCTCCTCGCAGCTCCTGAGGACGCGGCACAGGCGGGTCCACCGCCGCTCAGTCCGAGCAGTCCACCGCGACGGCAAGGGCCGCGCAGATCTGGCGCATCCGATCCTCGGCCACGCGTCCCAGTCGTTCGACGAGGATCGCGATCGACACGCTTTCGACCGAGTCCAGATTTACTGCCGAGCGCAGCGGCACCGGATCCTCGCCGGGTTCAAGAAGTACCTCGCTCGGGAGGCTACGAATGATGGTCGTGCAGGGCGCGATCAGTGCGCGGTGATGGCGCGGGATCACGGCGTCACGAGAAAGCACTACGACGGGCCTCCGGCCGATCTCGGCCATCTCGCACCACCACACTTCCCCCCGCGCGGGCAGCTCTCTCACGAGGCGCCCACCGCACCTCGGAACGACGCCAGATCTCCCCATGCGTCTGGCTCGTCCAGGGGATGGGCATCGTAAGCCTCGTAGCTGGCGTCCACTTCGGCGGCACGATGCCGGGCCAGCAACGCAGGGTGCTCAAGCGTGTGCGACTCATGCCACAAGTATGCCACTGCTGAACGACGCGGGCGAAGCGGTCAGCTGTCGGCGAGGTGGGGCAGGTCAGGCGCGCCGCGGAACGCAATTGAAGCCAATCCGGTGATTCTGGAGATCTACGAGGCACCTCGACGAGTCTCAGTACGTTGTCGCCATGTTCGTGAACCGGCTGTAGTGGCCTTGGAAGGCCACGGTGATGGTTTTCGTCGGTCCGTTGCGGTGCTTGGCCACGATGATGTCCGCCTCGCCCTCGCGAGGGGAATCCTGCTCATACATGCTTTCCCGGTGCAACAGCATCACCAGGTCGGCGTCCTGCTCGATCGATCCCGATTCCCTCAAGTCCGACACCATCGGCTTCTTGTCCGTACGTTGTTCCGGGCCTCGGTTCAGCTGGGAGATCGCGATCACCGGAACCTCCAGCTCCTTGGCCAGCAGCTTCAACGCGCGAGAGAACTCGCTGACCTCCTGCTGGCGACTCTCCACGCGCTTGCCCGAGGACATCAGCTGCAGGTAGTCGATCACCACCAACTTCAGGTTGTTCCGCTGCTTCAATCGCCGGCACTTGGCCCGGATCTCCATCAGCGACATGTTGGGCGAGTCGTCGATGAACAGGGGGGCGTCGCTCACGGACCCCATCGTGCGGGCCAGCTTCTGCCAGTCGTCATCGCGCATCGTGCCCTTGCGCATGTGCTGCAGCTGGATGGACGCCTCTGCGCTCAGCAGTCGCATCGTGATCTCCGTACGGCTCATTTCGAGGGAGAAGATCACCGTCGCGAGCTTGTGCTTGACCGCGGCCGCCCGCGCGATATCCAGCGCAAGGGTCGACTTGCCCACCGCAGGGCGGGCCGCCACCACGATCATCTGCCCCGGGTGCAGCCCGTTGGTCAGCTCGTCCAACTCGATGAACCCCGTCGGGACGCCCACCATCTGCCCGCTCGTGCCCGAGGCCGCCTCGATCTCGTCGGCGGTCATCTCCAGCAGGTCGCCCAGGACGTGGTAGTCCTCCCCACCGCGGGCGTCCGTCACCCCGTACACCTCGGCCTGCGCGGCGTTGACGATGTCCTCCACATCGCCGCCACCCGTGCCGTAACCCATCTGCACGATCCGCGTGCCCGCCTCCACCAACCGCCGCAGCGTCGCCCGCTCGGCGACGATCTGCGCGTAGTAGCCCGCGTTCGCCGCCGTCGGCACCTTCGAGATCAGCTGGTGCAGGTACGCCTGGCCACCGATCCGGCTCAGGTCGCCCCGCTTGGTCAGCTCGTCGGCCACGGTGATCGCGTCGGCGGGCTCGCCCCGCCCGTAGAGGTCGAGGATCGCCTCGTAAATCGACTCGTGCTGCGGCCGGTAGAAATCCAGCCCGCGCAACGCCTCGACGCAGTCCGCGATCGCGTCCTTGCTCAAGAGCATGCCGCCGAGGACCGACTCCTCAGCGTGCACATCCTGAGGCGGCAACCGCCCGTCGGTGCTCCCGCCGGGTTCGTAGGCGACGCTGAGCTCAGTCACCGACATCGCGGACGTCCCACCTCCTCTAGAAGCCACCCGCCGGACGCACGTCGGCGATCACGCATCTCAGATCCGCGAGCGACCAACCAACCCGCGGCACGCGTTCACGGTGACACGAGGCACCGACACCGCCTGTCTGCGTCAACCACTGATCAACGCAGACCACCGTCGATGACCGTCGCGGCACTCCTCGGTCGGTGGGGTGGCCCGCAGCCAAGCCGGCGGTGCGCCCCCAACGTAGGGCGGCATGCCCAGGTCCTCAAACCATCCCTGTGGAGCCGCCTGTGGACGGCTGTGGACCACCTCCCGAGCCGGTGGACAAACCGGCCCGATCTGTGCACGGCAATGTGCACAACCGGCGCCCTCGCGGTCGCCGGGCGCTCCCGACCTGCCCCGATGTGATCGGCTTCCCGGGAAACGAGAAACTCCGTCCACGATGAGACGACAACGTCCACCGGTTGAGACATGAGCAGCCTGGCGGCGCCCGCCAGGCGACGCCCGCGGCACCCTTCGAGACTGCCTGCGCGCCCCTGTGGAAATCGCTGTGGATGACGACGGGCAACCTGGTTCCGACAGGCGCGTTTGACCTTGTGTTCGAGAGCGTTCCCCCATGTCAACGTGGGCCTCTTGGAACACTCGGTCAAGAATCAGTCAAGTGACCTGCTCACGCTGATTCTGGGGATAACTCGAGGGTCGCGACACGCCGACGCCCGTCGCATCTCACGTCACACGAGTCCCGCCCATCTCGTCCGCCCCGTCGGTCCCCGCGGAGGTCGGACCCTCCGGACGTCACTGGGCCATCGACCTTTTAGGCGCCTATCCTGGCGGCGTGTCAGCCGAGGGGGACCCGCCACCGGAGGCTGTGTCACACCACGGACCCGCGCCCCGCCCGAGCCTGGCGGCCACGCGCCGCGCGGTTCTCCGGCTCGCCGTTCCGGCGTTCCTGACCCTCGTCGCGGAACCACTCTTCCTCATCGCCGACTCCGCGATCATCGGCCACCTCGGCACCCCCCAGCTCGCGGGCCTCGGTGTGGCCAGCGCCGCCCTCCTGACGGCCGCAGGCGTGTTCGTGTTCCTTGCGTACGGCACCACCGCGCTCGTCAGTCGTACGCTTGGCGCCGCCTCACCCCGTGAGGCGATCGGCGCCGGTCTCAACGGAGTGTGGCTGGCCGGCCTGCTCGGGGTGGCCAGCGCGATCGCCGTCGGCACCCAGGCCGACGCGATCTGCGGCGCGCTCGGCGCCTCCGGCGACGTGCTCGAATACGGCGCGACCTATCTGCAGATCTCCGCCCTCGGCCTGCCGGCCATGCTCATCGTGCTGGCGGCCACGGGGATCCTGCGCGGCCTACAGGACACGCGCACCCCCCTGGTCGCGACCACGGTCGGATTCGGCGCGAACATCGCCCTCAGCATCCTGCTGGTCTACGGGTGGGGCTGGGGCATCGCCGGATCCGCATGGGGGACCGTCATCGCGCAGTGCGGCATGGCGTTGGCGCTGTGCGCCGTGGTCGCCCGCGGCGCGCATCGCCTGCGCGCGCCGCTGCGGCCCGACCTCGGTGGCATCCTGCGCGCCGCCCTGGAGGGAACGCCCCTGCTCGTGCGCACTCTTGCCTTGCGCGGCGTGCTGCTCGTGACCACCTGGGTCGCAGCGGGGCTCGGCGACGTACCCCTTGCCGCATACCAGGTGTGCTCGACCATATGGTCGTTCCTCGGTTTCGCGCTCGACGCGCTCGCCATCGCCGGGCAGGCCCTCACCGGTCGCGCGCTCGGCGCCGGGGACGTCGCCGGCACGAGACTCGCGACCGGCCTCATGGCGCGCTGGGGTCTGCTGAGCGGGCTCGGCGCCGGCATCCTCCTGGCCGCCGTGCACTCGTGGCTTCCCGTCATCTTCACGACGGATCCGCAGGTGCGAACCGCCGTCGCCGCGGGTCTGCTGGTGATCGCGCTCGGGCAGCCGATCGTCGGCTACGCGTACGTGCTGGACGGGGTGCTCATCGGCGCCGGCGACGCACGCTGGCTTGCCGGCGCCCAGTTGGTGCTGTTCGTCGCCTACCTGCCGATCGTGCTGACCGTCGCGGCCCTGCGGGACCCGCTCCTGCTCCTCGGGGACGGCGCTGCCGTGGCCGCCCTGTGGATCGCGTTCGTGGCGTTCATGGCCCTACGAGGGCTGCTCCTACGCCACCGCGCGCGCGGCGAGGCCTGGATGGTGACCGGTCTCGCGTGAGGCTGGACAGCCCGGCCGAACGGTCACGACAGCGCTGACGGTCACGACCGCACACAGCTCAGACGGTCACGACCGCACACAGCCAACCGGCCGTCCGGACGACAGATCCGGACGGCCGGGACGAGATCACACGGGGCGTTCAGGCTGTCGGGTCAGCCCTTCAGCTTCTTGGCGACGTCGTCGTTGCTCTTGTCTTGGAGCCACGCCTCGACCGCTTGCGCTTCCTTGCCCTTTCCGTACTCGTTGACCACCTTGTTCTCCAGGTTTGCGTACTGCTCATCGGTCAGCTTGAAATCGGCGAACAGCGGCTTCAGGTCCGGGTGCTTGTCCACCCATCCCTTGGTGGCCAACTCGTGCAGGCCCTCTGGCTTGCCGAGCGCCCCCTTGGGATCCTCCAGGTCCTTCATGGTGAACTCCGCATTGGCCCAGAAGGGGCGCCACAAGGTGACCACGATCTCCCTCTTGGCGGCGATCGCGCTCTTCAGCTCGGCGAGCATCGCGGTCGTCGACGACTCCACCAGCGTGTATTCGCTGCCGAGCCCGTACTGCGGGATCACGTTGTCCTTGGTGACCTTCATAAGACCCGCGCCGGGCTCGATGCCGACGATCTTCCCGCCGAAGACTGACGCGTTCCCCTTCAGCTGCTCGATCGAGGTGTAGGTCGAGTAGTCCGGCACGGCGAACGTCAGGCGGGCGTCCGAATAGTAGGCGCCGAGATCATCGATCTTGTCACCATACTTTTTCATGTACTCCTCGTGCGTCACCTCCGGCCACGCCGAGGGGTAGACGTCCACATCCCCGTTGACCAGGCCCGTATAGAGCGGGGCGGCCTCCGACAGTTCCGTGATCTTGACCGTGTAACCCTTGGACTCCAGCACGTTCTTCCACAGGTAGGCAGTGCTCAACCCGTCCGTCCATGACGGGATGATGCCCAGGGTGACCTTCTTGTCGCTGCTGCCTGCCTCGGAGCCGCCGGAATCCCCACACGCGGCAAGGCCGGTGAGGAGCACGGCGGCGCCGATAGAGGCACCTACGCGTCGCAAGAACATTGATTGATTCCTTCCAGTTCGCGACCTCTTGGTCGGGTCAACGGGGCTCACGCCGTGGACAGCGGCACATCGACGCGCGCCGCCTCGCCACCGGCAGCGTTGTCGTCCGTGGCGGGGGCGGCCCGCTTCGAGCCGGGCGTGCGACGTCCGATCGCCCCGGTGAGGCGATCCAGATAGACCGCAAGGACGACCACAGAAAGGCCAGCCTCGAACCCCAGGCCGATGTCGAGCCGGGCGATGGACGTCGTGACCTCGCCGCCAAGCCCGCCGGCACCCACGAGCCCGGCGATGACCGCCATGGACAGCGCCAGCATGATGACTTGGTTGACGCCCGCCATGATCGTCGGCATAGCCAACGGCACCTGGATCTCGCGCAGGATGTCACGCGGGTGGGCGCCGAAGGCGTGACCCGCCTCCACCACCTCTTGGTCAACCTGGCGAATCCCGAGCTCCGTCAAGCGGACACCGGGGGGCAACGCGAAGATGATGGTGGCGATCACCCCTGCGACCGGCCCGATGCTGAACATCGTCACCACCGGCACGAGCCACACGAAGGCGGGCATCGTCTGCATGAGGTCCATCACGGGCCGCGTGAGCTTGCTCGCCGTCTCCGACCGCGCCGCCGCAATGCCGAGGGGTATCGCCAGCAGCAAGGCGATCACGGCCGCCACGACGACCAGCGACAGAGTTTCCATGGCCCCCGTCCACTGATCCATCGCCACGATGAACAGCAGCCCCACGACAGAGACGGCAGCGTGTATCCACCGTCGTGACACGACCAGAGCCAGAGCGCCCAGGATCAGGACGACCACCCACGCGGGCGGCGCGGTCAACGCGGACGTGAGGCCATCCACCATGGCTTGCCCCGCGGACTTGATCACGTCGAACAGCGGACCCAGCACGCTGTTGAGCCAGTCGAAGGCGATCTCGATGACCCGCCCCACAGGAATCCGGGGAACGCCCTCGACGCTCTCCTGGGCCTTCATCGCGCACCTCCCGCCACCAGGTCCGGCTGCGGACCAGCCGCCTCCTCGGAGTGGAACGCCAGACCGTTCGGCCGCGCTCCACCCATCACATTCAGGAGGAGAACGGTGGGTAGCACGCCCACGAGTCGTTCTTTGGCGTCCAGCACGGCGAGCGCGGTCGGTGACAGGGCCGCCTCGTGGAAGACATCGGCGAGCAACGTGTCGGCAGACACCGAACCCACCGTGCCGATGAGACCGGCCAGCCCCGTGCGTCCGTCCTCTACGGCCCGCGCAACGTCGCCCTCGTTGAGGATCCCGTGGACGTGCCGTTCGCGATCGACGACGAACAGGTGCGACATCTGGTGCTCGCGCATGAGCCGGTGTGCCGCCAACGGCCCCTGTTCGGCCCCGATGACGGCGACAGGCGCCTCCATCACGTGCGCGGCGGTGAGAACCCGCGAACGGTCAACGTCTTGCACGAACTGAGACACGTAGTCGTTCGCCGGGTCCGTGAGGATCTGCTCCGCCGTCCCGATCTGGACGATCCGTCCGTCGCGCATCACCGCGATGCGGTCACCCAGACGCATGGCCTCGTTGAGATCGTGCGTGATGAAAAGAATGGTCTTGTCGAGCTGATGTTGGAGCTCGATCAGCTGGTCCTGCATCTCGCGACGGATCAGCGGGTCGAGCGCGCTGAACGCCTCGTCCATCAACAAGACGTTCGTGTCCGCCGCCAAGGCCCTCGCCAGGCCCACCCGCTGGCGCATGCCGCCCGACAGCTCCCCCGGCAGGGAATCCGCCCAGCCCTCAAGGCCGACCATCCCCAAGGCTGTCTCCGCCTTGCGCTCCCGATCAGCGCGGTTCATGCCCCGCACCTTCAGGCCGTACGCGGCGTTCTCCCCCACGGTCCGGTGCGGCAGCAAGGCGAAGTGCTGGAACACCATGGCGACCTGCTCCCGTCGCACCTGACGCAAGGCGCCGGGGTCGAGAGCCGAGATATCTCGCCCCTCAACGCGCATGCGCCCTGCGGTGCAATCGAGGAGCCCGTTGACCATCCGGATCAAGGTGGACTTGCCAGAACCCGACAAGCCCATCACGACAAAAATCTCTCCCGGATCCACGGAAAACGTCGCGTCGATGACCGCCGCCGTCAACCCGTCCGTGAGCAGTTCAGCCCGCGTATTCCCCGCTTCGAGGCGCTTCACCCCGCGGTGCGGGCGCTTACCAAAAACCTTATAGACCTGTTCGGCGTCGATGACCGCCACGTAGTCTCCTGTCTTTCGGGGCACCCCCATACGCCGAATGACGCAAACCTACGAAGGTGTAGGGGATGCCACTGCTCGATCCTGAGGCCATTTCGCCTGAGCGGCGGACAAACCTAGGACGTGCACCCGCCGCAATACGGCGTTGGCAACCCACTTCTAGGATCACCTGGTCGATCTGGTGACCCCGATTTTACCCAACTTCCGCAGCTGACACCTCACCAGCGTGGCCCCGAGCCAGACCCGGACGGGTCCCCGAGGCGCGGCTTGCGGCCTAACCCCGCAGGGAGACACAGGGATTCATGAGTCAACGAAATAGGTGCCCGCGCAGTCTCACCATCTGGAAGAAATGGACAGACTCGGGGGGTAAACGCCCACCCTGGCGCGTCGCTCGGTTCGCGCCGACCCTTTAGGCTGAGGCGATGCGGGCGACGGTTCTCGGCGCAGGTTCGTGGGGCACGGCCCTGGGCAGCCTGCTCGCGGGCCAGGGCTGGGACGTGCGGATGTGGGACATCGACGTTGCCACTGATGGCCGTCCCCTCGTTTGCGGTGCGCGGCGTGACGGAACAGATCCACGATCTCCTGCTCGAGGGATCGCCGCTGGTCTCCGTCACCAAGGGCGTCGAGGTCGACACCCTCTTGACGATGCACGAGGTGATGCAGCACGTGCTGGACGAGCGGCACCACCGCTACCTGGCCTGCCTGTCCGGACCGTCGTTCGCCGTCGAGGTGGCGCGGGGGGTGCCTACCGCGGTGACCGTGGCGGCGACGACGGAGGAGACCGCCGCAGCGGTGCAGGGCGCGTTCTATACGGCGACGTTCCGGCCCTACACGTCGACGGACGTGATGGGCGTCGAGATCGGCGGGTGCACCAAGAACGTGCTCGCGATCGCGACCGGGTATGCGGCCGGAGTGGGCCTCGCGACGAACACCGCGGCGATGCTGATGACCCGCGGCCTGGCCGAGACGACCGCGCTCGGCATCCGCCGCGGGGCTCGACCGGAGACGCTGCGGGGGTTGTCCGGCGTGGGGGACCTTGTGCTGACCTGCACGTCCGTGAAGTCGCGGAACTACCGGGTCGGGTTTGCGTTGGGGCAGGGGCGCACGTTGGCGGACATCAAGGCCGAGCTCGGGCAGGTCGCCGAAGGCGTGCAGAACGCGAAGAGCGTGCACCGGTTGGCGGCCCTCTACGACGTCGATATGCCGATCTCCGAGACCGTGTACCGGCTGCTGTACGACGGCCTGCCGCACAAAAGGGTGCTGGCGGCGCTCTTGGGCCAGGCCGCCTGAGGAACGACGTCGTCGCGGACGATGGCCCGCGGGGACATTGATGCGGCACCCTACCCTGGAGTCATGACCGTCCAGCTGCCCGTGACGCTCGACCGCGGCAGCAACGTGCCCCTGTACCGCCAGTTGGCGCAGGCGCTCACCCGGGGGATCGACAACGGCGACCTACACGTGGGCCAACTGGTCGAGCCCGAGGTGGAGTTGGCGCAACGGTTGTCCCTGTCGCGCCCGACGGTACGCAGGGCGATCGGGCAGCTCGTCGATGCGGGCCTGCTGATCCGGCGCCGCGGCGTCGGGACGGTTGTCGCGACGGGGGGAGTGCGTCAGGACGCTGAGCTGAACTCGCTGTACGACGACCTGGTGGCCGAACGGCGCTCACCTCGCACCGTGCTGCTCGAACTCGACCACGGGGACGTCAACGCGCAGGCTGCTGTGCGGTTGGGTTTGCCGCGCCGGACACGCCTGGTTCGGGTGAAGCGCTTGCGGCTGATCGGCGAGTTGCCACTGGCCATCCTGGAGAACTGGCTACCGTCGAACTCGCCGGCGGTGCCGGCCCTGACGCCGGATCGGCTCGGGCGGGAGGGGCTCTATTCGATCCTGCGCAGCGTCGGGCTGCGGCCGCACAGCGCGTTCCAGCGCTTCGGGGCGCGCAACGCCACCGGCGCGGAGCGGCGACTACTCCGGCTGACCAGGGCCGACCCGCTGCTGACCGTGTCGCGCCGCTCCTATGACCGCGACGGAGACGTCATCGAGTGCGGCGACCACTGCTTCCGGGGTGACCAGTACTCGATCGAGGTCAAGGTGATGGAGGACGCCTGACCACGTACCTCGTCAGGCGCAGTAGCCGTACGGGTTGCGTTGCTGGAAGACCCAGGCGTCGCGGCACATCGCCGCCACGTCCCGACGGGTCCGCCAACCCCACCGTCGTGCCACCAGGCTCGGGTCGGCCTGCAGCGTCGCGACGTCGCCCGGTCGACGCTCCGCCATCGCGATCGGGACACTCCGGCCCGACGCCGCCTCGAAGGCCGCCGCGAGCTGGAGCACTGACGTGCCCACCCCGGTCCCCAGGTTCAACACGCTCATCCCCGCCTCGTCCCCGAGATGCTCCAGGGCGACCCGGTGGCCGTCGGCGACGTCGACGACGTGGATGTAGTCCCGCACGCCCGTCCCGTCGACCGTGTCGTAGTCGTCGCCGAACACCGTCAGGACGGGCCGTCGCCCGACCGCGACCTGTGCCATGTACGGCATGACGTTGTTCGGCACGCCCAGGGGATCCTCGCCGAGGAGGCCGGACTCGTGGGCGCCGACGGGATTGAAGTAGCGCAGGCTGATCACCCGCAGGTCGGGGTCGGCGTCGCAGGCGTCGGCGAGCAGGCGCTCGCAGGTGAGCTTGGTGCGGGCGTACGGGTTTGTCGGCGCGCACGAATCCGCCTCCGACAGCGGCGCGCCCCGGTACCCCGCGCCGTACAGGGAGCATGAGGAGGAGAACACCAATCGGCGCACCCCCGTCCGGCGCATCGCCGTGAGCAGTCGCAAAGTCCCGTTGACGTTGACGTCGTAGTACTCCCACGGGATCGCGCTGGACTCCCCGACCG
>CAJDWQ010000056.1_pt2 | contig 11748 bp, 10 predicted proteins | sample 7391641 | NCBI WGS metagenome assembly CAJDWQ01 (sample SAMEA7055718, study PRJEB34461) | soil metagenome | biome: terrestrial ecosystem; feature: Peninsula; material: soil | place: Antarctica | collected 2016
CCCACTCGTCAGCACTCGCTACGCTCGCTCGATCCTCGTCAGGCGCGCCTATCGCCCACTCGTCAGCACTCGCTACGCTCGCTCGATCCTCGTCAGGCGTAGGTGTTGACGTTGCGGCCCACACTGCCCTCCGAGGCGAGCGGCAGTGACAGGGCGTCAAGGAGCTTCGTGGCCGCCGCCGTCTGAGAGTTCATAGCCTTCTTGAGCAGGGAGATCTGCGCGTCCCCGACCGCCTGGTCGGTACGAGCGCTGAGCAGCGTCTGCGCGAGTGCAGCGACATCCATGTCGAGGGATTCTCCTTCGTCCGGGGTGCGCGGCGTCGTTGGGGTCCGTGGCGCGGCGTCGTCAGGAAGTACGCGCCGCGGGGCCAGCGATCGTCGGCTCAGGTCCACCTTCCCCATCGACGCGCCGCCGCTTCTGCTGAGGCGTCCATCACCCCCGAAACCGACGCCGTTGCAGGTCAAGCGTTCCCGTCGCCCTCCGGTGCCACGCTGAGCTCGACCGTCTTGGCCGCCGTCTTTGCCGTGGCCTTCTTCGCGGTGGCCTTCTTCGGCGCCGCCTTCTTCGCGGTGGCCGTCTTTGCGGTGGCCTTCTTTGCCGTGGCTTTCTTCGCCGTGGGCTTCTTCGCGGCGGCGCTCTTGCGGGTCGTCGGTCCCTTGGCGCGCTTCTCGGCGAGCAGCTCGTACGCCCTTTCTGCCGTCAACGACTCGATCTCGTCGTCGCGACGCAAGGTGGCGTTCGTGGTCCCGTCGGTGACGTACGGCCCGAACCGACCGTCCTTCACCACGACCGGCGTGCCCGACTCGGGGTCGGAACCGAACTCGGCGAGCGGCGGCTTGGCGGCGGCTCGGCCCCGTGTCTTCGGCTGGGCGTAGATCTGCAGCGACTGCTCCAACGTGATGTCGAACAGCTGCTCCTCCGTCGCGAGCGACCGCGAGTCGGTGCCCTTCTTCAGGTACGGACCGTAGCGCCCGTTCTGCGCGGTGATCTCCGTGCCCTCCGCATCGACGCCGACGATCCGGGGCAGGCTGAGCAACCGCAACGCCGTCTCCAGCTCGATGGTCGCGATCGACATCGACTGGAACAGCGACGCGGTCTTCGGCTTGATCTTGGCCCGCCCGGTCTTGGCGGCGTCCTCCGGCGACAACAGCTCCGTGACATACGGGCCGTACCGACCCGCCTTGGCCACGATCTGGCGCCCGCTATCCGGGTGCGTCCCGAGCTCACGGCCATCGTCGGAGGCGGACTCCAGCAGCTCGCGGGCCTTGGCCGGGGTCATCTCGTCAGGCGCGATGTCGTCCGGAACGCTGGCCCGGCGCGGCTTCGCCACCGGCCCTTCCGTCTCCGTCGCGGGCGCCGCGGGCTCTTCCGGCCTCGTCGCGGGCACCGCGGTGCCATCCACCGCGGAGTCACCCACTAATGCGTCATTAGCGCTCGGTGGGACCTGCTCGACCTGCTGCACGTACGGCCCGTACCGCCCCACCCGCACGACCATGCCCTCACCGAGAGGGATCGTGGAGATCTCGCGGGCGTCGATCTCGCCGAGGTGATCCACCAGCTCTCGAAGTCCTTCGTCGCTGACGTTCTCGTCCCCGAAGTAGAACCGGCTCAGCCATTCCACCCGGCCCAGGTCGCCGGCAGCGATCTCGTCCAGGTCCTCCTCAAGCTTTGCGGTGAACTGGTAGTCGATGAGCTTGGTGAAGTGCGCCTCCAACAGCTGGGTGACCGCGAACGCCAGCCACGTCGGCACCAACGCGTTGCCGCGGCGGGACACGTAGCCCCGGTCGGAGATCGTGCGCAGCGTCGGCGCGTACGTCGACGGCCTCCCGATTCCCATCTCCTCCATGGCCTTGACCAGCGATGCCTCCGTGTAGCGCGCTGGCGGGCTCGTCTCGTGCCCGTCCGCTTGCGAGGACTCCACGTCGAGCGCAGCCCCGACGCCGAGCTTGGGCAGGCGGCGTTCCTCCTCACGGCCGGCGATCGCGGCCCGGGCGGCGGCGCGCGCGTCGGGGTCGTCATCGCGGCCCTCCTCGTACGCCGCGAGGAACCCTCGGAAGGTGATCACGGTGCCCGACGCGGAGAGCTCGGCTCTCTCGTATCCGCCCGCGCCGCCGAGTGGTGCTGTGACCTTGACGGTCGAGGTCGACCCACGCGTGTCCGCCATCTGCGAGGCCAGCGTGCGCTTCCAGACGAGCTCGTAGAGCGCGAAGTCCTCGCCGCGCAGCTCCCCCGCGACCTGTGCCGGCGTGCGGAACCGGTCGCCCGCGGGCCGAATCGCTTCGTGCGCCTCCTGGGCGTTCTTGACCTTCTTCTCGTAGCGTCGCGGCTGCTCAGGCACGTACTCCGCCCCGTACATGTCCCGCGCCTGCGTCCGCGCCGCGGTCAGCGCCGAGTCCGACAGCGTGGTCGAGTCGGTCCGCATGTACGTGATGTAGCCGCCCTCATAGAGCCGCTGCGCCACCCGCATGGCCGAAGAAGCGTTGAGCCGCAACTTGCGCCCAGCCTCCTGCTGCAGCGTCGAGGTCGTGAACGGCGCGGACGGCCGCCGCGTGTACGGTTTGTCGGCCACCTCGCTGACGACGACGTCCGACCCAGCGCCCGCCAGCGCCAGCGCAACCGCGCGGGCAGCCACCTCATCGAGGTGGACCGCTCGGCCCTTGAGTCGGCCGTCATCACCGAAGTCGCGCCCCGACGCCACCTTCGCGTCGTCCAGCGCCGTGAGCCGCGCCGAGAACGCCTGCGCCGGCGTCCCCGCCGGGGCCAAGACCGCGGTCACGTCCCAGTACGAGGCCCTCATGAACGCCATCCGCTCCCGCTCGCGCTCCACCACGAGCCGGGTGACGACCGACTGCACGCGACCGGCAGACAGGCCCTGGCGGACCTTGCGCCACAGGACCGGGCTCACCTCGTAGCCGTACAACCGGTCGAGGATCCGCCGCGTCTCCTGCGCGTCCACCAGGTCCGTGTCGAGATCCCTGGTCTGCTGGACGGCGCGCTGGATGGCCTCCTGGGTGATCTCGTGGAACACCATGCGCTTGACCGGGACCTTGGGATTGAGCACCTTCATCAGGTGCCACGCGATGGCCTCGCCCTCGCGATCCTCATCGGTGGCGAGGTAGAGCTCGTCGGCCTCCTTGAGGGCGCGTTTCAGCTCCGTCACCTTGCGCTTCTTGTCGGCGTCGACGACGTAGTAGGGCTCGAACCCCGCGTCCACGTTGACCGCGAACCGCCCGAAGGGGCCCTTCTTCATATCGACGGGAAGCTCGGAGGGGTTGGGCAGATCCCGGATGTGCCCGGAACTGGCCTCCACGTCGTACCCGCTGCCGAGGTATCCAGCGATCGTGGTCGCCTTGCTGGGCGATTCGACGATGACGAGCTTGCGTCCTGTACTACCTGCCACTTGGTTTCCTACTCCCTGGCCACGTGCAGCGGATTCGTCGCTGCGTCGACGTGGTTCGCCTCGTCCTGGGGTCGACTCCGGCCCGCTGAGCTACGGATCGTCCGCGACGCGAAACTCCCGAGGCGGACGGTCTGCTGTTGCGGACCGTCCGCGGACACCCTACGCACAGCCAGGGCACACCGTAACGCGTCGGGGCCCCGCCCCGTCCATAGACGGACGCATCTCCGCTCACCCCGCCTCCGTTCACTGCCCCCAGGGGCGCAGGAGCCCGTCCGCGATCTGCCCCTCGATACTCGCCAGCGACTCCGCGATCACGTCTGCGGGCGGGCGGTGCAGGACGGCGGCGATCGCGTGCAGCGCCGCGCCGGCCGTCAGCTCACCGTCGCACACGGAGGCGAACGCGCCCAACACCTGATCGAGGCGAACGTCACGCCGAAGTCCGGTCCCCGGCCGAGCCGTCATCAGGGACGGGTCCGGCTCACCAGGTCGCCCGTACGTGTGTGTGGTGACGCCGTCGGCGTACACCCAGCGTCGCTCGAGGATTCCTTGCGCGCCGGCGTCGGCGAGCCAGCGGCGCGCATGCACCGCGTCCAGGATCCACGGCCCCATGGGCGCCACGACCGGCCCGCGGTGGTCGATGAGGTCGACCCGGGCAGGGCGCGACGCGCGCTTGCCCTCGACGCCGGGCGCGCCGGCGGACGGCCGCGACAGCGTGATGACGCCGAAACCGATCGACTCCACGCCGCGGGCCGCGAAGTCGTCGAGCCACGCCTGCAGGAGCGCCCGGTAGGCGGGTGTCCCGGGGCGGTGACCGCCGTCGCGAGCCCATGTCTGGGCGTATTCGCACGGGTCCTGCACCTCGCGTTGCACCACGAGGGCGTCGAGTCTGGCCCCACCCGAGCGCGCACCGTCCAGCCACTCGCGCCATACGTCGCGCCAGTCCTGCCCGCGCTGGACCTCCCAGTTGCCGAGAAAATGGGCGATCCCGCCGGGCGCCAGGTGCTCCCCGACGCCTTGGACCAGCCGGCGGACCACGGTGTCACCCCGCTCCCCACCGTCCCGGTAGGTGTAGCGCGGCACGTCGTGGCGGCGTGGGGTGATCACGAACGGCGGGTTGCTCACGACGAGGTCGAACTGCTCGCCCGCGACCGGTTCGAGCAGGTCTCCGCGGCGCAGGTCCCAGTCTTGCCCGGCCAGGGCGGCGTTGAACGCGGCGAACCCCAGCGCGCGCGGCGAGATATCGGTCGCCACCACGCGGGCGCAGTGGCTGTGCAGGTGCAGCGCCTGGACTCCGCATCCGGTGCCGAGGTCCAGCGCCCGTGTCGCGGGCGGCCTCGGCGTCCAGGACGCCAGCGTCGCCGAGGCGCCGCCGATCCCCAGGACATGCTCTGGGTGCAGGGGGCTTTCGGTGGCCAGCTCCCCCTGGTCGGACGCCACCCACCAGGCGTGGGTCTCATCCCCGTACGGGCGCAGGTCGCAGCTCGCGGTGACGCGTGAACGCCCCCTCCCATCCGACGGCCGGGCCAGCAGTCCGAGCCGATCCAGTCCGTCGACGCCGGTCCTGGGGAACGCGAGCGCGACCTGATCGGCGTCCGCTGCGTCGCCGAGGGTCATCAGCGCGATCACCGTCGCGCTCGGTCCGGGCTGCGCGACGATCCGGCGCCGCGCGGGCAGCGGCTCCTCGCGGTGCAGCGCGGCCCCGGCGAGCTCGCCGAGAAACCCCGCGACGCCGTCGGGCGTGTAGGCGGCGGTTTCCAAATCTGCTCGAAGGTTCTCGAGGTCGCCCGGGTCGGATCGGGCGCAGGGGGGCGGGAAAGGCGCTGGTACGGGGGGCGCCGGCCGCCGGTGGAGGCCGGTGGGCTCATGGCTCACGCGCCCACGGTGCCACACGCCCACGCCGGGCCGGTCTCTAGCAGATCTCGTTAGAGCACACCCCGTGAGCCGCCCGCCGAGCCTGCGGCAAGATCAGGGAGCTTGCGGGACTCCACCAGGTGGGCCGCCACGGATCGAAGCTTTATGTTGCGGTCCTGGGAGTAGCGGCGCAGCACCGAGAACGACTGATCGGTGGAGAGGTCGAACCGCTCCATGAGGATGCCCTGCGCCAGGCCGATGACGTGGCGTCCGTCCATCGCCGCCCGCAGTCCGCTTTCCGTCTGCGCCGCCGCGAGCGCCACGGACGCGTGTCCGGCGAAGACCGCCGCGACGGCCGCGTCATCGGCGTCGAAGTGCTTGGGCTGTGAGCTGTAGATGTTGAGTGAGCCGATCGTTCCCGATTGAGTGAACAAGCGGACGGAGAGCACGCTGCGTACCCCCAACTCCACGATCGAGCGACACCAGGTCGGCCAGCGGGTCTCGGTCACGGTATCGGCGATGATGAAGGTCGTGTGATCCTCCATCGCTTCGAGGCACGGTCCCTCGCCGCACTCCAGCTGCAGGTTGTCAACGCGGCGGACGCGTTCGTCGGTCACGGCGGCGGTCACAACCTTGTTGTTCCCGTGCACCACCATGACGCCGCACATGTCAGAATTCACTGTTGCGCAAGCAAGTTCGGCGATGCCGTGCAGCGTCTGCTCAACGTCCTCTTGGGCGTGTAACGTTTGGGCGATATCCGCGAAGTCCGACGCTTTGGTCGTCACACTTTCCTCGTTTCTGACACCCTTCGCGTCTCGTCCTCACCGGCGACCCGCCGCAGGCGATGACGCCAGGCCACCACTCTAGGCGGGTCTGCTGGGTGCAGGTGACATCACCGGCGTGACGGCCGGCTTCGCGGTCAGGACGCCAGGGACTCCACGTCCATGCTGTGGCGCAGGTCGTTCAGGATGCGGGTGAGGAGGCGCGACACCTGCATCTGGCTGACGCCGATCTCTGCACCGATTCGATCCTGGGTCCACCCCCGCACGAACCGCAGCAGCAGGATGCGACGATCGCGCTCACTCAAGCGCTCGAGGGCCGGGCGCAGGCACTCCATGTTGTCGACGTGCTCATAGCGGTCCCGCTCGTCGACGAGCAGATCCGCGAGCACTGCCACCCCCGGTCTTCCCGGCGAGTCCAGCGACAGCGTCGTATAGCACCCGTCGGTCATCTCCGCCTCGGCCAGTTCCGAGGTGGCCACGCCGAGGCGCTCCGCGATTTCCTGGAGCGTGGCGGCACGCGCGTGCTCCTGTTGGAGGTCGGCTCGAGCCGTCGCCACCTGGCTCCTGAGCTCCTGCAGCCGGCGTGGCGGGCGCACGACCCACCCGAAATCGCGGAAGTGCCGCTTGACCTCCCCCGAAATCGTCGGGACCGCGTAGGCGAGGAAACCGGCGCCCTCCCCCGGCTTGTACCCCTGGGCGGCCTTTACCAGTCCGAGGTAGGCCACCTGCACGAGGTCGTCGGAGTCGATCCCCCGAGCGCGGTAGCGTCCCGCGATCGACTCGGCGACCGGACCGTTGAGCAGGACGACTTGGTCGAGGTAGTTCTGCCGCTCCGTGCCATCACGGCTTGCGGCCGCGAGCGCGAGGAGTTCTTGACTGTACGTATCGCGGGTCGCCGGGTCGATTTCGCCGATGTGGCGTCCGTGCAGCCATTCGGGCAAGTCGTGGGCGGCGGCAAAGAGGCTCCGAGGCACCTGGTGCTCCCCATGACGAATCTCACGTGGCACGTAGCTGGACCACACAACGACGGTAGGCTGAACTCGCGACATATCGCAAGTTCCGCGTGCCCAAGCATTTTCACACCGCCGGAAAAGAGCGCCACAAAGTGAACAGCCGTCCAAATTCGCGTGAGAACGTGTCGGGCGGTCACGCGAGACAACCGCCGTTGGTTCTGCCCCGGCGGACCCGTCGGCCGGGTCAGGAAGCGTCCGCCGATCGTCCGGCGGTCGGCCCGGCGCGGAACGAGGCGAGCGCCTCGACCACCGTCTCATGCAGCGGGAAGACCGTGTCCAAGCCGGTGATCGACAACACTCGCAGCATGCGGGGAGACGTCACGACGATGCGGATGCTGCCGCGTCGAGCCCGGACCACCTTCAAGCGTCCGATGAGCACCCCCAGACCGGTGGAGTCCATGAACGGCACGCCACGAAGGTCCACGACCAGCCAGCACAGTCCCGAAGCGAGCACCCGGTCGATGGCGTCTCGAAGGCGGTACGCGCTGGTCACGTCGACATCCCCCGCGGGGGTGATCACCGCGATGCCGTCTTCCTCCTGCACCGTTACCTCAAGGTCTGGCACCCGTTCTCCCTTCGCCGGTGCCGGTCACCCTAGCCGCGTCCGTACGTCGTCCGCGACCCCACCGCATTGATCTCGGCTCGGGCGACCACGTCGCCTGTGCTCCTCCGCCGTACGGTGTCCTCGATGAGCGCGCGCGATCCGGCGGAGGTGCTCGCGACGTGGGCCGGCGGCCGCCGTCGAGAGTCGTTGCTGCACGTGCATCGGTCCGCCGCTCGGGCGGCCATCATCGGCACGTGGCCGAGCTGGCTTTCGCCCCCGGTTGCGGCCGCGCTCGCGGACCTCGGAATCGACGACCCGTGGGCCCATCAGCTGCTGGCGGCGGAGGAGCTGTGGGCGGGACGGTCCGTGGCGATGGCCACCGGCACGGCGTCGGGGAAATCGCTGGGCTACCTCATGCCGGTGCTGTCGGCACTAGCCTCCGGCGAGCGGACACTGGCCGGTCGCGGCGCGGGGGCGCTCTACCTGGCGCCGACCAAGGCGCTCGCCGCCGACCAGATGGCGCACGTCGCCGCGCTGGCCGTTCCGGGCGTGCGCGCCGCGACCTACGACGGAGACACCCCCCGTGACGAGCGGGCCTGGATCCGGGCGCACGCGAACTACGTGCTGACGAACCCGGACATGCTGCACCACGCGCTGTTGCCCGCCCACGAGGCGTGGTCCGGCTTCTGGCGAGCGTTGCGGTTCGTGGTCGTGGACGAGGCTCACGTCTACCGAGGGGTGTTCGGCGCCCACGTCGCGGCCGTGCTGCGGCGGTTGCGACGCGTCTGCGCACGGTACGGGGCGGAGCCGGCGTTCGTGGTGGCGTCGGCCACGCTGGACGCGCCCGCGCGGCACGCGATGGACCTCGTCGGGGTGCCGGCCATCGCGGTGACCCAGGATGGCTCGCCCCGCCCGGAACGGCACCTGGCCTTCTGGGAGCCGCCGCTGGCGCAGGGTCAGGACGGGGTGGTTCGACGGCGCAGCGCGACGGCGGAGGCGGCCGACCTCCTGGCGGATCTCGTGGCGCGAAACGTGCAGACGGTGGTGTTCGCCCGCTCGAGGGCAGCGGCGGAATCGGTGGCCGCGGGCGCCCGACGCGCCATGGGCGAGACGCGGCCAGACCTGATGGGGCGGGTGGCCTCGTACCGGGGCGGGTACCTCCCGGAGGAGCGCCGGGCCCTGGAGCGTGCCCTGCGTCGACGGGAGCTGTTGGGGCTGGCCACGACGAGCGCTCTGGAGCTGGGCATCGACATCGGCGGGCTGGACGCGGTGCTGGTCGCGGGCTGGCCGGGCAGCCGCGCGTCGCTGTGGCAGCAGGTGGGACGCGCCGGAAGGGCCGGTCGCGCGGCGCTGGGGGTGTTCATCGCGGCGGAGGACCCCCTGGACACGTACCTGGTGCACCACCCGGACGTCGTCGTGGGAGCGCCCGTCGAAGCTGCGGTACTGGACCCGCACAACCCGTACGTCCTCGCGCCTCATCTGACCGCCGCCGCCGCCGAGCTGCCGCTGCGCACCGAGGACGCGAACGTGTTCGGCCCCGGGATGCGTCCCCTGCTGGACTCGCTGGTGGCTGCCGGGGCGTTGCGGCGTCGGCCGTCGGGCTGGTACTGGACGTCGGCGCATCACCCAGCCTCGGACTTCACGCTGCGAGGCGCCGACCAGCCCGTCGCGGTGGTCGAGGTCGACACGGGTCGCGTGATCGGCACCGTCGACGGCGCGCGCGCGGACGCGACGGTGCACTCGGGCGCGGTGCATGTGCACCAGGGTCGGACGTACGTGGTGACGCGCCTGGATCTGGGCAGCGCGACGGCCCTGGCGGTCCAGGGTGACCCGGGCTGGTCCACGCAGGCGAGGGCGGTCAGCGCGTTCGACATCCGCTCCGTGCAGCGGAGCGAGGACAGCGGGTCGGTCACGAGGTCGTACGGGAGGGTGCTGGTCCGTCGACAGGTGGTGTCGTTCCTGCGGCGGTTGCCCGGCGGGGAGGTGCTCGGCGAGCATCCTCTCCAGCTACCGGAGCGCCTTCTGGAGACGACCGCCACGTGGTGGACGGTAGACGCATCGTCCCTGGAGTCGGCGCTGGCCGAGGTCGGTCTCGGGCCGGAGGACGTGGCGGGCGCACTGCACGCGGCTGAGCACGCCGCGATCGGACTGTTGCCCCTGGTGGCGACCGCGGACCGGTGGGACGTCGGAGGGGTGTCGACGGAGCTACACCCGGACACGGGATGTCCGACGATCATGGTGTACGACGGATATCCGGGTGGGGCCGGCTTCGCCGAGCGGGGGTTCGCTGCGGCGCGAGACTGGCTGGTCGCGACCCGAGACGCGGTGGACGGGTGCGGCTGCGTGGACGGGTGCCCGGCCTGCGTCCAGTCCCCGAAGTGCGGCAACGGCAACGAGCCCCTGTCCAAGCCCGGCGCGGTCCGGGTGCTGGACCTGCTGCTGGCCGCCACCGGGGATGTACTGGCCGCCGCCGAGGTGCGGGCGGAGACCTTGTAGGCCGGACGGGTGTCCCTCCCGTCTCTCGGTCCAGGTGGGCGTTGCCGACGCCGCACGCCGGACGCCGGCCACCGGGACCCACCGCTGTGCCGTGTGCCGCGACACGGTGAAACAGGTCCGTCACCTCACCTCCGGGGCGGGACCTGCCCGGGCGCGCGCGACGGCCGGCTCCCGAATCAGGGCTTGCGCCCAGGGCAGCTGAACCGACACCTTGACCTCCACCTCCTGGCCGCTCACCTGGCAACCCAGCACCTCCGCGGCCTGGGCCCCGGCGATCGTCGCTGCCCGAACGCAGGCCTGGGTGGCCTCGGATCCGCCCGAGAGCGTCTGGGCGCCCGCGAGGGCGGCCAAGTCGGCAGCGGCTGCGGCGCGATGAGCAGCCACCACCGCCCCGCTCAGGGCAACCCCGGCCAGGAGCACCGTGCACAGGACGATGATGAACCCGAGCGTCAGGACGGTGCCCGAACCCTGCTCGCGCGCTGACCGCGTCGCACGGGGCGGCACCTCAGGGAGCTTCACCTCACGGAGCATCGCCGCAGCGAGCCTCACGTCACGGAGCATGCGCGACCTCCCGGTCCGCGACCGCCCGGGCGGAGGGGCCGGGCAGCCCCGGAAGCCACGAAGCCCGCCCTGGTGCCGAGACCTCGACCATCACCTGCGAGCCGCTCACCGAAACGCTCACCGTCGACCCGTCGGGAGCTCCGACTCGAGCGAGCGCGACGACCGATGGGTCCGCATCGCCTCGAGCCGCCGCCCGAGCGCCGGCTCGCGCGGCGTCGACACAGCGGACCTGATCGATGCCGTGCCCGAGGACCGCGAGCCCGATGGCCGCGATCAGCACCAGAACGGGTAACACCATGGCGGTCTCGGCGGTCACCATCCCGGCCGACCGTGCACGCCCTCGCCCTCGCCCTCGCTCACGACGCGTCGGACGGACGGTCCCGGCGCGGCTCATTGCCCGAGGGCCAGGGCCCTGGTGATGATCGACACCAGGGCCGTGCGGATCTCGGGCGAGCGCACCACGGCGATGAGCAGGGTGGCGAAGGTACACGCGGCGATGGTGCCGATTGCGTACTCGGCCGTGGTCATCCCCGACTCACCGGTGTCACCTGGGTGATCGCTTCGGCGGGGTTGCCCCGCCCCCAGGGCGGCGACGAGGGCGGTGCTGGCCACCATGAGCAGACGACAGATCGCGGACATGGGTCCTCCTTGTGTTGCGCCGGGTCACATCCGACCCGACGGGCTGCATCCAGACTCGAAAATCTCGTGCCACCTGACGAGGCCGCCCGATCACACCTGTGGACCGACCGCGCGGTTGGTGAGGGTGTGGATAGGGCGTTATGGAGTTGCGTCCCTGATAGCGGTGCACCACGGCCGACGCTCCTGAGGGCTTTCAAGGCAAGACCAAGAACACGAATCGCCGACGCACCCCAAGCTGGGTCAGCGCACGACCCCACCCGTCAGAGCGCCAGGGTTCGGCCGGCCACGGCCAAGATCACCGGGAGGATCGTCGTCAGGACGAAGGCCGGCAAGAAGCACGCTCCGAGCGGAAGGACGACCGCGACGCGCAGGCGAGCGACGGCCAGCTCCACGCGATGCTGCTCGGCGGCGCGAAGGTCGGCCGCTGCGGCCGTCAACAGCCGGCCCGGCGGCACGCCGGCC
>CAJDWQ010000067.1_pt1 | contig 11668 bp, 10 predicted proteins | sample 7391641 | NCBI WGS metagenome assembly CAJDWQ01 (sample SAMEA7055718, study PRJEB34461) | soil metagenome | biome: terrestrial ecosystem; feature: Peninsula; material: soil | place: Antarctica | collected 2016
GCCGCGGCCACGCTGGCCCGGCTGCGGGTCGACGACGCCGCCGTCCGAAGCCTGGAACTGCTGCAGGGGACGCTCGACCTCGCGGCGTCGCGTCGCGACGCGGAGAGCGCCCGCATGAGTCTCGTCGGCCTCCAGGAATCCGGAGCGACCGTCGTCGTCGACGGCGCCGAAGTGACCTTGCGCGCCGGCGAAGAGCTGGAGCGCACCGTGGCCGAACCCTTTGACGTGATCGTCCCCGGCCGCGTGATCGTGCGGCTGCGCCCAGAGTCGGGCGCCGCTGAGCGCGCAGCGGCCGTCGACGCGGCCCGCCGGGCGCTGCAGGAGGGGCTGGCGGACGTCGGCATGGAGAGTCTCGACCACGCCCGTCGAGCGGCCGACGAGCGGCGCGCCGCACAGGGCGGGCTGACCCGGGCTGTCGACCGGCTCGATGACGTGCTCGCCGGGGCGCGACGGGAGGACCTGCGCGACGAACTCGCTCGCTGCGCCGACGAGGTGGCCGAGCTCCGCGCAGCGCTGGACACCGAGGTCGGTGCCTTGTCGGGCACTGACGCCGCCGTCTGGCCCGGCATCGACGCCCCCCAGAGCGACGCCTCCCAGAGCGACGCCCTCTGGGGCCTGGATCCGCAGCATCGCGCCCGTGTCGCGCGGGACGAGCTGGCGGCCGCTCGGGAGGCCCACGCGGCGTTGGCGCAGCGTGTGGATGCCTACCGCGGCGGGGTCGAGGAAGCGAGGGTCGAGCACACCCGTGCCCAGAGCATGCTGGCCGCGGCCGAGCGCGAGGTCGAAGCGGCCGAGCAGCGGCTCACTCGACTGCGCGAGCAGGAACCGGACGAGCAGGTGCAAGAGGCGTTGCGGCTCGCCGAGAACACTCATGGACACGCGGCCGAAGCCCACCAGTCGCTGTCGACGCAGGTGGCAACCCTCGACCCTGAGGCGCTGACGCTGCAGCGGGCGTCTGCGCAGGCACGGCTGGATGCGGTGCAGGACCGGCTGGCCGGACTGCGGGACGAATGCCTGGCGATCGAGGCCCGTCTGGAGTTCAGCGGCACGCAGGGCCGGTACGACGCGCTGGAGTCCGCGCGCGGCGAAGCGCAGCATGCCGAACGGCAGCTCGCCGCGGTGGCCCGCCGCGCCGAAGCGGCGCGGCTCCTCCACGAGACGTTGCAGGCCCACCGCCTCGAGGCCACCCGGGCCTACGCCGCCCCTTTCGTGGAGGCGATCCGCCGGCTCGGCGCCGTCGTCTACGGGCCGGACTTCGCCGTCGAGGTCGGCGACGACCTGCGAGTGATCGCGCGAGTTTTGTCGGGGCGCCGCATCGACCACGAGGCTTTGTCGACCGGGGCCCGCGAGCAGCTCGCGCTGCTGACCCGGCTAGCGGTGGCCGGTCTCGTGGATCCGGGTGAGGGAGTGCCGGTCGTCATCGACGACGCCCTGGCGTTCACCGATCCGGTGCGCCTCGATCGGATGTCCGCCGCCTTTTCGCTGGTGGGTGAGCAGGTGCAGGTGATTCTGCTGACCTGCGCGCCCGGGCGGTACGACGGGATCGTTGGCGCGCACCGCGAGGACTTCGGCCACCACTTCCGCACCACGCAGCCCGAGCGGGTCGGTGATCGAGCGGAGACTGAGCGGGTCGGATGATCGGGCCGTGCCCGGTGATGACGGAGCCCCGGTGACCGGGCGGCCTCGCGTGATGGGCCAGGATGCCTGCCTGAGCAGCCACGGCGAGGTCAGTGAGCGGGTCTCAGGTCACGGGGGAGCAGCGACGGGAGTTCGCGTCGCAAAACCGTGCCGGCCGTCGATCGGGGGATGGCGTCGACGAAGGTCAGCCCGGCCAGGTGCTTGTAGTCCGCAGTGTGGTCTGCGACGTAATTCAGGAGACCCTCTGTGGAGGGCCCCACGCCGGCGCCGTCCGCGAGCGTCACCAGCGCCCACGGACGCTTCTCGCCGGGCGTCGAGCCCGGGATCGCTGTCACGGCCGCGTCCGCCACGCCCGGGTAGTGGTGACGAGATCCCCGGTGCGCAGCCACCCGTCCGAGTCCATCGCCGCGGCGGTCGCGCGCGGAGCATCCACGTACTTGCTCATGCGGTTGGGACCCGTGACCCACAGCTCACCCGGCGTGCCCGTGCCGCCCGGCTCTGGTGCCGGGACGTCGCGGCCACTCGCCGGGTCCACGACGCGGCAGCGGACCCCGGGCACCGGCGTCCCGACGCCGTCCATGCTGTGCCCCGCGCCGTGTCGCATCACGTGGGTCACCGGCGCCATCTCCGCGAGGCCGTACCCCTGGAGCACCTCTACCCCGAGTCGTTCGGCCAGTGTCCGTCCGATCGCGGGATCCAAGGGGGCGCCACCGGAGACGATCGTCGTGAGCGAGGACAGGTCGAAGTCCGCCAGGGTGGGGCTCGTCGCGAGGAAGCTCGCCACCGGCGGGACCACGTATGCCGCGGTCGCGCGGTGACGCTCGATGAGCCGCAACGCGGCGCGCCCATCGAACTCGCCCATCGTCAGGAGCGTGGCGCCGGCCAAGAGCCCTGTCGTCAGGGTCGCGGTCAGCCCGTAGATGTGCGTGAACGGCAAGAAGGCGAGGATCCGCCGACCGCACGCGCTGCCGAGGATCCCGTGCAGCTGCACGGCGTTGGCCACCATCGCCCGGTGGGTGAGGACGACTGGTTTGGGTGGGCCGGTGGCGCCGGAGGAGAACACCACCACAGCCGGGTGCGTCGCAGGGTCCACCGTGATCGTCGCGGGGTCGAGCGGGGTGTCCTCGCGCAGCAAGTCGTCGTATGGGGTGAAGGGCGGCGCGAACAGCAGGGCCGGAGGCGGCCCCACCCCCGTACGCGCCGGCACCACGATGAGTGCATGGTCGCGCAACCCGCGCTGGACCGACGCCGGCACCGCGGATCCGACCAGGCTCTCGTGAGTGATGAGGGTGTCCGCACCGGCGACGGCGAGCTGCGCCGCCATTTCCTCGCAGCAATGCGTCGGGGGGACGAGGGTCAGCGTGGCGCCTGTCGCGAGGACGGCCAGGAAGGACACCGCGGCGTCGGGCCCGCTCGGCAAGTGGGCCGCCACGACGCTGCCCGGGGCCATGCCGCGGGCCGCGAAGGATCCGGCGAGGCGACGCACCTGGCCGATGAGGTCGCCATACGTGAGCTCGATGCCCAAGGCGTCGTCAAGGACCGCGATGGCGGCCGAATCGTGGTCCGCTGCAGCGCCCAGCAAGAACTCGTCGAGCCGGACGTCGGGGATCTCCGGATCCGGCTCGACGCACCCGAACTCCATGCCGCCTCCTGGCCCCCGTCGCTGCGTGAGATCCCCTTCGTGTGATCTCCCACATAGTCGGGGCCGTGCAGGCTTACGGTACGCGACGCGCAGACGTCGTCAGACGAGGGTCCAAGAAGCGGCCGACCGTGCCTACCTGACCGTGCCGACCTGGCTCATGCCTCGCGTGTCTCGCCGACCCGTGCTTTACGAGTAGTCGTAGAACCCTCGGCCGGACTTCTTGCCCAGGAATCCCGCGTCGACCAGACGGTTGAGCAGGGGCGGCGGGGCGTATGTCGAATCTTTGAACTCCTCGTACATGCCCAGCCCCGCCGCGCGCACCGTGTCGAGGCCGATCGCGTCGATGAGGGCGAGGGGCCCGATGGGGTGACCGCAGCCGAGGCGCATGCCGGTGTCGATGTCCTCCGGACTCGCGTGGGCGCCCTCGAGAAGGCGGATGGCCGCGAACATGTACGGAACGAGCAGCACGTTCACCACGAAGCCGGGACGGTCGGGGGCGATGATCGCGGTCTTGCCCAGCTTCTCCGTGACGAACACGCGGGCCCGCTCGAGCGCGTCGGCTCCCGTCGTGAGGCACGGGATCACCTCGACCAGCTTCATGAGCGGGACCGGGCTGAAGAAGTGCAGTCCGACCGTGTGCTCGGTCCGCCCGGACGCGGTGGCCAGGCGCACGATCTGCAGTGAGGACGTGTTGGACGCGAGGACGGCGTCGGACTGGGTGAGGATCTCGCCGAGGCGGGCGAAGAGGGCGAGTTTGGTCTCCTCGTGCTCGGTCGCCGCCTCGATCACGATGTCGCAGTCCGCGAGCGCGGTGAGGTCGGTGGTGAAAGTGAGCTGCGCCAACGCGGCGTCCAGCTCCTCGGCGCTGGCCTTGCCCCTCGCGACCGCGCGTTCCAGCGACGAGCGCACCCGCTGCTCAGCGGCGGTGGCCGACGCGGCATCGACCTCGCTGACCACCGTCGGCACTCCGGCGCGGGACGCGACCTCGGCGATCCCCGAACCCATGAGCCCGCCACCTAGCACTCCCAGCGTCGCGATTTCGCCCACGTCTTGCCTCCTGATTTGGGTGGCTGGCTGCCTGTGACCCCTGTCCATCCTGCCAGGGCTCCTGCGCCGATCGGGGCGGCTGCAGGCGGCGAGGAGTGTGTTCCGCGTCATGCGCGGGTCGGGGCGGCGCGGCGTGGGCACGTACCGTGTCGGGCATGGCGAACCTGCGAGAACTGCTCGACATGCTGCCGATCGACGACGCGCTGCTGCGAAAGATCCCGATCCCCGGGGTGCAGGGTCGGTGCCTGCTCGAGATCGACCTGGCGCGCGGGCTCGCCGAGGGTGCCCCCTCCTCGCCGCTCGAAGCGTTCCGGGCGCGCAATACGCCGGTTCTCGCCGGTGTGGTGGAGGCGCTGCGACGCGCGGCCGACGATTCGCGTGTCGCGGGGCTGATCGTGCACTGCGCGGGCGGCGCGCCGGTGGCCCGCGTCGCCGAACTGCGCCGCGCGATCACCCGATTCGCCGAGAGCAACAAACCGACGGTTGCGTGGGCGGAGTCGTACGGGGAGCTGGCGGGCGGCACCGCCGGCTACTACCTGGCCACCTCCTGCGAGGAGATCTGGCTGCAGCCGAGCGGTGAGCTGGTGTTGCGCGGCGCCGTCGCGCAAGGTGTCTATGCGCGAGGCGCGCTCGATAAACTCGGCGTCTTGCCGCAGTCGGCGCAGCGCAAGGAGTTCAAGACGGCTCTGGACATGCTCACCCGTGAGGGCATGTCGGATCCGGAGCGCGAGATGCTGGCCCGGATCGTCGCGTCGCTCAATGAGACGGCGGTCGCGGAGATCGCCTCATCCCGGTCGCTCGCGGCCGACACCGTCCGCGCGTCCTTCGATGAGGGACTGCTGAGCGCGCATGACGCCCAACAGGCCGGCCTCATCGACCGGCTTGGTTACCGCGACGAGGCGCTCGCCGCGCTCCGGCGGCGGGCGGGCGATGAGGACGCGACGGCGGAGTTGCGGTACGTCGACCGATACCGTTCGTTCCGGCATGGGGTGGACGCTGTCACCAAGCGGGGTAAACCGGTTGTGACCGTCGTGCAGGCCCTTGGACCGATCCATTTGGGGCGCAACGGCTCCCGTCAGTTCGGCGGCCGATCCGCCGGAGCGGACACCATCGGCGCCGCGCTGCGCCAGGCCGGTCGGGACAAGCACGTCAAGGCCGTGGTGTTGCGGGTCGACAGCCCAGGCGGTTCGTACGTCGCGTCCGACGCGATTCGGCGCGAGGTGCTGGCCCTGCGGGAGGCGGGCACGCCGGTCGTGGCGTCGATGGGCGCCGTGGCGGCCTCCGGGGGCTACTTCATCGCGATGCCGTGCGCAGCGATCGTGGCGAATGCGCAGACCCTCACCGGATCGATCGGCGTGATCGCGGGCAAGCAGGTGCTGGCCGAGGGGCTGGGCCGGATCGGGGTGCGCACGCAGAGCGTATCCGAGGGGACGTATGACGAGATGTTCTCCTCCCAGCGTCCCTTCACGGACGCTGAGTGGGAGCGACTCAACGTCTGGCTCGACGCGATCTACGACGATTTCACGGGCAAGGCCGCCCAAGACCGCCAGATGACGATGGAGGCGCTGGAGCCGTTGGCGCGCGGGCGCGTTTGGACGGGCGCCGACGCGGCGCAGCGGGGGTTGGTCGATGAGGTCGGCGGCTTGGAAGCGGCCGTGGCGCGAGCGTGCGCGGCGGCGGAGCTGGACCGCGACGACATCGAGATGCGCGTCGTGCCGAAGGCCGGTCCGCTCGACATGCTGATGCCGGCCGACAGCTCCGAGGCGGCCTCGAGCGCCGTGAGCCTCATCGCGGGACGTTCGCTCCTGACCGAGATCGGCGGACTGCTCGGGTGGTCGGTCGAAGCATCACCGCTGCTCGCGGCGGTGCAGGTCGCCGCGGAGGAGGGTCGGGGAGTCCTGACGATGCCGGGGATCCGGCTGAGCTGACCGGTGCGTGGTCCAGTCGCGCTGACGCTGACCTAGGGTGGTGATATCATTAGGGTGATATCGGAGGTGTCGTTTTGGAACAGATCCTGATCCGCAACCTTCCCGCAGGGACCAAAGCCGCGCTTCGCGCGCGGGCCAAGCAGCGTCACCGGTCGGTCGAGGCAGAGGCGCGCGACGTTCTCACCAGAGCCCTGGCCGGTGAGCCCGTCACTATCGTTGACCTCTTGGGCACCGACGAAGGTGCCGACATCGAGTTCGAACCCGAGCGCCTGGGCCTAACGGCTCGCTCAGCCCAATGGTGAAGTATCTCTTGGACACCAACGTGGTGTCCGCACTGCGGGTCAGAGGGCGCAACCGGCCTGTCGAGGTGTGGGCAGCGTCGGTTCCCGTCGGTGACCAGTTCGTCTCAGCATTCACCATCGCGGAGATCGAGCGAGGAGTGATGGCCAAGGAGCGATCCGACGCTGAGCAAGGAGCGGTTCTACGCCGTTGGTTCGACGAGAACGTCTTGCCGACGTTCGCCGACCGGGTGCTGCCGTTCGACCTCTCGGCGGCCCGGATCCTCGCGGCCTATCGGGTTCCCGAGCACGCACCGTTCGACGACGCTCTTATTGCTGCCGTCGCGGAGTCTGCAGAGATGGCCGTCGTGACGCGGAACACCAAACACTTCGACGCCCTCGGCGTCCGTTGCCTCAATCCGTGGGACATAGGCGCGTCCAGAGACTGACCCATACTCAGCGCGCTGGACGTCGATGGCGGCCACGTATCAGAGTCCAGCCCGCTGGGTCGCAGTATCTGGCGTTGCGGCAGGAGGTGAGCTGGGCGCTGGCTGGTGCAGTCGGGCGTTGCCCGAGGCCCGGGCCGGCCGCAGCCCGCGGCCGGGCCCCCCTTTGGAGGTGCGCCATCGGGATGCGCACCAGTGAAGGCATGCAGGTCGCCGCGGAGGAGGGTCGGGGAGTCCTGACGATGCCGGGGATCCGGCTGAGCTGACCGGTCGCCCACCCATGTACCGGCCTGTCGTCACGGCCGGGACCGCCGGGCGTTGGCCTGGATCTGGTCGGCCATCGGCCCCCACAACGCCTCGGGGAAATCGTGGCCCATGCCGTGGTAGGCCACGAACGACGCCCCCGCGACGCGTCGTGCCGTGTCCAGGCCACCGCGCGGACGCACCATTGGGTCGCCGAGGCCGCTGATGGCGAGCGTCGGAGCGGTGATCGCCGACAAATCGGCGGGATCGGTTTGGTTGGCACGGACCTGCCGCATCGTGGAGCTGGGGTCGCGCGGGCACCGGGCGTGGCATCGTTCCGCGACGGTTCGGGCCCACGCTTCGTCGAAGGGGTACCCCGGCGAGGAGATGGCGCGAGCCACCTTGACCATGCGGCGGATCTCACCCTCGTCCGGACGCCGCTCAGGCTGTCGCCCGCTCGCCGCCGTCATCATCGGGCGCAGATAGCGCAGCGCGCCCGCCGGACCGATGTCGGCGGGCATGCTCAGCATCGAGGTCAGCGAGCGTACGCGGCGCGGATGGGCGGCGGCGAGCCGCTGGGCCAGCATGCCGCCCAAGGACGCTCCGACAATGTGTGCCGACTCCCAACCGAGCGCGTCCAGGACCGCGAGCGCGTCGCCGACCATGTCGCGGGCCCGATAGACCGGCTCCCGTCGGCGTAGCGCCTCCAGCCGACGGTCGGGCTCCTGGGAGGTGAAGTGCGTGCTCAGCCCAGCGTCGCGGTTGTCGAAACGCGCCACGGCGAATCCGTGGCGGGCCAGCTCCCGGCAGAATCCGTCCGGCCACCACAGCATCTGGAAGTTCAATCCCATGATGAGCAGGAGCGGCTCACCTCCCGGCGCACCCACGGGCTCGTCGAACATCTCGAAGGTCTCGTACGCGAGGCGCGCAGCCCCGTGGGCGGCGAGCCGCGGTTCCGAGGTCGTCAACTCGTGTGCCTCCTCAGCGGGGGAAGAACAGCGAGGCGAGGCTGCGCTGCTGGGTCCGCCGCTCACCGTAGCGCCGCCAGGTCGTCCCGCTTGGGTTCGGGGGGGCGGGAGGAGGGGGGAACGCCATGGTTCTCGCGTCAGGCCTGACGCGAGAACGCCGAGGCGCGCTCCACCTGCTCCGGTGTGATGGGGACGGCCGTGTACCGCTCGAACTGCCGGGCCGCCTGCTCCGCGATGACCTCGGCACCGGCGATGACGGGCGTGCCCACCGCCCGCGCCGCACGGATCAGCGGCGTCTCGACCGGGAACGCCACCACATCCATGACTGTCTGCGCCGCCGCCACCTGCGCCTCGCCGAAAGAGAGGGCCTCGGCGTCGGGTCCGTGCATACCGAGCGGGGTGACGTTGACGATGATCGCCTCCATCGGCGGAGGATCGTCGGCGGCCCAGGCATAGCCGTACCGGTCCGCGAGCGCCGTCCCGGCGTCCCGGTTGCGGGCGAGCACCGTGAGGTGCTCGGCACCGGCGTTGCGGAACGCCGCGACGACGGCCTTGGCCATGCCACCGGAGCCGCGAACCAGCACGGGGAGGCCGAGATCCAGCTTGTGACGGGCGATGAGGGCCCGCACGGCCTCGTAGTCCGTGTTCGACGCGGAGAGTCGCCCGTGCTCGTTGACGATGGTGTTGACGGATTCGATGGCCGCCGCCGAATCCTCCACGACGTCGACCAGCGGGAGCACAGCCTCCTTGAACGGCATCGACACCGAGCAGCCGCGTATCCCGAGCGCTCGGACGCCGCGGATGGCGCCCTCGAGATCTTTCGTGCTGAAGGCCTTGTAGATGAAGTTCAGGCCGAGTTCGTCGTACAGAAAGTTGTGGAACCGGGTGCCGATGTTCGACGGGCGCCCAGCCAGCGAGATGCACAAGGTCATGTCCTTGTTGAGGATCGGCATGCGCCCAGTGTCCCGCCTCGGACCGCCGTACTAGGTGAAGATTCCCTGGATGACCTGTAGCAGGACCCACAGCGAGAGGATCAACATCGCGACCAGAGCAGCGATGAGCACGGCCACGAGCAGGCCGGCGCGCAGTAGGTAGCCGCGGGTGTCGGTGTCGACCTGCCGGCCGGATTCGATCGTGTCCTGCAACAGCCGATAATTCTTGCGGTTGGCGCGATGAACGGCGTCGGCGACGTCGCCGACCCCCGGCACGAGACCGAGCACGGCATCGACGACGATGTTCCACGCCATGTGGACCAGCACGTGCAACGGCACGCGGTAGCGCACGGAGCCGATGAGGATAACGCTGCTGAGGGCGGCGCCGATCGAGTCGCCGATGCCGGGGATCAGGCCGATGGCGGCATCGAGCCCGACCCGGACGTTGAGGCCCGGGATGCGGACGAGGTCGTCGAGCAGCCAGGCCAACGCGCCGAGCGCCTGAGGGTCTGGAGCGCCGGGCGGCTGCACCGCGCCGGACAGCGCGGCGCCCTCCCGCGGCGCTCTGCTGGCGGGAAGGTCGACGTCGCGACCCGTGGCGGCGCGCTCAGAGTTGGACATGGTCTCGCGTCGTCTCGCTTCCGGAACCGGGAATCTGCCGCAGGTGTAACGGCGCGCGGGGCCATGGTGTTCCGGTGAGCCAAGCCGTTCCGGTGTTGGCTGAGCGGGGTTGCGTCGATGAGCGGTGTGGCGGCGAAGCCGTGAGCGGGGCGGCGGCGACGCCGGTGGCGGTGTGCCGGCGTCACACCGCGACACCGGCACACCTGCACACCTGCACACTGCGGGCGTCGTCAGTCTCCGTGGGGGTTGTTGAACGAGATGTGGATGTGGTCGTGGTGGCCGCCGGTCACTCCCGTGGCGCTTGTGTACGCGCGCCAGGTCGGCGAACCCCACCCGGCGTGCCAGATGCCGCCGTCCCAGATGACGTAGCGAATCTGCAGTCGCGCAGCGTTGTTGCGCAGCCATGTCGCGATCTCCCAGCCCCGGTAGCGCGTGGCCTTGTTCGGGTACAGGCCGATCCGGGGCGAGATCGTGCAGTCCAGCGCGTTGCCGGTGTTGTGGTTGCTGGTCGCCCGCTCGTACGGCCGATAGCCGCCGACCCAGCAGTCTCGTTCCCCGGTCAGCCGGGCGATCTCGGCGCCGGCGAACGCGGTGCGAGGAGTGGCGTTCGGGGCGCGGGTCGCCGCGACCGGGTAGGGGTTGGCGCGAGGCGCGGCGAACGGCGAGCCGGCCGCTTGGGCCGAGGGTGTGGTGACGGCGATGAGGCTGGTGAGCAGGGCGCCGGCCAGGGCGGCGCGCGTGAGCTTGTTACGCATGATGGGACTCCCGTGTAGGGGCGGGTTAACCCAGACCGTGGTTGTCGTGGCCAGGTGTTCGCGGTGGGCAGGGACGACCGGGCGCGCGATGGCGCGCCCACACCGACCGCCTCAGCGGTCACAGGCACGTCGACGCCTATAGGGGTGGCGTCGGCGTGATGCCCGATCCCTCGCGCTTCTCGAAGGGTGCGAAGGCGGTCGGTTCTGCAGCTCGTTCGCGGGGCGGTTCCGTCCATACCGCGATGAGCACGCGAAAAGTATTGTGCCACAACACTATTGGACTCTTTACAGAGGGGTGCAGTCGAACGGCGGCGCACGGTCCTAGCCCGCAGGGCCCGCATAACCCAGTGGGCCGGGGCGTCGACCGCGGGGCGCGGCGAAGTGGTGGCGCCGGGCGACGTGGCCCGGCGCCACCCGACCGGGCGGTGAGTCAGCTCAGAGGATGGCGCGCCGAATCGTCCGTACGCCGACCGCCAACCCGAGTAGGCAGGTCAGGGCGGCGGCGAGAGCTCCCCAGAGCACGGTCGCGGTGACGTCGCCGGCGAAGAGCACCCGCTCGGCCTCCACGACGTACGTCAACGGGTTGAGCTTGGACGCGGTGCGCATCCACTCGGGTCCCACGTCGAGCGGCAGCATCATCCCGGACAGGATGAGCAGCGGGAAGATCAGGGTCTGCTGGACCACCCAAAAGACCCACTCGGCCCTGCGCGTGGCGATGGCCAAGGCGTACGAGAGCCCGCCCACGCCCACGCCGAACAGTCCCAGGACGACCAGGCCGCCCGCGATGTGCGCCGGGTGCACCCGGAACCCGAACGGCCAGGCCACGAGCACGATGATGATCGCCTGGACCACCAGGGGCGTGAGCTCTTTCAGCGACCGCCCGATCATCAACGCCGAGCGCGACAGGGGGGTGGCCAGGATCCGTTCGAAGGACCCCGTCATCAGCTCGAACTGGAGGTTCGATCCGGTCATCGAGGTGCCGAAGATGGTGATCATCACGACCACTCCGGGCAGGAACCACTGCAGAGTTTCGCCTTGGCTGAGCTGGCCCCCGGTCATCCCGGACAGCAACGGGGCGAACAAACCGAGGAAGATCAGTGGCTGGACCAGCGAGAAGACCACCGAAAAGGGGTCCCGCATGATGGTCAGGCTCTCTCGCATCCACACCGA
>CAJDWQ010000060.1_pt1 | contig 10883 bp, 9 predicted proteins | sample 7391641 | NCBI WGS metagenome assembly CAJDWQ01 (sample SAMEA7055718, study PRJEB34461) | soil metagenome | biome: terrestrial ecosystem; feature: Peninsula; material: soil | place: Antarctica | collected 2016
CGCGGAGCGGTGTGCCGCGGTCGCGGTCGTGGTCGGTCGCCGCAGCGACGGGTGGCGGGCGACCGCCAGGGTCACCAACGCCGCGCTCGCAACGAGCAGCAGACCGAGCGCGCCCTCCATGGCCCTCCGTACGACGTCGACGGGCACGCTGCGCGGACCCTCCACGTCCCCATCGGTGGCTCCCGCCGGCCCGTGAGGAGAACGGCCGGGCGTCAGCGTTGCCAGGTGAGCTCGCGCGCCGGCTGTCTTGACAACGGTCCGGGGGGACCGACAGCGTGAACGGCATGACGCGCGAGGCCCCGTATCTCCCCGGCGTGCCGAGCGTGTCGAGCGCCGCCCACGACGCGAAGATCCACGACGCGAAGACCGATGACGCGATGAAGGAAGGCGCGCACGACGACGAAGCGGTGGCGTCGATGCGCGACCGGGCTCGCGGGGCCATGGTGGGGCTGGCCATCGGCGACGCGCTCGGGATGCCCACGCAGGGCCTCTCCCGAGCCCGCGTGGCCGAGTTGTTCGGGCAGCTCCCGGGGTTCGCGGCCGGACCGATGGACCAACCCATCTGCGCGGGACGGCCGGCCGGGACGGTCACAGACGACACGATGCAAGCGTTTGTGGTGGCACGGCTGGCCGTACGGGGACACGGGCGGGTCGATCCGTACGGTTTGATCCAGGAGCTCACCGCACGGGATGACGCGCAGATCCGGGCCGGTTCGGTCGATCGGCTCGGGCCGTCGACCCGGCGCGCGGTGCGCCAGTTCCGCCGCAACGGGGAGCTCGACGGGTCCCGCGGCGACACCAACGGTGCCGCCATGCGCGCCGCGCCGCTGGGGATCGTGTGTGCGTGCGATGCGATGGAGGCACTCGTGGAGCGCGTGGTGGAGGCCGATCGGGCGACGCACGACACGCGATTGGGCCATTGCGGCGCCGCGGCCGTCGCGGCGGCGGTCAGCGCCGGCGTCGCCGGAGTGCCCGGGGAGCAGATCACCCCGTTGGCGCTGCTGGCCGTCGACCTGGCCGCGGGCTACGGCGTGCCCACCCCTGGTGCCGACGTCGGGGCGCGTATCGCCTGGGCCTGCGGCCTCGTACGGGCCTGCGCCGAGCCTCTGGACGTCATCGACTTGCTCGTCGGGACGTCCAGCGCTGCGCAGGAATCCGTGCCCGCCGCCTTCGCGATCGCCAGCCTGTACGACGATCCGTGGTCGGCGTGCCGTGCCGCGGCGACGATGGGCGGCGACTCCGACACGATCGCCTCCATGGTCGGGGCCATGGTGGGGGCGCGGGTCGGGCTGTCCGCTATCCCGGCGGCGGCCGTGGATCAGCTGATGGCCGCCAACCCCGACCTCGACCCGCTGGGCCTGGCCGACGCCCTGGTGTCTGTGCGGCTCAGCAGGTAGCCGGCTGGGGCGGCGGCGCGGCCCAGCAGGTGGTCGGCTCAGCTGGCGGCGCGGCTCAGCACGTGGGCACCGCCGAGGACGCGGGCGGCGTGCTGACGGCGGTGAACTGATCGCCCACGGCGACGTCAACCGTGCTGCCTTCCCGGCCGTCCGGCGCCATCGTGGCCCCCACAAGTCGAAGCGTCAGCGCCTGCGCCGACGCTTCGCCCTGCGGTCCGTACCGGATCTCGGCGACCCCTTCGACCTTCTTGCCGAGCGGGTCGTTGCCCACCTGCGCGACCACGAAGCCCTGCTCGCGCAGCGTGCGCGCCGTGATGCCCGCCAGGCCCGCGCGGTCCGTGCCGTTGTAGACGTTCACCGTGATGCTCGACACCGCGGGAAGCTGCGTGGTCGAGCAGGAGGTGGTGGGGCTGCTCGCGGCTTCGGACGTGTCGGGCGACGAGGAGGGGATCCAGCCCTGCACCGCGGCGAACGCCACGAGAAACGCGACAACCAGGAACGCGCCCAGGCTGACGAGGATCGCGATGGAACGCCGGCGCTGGCGCTCGGCGTCCTGCGCCGCGCCGCGTGCCGTCCCGATGTCGTTCACGGTCCCTCCTCGCCGTCCCCCACCGACCTGTCGCATCGCCGGACGTCATCGGCGAGCCTGCCGTCAAGACTATGTCGTGTTGGCCGCCCCGTCGTCGAGCAGCGTGTCGCGCGAGCCATGCCCTGCCCTGCCCTGATAGAGAAGGCCCCGCGATCCGCGAGAGCGGCGTGGGGCCTTCCAATCGGCGAGCGGGCGAACAGGGAAAGTTTGAGCGTCCGCTGGGCCCCCCCAGTGGTACCGGACGGTCAGGTGCGGATGGTCAGGAGCCGACCGCGGTGTTGCCGACGCCCGGCGGGGTGGCGCTGGCGCCGATGGTGGACATCGTCTGGTGGGTGATGTAGCGGGCTGCCATGCCGGTGACCGGCTTGGCGGGTGCCCCGCTCTGCACGCCCGCGAGGTTCGAGGAGTCGGAGGTGGAGAAGACCGGCTTCGCGGCCGCGGCGGCCATCTTGGCGTCCAGGTCGAGCACGCGGGCGTGCAAGGCCGGACGCCCGGCCAGCGCGGCGCGGAGGGCACGGTGCAGGCCGTCCTCCAGGAAAAGGCGGCCCTTCCAACGGACCACGTGAGCAAAGATGTCGCCGTAGAAGGTGCTGTCGTCGGCGAGAAGGCGGCCGAGATCGAGCTGACTCCGCGTGGTCGTCAACTCGTCCAGGCGCACCATGGTGGGCGGGACGTCGGACCACGCGGTCCCGTCTCGCACCGCCTCGGCGGGGTATGGGCGCGCATCGCGCACTGCTTGAAATATCACCCATACAGGATACCTGTCGAAATGTGAACAACTCCTGGACAGATCCTGGTCTATACATGGAACACACCGGATCAATTCCGTGATCCAGATCACCGAAACTTCTCGGAATACTGGCTACTGGTCGGTTAACTGCAGCTCAACGTTGGTCTCGGCCCGCGTGCCGAGCCTTCCATGACGATTGTCGTGACGGGCGCAAGGCGGCTCGGTACGCTCCGGAACGTGACAGACACCACTGACCAACTCGAGGCGATCCGCGCCGGATACGCCTTCACCGGACCCGCGATGCAGCTCGGCGCGGCCGTCTCCGCCGGGGGGCAGGCGTGCCCTGACGCGCCGGTCCATCTGCCCTTGTCGGTCATGAACCGGCACGGCCTCGTGGCGGGCGCCACCGGAACCGGGAAGACGAAGACGCTGCAGCTCATGGCCGAGCAGTTGTCAGCCGGCGGCGTTCCTGTCTTCGTCGCGGACATCAAGGGCGACCTATCGGGACTCGCTGCTCCGGGCGTCGACAACGACACCCTCCAGGCGCGCGCCCAGGATGTCGGGCAGCAATGGCAGGCCACGGGGTTCCCCGTCGAGTTCTTCTCGCTGGGGGGACAGGGCACCGGCGCGCCGATCCGGGCGACCATCACCTCCTTCGGACCCCAGCTCCTCGCCAAGGTCTTGGATCTCAACGAGACGCAGACGTCCAGCCTCGGACTCGTGTTCCACTACGCTGACCAGCGCGGTTTAGCGCTGCTCGACGTCAAGGACCTGCGTTCGGTGGTTCAACACCTGACCAGCGCCGAGGGCAAGACCGACCTCAAGGAGCTCGGCGGGTTGTCCGCGGCGACGGCCGGGGTGATCCTGCGCCAACTCATCGCGTTTTCCGATCAGGGCGCCGACGCCTTCTTCGGCGAGCCGGAGTTCGACACATCCGACCTGCTGCGGGTCGTGACCGACGGGGAGCAGGCCGGGCGGGGCGTCATCTCCTGCCTGGAGCTGTCCGCCGTGCAGGACCGGCCCAAGCTGTTCTCGACCTTCCTGATGTGGCTGCTCGCGGACCTCTTCCACGACCTGCCTGAGGTGGGCGACATCGACAAGCCGAAGCTGGTGTTCTTCCTCGACGAGGCCCACCTGCTGTTCAACGGCGCGAGCACGGCGTTCCTGGAGTCCATCGAGCAGACCGTGCGGCTCATCCGCTCCAAGGGCGTCGGCGTGTTCTTCGTGACTCAGACGCCGAAGGACGTGCCCGCCAACGTCCTGGCCCAGCTGGGTAACCGGGTGCAGCACGCGCTGCGAGCGTTCACCCCGGAGGACGCCAAGGCGCTCAGGGCGACGGTGTCGACGTTCCCCAAGAGCGCGTACGACCTCGAGGAGCTGCTGACCCAGCTCGGCACCGGTGAGGCCGTCGTGACCGTGCTGTCCGAGCGCGGGGCGCCCACCCCCGTGGCCTGGACCCGGATGCGCGCCCCGCAGTCACTGATGGCGCCGATCGAGGCGTCGGCGATGCAGGCGGCGGTCGACGGCTCGCCGCTGAACGGCAGGTATGCGGAAGCGATCGACCGCGAGAGCGCATACGAGATCCTCGGCGCGCGCGTCCAGGGAGCTGGACAGGAGGGTTCGCCCGCGCCCGAGCCGGCCCGTGAGCCGAAGCGCCCGCCGGCGCGACAGAAGGAGGAGCCCGGCGTAGTCCAGCAGGTGGTCGGGTCCACCGCGTTCCGATCGATGATGCGTTCGGCCGGGACCGTGATCGGCCGGGAGATCACCCGCAGCATCTTCGGTACCGCGCGCCGGCGCTGAGCGCGGGCGGCCCGCTGCGCGAGCCACGACGAAGGGCTCCGAGACCGGTGATGGTCTGGGAGCCCTTGGCGTCGCGTGGCGGAGGATGCGGGATTTGAACCCGCGAGGGGTTTAACCCCCAACACGATTTCCAATCGTGCGCACTAGGCCACTATGCGAATCCTCCGTCCAGCAGGCTACCGGAGCGTGTGCCGCCCGCCCAAACTCGATGTCCCCCGCCTGGGGTCCGACGCCCTGGTCTAGAGTTGTCACCAGCCCCCCGTGTGGTGGTACCTCTCCGAACTCCCCCAGGGCAGGAATGCAGCAAGGGTAGGTGAGCTCTTCCAGGTACGCGGGGGGTCCTTACGTCAGCCGCTGGCGGCACGCAGCTGGGCGCTGCCGGACGCTACCGGCGGGGTCGTGCGCAGCCGGTAACCGACGCCGCGCACGGCCTCGACCACTGAGGGGCCACCGGCGTTGACGATCTTGCGGCGCAGGCGGCTCACATGCACCTCGATCAGGTGGTCGTCGCCGGGCCAGTCGCCCCAGATGGCGCGCACGATCTCGGCACGCGGCAGCACGCGCTGAGCGGAAGACAGCAGGAGACGCAGCAGTTCGAACTCCGTACGAGTGAGGTGCACCTCGACGTCACCCACGAACGCCCGGCGCGAGTCGGCGTCCACCGAGACCACCCCGGCCGCCAGGACGCTGTTGCGCGCGGGGGCACGTCCGGTCGACCCACCGGGTAGGTTGCCGCGCGACAGGTCAGAGCGGGTGTGGGCCGCGCCGTGCGTCACGCCGCTACCCGCCATGGCGACCGGCGGCGCCGGACTTGCGCTGCGGGAGCGCCTGGCCAGCGAGGTGAGACGCGCCGCGAGCGCGCGCGTCGACGACGGCCACACGACGAAGTCGTCGGCCCCGGAGGTGAAAGCGGCAACCTCCGCGAGTTCGTCGGCGCCGGGCGACAGGATCACCACCGGCACGCTGCTCAACGAGCGGCGGAGCTGCGCGGCGGGGTTGCCGGGCAACCGACGGTCGAGAAGGGCGACTCCGGGATGGTGGGGTCCGCAGGCCATGCGCGCCGAGGTGACGTCGGGGACGGCCACACTGTGGAGGCCGTGTTCGCGCAGGCCGGCGGCCACCCGCCGGCGTGTCACCCGGTCCGGGGACACCACCAGGACCGTCATCCGCATATACACCACCCCCACTGCTTTTCTGTCGGCTCGCTCGCCTCGGTCGGATACGGGCGGCTGGGTCCGTGAGCGACACGTGACCCCCGTCTTGAAGCCTAGAGCCGGACGAGCGTCCAGGGAAGCCCCGAACCTGCGCACCGCTCGGCGAGCGAGGGGTGATCGTTGTCGGTCGGGGCCGTTAGGGTCGCTGTCGTGAGCATTGCCCTGTACCGCCGCTACCGGCCGCAGACGTTCGCCGAGCTCATCGGTCAGGAACACGTCACGGAGCCGCTGATGCAAGCGCTCGCCACGGGACGGGTGGGGCATGCGTATCTTTTCAGCGGCCCTCGCGGCTGCGGCAAGACCACCAGCGCCCGCATCCTGGCCCGTTGCCTGAACTGCGAGCAGGGCCCGACAGCCACACCGTGCGGTGAATGTCCTTCCTGCGAGGGACTCGCCACAGGCGGCCCCGGCACCATGGACGTGATCGAGATCGACGCGGCCTCGCACGGGGGTGTGGACGACGCGCGAGACCTGCGCGAAAAGGCGTCGTACGGGCCGGCGCAGTCGCGGTTCAAGGTCTACATCATCGACGAAGCCCACATGGTGACCACCCAAGGCTTTAACGCGCTGCTCAAGATCGTCGAGGAACCGCCAGAGCACGTGAAGTTCATCTTCGCGACGACCGAGCCGGACAAGGTGATCGGGACGATCCGCTCGCGGACGCACCACTACCCGTTCCGGCTGGTGCCGCCGAGCCGGCTGACCGACTATCTGGCGTCGATGTGCGAGCGTGAGGGCGTGGCCGTCGAGGCCGGCGTGCTCTCGTTCGTGGTGCGCGCCGGCGGAGGGTCGGTGCGCGACTCGCTGTCCGTGCTCGACCAGCTGATCGCCGGGTCGGGGTCGGCCGGTCTGACGTACGCGGGCGCCGCCGCGTTGCTCGGTTTCACCGAGGGGGAACTGCTTGACGCGACGGTGGAGGCGCTCGCGGTCGGCGACGGCGGGGCGGTGTTCCGGCAGGTGGACCGCGTGATCGAGACGGGTCATGACCCGCGGCGGTTCATCGAGGACTTGCTGGAGCGATTCCGGGACCTGATCATCGTGGCGGCCTGTCCGGACAGCGCCGCGGCGGTGTTGCGGGGCGTGGCGGAGGACCAGCTCGACCGGATGCGCCAGCAGGCGGCGTCGTACGGGCCGGGTGAGCTGTCCCGCTGTGCCGACATCGTGAACGCCGGGCTGAGCGAGCTGGCCGGGGCGACCTCGCCGCGCCTGCAGCTCGAGCTGATCTGCGCACGGCTGCTTCTGCCGGCGGCGTCGGGGGTCGGGGGATACGCCGCGAGGCTGGACCGACTGGAGCGGCGACTGGAGATGGGCGGCCCGGGGCCGACGGGCCCCCGAGCGAGCGGGCAGGGCGACGGGCGCGGGCAGGGCGCGGGACAATCGGACAGCGTGGACACGACGGACAGGGCGGACACGGCGAGCGCGCAGACGGACCGGGAAACCCGTCGCGAGGCGGTCGAGGCGGTCGAGATGGGCGACCCGCCTCCCCCCGCCTCTGAGCCGACGCAGCGTCCTTCGGCGCAACCCCGCCCCGGTGGGCCTCAGGAGCGGGCGGTTCCTGCGGGGGACACGCCCCGCCCGACTCCTCGGGGTGGCCTGGACACGGACGCGATCCGGCGCAGCTGGCCCGACGTCTTGGCGCGGATCTTCACGATCCGGCGCGTCACCTGGACGTTCCTGTCGGAGCACGCGCAGGTGTTGGAGTACGACGGGCAACGCCTCGTCCTCGGCATCGCGACGGACGGGCTGGCGCGGACCTTCCACAGCGGCAATCACGCCGAGGTGGTGCGGCAGGCGCTGAGCGAGGCCCTGGGGGTCGACACCCGGATCGAGGGCGTGTCGATGTCCGCGGGCATCCCGAGCGATGGCCGTGCCAGGGGAGAGCGTCAGAGCGCAGAGCGTCGTCGGCCCGAGCGGGAGGCGCGTAGCGGGCCGGCGGGTGGGGGGCAGCCGGCCGGTCGAGGACGGACCCAGGGCCGGCGGATCGGGAGTGACGGCGGGGCGGGGGGATTCGCCGGCGACATCCCCCCACCGTCCGACGCCGAAGCCCCTGACGACGACGACGCTCCACCACCGCCGCAGGACGAGCCACCGCGGGAGGCGTCGCCGCGGGCGCCCCGTCCGCTCCCGTCGTCGCGCGGGACGCGACCGGATCCGGCGCAAGCGCCCGGCGCGACCGCGAGAGGCCAGCATCCGACCCCCAGCTCACCGCCCCCCAATGCACGGGGCACGGGCTCAACGGGCACGGGCTCAACGGGACCGAGTTCACCGGGTCCGAGTGCAACGGGAACGACCGCGGACGCGTACGGGGGCTTCACGGGGTACTCGCGCATCGGCGCGCGCGGTCTTCCCGCGGGGGACGACACACAGCGCGACGCCGAAAACGGGGCGGCCGACGAGTGGGCCGAGCCCGAGGGCCCGCGCGAGGAGTTGGCCGGCTTCGACATGCCGACGCCCCGCGGCGACAAGGCCCGACCGGGGTTGGGTCCGTACGCCGAACCGGAGCCGGGTGGGACCGGGCCCGACTCCCAGACAGACGCATTCGTCGGAGCCGACGTCGTCCCAGGGATCCCTGCGGTCGACGAGGACGACGGTCGTCGGGCCGGGACCTCCGACGAACGTGATGGCGCGCGTCGCGACGACGAAGACATCAGCGACCTCACGGCGGTCGGACAACCGGTTATCGAGAAGGTCCTGGGCGGGGTCGTGATCGCCGACCAGCACGTCGCCTCCGGCTCCTGACCGGCAGGCCTCGGGCCCCCCTGCGCTGGCCCGGGTGCGGATGTGACCTGCGCGAGGCGTGGCGGCGCCGCTAGGCTGACTGACCGTGAAGGCCCCCCGGATTCCCCCCGACACGGCCGCGCGCCTCCAGGCGCTGAAGGCCGAGCAAGCGGCACGTCTCAGCGCCGTCAAAAGCGTCCGGCTCCCCAGGGTCGAGGCCACCCGGTTCTACGGGATCGCCCGCGCCGTCGTCGGCCCGGTGATCCGCGGGTTCGTCCGCGCGCAGGTGCGCGGCGCCGACCACGTCCCGATGTTCGGCCCCGTCATCATTGCGAGCAACCACCGGTCCTTCTTCGACAGCCTCATCCTGCCCGCGACCTCGCCGCGGCCGATCACCTTCCTCGCCAAGGCCGAGTACTTCACGGGGCGCGGCGTCGCCGGTGCCGTGCGCCGCGCCTTCTTCACCGCGGCCGGCGCGATCCCGGTCGACCGTACGCAGACCCGCGCCGCCCAGATCTCGCTCGACATCGCCCTAGACGTGCTGCAACGTGACGGTGCTTTCGGCATCTATCCGGAGGGCACGCGCAGCCGGGATGGGCGGCTCTACCGGGGTCACACGGGTATCGGGCACCTTGTCCTTGAATCCGGCGCGCCCGTCATCCCGGTCGCCTTGAAGGGCACCGAGCGGATTCAGCCCGTCGGATCGCACAGGATCCACCCGGCCAAGGTGCACATCGAGTTCGGTCCCGCCCTGCACCTGGCCGAGCGATTCGCGTCGATGCCGCGCGGCAAGGCCCGGCGCGAGATCGCCGACGAGGTCATGGCCGCCATCCACGCCATGTCGGGTCAGGAGCTGGCGGGGGAGTACAACGTCCGCCCTGCGTAGCGAACGCGTCGCCGACTCGGTCGCCAGCGACGCCTTCGGTGATTGTCGGGGGAACGACGTAGGGTGTCGCATGTGTACGAAGGCGTGGTGCAAGACCTCATCGACGAACTCGGGCGGCTGCCCGGGATCGGGCCCAAGGGCGCCCAGCGCATCGCTTTTCACCTGCTCCAGACCGACGAGACCGACGTGCGGCGCCTGGTGGACGCGCTCGTCCAGGTGAAGCAGCGCGTCCGATTCTGCGTCACCTGCGGCAACGTCGCCGAGCGCGAGCAGTGCCGTATCTGCGCCGACCCGCGCCGCGACGATCGCTCGATCTGCGTCGTGGAGGAGCCGAAGGACGTCGTCGCGATTGAGCGCACCCGCGAGTTCCGCGGCCGCTACCACGTGCTGGGCGGCGCGATCAGCCCCATGGAGGGCGTCGGCCCGGACGACCTGCGGTTCACCGAGCTGTTCGCGCGGCTGGCGGACGGGTCCGTGGACGAGGTGATCATCGCGACCGACCCCAACCTGGAGGGCGAGGCGACTGCCGCGTACCTGGCCAGACTCCTCGCGCCCCTGAGTCTGCGGGTCACGCGACTGGCCTCCGGATTGCCGGTGGGGGGCGACCTGGAATACGCCGACGAGGTGACCCTCGGCCGAGCCTTTGAAGGGAGGCGACTGCTCAATGCCTGACAGCACACGACCTGATCGCACGACGGACAGCACGACCGAGACAACAGAGACCACGGAGACCACGGAGACCACGGAGACCACGGAGACGACAGAGGTGCTGACGGGGGAGACCAGAGAGCAGGTGGATGCCGACCTTGCGCTGCTGTGCGAGGCGACGGCCGCCGAGGCGCGGCAGTTCCTCGCGGTGGTCCGCGGCGTCGGCAAGGGGGAGTCTCCCGACCAAGCCATTCCTCTCCTGCTGCTTGCCACGTCTCAGATTCTGGTCACCGGGGCGAGGCTCGGAGCCATCACCGATGTGGTGCCCGCCGAGCAGTTCGAGCCCGATCTGGGCGACGATGTCGACGTCGAGGGGCTGCGCCACTCACTTGGGGCGCTGTTGACCGGCCTGGACGATTACCTCGAGGTGATCGACCCCATGACCAGCGGCGACGTCACCGCGGCCACCCTGTCCGGGGCGCTCACCGAGGTCGCAACCGCACTCGTGCACGGTCTTCGCCACCACGCGGACGGCCGGGTGAGCGAGGCGCTGTGGTGGTGGCAGTTCAGCTACCTGTCGAACTGGGGCGCTCTGGCCGCCGGGGCGCTCCGGGCGCTGCACTCGATTGTGTCCCACATTCGCCTCGACGCCGATGAGGACGTCGTGGCGGAGGCGGAGTTCGACGCGCTGTACGGCTGACGCGCGCCGCGCGCACCGCGCGACGAGGTCGATTCCTCCTCAAGTCCATCCCGGTTCCTTCGCGAGTCCGCCAACGAGGACGAAAGGCGAGAGCGAGGGTGAGTCGCTCAGAGCCGGGGAAGGCGACGCAGCGGCGCGTGCAGATCGGTCAGGGCTGACCAGGACTCCTCGACGATCGCGGACAGCCACTCCGATCCCGAC
>CAJDWQ010000079.1_pt1 | contig 9738 bp, 8 predicted proteins | sample 7391641 | NCBI WGS metagenome assembly CAJDWQ01 (sample SAMEA7055718, study PRJEB34461) | soil metagenome | biome: terrestrial ecosystem; feature: Peninsula; material: soil | place: Antarctica | collected 2016
ACGGCTCCGTCCCGGGAGACAACCAGGCGGGACTGCTCGACCCCGGCGCTACGTACCAAGATGGTGACGAACCCCGTGGGTGAGCGCGCCGCGAGCGTTTGGACCTCGAGCATCGCTTCGGCGTGCGCCGTGGCGAGGTCGCCCCGGGCGACCTGGCCACCGTCGAGGACGGCAACGTACTCCTCGCCGTCGCGATGCCATTCAAGGATGAGTGGTACGGATGTGCCGGAGCCGGTCACTTCACGCACCGCCGGCCGGGGACGGCGTCGCGTCGAACGATGGGGGGCGTCAGCCCTCCAGGGAGCCGCCGATCAAGGCACGCACGGTGGGCCAGTGCACCCGCCAACGCAGGCCGACCTTGCCTGCGGGAATGGCCCCGTCGCGCAGCAAGGACCGGACGGTGACCTCGCTGAGTCCCAGCAGTGCGGCCAACTCGTGCGTGGACACGAACTCTCGGGTCGCGTCGGGTTTCGTCGGCATCGTGCCGGACGTCAACTCCGCGAGCAGCGCGGGCCTCCAGAAGCGCCAGGAGGTCCCGATCTGCGCGCCCGGAAGGTCGCCTGTCTTGGCGCGCTTGCGCACCGTGACGGGGTGGACGCCGAGGAGGTCGGCTGCTTGACGCAGCGACAGCACATCGGGGTGCACGAACCCTCCCACAGGCATGACTGAGAGCGGCGTACATGCCGATAAATTAAGGCACTGCGCGCAGCGACAACGAATTAACTGAGTGTGTAGTCCGCCCGGATCGCGCCATTGTCCGATCCGACTTGGTCGAGCGTCCACGTTTCGTCAGAGTGTATCCAGCCTGGTGTCGTCATGTCCCTGGAGCGGGACCACTTCGGCGGCAAGACGCCTCGAACGATTCTCGGAGGGGTCCGCCGGGGAGACCGAATGTACGCGGCTCGCGGTTCTGTCACATTGGTTGTCGTGGCCGGCGCGACCGGACGTTCCGGACAGTCTCGCCATGCGGACACGAGCGGCTCGCTCTCAGAGACGGTACGGCCGCCTCATGCTCATCGTGGCCCGTGACCGTCCACGTCCTTTGCGTCAGGACACGCCGAAAACGCTCCGCCGCAGTGCAGCGCCGGGCGACGAGCGACCCCCATCCTTGATTGACCCGTCACCCTTCACGGATCTGTCTGGGGGAGATGGCCTGCGCCGGCGGGAGGTCCAAGCGGTAGCCCTGGCCGCGGACGGTCACCACGATGGCCGGATCGGACGGATCGCGCTCGATCTTCGTACGCAGCCGGCTCACGTGGACGTCGACCAGTCGTTGGTCGCCAAAATAGTCGTGGCCCCACACGCGGTCGAGAAGCAACTGGCGGGACAGGACGCGGCCGGCGGAGCGCGCCATTTCGGTGAGCAGCCGATATTCCGTGATGGTCAGCTGGATGTCGGTCTCGCCGCGCAGGACCATCCCCGCGCGGTCATCGAGGACGAGGGGGCCGTAGGGGTCCAGGACGAGTCCGTCCGTGCTGTCGCCGACGCCCTCGGCCTCGACCTCGACGCGGCGCAATAGCGCGTGCACGCGAGCGATGAGCACCTCGTCATCGAACGGCTTGGTGACGTAGTCATCGGCGCCGATCTCCAGCGCCCGGACGATGTCCGCGGGGTCCCGTCGGGCGCTGAGCACGATGATGGGGGCCTGCGAGTGCCGACGAATCTCGGTGATGACCGCGAAACCGTCGATGCCGCGGAGCATGAGGCCCACGAGCAGCAGTTCCGGCGGCCGTCGACCGAACGACACCAGCGCCGACTCGCCGCTTTCGCAGGCGTCCACCTCGAACCCGGCGTCCTTCAACGCTTTCTCGACCCGCGCGCGGACGCCGTCGTCGTCTTCGGTCAGCAGAATCCGCGTCGTCATGCCGCCATGCTGCCAGCGGCTTCTGTCTCGGGTCGCGAGTCTGCTCGGATTCGAGCGTTCTCACGCTGATCGTGGCGCCGAGGGGATGACCCGCTCGCGGAAGCGGCTCCGACCGGCATCGGGGACCTCTGTCATGAGACTGACGCGCTATGGACAGGTCACCGCAAGACGTTGCTGGCATAATGAAAGGTCGGCAGCTCGACGGCGAGGTGCTGAGTAGCGGCGAGGGGAACCTTGGTGAGCGCGACGGATCTGGTCACAGCTCCACGCCCCGTGCGTGCTGCCGGTACGCGGCCCAAACGGGTTCCGAACTTAAGTACGCCGCCGCTCCCCACTCTCTGCACCGTATTGACGGAGCAGGTCGGTCTTGGCCTCACCGGACGCATCGGTCTCACCGGACTCACCGGACTCACCGACCTGAGCGTCGTCGAGGTGATGAGATGACCACGGTGGCCGAGGGCGCGACAGGCAGGGGCGGCCGACGCGCGATCGTCGCCGGGGTGATCCTGCCTGAAGAGGTGGCTGCGCAGTTCAGAGGCGGTACGCGGGTGCAGGCCACCGATCCAGCGAGAGATCGGGCCGGTGTTCTGGCGATCACGGCGGCGGTGCTCGCCTCGCGCGCCGTCGAGTGGGCGATGGATCGGGCGGCGTCGTCCGGTCAGGTCCTCACGGTGGCGGTCGTGGCCCCGCCTCGCCCCGACAGCGTTGCGCTGCCGGTCGACACCGCATGCGCCGCTGCCGACATTGCGGACGCGGTGAGCCTGCGGAGTCCGGGCCTCAGCGCGGTGGTCGAGATCGTGTACGGAGATCCCGTGGCTCATTTCGCGATCGTGTCGGAGGACGTGGACCTGATCGTGCTCGACGCCACCGGCGACGGCCGCTCCGATGCCATCTTGGCACGATCCCGCTGCCCGGTGACGGTGGTCCCCGCCCACGGTGTCCTTGAGCTCGACGCGACTGCCTCGGTCGTTGTGGGCATCAAGGACCTCGCCGGATCAGCACACCTGCTCCGGTTCGCTGCGCTGGAGGCGCTGCGTGCGGAGCGACCGCTGGTGGTGCTCCACACATGGACCTACCCGGGCCCGCGCGTCTATGACGAGGCGATGGCCATTCTGGGCAGCGAGAAGGAGCGTCTTCTCGCCAAGGCCGTCGATCCGATCGCGGCCGCTGCGCCGGAGCTTGCGGTGACGAGCGTGGTGACGCACGGTCGCGCCGAAGATGCCCTCGTGAAGGCGTCCCATTCGGCGGCTCTTGTAGTGCTGGGGTCGCGCGAGGACGGGTGGCGCTCGCCGCGGCTCCTCGGCCCGACCCGTCGGGAAATCCTCCGCGGAGCAGCATGCCCTGCGATCACGGTGCCCAACGCCCCAGCCATGGCGAACGCGTGACGCTCGCACATGGGACCGGCTCGCGCAAACTAGCGCACCGTGACCGGCTCTGCGTGATCGACTGCGCGTGATCGACTGCGCAATGAGCGACAGGGTGGTCGGCTCAGGTCGAACCGACCACCCCTTGTCCTTGTCGCGCGGGTACACCTCGCGGGTATCCCGCGGGTGCCCTCCGACGTCGCGGCGCTAGCTTGCGCGCCGGTGGGTCTGCTCGAACCGTCCGAGGCGGTGCGCGGCCGCTCGCCGCACGTGGGCGTCAGGGTCATCCGCCAGGATGGCCAACGCCTCAACGGTCGTCGCCGGGTTTTCGGCCGCGCGCTGGCGGACGGCCACGTAAGGACTGAACACAAGATCCGCAAGCCGCGCGGTCCTCGACATGGTGTCGGCGTCGCGCGCCGCCGACACATCGAGATCTGGCGCCGTGGCAACGGTCTGGTATGCGTGCGTCATGGCAATGCTCCCCTCCCTCACGCGCCGGTCCCCCCGGCGGCGCGCCCTGCCCCAAACGCTCGCCCACACACCTTCGAATGAGTGCGCCGCGGACGAGCGTCCAGAACTATGGTAACCCTAACTCTGGGTTTCGCCACCTATGTGGCGCCGCGGCGGGGCATTCACCGTTCACAGGACGTTTGCGACCGTTCTGGGGTGTGGACGGCGCCGCCTGGCCAGGCGATGATTCCGTACCTTCCGTGATGGACCCATCGCGTTGGAAGTGAGGTGCCTCGGTGAGCGAGTCGGGGGCTGAGCGCATCACCCGGGCCGTACGGGCCGGGTTGGAAAGCGACACGACGTACGGCGCGATCGTGCCTCCCATCTACCTCTCCAGCAACTTCGCGTTCGCCGGTTTCGGCGAGGCCCGCGCGCATGACTACACGCGCAGCGGCAACCCGACGCGAGACGTCCTGACGACGGCGCTGGCGGAGCTGGAAGGCGGGGCCGGCGGGGTCGTCACTTCCACGGGTATGGCCGCGATCACCTGCGTGGTGTCCGCGCTGCTTCGGACCGGAGATCGCATCTGCGTGCCTCACGACTGCTATGGCGGGTCGTGGCGGCTGTTCGACTCCCTGCAGGCGCGGGGCCACTTCCAGGTGACCTACGTCGACTTCACCGACCCGGCGGCCGTGACCGACGCCCTCGCGCGCGACGGTCACGGTCACGGCCCGCGCGTCGTCTGGCTGGAGACTCCCAGCAACCCGCTCCTGCGCATCACCGACCTGGCGGCGGTCTCCGCGCAGGCCAAAGAGCGCGGCGCGACCGTGGTCGCGGACAACACATTCCTCTCGCCGCTACTGCAGCGACCGCTGGAGCTCGGGGCGGACGTCGTGGTTCACTCGACGACGAAATATCTGAACGGGCACAGCGACGTCGTCGGTGGGGCGGTCATCGCGAAGGACCCTGAGGCGGCCGAGAACTACGCGTGGTGGGCCAACGTGCTGGGTCTCACCGGCAGCCCGTTCGATGCGTACCTGACGACGCGGGGGCTACGCACGTTGCATACCCGGCTCGTGGCCCACGAGGACAACGCGAGGGCCGTCACCGAGACCCTGCTGCGGCATCCGGCGGTGCGTGCCGTCCACTACCCGGGCCTGCCGAACCACCCCGGACACGACATCGCTGCCCGCCAGCAGGACGGGTTCGGGGCCATGGTCAGCTTCGAGCTGGCGGGCGAGGAGCAGGCGCGGGCGTTCGTCACCGGGCTGCGCTACTTCAGCCTGGCCGAATCCCTGGGAGGCGTGGAGTCGCTCGTCGCGCACCCGGCGACCATGACGCACGCGTCGATGACGCCGCAGGCCCAGGAGCTGGCCGGGATCACCTCCGGCCTGCTGCGTCTGTCCGTCGGCATCGAGGACAGGCAGCACCTGGTGGCGGACCTCCTGGCCGGTCTGGACCGCGCCGCCGCGGTCGGCTGACGCTGAGCGTCCCGGGCGCTGCCCGCGCCGGTCCTAGCGAGCCGGTCCCCTCGAGCACGTGCCCGTCGTCCCTGCGTCCGCTAACCTCCCCGCATCGGGCCGCGCCGCGAGACCGGCCCGTCGACAACCGCGAGGAGACCGGCGTGAGCGACACCTTCTGGCAGGGCCTCGCGATGGCCGTCTACCTCGGGGGGATGCTGGTCATCGGCTGGTTCAGCTACCGGCGAACGCACAACCTCAGCGATTACATGCTCGGCGGGCGTGACTTGTCGCCGTCGGTGGCCGCATTGTCCGCGGGCGCGGCCGACATGTCCGGATGGCTGCTTCTGGGTCTGCCGGGCGCAATCTACGCAACGGGTCTCATCGAGGCGTGGATTGCCGTCGGTCTCACCGTGGGGGCCTGGCTGAACTGGAAGTTCGTTGCTCCACGGCTGCGCGCCTACACACAGGTGGCGAACAACTCGATCACCGTGCCCAGCTTTTTCGACAACCGGTTGCGCGACACCTCCCGCATGCTGCGCATCGTGTCCGGACTGATCATTCTCGTGTTCTTCACGTTCTACGTCAGCTCAGGCATGGTCGCGGGCGGGGTGTTCTTCCGCAGCTCCTTCGGGATGGACTACCGCACCGGAATGTTGCTGGTCGTGGCGGTCGAGGTGACGTACACGTTGTTCGGCGGGTTCCTCGCGGTGAGCTACACGGACTTCGTCCAGGGCCTCCTGATGATGATCGCGCTCATCCTGGTGCCTCTGATGGGGTTCGTGGCGGTCGGCGGGTTCGGCGGGTTCGCGGATGCGGTGAGCGCCGCGGACGCGCAAGCGGGGCTGACCCGGCTCGCCGTGCTGCCACCGGAGCTGACGAGCGTGGCCGTGATCGGGTTGATCTCTGCCGTCGCCTGGGGGCTGGGGTACGTGGGCCAGCCGCACATCATCGTCCGCTTCATGGCCCTGCGGTCGGTCGCCGACGCGACGGCCGGTCGGCGGATCGGCATCGGCTGGATGATCGTGTCCGTTATCGGGGCCATCCTCACCGGCATCGTCGGGGTGGCGTACTACCAGGAGGCGGGCTTAGCCCCCCTGGAAGGCACGACGACCGAGACCATCTACATCAAACTGGGCCAGGTGTTCTTCCATCCGCTGATCGCCGGGTTCATGCTGGCCGCCGTGCTGGCCGCGATCATGTCGACTGTGGCCAGCCAGCTGATCGTCACCTCCTCGGCCCTGGTCGAGGACGTTTACAAGGCCCTCGGCCGCACCGAGAAGCCCGACAAGCACTACGTCCTGATGGGGCGCCTTGCCGTCCTGGTCGTCTCGATCGTCGCCGCCTCGATGGCGTGGACGCAGAACGACACGATCCTTCGGCTCGTGGCGTTCGCGTGGGCGGGGTTCGGCGCCTCGTTCGGGCCGATCGTGGTGCTATCGCTCTATTGGCGCAAGCTCAGCGCGATCGGCGCGCTCTGCGGCATGGTGACCGGCGCGGCCATCGTCGGCCTGTGGGGCAACCACGTCTTCGGCAAGGAGGGCATCTTTGCCCTGTACGAGATTGTGCCGGGCTTTTTAGGCTGCCTGCTCGTGGCCATCGCGGTGAGCCGGGCGACGTATCGCCCCAACCCCGAGATCGACGCCGAGTTCGACCAGTGTCTCGCGCTGGTGCGGGGCGAGGGTCGTGGCGCGGGAGCACCCGCCCCCGAGGCCGTCGCCGGCTGATCTTCGTCGCGCTCCACCAGGGAGGCGTCCGTCGGAGGCATGCCGCGTCGCTGGGACCGGCCTGGCTTCTCCGAACATGACGCCCCCCTGGCGCAGAGGGGTGGTGCCCCGGCGGGGGAACCCATGAGCACACGTCCCGCCGGCCCCGGCCGTGAGGCCGGGGGTCTGAGGTGGGTCGCAGCGCGACCCGGATGGTTGCTCGATGTGCTGGCTTTGACAGGCGCGTCGCTCGCGCGTCAGGCGTGCCGGTCACCCAGCCGCGGCGGCAGAGGCAGCTCGTCGTCATACGCGGCAGACACCCGCGCTCGCCAGTGCGCGGCGAACACCATGCGCGCCTGAACGCTGCGGAGGGTGCTCGGTCCGGACACGCGGCCGCGGCCGCCGGGCCTCTCGCGCGCGTACGAAGCGATGTCGCGGGCGACGTACACGGCCTGCGGGTGGGTCTGGATCGGCGTCGCGGCGTTGAGTTCCGCCCGGGTGGCGACCGGGTATGCCCTCAGGCTCGAGAGGGGTGGCGCGGTGGTGAACGGTGCGCCGAGTGTGGGGCCGGCGTCGTCGGTCAGCGCGGCGCTCACGACCGCGAGCCTCGGCCTCCCGGGGCGCGTCTGACCAAGGGCGGGTCGCGAGAATCCGTCGGCGTCGGTGGGCGCCGGGAGTGCCCGCAGGTGGGCGCGTCGCCCGGGGCAGACCTGCCGGTCGCGTGCGGCCGGTGTGGGGCCTGGGCCGGCGGCGCCGGTCCGGGCCGCGATGTGCTCGGCGGCGCGAGCCTGTGTGGCGCGAGCCTGATCGCGCCGCGTGGCCGCCAGCAGAGAGGCGACCACCCAGAACAGGCCGGCGGTGGTGAGTGTGACCACGGTGAGCGAATACCACGCGGGCACGTCCGGCAGCAGACAGGCCGCGTTGCCGACCGAGAGCCCGAGGCTGAGGACGAAGGCGGTGAGGCGCGCCTGCTGCTGATCGGCGGGTTGCTTCGCGAATGGTCTGCTCGCGCCGGTGCTGATCACGGCGCACACGGACATCGCCAACAGCACAGCGTGGATCGACATCGTCGACATCCTCCCCCACGCGCCGCAGGCCCCCCCTGCCGCGCCATACCCAGCAACGTCGGCGACATCCCCCGCCGCGACGCCGGACCCTGGCCCCTCGGCTCCCCAGCCGAGGTTCTCAGATGTCCTTCTAGAAGCGTAGTGGACGATCGTTCGACTGACCAGGTCGAGCGGCGTCGAGGCGCTGCTCAGAGGCTTGCGCCGACCCGTCGAGCCCTCACCGAGTGGGCAGCTCGCTTCTCAATGACTTGTCCGTATTGTGGACGGGACGATCGGTCAGCCGCGGCGTTCGGCCCGGCGACCCGTCATCCCCTGGGCGTCCTCGGCGTCGCGGGCGACGGCCGGCGCGGTCGCGTCCGGCGCGGTCGCGTCCGGCGCGGGGAGACTGGTTCCCGCGGCGTGTGCACGGCGGGCCGCGCGGTGGCAGGCTCGGGCGCCGTACCCCGCCGACCAGAGCGCGCCGATGAGCACGAGTATCCCGCCGACAGCCATCGCTACGGCACGGGTCCCGGCCGGGGCGAGTTCGTCCATGTCCACAAGGGTTTGCAGCGAGACGCCTGCCGGGGCGGCGTCGCTGAGCAGCATGGCGACGACCAGCGCGCTGGAGAGCAGCACGACGAGCAAGCAGCACGTCAGGGTCGTCGTGAGAGACCAGCCACCTGCGTAGCGGTGAAGGAGGCGTCGGGTGGCCGCGGCGGAAGAGCTCGTACGGGGCGTGCGGGACTTGTCGGCTCCGTGCGGGCTCTCCACGGCCGGGGCGACAGGCGTGACCGGCGCGGGGCCGTTGACGGCGACCGCGTCAGGTTCAGGATTCGCCGCGAAGGCGTCGCTGCCGTCGACCACTTGGTCCGCGTGCCGAGCCGACCAGATCTCTTCGAGTCCGACCGTGTGACGGCACCCGGTTCCGGAGGGTTGGCGCGGGCAATCGTGGTCGCGGCTCAGGGCGGAGCGATGCGGTCGGCAGGCGCGAGGGTCCTTGCGCCGGTCCTCGCGCGGCGTCCCGTCGGAGGCGTGCCGGCCGCGATGATGATGCAGGCCGCAATGGGGCGGCCGCGCTCCGCGCGTGACGATGCGGGACAGCCGAGACTCGCCGCCGTGATCAGTCATCCACACGGCAACTGTCCAGCTGACGAGGCGTGCGCGCGGGTGTGCTGGCCTGATTCACGCTCGTTCCTCCGCCCCGCGCGTCCTGCGTCGACGACCATCCTCATTGCCTTCACCATCGGCAGGCCGGCCGCCCGACTGAGCGGTTGTCGGCCGGCCGGTGCAGCCTTCGAGGAGGCGGGGCCGGGGCGCTGTCACGGGCCGAATTGGGTACGTTGACGTCATGGCTCGTCCCCACATCGCCGCCGTCCTGGAGGACGCATGGCACAGCCGCCTGTACGGGGTGTTGCGGATGACGTCGTGGACACCACGGGTGATTGCCCACACGGGATACGGGTCGTCCTCGTTCGTGCGGGTTCTGGCGAGGATCGTCTTGTCGCGGCACGGGCTCGATGAAGCTGAGACGCGCGCGGACGAGCATGAGGAGATGGCGCTGGCGCCGGTGCCGGAAGTGCGCGGGTGGCGTGCGTTCATCACCGCACAGGCACTGGACCTCGAGGTTCGCGTGGAGATCGCGGGACGCACCTATCGGACGCGTACGGACCGCGGCGGCTACGTCGACCTCACCGTGCCCGACCCGGGATTGCCGCCCGGCTGGCACGACGTGACGATCACCCCCGATCAGGGCCGCCCGCAACGGGCGCCGGTGCTGATCGTCGGGGACGACGTGCGTCTGGGAATCGTCAGCGACATCGACGACACGGTGATGATCACGGTGCTCCC
>CAJDWQ010000074.1_pt1 | contig 8987 bp, 6 predicted proteins | sample 7391641 | NCBI WGS metagenome assembly CAJDWQ01 (sample SAMEA7055718, study PRJEB34461) | soil metagenome | biome: terrestrial ecosystem; feature: Peninsula; material: soil | place: Antarctica | collected 2016
CGGCGCAACGTGGGCGCGACGTACGCACCATCGACCCGTGCGCGACGCGGCGCATCCGCCCGGCCCGCTCACAGCAGAAGCTCGGGCTGGATGCGCGCGCGAGTCCACACGCGCTGTAGCGACACCGCCCGGCCCGTGAGAAGCATCGCGACCACGAAGTACGCGGCCAGCACACCCAGAATCATCGGCATCCGGTCGAGTGCCCCCCCGCTCATCAACTGCTGGATCCCGTCGACCACGTAGCTCATGGGCGCCACATGGTGCACCACCTGCAGCGGTACCGGCAGCGTCTGCCACGGGTAGGTGGCGCCCGCGCTGACCAGCTGGGCCACCATGAACAACACCCCGAGGAACTTGCCGACCACTCCGAACCGGGCGACCAGCCCCAGCACGATCGCGACGTACACGCCCGAGGTCGCGATCATGAACGCCAGCACCAGCGCCGGACGTTCCACGGTGAGCCCCATGATGCGCTCCACCAGAACGAACGCGACCAGCGCCTGCCCGGCGGCCAGGGCCGCCGGCGCCATCCACCCGCTCACAGCGACCCGCCAGGCCGGGTGATTGGCCGCGATCGCGCGCGTCGACAGGGGCCGGACCAGCAAGAACAGCCCGAAGGCTCCGATCCACAGCGACACGGCGAGGAAGAAGGGTGCCAGACTCTCGCCGGCCTCGGCCTGCGCCGGGGTCGCCTGCGTCACCGCGACCGGGTCGCCCATCACCTGGGCCACGGCGCGCCGTTGCGACTCGGTCGCCGCGGGCATGGTGGCCAGCCCCTCGGCGAGCCCGGTCGCGAGCTCGCGCGCGTGTCCGGACAGGTCGATGCTGGCGTTACGGGCGGCAGTCTGTCCCTCACTCAGCTTCTGGGCGCTGGCGGGCAGGGGCGCCAGGCCGGCGGCGAGCGCCGCAGTCCCGTCTGCAAGCCGCCCCGAGTTTGCGCCTGCCGAAACGATCCCCGATCGCAGGGCGGCACCCTGGTCCGAGAGCCGGCCCGCGCCTTGCGCGACCTGATTCGCCGCGGTGGCAAGCGTGGTCGTCCGCTCGGAGGCGGCCGCGATCTGCGCGCGCGCCGCATCAAGCCGGGTTCCGGCGGTAGCCAGTTCAGAGCGCAGCGCGGCCGTCGACGCGCCGACCCGAGGATCCGGCGTCGTCGACGCGGCGTTGGACCGCTCGATCGCGTCAAGCTGGGCCGCCAGATCCGCGAGCGCCGTCCCCTGCGACGCGTCCAGCTGAGCCGACGCGGCCGTGAGGTCGCGCGCGGACTGGGCCAGCTCCGCGCCCCCCGCCGCCACCTCTCGCGATCCCTGCGCGAGGGCGCGCGTTTGCGCCGGCAAGTCGACGGTGGCTCGGTCCAGTTGGGCGAGTCCGACCCGCAGCTCCTGGGCCCCGGTCGCCGCCTGCTGGGCACCCGATGCGGCGGAGCCCAGCCCGTCCGCGAGCGCGGCACCCCCGCTCGCGATCTCCCCCTGGCCAGCGGACAATCGCTCGGACCCGTCGGCCAACGTGCCGGCGCCGTCCGCGGCCCGCTGCACCCGGACGTGCGCGTCGCTGTATCCCTCCATCACCTGACCGGCCGCCGTGACCGATAGTCGCGACGCCACTGACCGTGACACATCCGCGACCACCTGCGCCGCGATGCTCCTGCTCACGAAGCCGCCTGCGTCGTCCGTGATCTGCTCCAGGTGCGCTTGGCGCGGCTGCGCGCTCGCCACCGACGCAAGGTCGGCCGAGAACGCCGACGGCACGACGATCGCGAACTCGAACCGCTCCGCGCGCACCCCCTCCTCCGCAGCCGTCCGGTCGACCCGGTGCCAGTCGAAACTGCGCGATTCGACCAACTGACGCGCCACGTCGTCGCCGACCTGCAGATTCTCTCCCGAGGCCAACGTCGTACCCAGATCCTCGATCACGATGGCGGCCGGGACGTTCGGCAACGCCGCGTGGGGATCCCGGTTGGCGTACAGCGACAGACCCGCGTAGATGCTCGGGATCAGCACCATCGCCACCACCGCTAGACGCAGGATCGGCGCCGACGTGAGCCTCAACAACTCTGTCCACGCGAGGCGGTGCGTACTCATGCGTTCTCCTCATGCCGGTCGAGCCGGCCCGCGCCGGTCAGAGCGTAGGGGGCACGCCGAGGCCGGTCCCAGGCCCGTTTCGAATCCCTGCCCCGATGCACGCGTGCTCGTCGCGCACCGGCGCCACCGGGCTGCGCCACCGCTGGAGAAAACCGCTCCCAGGGGTCACCGCCCGCTGCTCCACCGATCCGGTAGGTCGGCTCCGAGTCGATCAGCCGCGCGGACGCCTCCGTACACATGACGACCATCACCACGCCTCCGCGGCCGAGCCGGCGCAGAGGGTCGAACCAGTCACGGTCGTCCCCGCCCCAACGATCTGGGTGAGCGACGACCACCGCCTCGACGTATGGGCTTCGCAGGGCAAGTTCGGTCAGCCACAGCGTGCGGGACGCGGTGGGCGCGCGGTCCCACCGCCGATCGGTCAGGTACGACGACCCGCGCTCGGCGAGGAAGTCGCGCACGTCACGCCGGCGCGGACGGCGCCCGGCCAACGCCAGCTCCTGTGCGAGGACGTTGCGGACGCTGAGCCCTCCGTCGGGCTCGGTCACCCCCGGCAGGTCCACCAGGGCGACCTTGCGTCGCCGCACGGCAGGGTCGGTCTGTTCATCCCACGTCGCGCGCCCGCCGCTGAGCCGCACACGCCCCGCGAGAGCCAACGCGAACGTGGTGCACGCGGGTCCGGGCGGCCCCGCCACCACCGTGACCCTCCCGGCCTCGGCCACCATGTCCGTCGGTTCGAGCAGCACCCCGCCCCCACCGCTCACGGTCGCGCCATGCGCCACCAACGCCATCGCCGTCCCCTCCCCGATCACCGGCCACGCATCAGATTCCGTGGACTGCAAGCAGTTTCTCAGGTCGGACGTCCATTTGAAGATAGGGATCGTCCCTGGTTCGCCGCGAGCGTGATCAGGGAGAAGCCGGATGACCAGCGGCAGCGGCGATCGTCTCTAGGGTGGGTGTCGTGAGTCACCCGCCTCGGTACGACGATGACGACCCGCTGCTCGCACGGCTACGGGAGCTCGCGCTGGGCTTCCCCGGGGCGCAGGAAAAGATCTCTCACGGTACGCCCACGTTCTACACGGTGAAGGTGTTCGCGCAGTTCGGTGCCCACGTGAAGGGTGAGCATGACTCGCGGCGACTGCGTCGCTCCGTCGTGTTCAAGCCCGAACCCGGCGAACGGGAGGCGCTGCTGCCCGACCCGCAGTTCCACGCTCCGGCATACTCAGGTCCCTTCGGGTGGCTCGCCCTTGACCTCACGGGCAATACGCCGGATTGGGATGAGGTCGCCGAGCTGCTGGATGGCTCCTACCGGCAGACCGCACCCGCGCGGCTCGTCCAGGAACTGGACACGCTCGGCGGCCCCACCCGTCGCCAAGACCCCGGCAGCTAGTGGAGGCGGGCGTGGGTCGTCGGGCCTGGGTGTCAGGCATGGGTGTCAGGCATGGGTGTCGGACGGCTCGCTCACTGACGTCCCGGACGGTGCCACCTCGGGCGATGACCGGCGCCACCCGGACGACTCGTCGAAGCGCCCCGCCCATAGGATGGAGTGTCTTGCCTAACATGTCCGTTCGGACGTCGGTAGGCGGCGTGGCGGCATCGGTTTGCGCCCACACCTGTGTCGAGACCCTGTGCCAAGGAGGCAACACCACGATGTCTGTCATCAAGGACGAGCTGGGGGTGCTCGTCGGGGTCGACGGGTCGACCTCCTCGCGCGAGGCGTTCACCTGGGCGATGGAATGGGCTTCCCGCTCCGACTTACCGGTCACCGCCGTGACCGCCTATGACCGCTCCCGCGCCCCGTCGGCGCTTCAGCCCATCCTGACGTCCGAGGTAGAGGCCGCGCTGACGCAGGAGATCGAAGAAATGGCCGCCCGATTCCCCGACGTCCCCGTGACCGGCAAGGTCGTCGACGGACACCCCGTCAACTCCCTGCTGCAGGAGGCCTCCGAGGGCCACATGCTGGTCACAGGCACCCGCGGCTCCGGCGGGTGGGGCGGCCTGCGCCTCGGGAGCGTCGCGGCCGAACTCGCCGAGCGGTGCCACGTGCCCCTGATGGTGGTGCCCGACGGCAGCACGCACCACCCGGACGGCCCGTTCGTCGTTGGCGCCGACGGGTCGGACTGGTCGCGCCTGGCAGCCGAGTTCGCCGTGGAGTCGGCCGCTAAGCGCGGTAAGAAGGTGGTGCTCGCCTACGCTCGACACGCGCCGCAGAGCCTGTTCGGCCTGTCGCTGCACAAGGCGTCCGACGAGGTCAGCGCACAGGACCGGCATCGCATGGACTCCGTCGCGGGCCCGCTGCGGGAGCGCTGGCCCGACGTGGAGATCGAGGAGCGCTTCGTGACGGGTCCCCCCGGCAACGCGCTGCGCGAGGCCAGCGAGGGCGCCTCGGCGATATTCATGGGGAGCCGCGGCCACGGCGGGTTCGTCGGCATGCTGCTCGGGTCGGTCAGTCGGCAGCTGGTCACGACGGGCAACGTGCCGGTCGTTATCGTCCGTACGCGCCGCTGACCGCGCCCCCCAGTACCACCAGGTCACCTGGGGGTCACCCGGGGGTCACCCCGGTGTGGCGCAGTCCCACACCGGGGTGACCCGGGGTCACACGAGCAGCGTCTCCTCCGCCTCGCCCTTCGTCTCGAAGAGGTTGGGGATCACGTTGCCGCGTTGCAGCGCTTCACCCAGCTCATCGCGCAGGAAGGCGTTGGAGGTGTAGCGCGTGACCTCGGTGTAGTGCTTCTCCATCAGGTCGTGCACCATCGACACGTACTCCTCCATCAGCTCTGGGTTGATGGAGAACCGGTCGTAGTTGACCACCGATGGGACACGGAACCCGATGGGACGCAGGTGGGACTCCAGCGCCTCACGCACTCGGTCGATGTCGGTGCTGCTGCGGATCTCCAGGCCCTCGAAGTTCACGAAGAACTGCTGACGCTTCGCGTCGTACCACATCCGCTCCGGCAGCGGCGTGTCCAGCAGCGCCGCACGCAGGCCCAGAGGCTTGTCTGAGAAAATGCGCGGGTCCATGATCGCGGGATCCCCGTCGATGATCGGCGTGAACGCCATCCGCGCCAAAACGTCGCGCTCGACGTCCACCCCCGGCGCCACCTCGACGAGCTGTATACCGCCCGGCACGAGTGCGAAGACGCACCGCTCCGTCACGTACAGCACCCGTTGGCCGTTTGCGAGCGCCTGGTGTCCGCTGAAAGTGCGGTGCTCGACCTGGTCGATGAACTTCATCTGACCCGCGTCGCGTTGGATCGTCAGTCGACCCTGCGCGATGCTGTACTGCAGCTTGCCTGCCGTCAGCGTTCCGACGAAGACGACCGTACCGGCGTTCTGGCTGATGTTGATGAAGCCGCCCGCACCCGCGAGACTCGACCCGAACCGAGAGACGTTGACGTTGCCCTCGCGGTCCGCTTGCGCGAGCCCGAGGACCGCGATGTCCAGTCCGCCACCGTCGTAGAAGTCGAACTGCGACGGTTGGTCGATGATCGCCTGCGCGTTCGTCGCGGCACCGAAGTTGAGGCCGCCGGCAGGGATCCCGCCGATCACGCCCGGCTCCGCGGTGAGCGTCAGCAGGTCGATGATCCGCTCCTCGACGGCCACGCTGGCCACCCCCTCGGGCATCCCGATGCCGAGGTTCACCACGTCGTTGGCGCGCAACTCCTGCGCGGCCCGACGGGCGATCACCTTGCGCACGCCGCTCGGCATCGCGGGAACGGAATTCGCGGGAACGCGGATCTCCGAAGAGAACGCGGGCGAGTACGGTTCAGCGAACGTCTGCATGTGGTACTCGGGCTTTTCCGCGACCACCACACAGTCGACGAGCACGCCCGGGATCTTGACCTGTCGGGCGTTGAGCGTGCCGCGGTCTGCGACGCGCTCCACCTGCGCGATCACCACGCCGCCGGAGTTGCGTGCCGCCATGGCGATGGCCTGCGCCTCGAGCGTGAGCGCCTCGCGCTCCATCGTGATGTTGCCATCCGGGTCGGCGGTGGTCCCCCGGATGATCCCGACGTGAATCGGGAACGCCCGGTAGAACAAGTACTCTTTGCCCTCGATCTCCAGCAGGCGGACGAAGTTGATCTTGGCGCGGGCGTTGAGCTTGCCGCCCCCGTACCGCGGGTCGACGAAGGTCCCGAGCCCCACCTTGCTGAGCGTGCCGGGCTTGCCGGCGGCGATGTCGCGGAACAAATGACAGATGATGCCCTGCGGAAGGTTCCACGCCTCGATTCGGCCGCTCACGGCCAGCTCTTGCAGGCGCGGCACCAGCCCCCAGTGGCCGCCGATCACGCGCGCGATGAGCCCGTCGTGAGCGAGGTGGTTGAGACCCCGCGAGTCACCGTCGCCCTGGCCCGCGGCGAAGACGAGGTTGAGGCCACGAGGGTGGCCCGGCTCGCGAGATATCCCGTCGTCCGACGGCGCGCCATCGACGAGCGACTGGTGGGGCCGGCCCAGGAAGCGCCGCTCCAGGGCGACCGCGATGTTCTCGGCGAATCCGATGCCGACGAAGCCGCCGAACGCCACGACGTCGCGGTCGCGGATCAGTCGTACGGCTTCATCGGCGCTGACGATCTTGCCGGTGTCGCCGTTGTCGGCCAGCGGATGGCGTCGCCGCATGGGCTCTCCTGAGGGGTCAGAGGGTTCGCGACACTCGCTCGAGCGCGCAGCTCGCGGTGCCGAGGATAGCCGGTGCGTGCGCGGAAGCCGGCGGGGCGCGCGGGTCCCGATCGTTTGGAAGCACGATGGGTGCGTGCACAGGCCAGCCCTGATCGCGGGAATCCAGGAGTCTGCACGGTAAAGCCTCCGATGATCGTGCGGCCGCGCCGACATCCCGTACGAGGCGGTCGATGACGGGGCGGACCGGTCGGGCGTCGTCCTTGGGGGGTGGCGATTGGAGCCGTTTGCGAGCCCGGGCTGCACTGCGACCTGCGCATGGGGGGTGTACCGTCGAAGTGCTGGGAAGGTCAGCCAGTCTGGGGAGGGTTTCGGCCGTCCGCCGCCGCACCCTAGGAGCACCCGCCCCGCGCCCCTCACGTCGTTAGCGCGACCGTCATGTGGCGTCCCACGGCCCGAACGAAGGACGTCGGGCCCCGGTAGCCGATTTCTCGTCACGTTGATCCGACCCACCCGATCCTGGCGCACTCGACGTCGCCGGTGCGCAGGCTGCGTGGCGGTCGGCAGTCACCGAGCGTCGTGTTTCCCTCTTCTCGACCCACCCGTGGTCATTTCGACTGCACCACCAGGAGATTGGTCATGACAATCCTTACTATCGTGATCGTTGTCATTGCTGTGCTCGTCGTCCTCGCCGCCGTCAGCGCCCTGAGGGTCGTGAAGCAGTATGAGGTTGGGGTGCTGTTCCGTCTCGGTCGCGTCATCGGCGAGCGCGCCCCTGGTCTGCGCGTCATCATCCCTGGCGTTGACGTGATGCACCGGGTCTCGCTGCGGATCGTGACGATGCCGATCCAGTCCCAGGGGATCATCACCCGTGACAACGTCAGCGTCGATGTGTCGGCGGTGGCCTATTTCAAGGTTGTCGACGCGGTGAAGTCGGTGGTCGCGATCGAGAACGTCTACGCCGCGATCGACCAGATCGCCCAGACCACGCTGCGCAAGGTCGTCGGCCAGCACACCCTGGACGAGACCCTCTCGGAGACCGACCGGATCAACCTGGACATCCGCGAGATCCTGGACGTCAGCACGGTGGACTGGGGCGTCGAGGTGACCCTGGTCGAGCTCAAGGATATCCAGCTGCCTGACAGTATGAAACGCGCGATGGCCCGCCAGGCCGAGGCCGAGCGGGAGAAGCGCGCCAAGATCATCAACGCCGAGGGTGAGTCCCTCGCCGCAGCCGCGCTGGGTGACGCCTCGGACACGATGATGGCCCACCCGCTGGCGCTGCAACTGCGCAACCTGCAGTCCCTGGTCGAGATCGGCGTCGACAAAAACACCATGGTCGTCTTCCCCGCCCCGATCATGACCACCATCGCCGAGCTCGGCTCCTTCCTCGCCCGCGAGACCGAGTCCGCCGCCGCACTGGCCGCGGACGAGTCCCGACCGGCGAGAACACCTGCCCCCGATCTCCTGGAAGCCGCCCCGAACGGCCAGAAGGAACAAGGCCATGACCACGTCCATCCCTGAACGCGGCACCACGAGTCCTGGACCCGCCCCGTCGCTGAGCCCCGAGCTGCTGCACAAGATGGACGCTTATTGGCGCGCCGCGAACTATCTCTCGGTCGGACAGATCTACCTCTATGACAACCCGCTGCTGGCGCGTCCGCTGGCCCTGTCCGACGTGAAACCGCTGGTGGTCGGACACTGGGGCACCACCCCGGGGCAGAACTTCATCTACGTCCACCTCAACCGGGTGATCACCAGGTACGACTTGGACATGTTTTACATCGCCGGACCCGGGCACGGCGGGCCAGCGCTGGTGGCCAACACCTACCTGGAGGGCAGCTACTCCCAGATCTACCCCGACGTCAGCCAGGACGAGGATGGGTTGAAGAAGCTGTTCACGCAGTTCTCATTCCCGGGTGGCATCTCCAGCCACGTCGCGCCCACGACACCGGGCTCGATCCACGAAGGCGGGGAGCTGGGGTACTCCCTGAGCCACGCGTTCGGTGCCGCGTTCGACAACCCCGACTTGATCGTGGCCTGCGTGATCGGGGACGGGGAGGCCGAGACCGGGCCGCTGGCCACCGCTTGGCACTCCACGAAGTTCCTCAACCCGGTCCACGACGGGGCAGTGCTGCCGATCCTGCACCTGAACGGGTACAAGATCAGCAACCCGACCGTGCTGGCTCGCGTCGAACACGACGAGCTGGACCAGTTCCTGCGCGGCTGCGGCTGGGACCCGCGCTACGTCGAAGGCGATGACCCCGCCACCATGCACCAACGGATGGCATCCGT
>CAJDWQ010000093.1_pt1 | contig 8887 bp, 7 predicted proteins | sample 7391641 | NCBI WGS metagenome assembly CAJDWQ01 (sample SAMEA7055718, study PRJEB34461) | soil metagenome | biome: terrestrial ecosystem; feature: Peninsula; material: soil | place: Antarctica | collected 2016
CGACTCGCGGACGGCGTCGTGTCGCTCCACGTCGGCGGTGACCGCCGCCATGGCGATGTCGGCCGCATGTTCTGCCTCACGGGCCGCCTCGACGGCGTCGATCGCCTGCCGATACTCCCCTGTCGGTTGGCCCTTGCCCGCCGTGAAGTAGCGAGCGTGTTCGCTCTGCGCAGCGCATACCAGCGAATCGCCGTCAGAACCCGGATCCGCCGCGGAGCCCGCGGCAGCATCCAGCGCCGCGGACAAGGCGGTGCTGCCCGCGAGGTCGGGTGGCACCAGGGGCGAGGCCTGCAGTAGCCGCAGAGCCTTCCATAGCGTCAGGTCGGTGGTGGCGGCCAGCATCTCGCCCACCCGCTCGTGGGCCGCGACGCCGACCAGGTGTTCGACGGCTGGGGCGGTGACGTGGAGTTCGGTGCTCGGCTGCCGGAACCACTGTTTGCGGTAGGTGAAGCGGTGCGGTCCCGCCGACATCTCCGCCTCGACCCAGGACGCCACGTCGCACCCGACCGGCTGCATGGCCAGCACGTGCCGCTTGCGGGAACTGTCTTTTTCTTCCAGCAGCAGATCGAGTGCGTTCATCAGCGTGGTCTTGCCCGCCTCGTTGGGCCCAACGAGGACGCAGACGCCCCGGACGGGAAACGTCATGGCGCCCGACGCGATCCCCTTGACGTTGCCCACTTCCAGGCGGTGCAGCCTCATCGGGTGCCCGTCCGGGCCAGGCGGTAGAGCAGCGCCAAGGCATCGCCTGCCCGGGCCTCGTCGCCGGCCTGCTCGCCCAGTCGCCGCACCGCCGCCCCGACGAAGCCGCTCACCCCGAGGTCGGTCAACTCAGCTCCGTCGACATACACCGCAAGGTCGGTGTGCCGCTCCCAGGCGAACAAGCCGGCGAAGCGGTCGGTGTGCCGAGCCAGGACCTCCTGAAGGGCGGCGTGATCGGTGAGGCTGAGGGATCCCAGCAGCGCATGGCGCACGACGGTGCGTTCGGCGGCCGGAATCGCCGCCAGTTCCTCGTCGAGGCTGGCAACATCGTCCGCTTGGCACACGTCGCGGCCCACGTCGACGAAGCGCCACGCCCCCACGCGGACACCCTCCACGCGTGGGCGTCCTGCGGCCGGCAGGTCCACGATCAGCGCGTCGCCGGCTGCCCGGTCCCGGAAGGCCGTCACCTCCGGTGACCCGCTGTAGTGCACCGCCCCGCTGCCCCCCACCGCAAGCCGCGAGTGGCGGTCACCGAGCGCCACATAATGCACGACGCCCTCGTCGATCGCCTGCTCCAACCGCGCCAGCCGGATGGCCCCCGCCCGCCCGTCTTCGGGGTCCAGCACGTCCACCGGCCCGTGGGCGACCAGGATCCTGATGGTGCCGTCCGCCTCCACATCCTCCAGCGCCGCGGCGGCAGGATCGGTGAGCGGGGCGCGACAGGTGAGGGGGGCGGCGATCAGCTCCACGCCCGGGGCGACCCGAACGGGACCGGAGCCGTCGAGGACTCGTACTCCCGGAGGGCACTCCGCGACGAACAGGTCGCCGCGGTAGACGGTCGACGCGTCGAGCGCGTCGTGGTTGCCCGGCAGGAGGAACACCGGGACGTCGATCGACGCCAACGCGTCCAGCGCGCGGCGGACGACTTGCGAGGACAAGAGGTTGGAATCGAAGACGTCTCCCGCGACCACCACGAAGTCGCAGTCCCGCTCTCGCGCGATCACCCCGATCGCCCGCACCGCGTCGAGCCGCGCGCCGGCGTAGCGCGCCTGCGCCTCCCCTTCGAGGAAGTGGCGCGTCATGCCGAGCTGCCAGTCGCTCGTGTGCACGAACCGGACGCCGCCCCCCGTGGCCACAGCCCGCACCCCTTCCGACGTCGACGAGTCCAGAACCCGTGGTGCCCGGCCACCGTGGTGTCCTCGCGGCCGTACGTCACCGCATTGCTCCAGATCTTGTGCAGCCCGGTGGTCTGTCCGGCGGTCGGGGCGTCGTACATCATCCCGCCGCCGGCGTAGATGCCCACGTGCCAGGTGCCGAAGAAGATGAGGTCTCCAGGCTGGGGGTTGGAGACCGGAACAGTGGCGGCGCGCTGCGCACCGGCGGTGCGCGGCAGGGACACGCCGGCCTGGCGGAACACGTACTGCGTAAAGCCGGAGCAGTCGAAGCCGGCGGGGGACGTGCCACCCCAGCTGTACGGGACTCCGGACAGTCCGGCGGCAATACCGAGAACTCCACCGCGGGGGGCGGCGACAGGTGCGACGGCCCGCACCGTGCGCGCCGCAGTGCTGGCGGCGGCAGGAGCGGTGGCGCGGGCGGTGGCCGGCACCCGAGCAGCTGCGGAGGACGCGGCCGTCGCGGCCGCGAGTGCCACAGGTCGCGCAGCGACGCCAGCCCGACTGGACAGGGTCGCGCCGGAGAACTTCGAGGCGGTCGAGGTGGCGGCCTTGGTCATGACCGGCAGTCCATACGTCACCGAGCTCGACGCGCTACCAGCGAGGACCACCGCGTCAGCGGCGGGGGCGGGGGGTGCGGCAGCGGCGGGTCCGCTGAGTGCGGCGAGGAGTCCGCCGGCTGCCAACGACGCCGTCACGGCGGGCTTAACGCCTCGACGTACGGCGCTGGAGACGGATTGACGGAAGGTGGGATGTCCCGGGGCGCGGTGACGCCCCACGGCAAGCGTGGTCACAGGGAAAAGCCTCTCCAGCTGCCTACGAGGTGAGCTGTCGGGTTCGGGTAGGAGTTCACCCGGCCGCATGGCACATAGGGATTGGCGGCTACACCCCAAGGACTCTCTTCAGGAGAGACCGCGAATGGGTCCCCCGCTCCTGCCGGTGCACACGTTGTGGTCGCGGAGCGTGGCGGCAGGACTCGGCATTCCCGCTCCGGAGCCGCCCCAGGGGTGAGCGACTTCCACGAAGGTACCCCGACGACGGTCGACATGTCACGGTCCGGTTACGGAACGCCTAAGGAAGGGTCACGGTGAGCTGCCGTGAAAACGCTAAACCGCAGCTCATACCCACTCTCACATGTCCTGTGAAGTGGCTCACAAGATCACGAAACGGTCCAACGCTTAGTCATATCGTGGACTTGTGGACCCGCAGAAGAGTCAAGAGTCACTTTTACTCCAGACAGGGTTAGATCATTCTCATGCATGGTAAGGCGCCATCCTCACACCAGGACGGCACCAAGGTCGTCAACGTCACCGATGCTCTGAGCGGGCGAGAACCAGTTCGTCAGGGGTCGTCGGCCTCGATCACCACGACGCGCACCTGCGCGGCGAGTTCGGCGCTCAACGTGACCGACTCGTCGCCGGCGCGGAGGAGCACCCACTCGTCACCGCGACGCTCGGCGTGCGCGCTCACACCCGGCACTAGGCCCACACCGCGCAGGCGGCCGAGAGCCTGCGGGTTGTCTTGCAACGCCTCTCCAAGTCGGCGGATCTCGACGCGGGCGGTGTCGTCGGACACGTCAGCGAGGGCCACGACACCCTGAACGGCAGAGCCGGCGTCGCTCGCTGGAGACACCCCCAGCTCGTCGAGACCGGGGATCGGATTGCCGTACGGGCTCTCGCGTCCGTCTCCGAGAAGGTGCAGAATCTTGCGCTCGACGCGCTCGCTCACCACGTGTTCCCATCGGCACGCCTCGATGTGCACGTGCTCGTACTCCAAGCCGATCACGTCGAACAGGAGCCGTTCGACCAGACGGTGCTTGCGCATCACCCGGGTGGCGCGGGCGCGGCCGACCTCGGACAACAGCAGACTGCGGTCGGGCTGGACCGCGAGCAGTCCGTCCCGCTCCATGCGAGCCACGGTCTGCGACACCGTCGGACCAGAGTGACCAAGGCGGTCGACGATGCGCGCGCGGAGGGTGGGCGTGCCTTCCTCTTCCAGCTCGAAGATGATCCTGAGATACATCTCCGTCGTATCGATCAGCTCTGTCACCCTCTCAGTCTCCCATTGCCGACCGCTGAGCGCGCGTACCCCCTCGCTGACCAGCAAAAACGCCTCCCGTCTTCCTCCGCTCGAGGTTGCTCTCTTCCAGATGGGGGAGAAGACTTGCGTCGAATCCGGCGCTCATCTACCCTTCAATCACGCCGAGCGGGCGCGGCCCTGGACCCCCGAGCTGGGTCGCGCCCGCCGGTTTTTCTTTGATCGCCGTCCTGCCGTCCTCGCGGTGGCCGGATCGATACGCCGGTCACATGCCGGGTCGCCTGCGGACGGCCCGGCTTCCTGCGTTTCAGCGCCGCTGAGTCCACCATGACCGCCCGGAGGACCTCGTCAACGACAGCGCGCCGGGTGGGCCAAAAGTTCTCCTCATCGGCATCGACGGGCTGAGATGGCCGGTGGCCGCACGGCGCGGCGTGGCCCCCACGCTGTCCCGACTCGCCGCTGCGGGCCGTCACCACCTCGACGTCGAGCGGGCGGCGCTCGCGGGACCCATCTGGACGAGCGTGCTCACCGGCGTCACCGTGGAACTCCACGGTGTCCGCGAGAACTTCTTCGTCGCGCATCGCTTGCCCGACTGCCCGGATCTGTTGACGCAGGTCGCGGCCATCGACCCCACCGCGCGGACGTTCGCGGCGGCCGGGTGGCCCGCGTTGGTGGATCCGTACGGGGCCGGCCCCGTCGTCCGGCCCCGCCCCGAGGACCAGCGCGACGGACGGCACAAGGTGGTCTGCCCGGACGGCGACGCGCTGGGCCTGGTCGTGGCTGACGCACAGGTCCGCAACGCGACCCTGGCAGCGCTGCGCTCGGCGCAGGCGCCAGACGTGGCCTTCGCATACTTTTGCGGCCCGGACGAAGCCTTGTACGAGTACGGGCCGGACCACGCTCAGTACGCGGCGGCACTCGGCGCGGTGGACAAGCACCTGGGCGACCTCCTGGCAGCCCTGAGCGCGCGAGCTGGGCACGGAGCCGAGATCGGCGTGGCGGAGGGTCGTTCCCACCCCTCGGCCGCCCGGTCGCATCCCGCGACGCGCCCAGCAGCCTCGGGTGGGCGGGAGGACTGGCTGGTCGTCGTCGTCACGGATCACGGACGTCGGGACGGTGGCGCGCGACGAGACGAGTTCCCTGAGAGAGAGGGTGTCGTCTTGCTGTGGTCGACGAACGAGCACACACCGCGCTGGCCGGCGCGCATCGCTCCCGAAGCCTTCGTCGCCCTTGTGCAGTCGACGCGCTGTCCTTGACAACCGTGAAGCGTCATGAGCCGCAATCGGCCGTGACGGCGTGCGAGGTTGTCCCGACGCGCGTCCGCGCCCTCGCGTCACCGCGTGAAGAGGGGCGCGATTCCGGCCAACAGCATTCCGGCGAGCGCGATCAACACGACGACTCGTCGGGTTCGCGGTGTCACCGCCATACACCTCCTCCCGGGCGTGGGATCCGGTCGGGCGCCGTGCCGCAGCTGACGGATCGCGTCGATCGCGACGTACACGTGCACCGTGCACCTGACGTCAGCCTAGAACCGCCGGCCAAGAACCGTCGGCCCGGGCGCCCAGACGCCGTCCCGGCGCCGGTCGAACGTACGGTGAACACATGGCCCGCCTCCCCCGCCCGCAGCGGCTGCCCGACCCGCAGCCACTCCGCTGGCCGCTGTCGCGAACGCTCCTACCGCTGCTCGCCGCCTGGGCGGTGGCGCTCGCCGTCGTCTTGGCGGTGCCGGACCTTCATGCCGGGGAGCGTTCCTGGTGGCCGTGGACCTGCGTGACCGCTCTCCTGCTGGGGGGGCTCGGCTACGCGTACATCCGCCGCGGCCGGGGGAACGCCGAGTCCGCCTGACCCTCAGACCGCTTGGCGCTCAAGCACGGTCATCGGCCAGCTCGTCCCGAGACACTTCGTCCCAGGCGAACTCGTCGAGGATCGGCTCGCCGACGGCCGCGGGTCGTCCCGCCTGCACATCGGTCTCACTGTGAGCGCCGCAACCATGGTCGAGGGCGACGATTCGCCCGTCGCTCGGCGAGCAGGCGTTCGCGCACACTCCGAAGAGACGCCGCAGAATGCCCGCCGTCGGGACGTAGAAACCGCACGTCGAACACGCCGCGGACGCCTTCGTGGCGGCCTCCGCCGTGGGCCCGTGGTCGCCGTCATACCAGCGCTGTGCCGCCTCCTGGCGACCTTGGGCCGAAAGAACTCGATGCCGACCGAGGCCCAGCTCCCATAGAGCCATCACGTCCACGTCTTCCTCGCCGGTTGCCTCGAAGCCCGGCTCCAGGCGCGGATCGTCCACGACGATCGGCAGCACGTCTCCCGGCCCGACGTCGTCGCCGGTCAGCCGTTGCGCGTAAGGCACCCACTCCGGAGCGAGCAGAGCGCCGTCTCCGGGCAGCAGGTGCGTTTCGCAGATCGTCACGCTGCGGCTTCGGGCCACTCTCGTCACGGTGACAGCCCAGGTCCACCCCCGATAAGCGGGCGCCGTGCAGTCGAACAAGTGGGTTGCGAGCCGCTCGGCCTCCATCCGCACCCCGACGTGCGCGCCGACCGCGCCAGGGTCGGCGATCTCTTCCGCGGCCGCGCGCGCGACGTCCACCGAAGCGGTCAGCGTGGCATCAGGACGGACCGTGGGCATCTCAGGTACCGTCCAGGTGGCTCGCGACCGCCCGCATAACGACCGCGACCTTCTCGCCGTCGCGGCGATCCGGGTACCGCCCGCGCCGGAACTGCTCGTTGACCCCATCCAGCATCTTGATCAGGTCCTCGGTGATGAGGGTCATCTCCTCCGGAGAGCGACGGTGTTTGGCGTGCTGTGCCTCCGCCACCGAGGGGACGGGGTCGAGCACGCTCACCTGCATGGCCTGGCTGCCCCGTTTGCCTCGGGCCAGGCTGAACTCCAACCGCATCCCTGGCTTCAGCGTCACACCTTCGGGCAGCGCCGAGGCGTGCACGAACACGTCCTCGCCGTCCTCGGACGCGACGAACCCGAAGCCCTTCTCCGCGTCGTAGAACTTGACCTTGCCAACAGGCACCGGAGACACCTTTCCCACGTCAGTCAGCGCAGCCCGTGCGCGCTCCGCGCCGGGTCCCCTCAGGTTAGTCGGTGCGTGCGTTCCCGTCGCCCGTCCCGGCTGCGCGGTCGTGATGCCGAAAGGTGCGGCCCCGCGCGGCGGCGAGCGGGTGTCCAGCACGGGGTTTACGGCTCGTCCCGAACGTATTTCCCGAACGGCAGGGCCTTTCGGGCTGATGGGGAGGCGACACCGATCACCCCGAGGGGGCACAGCTTGCCCAACCACCACCCAGGCCACCTGTCTCGTCGCCGGCTGCTGCAGATCGCCGTCGCCTCTGGGGTGTGGTTCACCGCGGCGTGTGCCCGCGGCGGGGACCCGGACCCGAGCCTCACGACGCCGCACACCCCCGCCATCGGTCGCGCCCCCCACCCGATCGTCGCGGGCGGATTGTCCATGCTGGCGAGCCAACGTGGCGAGGCGCTGGTCCTGCACACCTCCGGCGGTGACATGACGTACTGGGCCGGCATCAACCTCGGCAGCACGGTCCCGGGGCACTCTCCCGGCGAGTTGGCGATGAGCCGCCAGGACTACCGGCGCTGGTTCCCGATGATGCGCGACCTCGGGGTGCGGGTCATGCGGATCTACACGATTCACCCGCCCGCGTTCTACGAGGAGTTCCGCTCCTTCAACCTGGCTCATCCCGACGATCCGCTCTACCTGGTGCACGGGATCTACCTGCCCGACGAGTCGTATGTGCAGACTCACGATCTCTACGACGAGCGCGCCACACGCGCGATGATCGCCGAGGTCAAAGACGCCAGCGCGGCGGTGCACGGCACGCTGAACCGCACGCAGGCGCGGGGCCGCGCCTGGGGAGCGTGGACCGCCGATGTCTCAGCGTGGACGGCGGCCTGGGTGGTCGGGGTCGAGTGGGACCCGGCCGCCTCCGCCGAGAGCGACGCGAAGAACGCCCACCGCGAGCAGGTGGCGGGGACGTATTTCCGGACCAGCCCGGACGCCTCCCCCACCGAGCGGTGGGTCGGAGCCCGCATGGAGGAACTCGCCACGTACGAGGCCGCGCACGGCGTGAGTGTCCCGATCGCCTTCGTCAACTGGCCGACCGCGGACCCCCTGAAGCACCCCGAGGAGCCGCTGGACGGCGAGGACCTGCTGTCGGTCGACGCCAACCACGTCCTCCCGAGCGCGGCGTGGCCCGCCGGGACGTTCGCCTCCTACCACGCCTACCCGTACTACCCGGACTTCCAACTGCTGCAGCCCTCGTACGACGGACCCGACCAATACCGGGCCTACCTGCTCGACCTCAAGGCGCACCACGCCGGCATGCCGCTGGTGATCACCGAGCTGGGCGTCCCGAGCTCGCTGGGCTCGGCGCACAGCGGCAGCAACGGCCGCCACCAGGGCGACCACGACGAGGCGGAAGCGATGCGGATGGATGCCGACCTGGTCGAGCTGTGCGCCGCCATCGGCCTGGGTGGGGCCTGGCTGTTCGCGTGGGCGGACGAGTGGTTCAAGTTCACCTGGAACACGCTGCCCCGGCAGACCGCCGTCCATTCCGAACGGCGGGCGCTCTGGCACGACCCGCTGACCAACGAGCAGTGGTTCGGGCTGCTGGCCAACGATCCCGTCCCGGTCGGGCGCCGCATCGCGTACGAGTCTTCCTCCGGCATCCGCAGCGTGGCGATCGACCACGACGCGAGCTGGCTGACGCTGACCATCACCGTCGACGGCCGCCCGGCACGCCTCGAGCTCGGCTTCGACGTCATCCCCGGCGAGGGCCTGACGCTTCCGTCAGGCGCCGGATCCGGACAGGACGACGTCGCGGTCGTCATCGACACCACGTCCCGGACCGCGGAAGCGTTCGTGCGCGGCGTCATCGACCCCGTCCGGCTCGACCGTCTGCCACCGGACTCTATGCCGACGCCGGGCGAGAACGGCTGGAGTTTGCAGCGG
>CAJDWQ010000077.1_pt1 | contig 8604 bp, 7 predicted proteins | sample 7391641 | NCBI WGS metagenome assembly CAJDWQ01 (sample SAMEA7055718, study PRJEB34461) | soil metagenome | biome: terrestrial ecosystem; feature: Peninsula; material: soil | place: Antarctica | collected 2016
CAGGATCCGCTCGAGCGTGTAGTAGCCGTCCGGCGTCTTCTGCCCCGCGACCGCGGCGGTCACGCCGTCGCCCATGAGGAACACCGTGACGTCGACGTCGTCGCGAGAGGCCAACGACGCGGCGAGCCGCAGGGCGTTGAAGGTGGAGTCCAAGCCGTACGCGGAACCGTTCACGATCATCAGGACCTTCATGAGGGCATCATGCCGTGCCTTCGCGCCGAACGCAGGTCGCTTCAGGCCGAACGTAGGGACGCCTCGAGGCGGGCACCCGCGGCCAGCACCGTGGCGTCGCCGAACGCCCGTCCCTGCACGGTGATGCCGACGGGCAACGCGCCGGCGGCGCCCGGCACCGGCAGCGTGAGCATGGGTGCGCGCAGCATCGTCCCGGCCGCGACATTGCGCGTCATCAGCGCGAACACGTGCATCTGCTCTCCGGCGTGCGTGACGATCTCGTTGTCGCCGAGCCGGGTGGCGGGCCGGACCGTGGTCGGGAAGACGGCTAGCTCGCACCCGGCAGCGCCCAGCACTCGCTCGTACTCTGCGCGCGCCGCGAACGTTCGCTGCACCGCCTGCGCGTACACGTCCGCGGTGACCGGGTGGGCGTCGGCACGATGCAGCGACTCGATGACATCCTCGGTCACGATCCCGTCCAGGAGCCGTTGCCAGCCCTCGTCGGGAGCCACGCCCAATGCCTGGGCGGCGAACTGCGCGAACAGGATTCGGCACTCCCATCCGATCAACGTCCAGGAGGGGCCGGCAAGGAGCGGCCGCAGCGCGTCGAAGGAGACCTCCACGAGATCCCACTCCACCTCCAGCGCGGAACGCGCGCGGTCCCACGCGTCACGGGTCGACGGGTGCAGGTCCATGAGGTAGTCGACCGGCACGGCGAGACGGCGCGGCCCTGGCCCGAGGTCCGCGTTGCGCGTGGCGCCCTGATGGGCGGCGGCGGTGATCCACCGGTCCGCCGTGGCGATCTCGGCCACCCGGCGGGCGAAGAGGCCGGGGGTGTCTCGAGTCCAGGACATGGCGAGGTGCCCGTCGCGGGGGTAGCGACCGACGGTCGGCCGGAAGCCGACGACACCGCATACGGACGCGGGGATCGACACCGAGCCCGCGGTATCCCCGCCCAGGGCCAGGGGCACCTCGCCGCGCGCGACCACCGCCGCGCTGCCACCACTTGACCCGCCCGCCGAACGCGCCGGGTCAACGGGGTTCGGGACCGGCCCCAGCCACCCGTTGGCGCTGGTGATGCCCATCGCCATCTCATGCATGTTGGTGGTGCCGACGACCCGAGCGCCGTGCGCTCGCAACGTCGCGACGATCGACGCATCGGCCTGGGCGATCTGGTCGGCGAACAGCGGACAGCCAGCGTGCCAGGCGAAGCCGCGTACGGCGGTGCTCGCCTTGACCGCCAGATCAAAGTCACCGGCCTTTTCGCTGTCCAGCCCCAGCCTGTCCAGGCCGTCCAGTCTCAGTCCGTCCAGTCCGGACGGGGGGTCAAGCTCCTGGGCGCGTTGCGCCCACGTGCAGGGGCTCGGCGGCTCGGGCATGACGTCAGGATGAGATGCGGATCGGGATGCGTCGCGGGCCGAAGTCGCCGGGCGCCACCTCGAACCGGCCAGGGACGGCGGTGCCGCACCCCGGGCAGCGGCCGTCGGGGGTGAGATCGAATTCCTGGATCGCGTACCAGTCCCGCACGATCAGCTCCCGATCGCACGCGTGACAGCTGGTCACGTCGCCGTGCCGATAGTGCACGTTGCCCGTGTACACATAGCGCACCCCCTCCTCCCGCGCGACGTCCCGCGCCCTGACCAAGGTCGAAAGCGGCGTGCCCGGGACGTCGAGCATCCGGTGGTCGGGGTGGAACGCCGAGAAGTGCAGCGGCACGTCCGTCCCCAGCTCGCGCACCACCCAGCGGGCCAACGCGCGCAGCTGGCGCTCATCATCGTTCGCGCCAGGTATCACGAGCGTCGTGATCTCCACCCACACATCCGTCTCGTGCACGAGGTAGGTCAGCGTCTCCAGCACCGTGTGCAGCTCGCCCCCCGTGAGATGCCGGTAGAACTCCGGCGTGAACCCCTTAAGGTCGACGTTCGCGGCGTCCATCGCGGCGAAGATATCGCGCCGCGCCTGCCCCTGAACGTAGCCGGCCGTCACCGCGACGTTACGCAGCCCAGCCTCGCGGCAGGCGACCGCGGTGTCGATCGCGTACTCGGCGAAGATCACCGGGTCGTTGTAGGTGTAGGCGACCGACCGCGCCCCGGCCGCGACCGCCGCCCGCGCGATGTCGTCCGGCCCGGCTGTGTCCATGAGCGCGTCCATCTGGCGCGCCTTGGAGATCTCATGGTTCTGGCAGAACCTGCACCCCAGGTTGCACCCGGCCGTCCCGAACGACAACACGGAGGTCCCGGGCAGGAAGTGATTCAGCGGCTTCTTCTCGATGGGATCCAGGCAGAACCCCGACGACCGTCCGTACGTCGTGAGCGCGAGCCCGTCACCGATCCGGCGGCGTACGAAGCAGAACCCTCGCTGCCCGTCCGTCAGGGCGCACTCGCGCGGGCAGACATCGCACCGAATCCGGCCGTCGTCCTGAAGGTGCCAATAACGCGCCTCGTGACCCTGATGCGCCTCATCTCCGTGCGTTCTTTCGTCCGTGAGGTCGCCAGCCGCTGGCCGCTGGCTCATCGGGCCTCCTTGAACGCGGCGACCGTGTAGCGCCACATCTCGATGTCGTCGGACCAGAAGTCGGCCGGCAACTTCGCCTTTCTGACCAGGGACGCCAGGAAAGCATCGGGCTCGGGAAGCTGGGCCCACACCTGCGGCAAGTAGGTGCCGCGACGTTCCCCGTAGGTCAGGATCAGGCCGTCGACGCCGGGCCGGAGCTGACCGATCAGATCCGCCCGATCGGCAAAGCTCAACCGTTCGCGCTCGGATAGTACAGAGACCTCGACGCGAAGGTGGGGATAGGCGGCCCGGGGCAGCGGCGGGAAGCGCGGGTCTCGGAAGGCGGCCGCCACCGCGTTGCCCCGCACGTCCTCCAGCAGGCTTCGGCAGGGGTCGATGGTGCCGATGCAGCCGCGCAGCCGGGGCGGGCCGTGTCGACGCATGTCTTTGGGCACGCTGTGCAGCGTCACGAAGCACGCCGCGCGCTCGTGCAGCCACGGGTAGGCGGCCACGTCAGGTTCGGTGACCGATACCACGGGTGGTACGACGGCCTCGAAGGAGTAGGCGATCGCGTTGCGCGCGAGCGCCAGGAGCACGGGGCCGCGGACGCTCCCGGTGTCGGCGGCAGAGGTGGTTTCCCGTGCGGTCTGTGCGATCATGCTGCTCTCCTCAATACGTCGTACGCCAGGGACGCGTACCCGACGACCCGTCGCGGGTCTCCTGTTGTCTCTGCGGAATTACACATGCCGAGCAACGTGGGGGACAGGCCGTGCCGCTCCCCGGCCAGCATCAAGCCGTTGACGGGCGTCGCGCCGCAGGCCTGCTCGTGATCCAGCGGTCCGCGCCGCTGAAGGATCGAACCGACGGTCTCCCGGTCCACCGCGCGGGCCTGCTCGTCGCCGAGGAAATGCGACAGGTCAGAGCTGACGACCACGACGGTCTCCGGGCCGCCCCACAGCGCGTCGAGCGCGTCCGCCACCTCACGCGGTGTCGCCTGCCCGACCGCGTAGGGCGCCAAGGTGATGTGGCCCAGCGCCCGCTGCAGGAACGGTACTTGCACCTCTAAGGAGTGCTCCCGCTCGTGGACGCGCGCCGAGTACACGACGTGCGGCACCTCCCGGTGCGGACGCTCCACCGGGACGACGCCGAGGGGTGTCGCGAATGCGTCCGCCTGCGGATGAGCGAGCCCCCAGCAGGGGACGTGGTGGGTGGGGCCTAGGAGGACGACTCGGCGGATGTCTTCGCGGTGACGCCGAAGGAGAGCGTAGGCGAGGGCAGCGGTCGCGCCGGAGTACACGTACCCTGCGTGCGGGACGATCACGGCCTTCGGGGCCGATCCTGTCTCGGCGATCGCCGCATCGCTCTGCGCCAGGGCCACGTCGGCCTCCTGGAGCAGGCGGTCCACCGTCGAGGCCAGCTCGTCGGGGTCAGCGGGGTAGAACATCCCCGCGACGGCGGGGGGACGGACGGTGCCCATGACTCAGGTTATGCCGGAAGCTGGATGTCCGGCTATGTCGGGTCTCACCGCGTGCGCCTTGCGGCCTTGTCCGTCTCGTACGGTGTGGTTCGCCGTCCCGAGATGACGCGCCACAAGAACGTGTCGGGGACGTCGCGTCCCGTCACGAGATACTCGACGACCGCGTCGTAGTCGAGGTTCTGGTGCAGCAAGCCCAGCGACGAACGACGCCCCGCACAGAGGATTTGGTCGCCCCGACGCAGCTCCATGTCCTCGTCCGGGGCGAACGTCGTCTCGCCGTCGCGTACGAGCAGCAGGGGCACGATCCGCAACGTCGCGTCGCGGTCGTCCGGCTCGCGCAGTAGCTCTGCCAGCGTGATCCGCTGGCGGGCCAGCCAGCGGTGGATCGCGGGGGCCCTGCGCGCATCGATGGTGACCACCATGCGATGAGGCCCGTACGTTCCACAACGCTCGACGATGCGATGCAGCAACTCCTCGGACCACCGCTCCTCCTGCAGAGCCGCGTATTCGACGAAGCCCCAGAAGACAGGAGTGATCACCCGGGCCAGGGCCTCGTTCGCGACCACGTCGGTCGGGATGTACGTCGCGTCGACCCCCAGAGCTTCGATGAGTGCCCGGTTACCGCTGGACTTCTGGCGGATCACCACGAACAAATCCTCGCGCTGCAGCCGGGCGTGCTCGGCCAGCGCCAGGTTGAACGTGTCCGAGTCCGTGCCCGCGACGAACCCGACGGCGTCGCCCACGACGGGGTGGCCTCGGCGTGGGTCGACCACGTCGACGGTGAGCCCGGCCGACCTGAGATCGGCGGACACCTCGTCGGCGAAGTCGCCGTCCGCGGCGACGACCCAGGAGCCGTCCGCGAGGTAGGCCGGCGACCCCGGCAAGGGCACCCCAGGACCGGCCATGAGCCAGGTGACCAGTCGGTACGTCTGCGGCTGGTGCAGGGCGAGGACCAGGTAGGTCCCGTACCTGTCACTCGGGTTGATCACGGCCTCCGCACCGAAGTCGCGCATCCGGTCGATGGTGCCCCGATGGTGACATCGGGCGATCACCGGCAGCTCGGGACGCAGCAGGCGGGCCGCCATCACCACGGCCAGGTTCGTGTCGTCGTCGTTCGTCAGCGCGAGAATCCCCCCGCAGTGCTTGCTGCCGAGGCCCGCCAACCCCAGCACCCCGGGCTGGGCGGCATCGGCGGCGAGGCCGGGCGCGTCCGCGTGCAATTGGTCGACGCCCAGCCGGTCGATCCGATGCTGCTGGTGGTCGAGCACGACGAGCCGACGCCCGACCCTGTCCAGCTCCTGCGCCACCTGCTTGCCCGTCTGCCCGTACCCGGTGAGGATCACGAACCCCTCGTTGAGCCGGGCCACTTTGCGGCGGAACCGCTGGGTCGCCCAGGCCTCCAGGAACATCTCGTCCTGCAACATTGAGACCGTCGTCGCGATCATCACCGCCCAGCACACCACCAGCGCGAAGATCGTGGCCGTGAGCCACATCCTCTGCGGCGTCGTCAGCGGCACGATCTCGCCGTACCCAATCGTCGTGGCCGTGTACATGATGAAGTAGAAGGAGTCGAACGGGCTGAGCCGCGTGACGTTGCCCGCTTCGTCCTGCCCCGGCATCATCGACATGCCGAAGGTGGCGACCGCGAAGACGCACACGAACACCACCAGCGGGAAGCGGATCCGCCGCAACACGATGAAGATCGCGTCCGTGGACGGGGCCTCCTTCGGTAGGCCCTCGACGATGCGGCGTCTGCTGGCCCGGCGCTTGTCGGAACCGCGGATCAGGAGCAGCATCAACAGGTTAGCCATGCGCGGCGACCCTCAGCGTCGCTGGAACGAGACTGTCTCGACCACGAGCAAAGTGATCGAGACCAGGTTGGCCAGCAGAGCCCCTCCAGCCAGCGACACCACGGTCGCGATCATGTCCGGGGTCAGCCCCTCGGAGTAATACTGAGTGGCGAATATGTACACCCCGGCCGAGGCCAGGAGCTGCAGCACGGCCACAAGACTGGTGGCCAGGTGGACGGCCCCCATCTGGGTGCGGTCGCCGAACTTGAGCACCAGCGCGATCACGTTGACCACGACGGAGAAGTACAGCTCCGCGGGGTTGTGCAGGTGCGGGTTGTCGAGATCTCCGACGAAGAACCCGAAGTTCAGGGTGGCGGCGAGCACCACGACGAACCCGAAGATCACCTTCTCTAAGTTCATGGAGACACCTTAGCGACGCCGTGGGCAAGCCTCAGCGACGTGGCGCACGCCCCGGCGGGAGCACGGGCTTCCGTCACGACGCCAGCGCGAGCCTCAGCAGTACGTCCAGTTCCGCGCGCAGTCCGTCGGCGAACGCATCCGGGTCCGGCAGCAGCTCACGCAGGGACAAGACGCCGAGTTCCGCGCTGCCCGCGTACGTGATGGCGTGCACGAACAGGTGCACGGGCGGGCACACGATGGTTCGGGCATACATGTGTTCCACCCGTCGGCGCCCCAGGTAGTAGGGCTGCGACGCGCTACGCATCGTCGAGACCGACAAGTTGAGCGTCGGAGGTAGACGGGTGAACGTCTTGGATCCGGCGAACGTCATCGCCGCCGAGACCATCCCCGGCAGGAGCAGGTCGCCCACGTCGGCGAGGACGTCCCAGGACCGGCGCGACGTGCGGACCCCGGCCTTCGACCGGCTGGCGCTCGCGTGCACAGTCCGCAGACGCTCCAGGGGATCCTCGACGTGCACGGGCAGTTCGACCCAGATGGTGGTGAAGGCATTGCCTCCCGAATGCCCGTCCTTGCGGACGCTGACCGGGCAGGTCGTGAGTAGCGGCTCGTCGGGGAGTTCGTCGTGCGCCGACAGATACCTTCGCAGGGCGCCGGTCACCATCGCCAACACGACGTCGTTCACGGTTGCGCCGGGACAGCACGTCCGGGCGGTCTCGATGTCGGGCAAGGGGACCGAGGCGACAGCCACGGACTTCGTGGTGTCGGTGATGTGCGCCTGAAACCGGGTCGCGGGCGGGTGGTCGGTCGGCGAAGGAATATACCGGGGCAGCGTGAGCCGTCGCTTCGCTGCCGGGTGGTCCCGGTCGGCCGGCGAGCCCGTGCGCGTCGCCGATCCCTGCGCGCCAGCGGCCGGTGGCGGATCGGGCTCGGCTTCGGACTCCGGCTCGGGCCCGACCGTCGCGATCGCGTGACCCACGGTGCGCGCCAGTCGGGCCGCCACCCCAGTGACTGCAGAGGGCACGCCGCCGGCCAGGGTCCGCGCGATCCGGGACGACGTCACGGCCGTGTGCGCCAGCCGTTCGGGCACCTCGTAGGCAGCACGCAGGAGCGTCGGCGGCTCGCGCTCCCCCACCTGCGGGTTCTCCGGCCCGATATACGCGCCGATCGCCTCCTGGCGCGGGACGAGGAATCCCTTCTGGTGAGTCGGTGGTGTGCCCTCGTCGTCGGCGTCAAAGACGTGGTCGTACAGCTGCATGAAGCCGATCCCGTCGGTCAGCGCGTGGTGGCCCCGCAGCAGCAGGGCGGTGCGGCCGTCGGCCATCCCCGACACGTACCAGGCCACCCACAAAGGACGGCTCCGGTCCAGCGGCTCGTCGGTGATCTCCAGCATCAGGTCGAGAAGGGCCCGGGTGTCACCGGGCGCGGGACATTCGATGTGGTGGACGTGCTCGTCGAGGTCGAAGTTCTCTGCCTCGATCCAGTGGTCTTCGCCGATGCCCAACGGCGCCCGGCTCAGGCGGCGTGTCAGGTGCGCGGATAGCTTGGTGGCGTCGTTCATCCGTCCGTACAGCACCCGGAACGGCAGCGAGCCTTCTTCGTGTGGAGCGAAGATCGTGATGCCCACCACGTCCATCGGGTATCCGCGACGCTCCAGGCGCAAAAAGATTCGTTCTGTGCTGGTCAACGGCCGCATCTCGCGCCCCTTTCGCTCGCCGCTGCTTCTAACGTACCCGTGCCGCCCCGTCGGCTGCGGTGCCACGTCAATTCGATGCGCCGAGGCCATCTCGCGGTGCCCCACATGTGCAAAGCACTGGACTGCGAGAGTTGGCGACCCGAGATGTCTACCTATCCGTGCGGCAGAATCTGCCACGCGGTCATGCCACGCGGTCGTGTGCTTCCGGTTCCGGTTCCGGTTCGGGTTCGGGTGGTGGTGTCCATCCGTCGCCGAGTAGGGGTGGGGCGGTGGAGTGGTACGTGTGGCCGGTTGGGGTGGTGATCTGGATGGTGTGCGGTTCCGTGGTGGTGACGGTGTGTCGCCATCCGGGGGTTTCTTTGGTGTGGTTGCAGCGGGCGCATAGGCCGGCGCCGTTGGTGTAGCTGGTGGCGCCGTCGGCGTGGTGGGGGTGCACGTGGTCGCTGTGCTGGATGGGGGCCTCGCAGTAGGGGGTGCGGCAGGTGTCGTCGCGTAGCAGGATCATGCGGCGTAGGTGGCCGGTGAACACGCGGCGGCGGGAGTCCATGGCGACCAGGTCG